>Ga0209395_1000049_pt1 | contig 182624 bp, 150 predicted proteins | sample GOMGulsemesocosm_3_FD_184635 | JGI IMG/M metagenome (GOLD analysis project Ga0209395, IMG submission 184635) | Methane-oxidizing microbial communities from mesocosms in the Gulf of Mexico - GOM9D Gulf of Mexico (SPAdes) (version 2) | ecosystem: Environmental > Aquatic > Marine > Cold seeps... | reverse complement strand
CTGTTTGGTGAAAAAAGTCGCTTGCAATCGGGCCAGTTAGCCCATGACGGCTTTGTGGCTTTGGCCGATTTAGATTCCAATAACGACGGCGTGTTTGATTCCAGCGATCAGTTATTCCCTGAGTTAAAAATTTGGCAAGACAGCAATTCGGATGGTATCAGTCAGCAGCAGGAGCTATATACCTTTGCTGAAGTAGGCTTGCAATCGATACAGCTACAGGCCGACAATATTAATGAAAGCAGCGAAGGCAACTGGCATGGCCTGCGTTCCAGTTGGACCGATATTCAGCAGCAGCAACATCAAATAGATGATGTTTGGTTCGCCTATGCAGAAGGTGTGGCGGATGCGGTAACTGCGTCACCGCAAGAGCAAGTTACCGCTGAAGCGAATTTACTGTTAGCGGATCTGATGGTTGATGACTTCAGCCTATTTCCTGCGCCTTCAAGCCAGGTACCACTGGCCCCGGCGGCATTGTTTGTTGCTGCGCCCGCCGAACAAGAGCCTAGCCAAGTATTGGATATGTCGTCGCTGCTGACTTACAGCGGCGTGGGTGGCGATGATTTATTACAGCTATTGGATGGTTTGCTTGAGGTGGGGCTACTTAATGCTGAAACAGAAAGTGCTGCTGCGTATGAATTAAATGATGCTCAGGTGGTAGATGCCGCGGGCCCGGAAACGCCCAGCTTGATAGAGGGGCATGACTTCGAGCAAGCCTATATTAATCAACAATTAGCGTACCTTGAACACTATTAAACTGCTTTGTTCATGCTTTGTAATTAGCTTTTCAGTGTTGGCATAACAATACCTAGGTGTTTTTTATGTTTGTGATGCCGCACGATTGATTCTTTCCCGGTTCAATTTTATATTTCTCAAGGGCTGGCTGCGGTAGGTTTCTGGTGTGGCTCAGTATAGAAATATCGTGGCAAACAAATGGCGGCAGGGAATATGTCAAAATCTAAAAAAATTAATGTGACGGATGAAGAAAACAATATAGGTGGTTTAGGCCCAGGGTTTTTAAAGTTCTATATGTCCTATACTCAGTTCTTTTTAGCCGGGGGCTATAAAGTTAGTTTGCCGGTAGATGGCTTTCATGAATTTGTATATACCCATATGCAGTTTATTAAACTAGGTGAGCCGGACCCAGGGGTTGAAGATAAGTATGGGGACATTTTTTTAATTAATGCCAGTGAAGCCAGTTCTTTTAAAGGCATGCAAACAACAAAAATCCCTTCAATCAAATCCCGAATCTAATTGCAGCGCTTCAATGGCCCGTATCAGAGCATAGGCTCTGATGCGGGCATCGATGTTTTGTTTATAGTTCAACCATCAATTTACCGTTGTTGCCGCCGGTAAAGAGTAGGTTAATGCCTTCAATCGCACTTTCTAAGCCTTGCAGTGTGTGGGCACGGTACTTAATTTTGCCACTCATTAGGTACTCGGCCAGCTTGGCGCTCATCTCCGGCACGGCATCCCAATGGTCGGGCATGGCAAACCCTTGAATGGTCAGGCGTTTGCGCACCATGTTAATCCAGTTGGGCCCTGCCGATGGTGTAGTGGTGTTGTAATCAGAAATCATGCCGCAAACGATGATGCGGCCGTGAGCGTTCATGCGGTTAAATACAGCATGCTGAACCGGGCCGCCGGTGTTTTCAAAATACAGATCAACGCCATTGGGGCTGGCTGCCGCAAGTTCAGTTTCGATGTCGGCGGTTTTGTAATTAATGGCGGCGTCAAAACCGAGCTCTTCAACCAACCATTGGCATTTTTCGTCGCTGCCGGCGGTGCCGATCACCCGCAAGCCTTCGGCTTTGGCTATTTGCCCAACTAGCGAACCAACCGAGCCCGCCGCACCAGAGACAACCAGAGTTTCACCGGCCTTGGGCTGGCCAAGCTTTACTAGTCCTTGGTAGGCGGTTAAGCCAGGCAGGGCCAAAACACACAGTATGGCATCGGCGGGAATACCTTCAGGCAAAACATTTAAGCCTTCACCCTTGCTAATAGCGTATTCGGTCCAGCCTATAAGGCCCGTGACTCGGCTACCTACAGGGAATTTTGCATTGTTGGACTCAAGCACTTCGGCCACGCCGCTGGAACGCATGGTATCGCCCAATTCTACTGGTGGAATATAGCTGTCCTGGTCGGGCATCATCCAGCCTTTCATGGCCGGGTCTAGGGACATATGAGTCTGTTTTAATAAGATCTCGCCATCTTTGAGGGCGCGAGTTGCCTCGGTCACTAGCTCAAATAAATCTGGAGTAATACTGACTGCGGGGCGTTTGACCAGCTTAACGGCTTTATATTGCATGATTATTCTCTTGGTGATGGGGTGATATTGGCTTATCTTAGAGTTTTATCTCCCGCTTGCCTATTGCTAGGTCGGGGTTAAGTGGGGATTGGTTAAAAGGGACGAGCTTTGACGCTTTTTACTTTTGGCTTAAGCATTGGGGTGTTGTATGCGGCCATATTATTATGTGTGGTTAATCGGGTTATTACTGTTACTGGCGAAAACACAAACCCACTGGCTCGATTCTGCAGAAGAGGACATTTTTAATGCCATTCTAGCGGAGGATTATGTTCAGGCGCGGCAGCTCTTGGCAGCCGGTGGGATTAGCATAGATACTAGAAATTCGCGTAATTTTACTTTTTTGCATCTGTCCAATGACCTCAATTTGAGCAAACAGTTAATCAAACTAGGCGCGGATGTTAATGCTGGCTCAGGCGGGCATGACAGAATACTGCGTTATATGCCGAGCATTAAAACGGGCCTTGAAAAACTTGACCGGGCTATGAGTGAGATAAAAAATAAGGGCAGTAATTTAAAGCCATTACATACAATAAGCCATGTGGCGGTTGCGGAACTATTGATTGATGCCGGTGCGGATGTTGATTCAAAAGATAGCTACGGCCGCACACCACTTTATACTAAAGCCGCTCAGGCTGACTGGGTAAGCTTGTTACTTGAGCGTGGTGCCGATGTAAATACCGAGAGTAAATTCGGCAATAGCGTGGTGATGCACGCTGTGGATGGTATTTATCGAGATAAAGACTGGTCTGTGGTGCGTTTGCTGGTTGAGGCCGGAGCAAATTTAGAACGTAAAAATAATATGGGGTTTACGGTATTACATAAAATTCGTGGCGACAATGCAGCGCTGGCTAAGTACTTGGTTGGTGCGGGAGCCGATGTAACTATCGCCAGCAACAGCGGTGACCTGCCCATTTGTTTTGCCTTGGCCGATAATGCTAAAAATCTTATTTCTTTCTTTTTGATTCGTGGCGATGGCATATTAAGCCGTTGCTCTAAAGATCGTGATATTTTCGAATACGCCAAGCAAGAATCAACCTCGAGCACTCAACAACTGTTGATAAAAGGAACGACAATTATTTTGCGAGAATATAAAAAGCAGCAGGATAAAATTAACAAGTAAAAATAACGGCCTGCGGCTTATATGCATAGGGCTATAAGGAAAATAAAAATGTCGAACAATCGTATTGTACTACCTCGGTTAATGCAGGTAGGTGGCGGCTCATTGGCTAGCCTGCCAAGCCTTCTGTCGAGTCTGGCTTGTAGCAAGCCGTTTTTAATTTGTGACAAGGTGATGTTGGATCTCGGTTTGGCGCAGCAGCTGGCAACAACTTTGAACCAAGCCGATTTTGAACTTGATTTGGATAAACACTGTTTTTTTGAGGTCATGCCCGAGCCTACGGAGGACTCTTTGCTGCCTGCTATTGAAAAAATAAAAGCGGCTAACTTCGACGGAATTATTGCTCTGGGCGGTGGCAGTGCCATTGATAGTGCTAAAGCGATTGCCATCCTGGCCAAATACGGTGGCGTTATGCGGGATTACAAGGTACCGCGTGAAGTGAATGAGCTGGGCCTGCCCTTGGTGGCTATTCCTACCACCGCCGGTACTGGCTCGGAGGCGACTCAATTCACCATTATCACCGACGCCAACAACGATGAGAAAATGCTGTGCAAGGGCCTGGGCTTTATGCCCCAGGCGGCCATCATCGATTATGAATTAACCTTGTCGGTGCCGGCACGAATTACCGCCGATACCGGCCTCGATGCGTTAACTCACGCGATGGAGGCTTATGTCAGCAAAAAAGCCAATAGCTATTCCGACCAGCAAGCTTTGGCCGCGATGGAATTGATTGCGCAGAATATTCTAGCGGCCTATCGCGAGCCCGGTAACCGCCTAGCGCGCGAAGCGATGATGATGGGCTCGCACTTGGCTGGGGTGGCTTTTTCTAATGCTTCGGTAGCCTTGGTACACGGCATGAGTCGGCCTATCGGTGCTCACTTTCATGTGCCCCACGGTTTAAGTAACGCCATGTTGTTGCCAGCGGTAACTGAATATTCCCTCAGCGGTGCGCCCCAGCGCTATGCCCAGTGTGCTCGTAAGATACAAGCTGCCAGCGCCGATGACAGCGATGAGCTGGCTAATAAAAAATTACTGAGTTATTTGCTGGGCCTCAATACCCAACTCGATGTGCCCAGCCCGCAAGCTTATGGTATTGATCAGCAGCAGTATTTGGCCCTGCTAGAAACCATGGCAGAGCAGGCTTTGGCTTCCGGCTCCCCGGCTAACAACCCGCGGGTGCCGGATAAAGTAGAATTAATGAGCTTGTATCGCTCGGTATTTGGCAGTGCTGAATAGGCGTTGATTAAACTGATTTAGGTGCTGGGTTTTCGGTGCTAGGGTTTTAGGTGCTAGGGTTTAGCACTATAGCCCCTAGGGTATAAATACTCAGCCCCATTAAAATTAGTATTCCTAAGATGAACAGTTTTTTGCGAGTGGCGACAATATTTGAGCCGGTATGTACCACGCTATGGAAAAAGCGGCTGATAACAAAGGCGCAGCAGGCGATAACAATACCGGGGCTGACCGCATCTAGTTGGTAGATAATCAGCGTTAGCATATAAAATAACACCGGGGCTTCAAACTGGTTGCGGATATTGTTATTCACCTTGCGCACACTGGGCGGCCATGCACTTTCGTCTAGAGCGCGCTTCGCCTCATCGACAAGGCCGGCCTCCAAAGCTTGGTTCTTGACAATGGCGAGGCGAAAATAGAGCCAGATAACCAGCAGGACTTGGGCGATAAGTGGCAGAAAGATCAGTTCGGGTTTCATGGCGGGCCTAAGCAATTATTGCGATAACTGCATTGTAGATGGTTAATTGACCATTGGGTTCATAAAATAATTAATTTTTATTGGCGCCAGGCACAGCACCGGGGATCGGTTTGTTGATATTTAGGCCGGCGCCGGTCGAGGTAGGCTTGGGGAGGCGCCTGCCCCTTAGTTTAAACCGTGATAAATCCGAGTTGGCCGTGCGGGCATTCGGGTCAACAGTTCGTAGCCTAAGGTATTGGCATGGCTGGCGATTTCATTAACCGGCAAATTTTCGCCCCAGAGTTCGACGGGATCGCCAATTTTCACTGAGTTTAAATGGCTGACATCAACACTGATCATATCCATTGATACTCTGCCCGCGAGTGGGCAGCGCTGGCCGTTGATCAATACTGGTGTGCCATTGGCAATGACTCGAGGGTAGCCATCACCATAACCCGCCGCTACCGTAGCGATGGTGCTGGGCTTGTCGGCATTCCAGTTGGCGCCATAGCCAACGCTGTCGCCGGCCTTAACATGACGCACAGAGATCACCGCCGAACGTAAACTCATCACTGCCTTGAGCTTATCGCCTTCGGCGTGGCTGTGCTCAAACGGCGACGAGCCATAGAGCATAATGCCAGGGCGGTTCCAGTCACTGCGAGCCTGGGGCCAGCCTAAAATACCGGCCGAGTTGGCGATGCTGGTGGGGCAGCCTAGACCTTGGATAGCGGTGTTAAATACTTGCAGCTGCTGCTCAGTGGTGGCGTTTTTTAGCTCATCGGCGCAGGCAAAATGACTGGCTACCAGCAATGGACTTTGTACATTGGCGCTGGTTTGCAGCTGCTGGAATACCGAGTTGAACTGCTCAGGAACCAAGCCTAAGCGATGCATGCCGGTATCAATTTTAATCCAGCAGCGCAGGGGCGCACTGAGCTTGGCCTGGCAAATGGCATCGGCCTGAAAGGTGTTTTCAACCATTAACCAAAAATTTTCTCGCGCTGCAATTTCAACTTCGTCGGCACTAAAAATTCCTTCGAGTAATAGGATAGGTTTGCTTAGGCCAGCTTGCCGCAGTTGCAACGCTTCTTCAATGCAGGCCACACCTAAAGCTGGGGCCAGAGGTTCCAGGGCTTTGGCGCACTCTACGGCGCCATGGCCATAGGCATTGGCTTTTACCACCGCAATGGTTTGCGACTGGGGTGCTAAATCACAGGCGAGTTGATAATTATGACGCAGAGCATCGAGGTTGATGTGGGCTTGGGTCGGTCGGCTCATAATAAAACAGGGTGCTGTTACCAGCACCCATTATGTTGGTGTTGGTTTAGTAGTTGTGTTTGCCAGCGCTATACAGCTTTTGGGCCGCTTCCCAGACTGGGCCGACCTTGCCGTTGCCAACAGGCTTGCCATCAACTTCGGTTACTGGCGCAATTTCTTTGCTGGAGCTAGTAATCCACACTTCGTCGGCCTTGGCAACTTCGTCCATGGTGACGATGCGCTCTTCCACTTTAATGCTGCCATCCTTACGCAAAACATCGAGCAGTATTAAGCGGGTAATGCCCGGCAAAATTTGGTTGTCCAGCGGCGGCGTAATAACCACGCCATCTTTAACAATATAGGCATTGCAAGCACTGGCTTCGGTCAGCTCTTTGTTGGCGTTATACAGCAGGGTTTCATTGGCGCCTGCGGCATGGCCATGTTGAAAGTGCATGACATTGCCGAGCAGCGCGGTCGACTTGATATGGCAGCGCTGCCAGCGTAGATCTTCGGTGGTGGCGACGCTGTAACCTTTCACCTGCTGGCGGTCGGCAACCGGCGGTGGGGCAATTTCAAAGGCGTAAGCAAATATCGTTGGTTCGACATTATCAGGGTAGGCGTGGAAGCGCTTGGTATCGGCGCCGCGGCTAACGTGCAGGTAAATGCCTAGGTTGCCGGCACCGTTCTTCTCAATCAGCTGCTCACACATGGCCAGCCACTTGCCCTGGTCCCAATCGAAATTGATACCGATCAGCTCCATGCCCAGCTGCATGCGATCAATATGGGGCTTAAAACCCACCAGTTTGCCGGCATAGGAGGGCACTACTTCGTAGATGCCATCACCAAATAAAAATCCTCGATCTAGGGGGGATATGCGGGCTTCTTCCAGGGGCAAAAAATCGCCATTTAAAAATGCTATGGTCATGTTGTCCTCGTCTATAAATTGCTGCTATTCAATGTCTGAGCGACTTGCTCAGTGTATCACCTGGGCAGAGCTTTTGGCTCGAGGGAGGTAAGAGGGTGCTTACAATACGGTGACAGTGATTGCGCGAATTCTAGCAGACTGAACGGGTGGAATATGATGGAAATCATCAAAAATCAGATGAATTCACTTTCGGCTTGGATTGTTACCGATGATATCACTGGCTGCCGAACAGAGTATTTCTGGCAGTGCGCGCTCGTCGTTTTTACGCCAGCTGGCGCAAAACTCTAATGATAGGGCTTCGGCGTCTACCTCTAAGCTTTGTAGTTGGCCAGATTCTATGGCCTGGGCGACGGCGGGCTCAGGTAAAAGTGCAATGCCAATGCCCTGCACCACCAAAGGCAATAGGTTAGCCAGCGAGCTGCAGCTGTGCAGGCGGATCTGTTCGCGCAGTTCTTGCTTGGGTAGCTGTTCAAACAGTTGTTGTAGCTGCTGCCAGGGACGAGTGTTCTTGGGGAAGCTCAGAATAGGCTGTTGAATTAATTGCTCTAAACTGATTTTTCCGGCGCCTAGTTGCTGGGCCAATTGAGCCGAGCCAACCCAGACCTGCGGGTATTGGCACAGGGTTTGTTTATTCAGGCTATTGTCGACCACCTCATCGACCAGCAGGGCCAAGTCCAGCTGCTGTTGCCGGAGCTGCTGGCGTAGGCTTGAGCTGATATCGACACAAATTTCAAATTCCATCAGCGGGAATTGAGCCTGCCAGTGGCTAAGTATTTGGCTTAGCCATAAATAGGCCAGGGTATCGGCCACGCCAATGCGCATTAACCCCCGCTCTGGTAGCACATCTTTCAGCTGGTTTTTCATCTGTTCGGCGGTGGCGACAATTTTTTCGGCGTAGGGCTGCAGCTGTTGGCCGCGGGCGGTAATGCGGGTGCCGGACTTATCCCGGTCAAACAGCTGTACCCCCAATTCATTTTCTAGGGCATTAATACGCGCGGATACCGCTGGCTGAGAGGTATGCAAATTTTTAGCCGCAGCGTGGAAACTACCCAGCTGGATAACTTTAACAAAGGTTAGTAGATTGCGAATTTGCATAGGGTTGCCGCGTCGTGAGTTCTGTTTTTGTAGCGGCGAGTCTAACACAGCCGGATTAAGAACCTAGGATTTGCCTTTGCTAACGCTTGGGGAGTTGGCAGTGGCTCGCAAGAATTATTTCTCATTAAGCCTATTTAAAAAACAAGCTAGGCGCACGCCACTTTGCTGTAAGCGCAATTGAATGCGCGGCAGGTTGTGATAAATGTACTGCCACTTTAGGTCGGGATTCTTGGTCTTGGGGTAGATGTCTTTATGCATGGCACGGCTTTCCTTGGCCCAAGTGCTGGGTGTGGCTTGGCACCATGAGTTGGCTTGTTCGGCGCTGATTTTATCACCCAGCCAATCCGCCCACTCAGAGTAAGATAGTTTTTGCTCGTCGATAATTTGTGAATCCCAAACCCGATGTAAATGACTGCGGCGGCCAAAGAACCTTACTTTGACTTTACTGCCACCCCGGTCTTTACCGTTACCCGCGTGCAAGGGCTGGTGTAAATCACTGACAATGTGAACGATAAAACGCAGCGCCCGCCGGCGTTGTTCGAGTGGCAGCTTAGTATCGCTTAGCTGCTGGCTAAACAGTGCGAGGGCGCTGATGGCATCGCCTTTTTTAGGTCGCTTAATGGAATTCTTGCTAAAGGTGACATAGTGCCAGCGGGGGGAAGTATGTTGCCAAAATATTGCTGGGTTGGCGCGCATATAATCAGCCCAGGGCCCGGCTTCGGCCAGACTCTCATTGGGCAGGATGTCGGCAATTAATTCACGGCTGGCGTCGCTCAGATAAGGTTCTGCCAGGGCTCCACTGACTCGGTGACCAGTCTTGCCCCAGGCTTGGGCTGGACTTGAGCTGATCAGCGCGAAAAAAACACAGGCAAAGGTTAAGCTCTGTTGTATTCCTTGCATAAAGCTCCTCGAGCGTTTGGCCTCGATAGGTGGCAGTGATCTATTTTGCCTGGTGCATAATGACACCGTTGACGATGGTGTATTTAACTTGGGCTTTGAGAATTTCAGCCTCGGGCACGGTCATAATGTTGCGATCAAAAATCGTTAAATCAGCCAGTTTGCCAGCTTTTATTGAGCCCAGCTGCTGTTCCTGAAACGCCGCATAAGCCGGCCAAAGCGTCAGCATTTTTAAAGCTTGTTCACGGTTAAGGCTCAGCTCTGGGTGCCAGCCTTTGGCGGAGAAGCCCGCTAGGTCTTTACGCGCGACAATAGCGTAAAACTCTATTCTGGGGTCACCAATTTCCACCGGCGCATCGGATCCGCCCGCCACCTTTAAACCTAGGTCTACCATATTTTTCCAAGGATAGGCGTTAGCCAAGCGTTGCTGGCCTAATCGTGCGGGGGCAAAATGTAAGTCACCGATAGCGTGGGAGGCTTGCATCGATGGAATAATTCCGAGTTCTTTAAAGCGTGGCTGGTCGCTTGGCTGGATGTTTTGGGCATGCTCTATGCGCCAGCGGGGTTGTTTTATTTTCCATTCCGATTTGGGTACAGAGTTAAAGGCTTGTTCATACCAATCTAAAACCAAGCGATTGGCCAGGTCGCCAATGGCGTGAGTTTGAATTTGCACGCCTTTGCGCAGAGCGCTTTTTAAAATAGGCATAATGGTTTTACGGTCGGTCAATAATAAGCCGCTGCCTTTGCCGTCGTGATATTTCTCAATCAGGGCGGCACCGCGAGAACCTAATGCACCATCGGAATATATTTTAATACCCCGCGCAGTAATCCAATGCTCGTCATCTAGCCAGGGGCCTTGGCGCAACATTTGGTCGGAGTTGTCGCCCTGGCTTAAGGCGTAATAAACTCGGTGTTTTAACTGGCCGCGTTGTTTAAGCTGGTTTAATAAATCCAGGTCGGCCACGCTGCCGCCGGCATTATGGGTTTGGGTCCAGCCTAGGCGAACATTTCTGGCTAGAGCCTGGGCCAGCGCTTGCTTGTCTTCGACTTGGGTTTTGGCTGGAATTAAACGCCGCACCAGGGCCATGGCGTTGTCTATCAATATGCCGTTGGGCTGGCCCTGTTGGTCTTTTTCGATGACGCCGCCAGCCGGTGCTGGTGTGCCGGCATCGATGCCAGCCATGCTTAGGGCTTTGGAGTTGACCAGGATGGTATGACCGTCGGCCCGAGTTAAAACTACCGGCCGTTCAGGTATCAGCTGGTCCAGCTCTTGGCGAGTGGGGAAGCGTTTTTCGGGCCATAATTTTTCTATCCAGCCACGACCGACAATCCAATTCAATTGTGGGTTTTTGTCGGCATAGTTTTTGGTCGCTGCCAGCGCTGCGGCCAAGCTTTTACTGCCTTGCAGGTTCAAGCTGCTCTCGCGGTAGCCAACACCTTTGAGGTGGGCGTGGGCATCGGTAAAACCGGGGTAAATATACAAGCCCTGGCCATCAATAATTTTAGTGCCCTGACAAAACTTTGGTGGCTGCTCGCCCAGCTCGATAAAGCGGCCATCTTTAATGGCAACAAATTTAGCCGTCGGCTGCTGCTCTTCAGCGGTGTAAATCGTGGTGTTAATAAATGCCGTGTCGGCGTCTACACAGAGGTCGGCCATGGCGAGGCCGAAGGGGCTGGTTACCAGGCTGCAAGAAACTAAAAGCGTTAAAGTAATAGAGCGGTAAAAATTCATCAACAATCACCTGCATTATTATTGGATTTATTTTAGGAATCTAATTTTTCAATACTCACTTTCGGTATAACACAGCGATAGGGACGCCAGGAGGCTTTATGTTATGGCCAGTCAGGTCCTTCGACAAGCTCAGGATGAGCGGTTAATGGCTAACTCAGTCTTGACTGCGTTCTCAGCGAGGACTGTTTGAGCGAAGCGAGTTCCGCAGCAGCAGTCAAGGCTGCCCAGCTTGCGACCGGCCAGAATATAAATCCGCATGGCGTTCAGGATTTTAACCGCGATGCTCAAATGGCTAAATAGAATTAACTGCAGCTTAAGCCATTATTTTTTAATCAGCAATGGCCACAGAGCTGGCGCAGCTTGTGGATGAGTGCCTTGCCGTGGTCCAAATGTAGGCTGTCTTCGGTGAGGGTGTTTTCTCGGGTGACACCATCGACGCTGCCGCGCTGGGATAGATAAGCCAAAGTCTCGGCATTATCAAACTTCGCTAGGGCATCCTGGCCGCGCAACTTGCCCAGTAGGGCCGCCAAAGCATGGCCACCCCAGTTGGAAACATCGGCAATCACTAACTCATCACAGGTGGTTGCTGCCGGGATAATATTTAGCTGCTGGAGGGCGTCTTTGACATTGCCCATACCAATCTCGTTGCCGCCGTCACCAATGGCAATGGTTGGGCTTTGGCACAAATTCATGATTTGATCAAAGCAGGCGCTGCGCCAGCTGATGAGCTCGCCGCGCATATTATAGTAATGACCGTCTTCGGCCAGGCCGGGGCGCTCGATAGAAATTAATAAACCGGGCTGGTGCTTGGTCAAAACCTGCTGGGCTTCGGCCAGGTCTTCTTCTGGGGTGGCGCCAATGGCCAGTTTTTGCAGCCGGTAATCGGCTTCCAAGGCAGAGGCCAACGGGTCGCCGCAGGCTAATATTGGCTTGGCTCCGGCATCTTCCAGGGCTTGGTAAAGAGAGATGGCGCCAACCGGGCCGTCGGTTTCAAAGGTGTCGGCGACCGGGAAGCCGGTGCCAATTAAAACGACCTCGCCATTGTCACAGGCTGTTTGCATCATTTTGGCCGCGCGTAAACAATAACCCGGCTTGAGTGCGGGCTGAATGGTGGCCATGCCGCGCAGGTTTCTCTCGACCAAAAGGTCTTCAATACTTTGGCTTAGCGCCACTTCGGATTCGCTGAGGTGCATAATTATCGGCTGCCGTTTATACGATGTCTAATTGGGTTTGCTCGAAGCGCCGTTGTGCCAGCAATAATGCTTGGTGGGCGTCATCGAGATTGATGGCGGCAAAACATATTTCGCCACCGGGGCTGAGCTGTGCCACCTTGGCCATATCCAGGCTTAAGGCCGAGCCAATCTTGGGGTAGCCACCTATGGTTTGGCGGTCATTCATTAACATAATAGGCTGGCCATCGGCGGGTACTTGGATGGCGCCGGCGCAAATACCTTCCGATAAAATACCCTCGATATCGGCGGCAACACTGGGGCCTGTTAAGCGGTAGCCCATACGATCACACAAGTCGCTAACTTTATAGGTGCTCGAAAAAAATATGCGTTGCTTTACCGCGCTAAAATTCTGCCGTTGATAGCCAGGGATGACGCGCACGACAATTTTATCGCTATAGCGGGGGCGATTTTTTTCGGCCAATAGCAATAGCGGCGGGCTTTTATGGTCTGGTTTTTTAACCCAGGGAATTTTGTCGCCTTTAGCCAGGGGCAGGCCCTGAAGGCCGCCCACGCCTTCACGTACGACGGTGGCGGTGCTGCCAAATTGTGGCTCAATATCAAAACCACCATGCACCGCTAGGTAGGCTCGGCTGCCTGCATCCTGGCTAAATCCGACAGCGATCTTGTCGCCAGTGTTAATTTTTTGGGTTTGCCAGTTAGGCATCTTCTTGCCGTTAATGCTCAGCGGCATGGCCGCGCCGGTGAGGGCAATTAGGCCATCGCATTGAGCTTGAAGAGTCAGGCCGCCGATGCTAATTTCAATCGCGGTAGCGTCGCTGGCATTGCTGCATAAACGGTTAGCCCAGTGAAAAGCTTCCGGGTCCATTGGGCCGCCGGAGGTAAGGCCAATTTGGTGTTGGCCGTGGCGGCCGCGGTCGAGCAGCAGGCTGAGAATGCCGGGAGCAATAACATCAAAGCTCATTATTTTGCCTCCGTATTATGATTGCCAAAGCTGATCAATTCGCCACCTAGGTCTAAAAATTCTTCTCGCCCTATGGCTTTAAAGCGAATGCGGTCACCGACTGCGACCGGCATGCTTGGCTCGGCCTTGGGGTCGAACATTGTTGTCGGGCACAGGCCAATTAAATTCCAGCCACCGGGAGACTGAGCTGGGTACACCGCAGTTTGGCGGTCGGCAATGGCAATAGCGCCCTTGGGTACTTTGGCTCGGGGAGTGGCTAAGCGCGGCGCGGCGATACGTGAGTCGACTTGGCCGAGATAGGCGAAGCCGGGAGCAAAGCCGATGGCGTAAGCTCGATATTCTTGGGCCTGGTGGATTTCAATGACCTGTTCAATACTTAGACCAGCATTGTTGGCTAAGTTTTCTAAATCGGGGCCAGACTCTTGGCTGTAATAGGCCGGTAATACCACCAACCGGCTGGCTTCTTGTGCGCCGGCATGTTGTTGTGCCAGTGCTTGTTTTATGGCGTGGCGCAACTGCAAATGGTCACAGCTAAAAACATCAAAAATAACCAGCAATGAAGCGTAAGACGGAACCAAGTCTATTATTTTTTCGCCTAGACTAAGTTGCAAAGCTTGGGCCGTGGCTTGCACCTGAGCAGAAATTTCGGCTCGGGTATCGCTGCCAAAATAAATAATTAAGGAATTTTCCCCGGCGACTTCTATTGTTGGATAGCTCGGTTCGGTCGAGTTCATGCTTGGATGCACTCGCGAATGGCTTCAATCGCAGCAACACCCTCGGCGTTATCGCCATGCACACATAAAGTGTCGGCCTGCAGTGCTAAGCTTTGGCCGCTAACCGTGGTAATGGTGCCGCTACTGGCCAGCTGTGCTACCTGGGCTAACATTTTTTCGCGGTTATGCACGGCGCCGGGCTGGCTGCGGGCCAGCAGTTTGCCGTCATCGGCGTAGCAGCGGTCGGCAAACACTTCGAGTAATATCTCTATCCCTTGTTGCTTGGCTTCCGCGCGGTGTTGAGCCGCCTGTGGCGTGGCTTGCAACATAAGTTTAACCGGTCGGTGGTGCTGGGCAATCGCCGCCATGATGGCGGCGCGAACATCGACCTTGGCCATCATGTCGTTATACAGAGCGCCGTGGGGTTTAACATAGGCGACTTCCATACCCTGACTGGCGGCCATGCCTTCTAGGGCCGAAAGTTGGTAGCTTACCATGGCGATAATTTCTTCGCGGCTGGCATTAAGCGAGCGGCGGCCAAAACCGACCAGGTCTGGGTAGGCCGGGTGGGCGCCAACTTGAACGCCGTGGACTTTGGCTAGGGCCAGGGTGTTTTGCATAATCAGCGGGTCGCCGGCGTGAAAGCCGCAGGCGATGTTGGCTTGATCGATATGGGGCATAACGGCCTCATCTAGACCCATGTTCCAGTTGCCAAAGCTTTCGCCTAGGTCACAATTTAATAACAGGCTCATATTTTTTCCTTCGGTGCAGCTGGCTAGGGTTAAAGCATGGCCAATTTACTATTGGGCATATCCGAGACCACCATATGGCCGGGGCTGTGGGTGATGCAAAAGGGCGGCTTGGCTTGTTCCAGCGCCACCTGTGGGGTTACCCCGCAGGCCCAAAAAACCGGCATTTCATTTTCTTTTATACTGACGGCATCGCCATAGTCGGGCTGGTTGATATCGTTGATGCCGATTAAGCTCGGGTCACCTAGGTGAACCGGTGCACCGTGGACATTGGGGAAGCGGGTACAGATTTGCACTGCACGAATCGCATCGGCAGCTTCAAAGGGGCGCATGCTCACCACCATATCGCCACTAAATCGCCCAGCCGGTTTGCAGGCAATATTACTGCGGTACATGGGCACGTTTTTACCTTCGGCGATGTTACGCACTTCCAGGCCATCGGCCATCAGTGCTTCTTCAAAGGAGAAGGAGCAGCCCAATAAAAAGGTGACTAGGTCATCGCGCCAGTATTCGCGGATATCGGTCACTTCTTGTTCTAGCGCACCGTCTTTAAAAATACGGTAGCGCGGCACATCGCTGCGGATATCAAAATTATCGATAAAGCCGGGCATGTCGGTTTGGCCGGGCTGGCTGCTCATGGCCACAATCGGGCAGGGCTTGGGGTTAAGCTGGCTGAATTGTAAAAATTCGGCGGCCCAGTCGGCCGGCAGTATTGCCACATTGCACTGCACAAAGCCCTGACACAGGCCGGAGGTGTTGCCGGTGTGCTCGCCGCTGCGAATTGCTTGGCGCAGCTGGGCCGGGGTGGGCGAATCTAGAGTGGTGGGGGTGCTCATACCGATGCCTATTTATCTTGTAGGTTTGATCCAGCTCGCTAGTGTGGCGAATGGCTTGGGGCTTGTCTAATGAATGCTCTCTTTTGCTGCTGATAAAAAATATTTATCAGCTTGAGGGTTTTAAAGGAAGTTTGGGGTGAAGCCTATCTACCGATTAAGTTAGTTGGAAATCTCTGGTGTTCTTAATCCGGCTTAGCTCTGGCGTTTTGTTTTCCAGACACGTCCTTCGTCAAGCTCAGGAGGAGCGGGTTGTGAGGCTTCGCTTCGGCTCCGCGCATGGTGAGCTTGACGAACCAACAGAGTCTGCAAAATAAAACCCCAGGTCTAAGCCTGCATCGAGGAAGGCTCTATATCTTTAACCATTCTATAAGCACCCACAATAGAAGGGCTGGCGGGGTGGCTTGTATTGCAGCCAATCAGGGCGCCCTGATTCTTTTCCGGCTCAGCTCTGGCGTTTTATTTTCCAGACACGCCGTGAATCCGTCCGTGGAGGCTTCCGCTCGACATCCCTGTCTCACAGAGTCTGCAAAACAAAACCCCAGATCTAAGCTTGCATCCTGCTAGCGCCAAACTCTAAAATTTCCGCTTCAGCTAGGGCTGGCGGGGTGGCTTGTATTGCAGCCAATCAGGGCGCCCTGATTCTTTTCCGGCTCAGCTCTGGCGTTTTATTTTCCAGACACGCCGTGAATCCGTCCGTGGAGGCTTCCGCTCGACATCCATGTCTCACAGAGTCTGCAAAACAAAACCCCAGATCTAAGCCTGCATCGAGGAAGGCTTTAAATCTTTAGTCATTCTATAAGCACCCACAATAGAAGGGCCGGCGGGGTGGTTTGTATTGCAGCCAATCAGGGCGCGTTTTAGCCGCTCGGTGTTGGCGGCGTTTTTAGGCGAGGACTGTTTGAGCGCAGCGAGTTCCACAGCCGCCGTCAATACTGAGCTGCGTGCGACCGGCAGCAATATAAACCACCCCGGCGACCCGGATTATTGCCTACAGGACGTAGTAAGGGGTAAGAGCAGGGCGGTAGCCATAGCGCTTGGCTTGGGCCTGTGGATTCTTTTCCGGCTCAGCTCTGGCGTTTTATTTTCCAGACACGCCGTGAATCCGTCCGTGGAGGCTTCCGCTCGACATCCCTGTCTCACAGAGTCTGGAAAACAAAACCCCAGATCTAAGCCTGCATCGAGTTAGCGTCTAGCTCTAAACTTTTAAGCTTCATCTAGGGTTGGCGGGGTGGTTTGTATTGCAGCCAATCAGGGCGCCCTGATTCTTTTCCGGCTTAGCTCTGGCGTTTTATTTTCCAGACACGCCGTGAATCCGTCCGTGGAGGCTTCCGCTCGACATCCATGTCTCACAGAGTCTGCAAAACAAAACCCCAGATCTAAGCCTGCATCGAGGAAGGCTCTATACCTTTAACCATTCTATAAGCACCCACAATAGAAGGGCCGGCGGGGTGGTTTGTATTGCAGCCAATCAGGGCGCGTTTTAGCCGCTCGGTGTTGGCGGCGTTTTTAGGCGAGGACTGTTTGAGCGCAGCGAGTTCCACAGCCGCCGCTAATACTGAGCTGCGTGCGACCGGCAGCAATATAAACCACCCCGGCGACCCGGATTTGTTACCGTTTGGTTCGTGTGATTTTTTTCCGGCTTAGCTCTGGCGTTTTGTTTTCCAGACACGCCGTGAATACGGTCCCTGTAGGCTTCCGCTCGACATCCCTGTCTCACAGAGTCTGGAAAACAAAACCCCAGATCTAAGCCTGCATCCTGCAGCCTGCTAGCGCCAAACTCTAAAATTTCCGCTTCAGCTAGGGCTGGCGGGGTGGTTTGTATTGCAGCCAATCAGGGCGCGCTTTTAGCGGCTCAGTGTTGGCGGCGTTTTTAGGCGAGGACTGTTTGAGCGACGTAGCGAGTTCCGCAGCCGCCGCCAATGCTGAGCTGCGTGCGACCGGCAGCAATACAAGCTACCCTGGCGGCCCGGATTATTACCCCTAGCTTTAAATTCTCTGATTTTTTTCCGGCTTAGCTCCGGCGTTTTATTTTCCAGACCCGTCCTTCGTCAAGCTCAGGAGGAGCGGGTTGTGAGGCTTCGCTTTCTCCCCCGCGCATGGTGAGCTTGACGAACCAACAGAGTCTGGAAAACAAAACCCCAGATCTAAGCCTGCAATGTGCTTGCGAATTTACTATCAACAGGCACAGTCCTTTGTGAGAGAATGCGGGCTTAATTGATTAAGGAAGCAAGTCCTTGGCCGACGCCGACACCCCCTCCGAAAATAGCGCTGTCGCTAAAAAATCAGGTGGCTTATTAAAGTCCAGCTTGGTGGTTAGCTGTTGTACCTTTATATCCCGCATATTGGGTTTGGCTCGGGACATTATTTTTGCTCGAGTAATTGGTGCCGAAGCCGGAGCTGAAGCGTTTTTAGTGGCCTTCAAAATCCCTAATTTTATGCGCCGCTTATTTGCCGAGGGGGCTTTTGCACAGGCCTTTGTGCCGGTGCTGTCCGAATATAGGGCCAAGGGTTCCCATGCCGCAGTCAAGCAGTTGCTCGATAGCGTGGCTGGGTGTTTGGGCTCCAGTCTGATCCTAGTGACGGTTATCGCCGTCTTAGGTGCGCCTTTCTTGGCCATGGTATTTGCTCCCGGCTTCTACTTAGAAGGTGGCGAGCGCTACACCATGGCGGCGGATATGATCCGCATAACCTTTCCCTATTTGTTCTTTATATCACTGACCGGCTTGGCTGGGGCAATCCTCAATAGCTATGATCGTTTTGCCGTGCCAGCGTTTACCCCGGTGCTACTCAATGTAGCGCTGATCTCGGCGGCGCTATTCCTTCAGCCTTATTTTGAGTACCCCGCCTATGCCTTGGCTTGGGGGGTATTGGCGGCAGGGGTGGTGCAGTTTGCCTTCCAAATTCCTTTTTTATACAAGTTGAGGCTGTTGCCCAGCCCTAAGGCCGACTGGAAAGACCCTGGCGTGAAGCGAGTACTCACTTTGATGGCGCCGGCGATATTTGGCGTGTCCGTTAGCCAGATCAACCTATTACTGGACACTGTATTGGCATCCTTGTTGCCCCAGGGCAGTGTCGCCTGGTTGTATTATTCCGATCGTTTGGCCGAGCTGCCCTTGGGGGTGTTTGGCATAGCGGTGGCGACGGTTATTTTGCCCAGTTTGTCGCGCCAGCACAGCGGTACCAATGCCGAAAAGTTTAGTTCTACTATGGATTGGGCGCTGCGTATGGTGGTCTTGATTGCCTTGCCTGCGGCGCTGGCCTTAATAGTGTTGGCCGAGCCAATTCTGATGACATTATTTCAATATGGTAAAACCACCCTGGTAGATATCAGCATGTCGAGTTGGAGCTTACGCGCCTATGCCTTTGGCTTGTTGGCATTTATGTTGATTAAAGTCCTGGCGCCGGGATACTTTTCCCGTCAAGACACCAAAACACCGGTGAAAATCGGAATTATCGCGATGGCGGTTAATATGGTGCTCAATATTGCGCTGGTTTGGCCGCTGTATAGTTATATCAATATGGGGCATGTGGGTTTAGCTTTGGCAACTTCATTGGCCGCCATGCTTAATGCTGGCCTGTTATACCGGGGTTTGCGTAAGGCTGGGGTATTCCAGCGCTTGCCTGGTTGGGGCTTGTTTAGTTTGCGCCTGGCCCTGGCCAATGGCGCCATGGTGGTGGTCTTATTGCTGCTGAGCCACTATTGGTCTGATTGGCAAAACTGGAACTGGGCGGCACGTAGCCTGCATCTGGCCGGGCTTTGTGGCTCAGGTCTGCTATGCTATATGGCGGTTTTGTTGGTTTTAGGCATAAGAACCAGAGATTTACGTCTTAGGTAGTGGTATAAAGTTTGCTGCTATCTTAAGGGGGTTGTGGCACCGTCAATAGTTTGGTGGCGCGTAAAGCCTTTAGTTTCCCGATCAGAATAGAGTTAGCGAGTACTTAGGCCTGAATGAAGAAACGTGCGGTAGATGAACTAGGACTGGATTTGTCAGAAGCTATGGATCAGGACGTGGATTGCCCTTCGGGCGATGCTTGCCCGTGGAAGCCGGAAGTCGATAAGCTCCGCGAGCTAGTGTCGACTGATACCTTAACCGGGCTGCATAATTATCGTTATTTCCGCCAAGCTCTCGACCAAGAGATGGAGCGTACCCGTCGTTCCGCTTTCTCCACAGCTGTGGTGATGCTCGACCTCGATCATTTCAAAAAAGTTAACGATAGCTACGGCCATGGTGCGGGTAATACCGTGTTGCAGGTTTTGGCTGATTGTATGCGTCAGAGTTTCCGCAAACTTGATATTTGTTGCCGCTACGGTGGCGAAGAGTTTGTGGTGATATTGCCGGCCACAGAGCTGTTGGTCGCGGTGCATGTGGCTGAGCGTCTACGAGCCAAAATTGAAGAAATGAAAATTGAGGTAGAGGATAACCAAGGTAATGCTCAATCTCTGCGGGTTACGGCTAGTCTGGGTATCGGTTTATACAGTCGCAATAGCGTAGAGAGCGCCGAAGAGGTGATCAAAAGTGCTGATCGCTACCTATACAAAGCTAAACAGGCTGGTCGTAACCGAGTGCTTTATCAGATAGCACCGCTAGAGGATCGAACCTCGGTCACCCAAGACGAAAAAGATGCGCTAAACAAATTGTTCGAAGACGATGACAATGAGTCTTCGGACTAATTTGGCGTAAACCCAAGCCGGCTAGCCCTTTGGCTACAGGCCAGCATCTCAATAAAGAGCCGCTATTTCCATTATTTCACCCTTCCCAAACCGAGCTTGGATCACTATGCTGTGGCCCAGATTTTTTAAGTGTGAAATGGGAGTAGTGAGATGCAGATTAATACCATGGGTGTTTTAGGTTCAGGGCAAATGGGTGGTGGTATCGCTCAAGTAGCGGCCGCGGCCGGCCTTGAGGTAAAGCTAGCAGATGTTGATCTGGCGACGGCTGAGCAGGGTAAAAAAGCGATTGAAAAGCGTCTGCTGAGCCAGGTAGGTCGTGGCAAAATCGCCGAGGCTGATGCCCTGGCTATTCTTGGAAATATCGCCCCAGTTAATGGTTTAACCGATCTTGCCAATTGTGACCTGGTGATTGAAGCGGCCAGCGAAAACTTGCAGCTGAAGTTGAAATTATTTCAGCAGCTAGATGAAGTGTGTAAGCCCGAGGCGATATTGGCCTCTAATACCAGCTCTATCTCCATTACTTTGATGGCCGGTTCGCTGCGGCGCCCAGAGAAGTTTATTGGTCTGCATTTCTTCAATCCCGTACCGGTAATGAAGTTGGTTGAGGTTATCAAGGGTCTGGCGACCAGTGATGAGACCTATCAGGCGGTGAAAGCCGTGGCCGAGCGCATGGGTAAAGAAGTGGTGAGCTGCGAAGATAGAGCCGGTTTTGCGGTTAATCGTATTTTGATCCCCTTCATCAATGAAGCTATTTTTGCTTTAGACGAAGGTGTTGCCAGCCGCGAGGATATCGATCGTGGCGCAATGTTGGGCTTAAACCACCCCATGGGCCCGCTAACCTTGGCGGATTTTGTTGGCCTGGATACTTGCTTGGCGATTATGGAAGTGCTGCACAAAGAGCTGGGTGAAGACAAGTATCGCCCCTGTCCTTTGTTGCGTAAATATGTGGCGGCGGGTTGGTATGGTAAGAAGACGGGTCGTGGCTTTTATGAATACGGCTAAACACCTTAATGAGTAGTGATGCTGGGCTGGTATTGGCCCGCACGCGGCAATGGGTCGAGCAGGTTGTGGTTGGTCACAACTTTTGCCCCTTTGCCAAGCCTAGCCTGGCGCAAACCCACTATCAGTTGCTGGCCGGTGATGTCGAGCAGCGCATGCAGGGGCTGCTGGCAATGTGCGCTGAGATGCGGGCTCGGCCTGAGCTGGAGACGGCGTTGTTGGTGGTTGCCGCAGGCTTGACTGATTTTGACGATTATCTTGATGAGCTGACCCTGGCGGAATCCCTGCTCGAAGAGCTGGGCTTTGCCGGAGAATTTCAGCTGGCCAGCTTTCATCCTGATTATTGTTTTGCCGACACCGATCCCGGCGCGGCCGAGAATTACACCAATCGCTCTCCCTATCCGGTATTTCATTTGCTGCGCGAAGCCAGCATAAGCAAGGCTTTGGCGGCAGTGAAATTGCCGGAAAAAATCCCCCAGCGCAATCAGCGTTATGCGCAGCAGCTGGGCCAGCAACGCCTGCAAGCTGAGTTGGATCAATGCAGCAATCACCTTCACCAGCAAGAGGATAAACGTGTATAGCTTACAAGAAGCCCTGTGGTGGCTGATCCCTATTATGCTATTGGTTTGGTACTGGCAGGCGGCGGTAAAAGCCAAAGAAGCGGCGATTATGGCGGCCAAGAAACGCTGCCAGGAAGAGGGCGTGCAGATGCTGGATGACAGCATGGCGATTGACAGCCTGCGCCTGCGTCGGATGCAAAAGGGTAGCATGGGTTTGTGGCGCCGCTACGGCTTTGAATTTAGCGCCACGGGCAACCAGCGATACCAGGCTTGGGTAGTGGTGCACGGTGGCCGGGTGGTCTTGATTGAGCTGCCTCCCCATAGAATGCACTAATTACTTTACGCTGGAAGTTTCAATCCTCTCAACCACCTCGGCCTCTGTGCTGTTTGGGTAGTTTTAGGTATACTCTGGCTTTTGTGTTTTTCATCTCCCAAAGCTTGGGCTAAGAGTCATTTGTGAATCCAATTCGACAAGAATTTATCCGTGGTGCCCATGGTCTGCAGCCGCGTCATCGGGGCAGTGTGGTGACTATTGGCTCATTCGACGGGGTTCACCTAGGGCATAAGGCCATTATCGAGCAGGTGCGAGAGCAGGCTGGTATGTTAGGTTTGGCCTCGGTGGCGATGACATTTGAGCCGCAGCCGCATGAGTATTTCTCTGGTGATACGGCTCCCGCGCGCTTAATGCGAGTGCGTGATAAGGCCAGAGCCTTATTTGAGGCTGGCATTGATCGAGTGGTGTGCATCAGCTTTAATAAAAAGCTGGCCTCGATGTCGGCGGAGGCGTTTGTTAAAGAGCTGTTGGTGGATGGCCTGGGAGTGAAGTATCTCGTTGTCGGAGATGATTTCCGCTTTGGTTGCGACCGCAGTGGCGACTACCAATTTTTGGTGGCAGCCGGTTTGCGTTATGGTTTTGATGTCATTGATACTCAAACCCGCTTGCTGGAAGGTGAGCGTATTAGCAGTACCCGGATTCGAGCCGCGCTGGAGGACCAGCAGTTTGAGCTGGCTAATAGCCTATTGGGGCGTACCTATACCATAAATGGCAAGGTGATTTACGGTCAGCAATTGGGGCGTCAATGGGGGGTACCCACCGCCAATGTGCAGCTGTGTCGTTATCGCTCGCCTTTGTCTGGCGTATTTGCAGTCAGCGCCTATTTGCCCGATGGCCGGGTGGTGAATGGTGTTGCCAATGTTGGCATGCGGCCCACCGTGGGCGGCCTGAAAAAGCCAATTTTAGAAGTGCATATTTTCGATTTTAATGAAGACCTTTATGGCCAGGACTTGGCGGTAGAGTTTAAGCACAAATTGCGGGATGAAAAAAAGTTTGATTCTTTGGAACAACTCAAAGAGCAAATTTACCGCGACCGCGACACTGCCAAGCAGTGGTTCGCGAACTAATTTTATTAACCCATATAAACTGTAGCTGTAAGTAGATACCCATGAGCACCGATTATAAAGCCACGTTAAACCTGCCCAAAACCGGCTTCGCCATGAAGGCCAATCTGGCCCAACGCGAACCCGCTATGTTAAAACAATGGCAACAGAGCAAGCTTTACGAAACTATTCGTGCAGCGCGCCGTGGTGCGGAGCAGTTTATTTTGCACGATGGCCCTCCCTACGCCAACGGCGATATCCACCTGGGCCATTCACTCAATAAAATCTTAAAAGACATTATTGTTAAATCAAAAACCCTAAGTGGTTTTGATGCCCCCTACGTGCCTGGTTGGGACTGCCACGGTTTGCCGATTGAAAACCAAGTCGAAAAGAAACACGGCAAGGCCGGGGTTAAGCTAGATTTCAAAGCCTTCCGCCAAAAATGTCGGGACTATGCTCAGCGTCAGGTCGACAATCAGAAAAAAGAATTTATTCGCCTAGGGATTCTCGGCGAGTGGGATAATCCTTATCTGACGATGAACTACGAGTTTGAGGCCGATATCATCCGCGCCCTGGGCAAAATCACCGAAAAAGGCCATTTGCACCGCGGTTTTAAGCCCGTGTATTGGAGTGTGGTGGGTGGCTCGGCCTTGGCTGAAGCCGAAGTAGAGTATCAGGACAAGGTTTCCTTCTCCATCGATGTTAAATTCCCGGTGCTGGGCGGTGAGCAATTGGCCAAAGCTTTTGGCGCTGCCGCCAACAATGCTTCGGTGGTCATTTGGACTACCACGCCTTGGACATTGCCGTCCAGCCAGGCGGTTTCTATGCATGCTGATTTAGACTATGTCTTGATCCAAGCGGGCGAGCAGCAGCTGGTTATGGCTGAGGCACTGCACGAGGCCGTAATGCAGCGTGCTGGTGTTGAGGATTTTTCAGTGTTGGGGTCTTGCCAGGGGCAGGACTTAGAAAACTTGGCCTTAAGTCATCCTTTTTATCAGCGTGATATTAAAGTCATTCTGGGTGAGCATGTCACCGTCGATGCTGGTACCGGTTGTGTCCACACTGCGCCCGACCATGGCGTGGACGATTTTAACGTTGGCCGCCGCTATGGTTTGGAAACGCTAAACTTGCTGGACGACAACGGTGTGTTTCGCGATTCGGTTGATGTTTTTGCCGGTCAGCATGTCTATAAAGTTGATCAGCCTGTGGTTGATTTGCTGATAGAAAACGATGCGCTGTTGTACCAAACAAAAATAGAACACAGCTACCCACACTGCTGGCGTACTAAAACGCCGCTGATCTACCGCGCTACGCCACAGTGGTTTATCAGCATGAGCCAGAAAAATTTGCTCGACGATGTTAAGCAAGCGGTCGAAGGGGTGGAGTGGATTCCCGGTTGGGGCCGTGCTCGTATCGACAGCATGCTCGATTCCAGTCCCGATTGGTGTATCTCGCGTCAGCGCACTTGGGGCGTGCCTATCGCTTTGTTTGTGCATAAAGAAACTCAGGAGGTTCATCCCGATACGCCGCGTTTAATTGAAGAGGTGGCGCTGCTGGTTGAAAAAGACGGTATTGAAGCCTGGTTTGAATTAGACGCCGCCGAACTGCTGGGTGATGAGGCTGAGCAGTACCAAAAAGCCACCGACACCTTGGATGTATGGTTTGACTCGGGCGTAACCCACCACGCGGTATTAAACCGTCGCGACAATTTGCGTTTTCCGGCAGACTTGTATTTAGAGGGTTCGGATCAACATCGCGGTTGGTTTCAGTCCTCCTTGAAAACTTCGATGGCAATCAATGGCGTAGCGCCTTATAAACAGGTGCTGACTCACGGGTTTACCGTCGACAGCAAGGGTTACAAAATGTCCAAGTCTCTGGGCAATGTGATTCCGCCGAAAGAAGTTATTAGCGAGCTGGGCGCCGATGTATTGCGCCTTTGGGTGGCGGCAACCGATTTCAGTGGCGAGATGACCGTTTCCCAGGAAATATTTAAGCGCACCGCCGATTCCTATCGCCGCATTCGTAATACCACGCGATTCTTATTGTCCAACCTCAATGGTTTTGATCCAGCTGAGGACTTGCTGGCTATGGATGATATGTTGGCACTAGACCGTTGGGTGGTTAATCGTACTGCGGCTTTGCAGCAGGAGATTATTGCTGCTTATGACGCCTACCAGTTTCATACTATTTACCAGAAACTGCACAACTTCTGTGTGGTCGACCTAGGTGGTTTTTACCTGGATATCATCAAAGATCGCCAGTACACCTGTCGAGAAGACAGCCAGGCGCGTCGCTCGGCTCAGACGGCCCTGTTCCATATTATTGAGGCCATGGTGCGCTGGTTGGCGCCGATCACCAGCTTTACTGCCGATGAGTTGTGGCAAAAAATACCTGGCGATCGCAGCGAGACAGTATTTATCCAGCACTGGTATGAGTTGCCGCAATCTAATTCCAGCGTCATGGCTGATGACTATTGGCAGCAAGTGGCAGCGGCTAAGACAGCGGTTAATAAAGTTTTAGAAGAGAAGCGTGGCGCCGGTGATATTGGTGGTTCGTTGCAAGCAGAAGTTGTGCTGTATTGTGATGAAAAGCTAAAATCTGTTTTTGATCAGCTTGCCAATGAACTGCGTTTTGTCTTGATTACCTCGACCGCCGAAGTCAAATCAATGACCGAAGCCGGAGCTGACGCAGTGACCACCGAAGTCGAAGGATTAAAGGTGACGGTGCAAAAATCTGAGCAGGAAAAATGTGCTCGTTGCTGGCACCATCGTGAGGATGTTGGCCAGCAGGCCGAACACCCGGAGTTGTGTGTTCGCTGCGTCGACAATGTTGAGGGTGAAGGCGAGGTGCGTCACTTTGCCTAAACTCTTGCGCGGGCCTTGGTATTTCGCCAGCGCCTTGCGTTGGTATGCAATTGCAGCCCTGCTGTTGGTTTTGGATTTGCTGAGTAAGGCCTGGGCGGTGGAGGCTTTCGACTATGCCGTACCAGTTAGAGTCACCGGTTTTTTTGATTGGTTATTATTATTTAATTACGGTGCCGCCTTTAGTTTTCTAAGTGACCAGCCGGGCTGGCAAAAATGGTTTTTCGCCATTATCGCCGGCTCAGTCAGCGTAGGCTTAAGCCTTTGGTTGGCAAAATTAAAGCCCCATGTTCGCTGGGAATCAGTGGCTCTGGCGCTGATTTTGTCCGGTGCGCTGGGTAATTTGTATGATCGCCTGACCCTGGGGTATGTGGTGGATTTTATTTCCTTGCACTACCAGGGCCATCGCTGGCCCTCTTTTAATATCGCCGATAGCGCTATTTGTGTTGGTGCCTTTATGTTGCTTGTGGATATGTTCCGTAAGCCGAATTCTGAACAAGATTGAAACCATGATAGAAGAAGCCTTAACGGTTGGTCCTGAGACCCAAATTACCCTGCATTTCGCCATTAAATTGGAAGATGGCAGTGTAGTGGATTCCACCTTTGATAATGAACCCGCCACCTTTAGTTTTGGTGATGGCAGCCTGTTGCCGGGCTTTGAGGATGCTTTGCAGGGTATGGAAGCCGGCGATGAAAATAGCTTTATCATTGGTCCTGAGCAGGGTTTCGGCCAACGCAACCCCAATAATATTCAGCGCTTTAAGCGCGATGACTTTGCCGCTGATATGGCTTTAGAGGAGGGTTTGATGATCTCCTTTGCCGACGCCCAAAAGGCTGAGCTGCCTGGCGTCATAGCGAAAATACAAGATGAGCTGGTGGAAGTGGATTTTAATCATCCCTTGGCTGGCAAAAATGTGGTATTTGAGGTGAAAATAATCGCCGTCGCCCGCTGCCAGTCGGCGCCGGTGCATTAATATCTGGCAAAGGAGCATGGGCCAATGAGTATCGATATTAACATGGCCAACCCGCGTGGTTTTTGTGCCGGGGTGGATCGTGCCATTGATATTGTTAATCGCGCCCTAGATATCTTTGGCGCGCCTATCTATGTTCGTCATGAGGTAGTGCATAACAAATTTGTGGTTGACAGTTTACGCCGGCGCGGTGCGGTATTTGTCGAAGAGTTGGATGAGATTCCCGATGATGTGATCGTTATTTTCAGTGCCCACGGAGTGTCCAAGGCAGTGCAGGACGAGGCCGCCAAGCGCAAGCTGAAAATTTTTGACGCTACCTGTCCGCTGGTTACCAAGGTGCATTTGGAGGTGATGAGATACAGTCGTGATGGTGCCGAATGCATTTTGATTGGTCATGCTGGGCACCCTGAGGTTGAAGGCACGATGGGGCAATACGATGCCAGCAATGGCGGTCATATTTACCTGGTCGAAGATGTGGCCGATGTGGCGAATTTGAAGGTCAATAACCCCGAGCGGCTGGCCTACGTAACCCAAACTACCTTGTCAATGGATGACACCGCCAAGGTGATTGAGGCTCTGCGCCAGCGCTTTGACAAAATCGAAGGGCCGCGTAAAGATGATATTTGCTACGCCACTCAAAATAGACAAGATGCTATTCGACAGCTGGCGCTGGAGTCAGATCTGGTCTTGGTGGTGGGCTCGCCTAATAGCTCCAACTCCAATCGTCTGCGTGAGCTGGCCGAGCGCTGCGGTGCCAAAGCGTATTTGATTGATACTGCGGATGATATTGATCAGGCTTGGCTACATAGCGTGAAATCTGTTGGCTTGAGTGCCGGCGCTTCTGCGCCTGAGGTGCTGGTGCAGGATGTTATTAGCCAATTACAACGCCTTGGCGGTGCGGTTCCGCAGGAGCTTGTGGGTCAAGAAGAAAACATCAGTTTTTCCCTGCCGAAAGAGCTGCGTTAGTCGGTTGACTGGGTGATAATCAGTCCTTAGTACGGCTTATCGCCCGATATTACCTTTGATCTCTGAAAACCTCCCATTTACCAAACAATTTGGTATATCTACACTATGAAAAAGTCTAATTCACAGGGTTTTACCTTAATCGAGCTGATCGTATCGGTGGCAATCGCTGGCATATTATTGGCGGTGGGTATTCCCAGTCTGCAAAGCTTAAGTGAGCGTGGCAAACTCAATGCTCAGCTATCCACGCTGGTCTCTAGTATGAAGTTCGCTCGCTCCGAGGCGGTTGCTAAATCCTCGCCGGTTATTCTTTGTGCGACTGATGACGGCGAAAGCTGTCGCGGCAGTGACCAAAATCAGTGGGAAAAGGGCTGGTTTATCTTTTTAGACAGGAATCAAGATGGTGATTTTGATAAAGGCACCGGCAACTGTTTGGACGCAGAAGATTGTGTTCTGCGTTATTCCCCAAGTATTGAAGGCAGCGATAAAACAGTATTGAGGTCGCTTTCCAACATCGCGACATTTACCCCTGATGGCGCAATTACGGTGAGCGGCGGCACCAATAGTGGCGCCAACCAACCGCTAAGGGTGAGTATTTGCAGCCCCAGTGCTAAGGCCAACAATGATGTCGAGCATTCAGCCTATGTTGAAGTTCAGCCCAGTGGCGCAATTCGAACAATTCGAGGTACCAATTCATGCCCTTAATGGCAAAGCAAAGAGGCACCAGCCTGATCGAAGTGATGGTGTCCCTATTTTTATTGGCGATTGGTTTATTGGGCATATTGGCGCTGCAAAATAGCAGTCATCAAAGTAATCAGGCCGCCATGTTTTCCTCAGAGGCCGCGATGTACGCCGATGATATGGTCAATCGTATCCTCATTAGTGATGACCCTTTAATCGATACCGATGATACGGCTTACGACAATATTGACACCAACAGCCTCGGCGCTGACGTGGTGCCTAATTGTAGCTCAGGCTGTAGCGCCAGCCAGATACTGAATAGAGATAGAATTACTTGGTCCAAGGCTATCAAAGCCGGGCTGCCGGGTGGAAGAGGGCAAGTCTCGCACGATGCTTCGACCTATACGGTGACGGTGATGTGGGACGATCAATTAACCGGCGCTGATGGTACTGGCTGCGGTGGCAATCCAAAAGTCGATTTACGTTGTATGACGTTTAAGTTTCAGCTATGAGGGCGATGAGTGTGATAAAGCAGCGTGGTGTAGGCCTGGTTGAGGTAATGGTCTCGATTACTATAGGCATGCTGATCTTGGTTGGGGTGGTGCAGCTTTACGTCACTTCTTTGCAAACTCAGCGCAGCCAAGAAGGTTATTCAAGAATTCAAGAAAATCTACGTTATATCACCTCGGTTTTGGGGCGGGACATTAATCGTGCCGGTTATTTGGGTTGTATGTCATTTGACCCGGAGCAAATATTTAATTTTTTGGCAACCGAGTCTGGTAAGGACAGTAATACCCCCCAGCGTTATAATTATAATGGCAGTTTTGTATCCGGTACTGATGGTAATGGCGCCTACGGCAGCGATACGATGAGCCTGCGTTTTTTTAGTTCACAATCTGTTCCCCTAGCTGAGAGTGTAAATTCTTTTCAGCCGGCATTACAAACGTCCACTAAGTTTGATAATACCGCCCCCTATACTGATCTATATGGGCAACTGGAAAAGTGGCAAATTGTGGTCGTTTCCGATTGCTCCCGGGCCCATGTGATGATGATTACCGATGACCCTGGCGCCGATGGAACTGTTCAGTTCCGCCGTGGTGTAGCTTCTACCGCGAATTATACTTTGGGTCAGAAAAATGAGGTGACAGCGGCCTTAAATACCGCGGATACCTACTTCACTAAAGATAGCGGCCAGGCCTATGGGCGTATATTTTTAGGTGGGGTCGGTGCGCATTTTTACGAAATTAGAACCAGCGCTTTAGGTAATGCCAGTGCCGGGGCGCCAGCGTGTAGTGGCGATAACCCTCAAGCTTGTGGTTTTTTTCGCGACGGCGAGGAAATTGTTGATGGCGTGTCGGATTTTCAAGTTGAGTATGGCTGGGCCAGTGGTAGTAACGTGGTTTTCGGTGATGCCGGGGCAGTGGATGCTGCGAATAGCTGGGCCGATGTCGATCGCATTAAAGTAGACCTTACCCTAAGCTCGCTAGATGCTTCGGTAACGGTCGGTAATGATGCCAGTCGTCATATTAAAAAATCCTTTTCGCAAATATTTATGCTGCGTAATCGCCCAATTTAAGGTCGAAGTTATGATAGTGAATTATCCGGTCCAGCAGTATCAGCGCGGCGCAACTTTGATTGTAGCCTTGGTGATCTTGTTGGTTATGTCATTGGTTGGCTTGGCGTCGATGTCTAGCAGTACGCTGCAGTCGAGGATGGCGTTCAATAAAAAACAAAAAATGTTGTCGCTGTTGGCAGCCGAATCAATATTGAAAGTAGGTGAGAAGTATATAGCCGATGAAATTACTGGCAGTGTTAAAATGAAACGTTTTAATGGTGATAGTGGCTTATTCGCCGCGGCTAGACAGCAAGATATTCCACTACCTTTGGGGTTTGCAGATCAGCAATTTAGCAATGGTGATTATTTTTACTCCGGTAATTGGAGTAATGCCAATAGTATTGAGGTGACGGCTTTAGATAGCAGCGTCAGTGTCAAAAAAGGACGCTACTTTATTGAATATATGGGTAGTGAGCAGAAGGATCAGTTTAAAGTTATTGATCCCGCTGTGCAAAAACCTGAACAAGCGGCTTATATGTTTAGAGTGGTCGCCATCGCCTGGGGTCAAGACCCCAATATTTATTCCGTATTACAATCGACGTATAGAACTGGATCGAACGTAGAGTACTAGAGGCTTATGCAATGATTTTTTTCGTTTTTCTTAAGAGGACCTTAAGGCTGCCGGTAGGCCTATTGCTGGCAGGGTGCGGTTCCGTTGCTTTGTCTGCGCCTGGAGTTCTTTCTAAACAACCTTTGTTTATTGGTGCCTCAACTCAGCCCAATATTATGTTTTTGGTTGATGATTCCGGTTCAATGGGCTGGGACTATGTCTTTAATAAAGGTGCCAGCTGGAGCAATGATAACAGTCAACGCTTACGCTGTTCCCACTTTAATGCCATGTATTTTGACATCAACAAAGCTTTGGCAGGCAGTTATGTGCCCTGGGTTGGAGTCGATAGCAATGGCAACCACTATGTTGACCGTAGCTTGACCTCGGCCAGTAACGATCCGTATTTAGGTGGCTACAACCAAGATATCCGCAATCGTTATTATATCGAGTGGGAGGATGCGGACCTCGATAGTGAATTTGATAACGGCGAGTGTTTTACTGGCAATGAGATAAAGGCCAGAGACCTACCCACCACAGCTCTGCAAACTGCGTTTGCTAACTGGTATACCTATTATCGGTTGCGCGAGTATGTTGCCAAAAGAGCCCTGTCACAAATTATTCATGAAAGTACCGCTCGCATGGGCTTGGCGACCCTACATGACCACAATAATGTGGGTACCCGAATACGAAATATCGATAATCAAAGTACCTCGTCTGATAAGCCACAAAATCAGCTTAATAAAGATTATTTGATGAAAGAGCTGTTCCGTATTCATAGCTCAAGCGGCACTCCGTTACGCAGTCGCTTACAAAACATTGGTAAGTATTTTGATAAAAGTGCGACCACGCCATCAAGCTTGTTTGACAACTCCAGCATCGGATCGCCGATTTTACCCTTAAACGAAAACGGAGAGTGTCAGCAAAACTTTGCCGTGGTTATGAGTGACGGCTATTGGAATAGTGACTCAGGTCTAAGTGTTGGCAATAACGACGGTGATAATAACTCGGCTTTTGATGGTGGCGATTACGCCGATAGTTTCAGTAATACTCTGGCCGATGTGGCCATGCATTACTATGAAAAAGATCTTGCGCCGGACCTGCCAGACAATGTTAAAACCCTACCAGGGGTTGATGAAAACAGTGCTCAGCATTTGGTAACCTATACAGTAGCCTTTGGTATTGACGGAAGTTTAGATAGCATGCCGCCGGATTGGGATGCAGGCACCGTTTGGCCGCAGCCAGTTTCCAATCAGCAGTCGACGGTTGATGATATGCGCCACGCTGCCTACAACGGCAGGGGAGAATTTCTCAATGCCAATGATCCACAAACCTTAATCGACTCTTTAAACACGGCTATTCGTTCGATTAATAATCGTCAGGGGTCGGCCTCGGCGGTTGCCTTTAGTTCAACCAGTTTGAGTACCGATACCAAGATATTTCAAGGGGTGTTTGATTCTCGCGGTTGGTATGGTGATTTGGCGTCATTTAACCTAAGCGACAATAAGCTTGGTAGCGTTAATTGGCGCGCTGGGCAGTTATTAGAAGATAGAAATTTATCCACTAATAATCGTCAGATTGTGACCTATAACGGGAGTCGAGGTGTTAAGTTTCAATTTCCGGCCACTTACTGGAAATATTTCAAGCCCAGCAGCCCTTGGCCATTAGACTTAAGCACCGATGTAATAAACGAAGCTCAAATGCGGGATTTGTTAACCGATGCCCCGCTTGATTTTGTGGTGCCATGGAATACCGCAGGCGGCACTCAACCTGGTAATACGGATCGATTAATTAACCAGGCTTATGCCGAAAGTATGATTGATTACCTGGGCGGCGACCACAGCAATGAGGGGTTGGCCAGTAATAACTTCCGCGACCGCTTTAGCCATAGGTTGGGTGATATTGTAAATTCTAGTCCCAAGTTTGTTGGAGCGCCGGTTAATTTATACCCGGATGAAATTGGCTCAAGCTCAAAACTATACTCCACCTTTAAGAGTGCGAAAACCAACCGCACCGAAATGGTTTATGTCGGTGCCAATGACGGCATGCTACATGCTTTTAATGCGGCGAGTGGGCAGGAAAAGTTCGCCTATATCCCCGGCATATTATTTTCCGATGAAGCCAATGCTGGCCTGCATTTTTTGGCGGACAAGCAGTATACCCATACTCCCTATGTCGACGGCACGCCAGCTGTACAGGACGTATTTGTCGACGGTGATTGGCGCAGCTATCTGGTCGGTGGGGTACGGGCAGGTGGTAAGGGTATTTACGTGTTAGATATAACCGACCCGGATAATAATGGCGCCAGCACCGCTAATAGTTGGGTTAAATTTGAGTTTACTCATGCTGATCTGGGGCATACGTTCAGCGATCCTCAGATAGTTAAACTTAATAATGGTAAGTGGGCTGCGATCATGGGCAATGGTTACAGCAACGACCCTGATGGCGATGGTAAGGCCAAGTTGTTTTTTGTTTATCTGGATGGCTCTGGTTATAAAGTTATTGATACCGACGCAGGCTCAATGGTCAATGACAACTGCTTGGATAACAGCAGTGATTGCAATGGTCTATCTACTCCTATTGCGATTGATATTACCGGCGATTATATTCCCGATCGTGTTTACGCCGGTGACCTGCACGGTAATTTGTGGGCATTTGATATAAGTAATAGTACCGACAGTAACTGGGGTATCGCACATATTAATGGCAGTACCGCTGAGCCCTTGTTTACCGCTTGTAGTGCTAGCCCGTGCACTCAGGCAAATCGACAGCCAATAACCGCCAAGCCAGCGGTCAAGGTACATGGGCAACGTCGGCTCGCTAGCCATGCCCCAAGTCTACTTGTCTACTTTGGTACCGGTCAGTTTATGGCCAACGCGGATGCTTCTAGCGCTTTGGCTCAAACAGTTTATGGTGTTTGGGATTCGGGCAGTTCTGCTTTGACTCGAGCACAGCTAAAGGAGCAGGTAATTAGCCTCGTTAGCAATGGCCGCTCGCTGACACAATACAGTCCGGCTTACAATGAAACGGCCAAGTCCGGTATGGGTTGGTACATTGAGTTGCCGGATAGTCGAGAGCGCTCGGTAACCAGCCCGGTATTATTTGGCAGCTTGTTATTATTCAACACCATTGTTCCTGATGCGGCCTCCTGTGATGGTGGGGGCTATGGTTATTTTATGGCGGTAGATGCTATTACCGGCGGCAAAGCTAAGTTCAGTGTTTTGGATTTAAACGGCGATGGTGACCTTGATGATGCGGCTGGGCGTAAACTCAGCTCCATGGGTGGCGAAATTGCGGTGATCGGCAATAATGCAGTTTTCAACCAAAGTGATGCAACGTTAAATATTCTCCAGGTCTCCGATAAGGACGAGCCGGGTAAGCGAACTTCTTGGACAATTTTACGGTGATGACAATGTTACTATTGAAACAGAGCAAAAATATAGTGCTTATCCTGCTTTGCTTGATGGCGGGAATAGCGGTTGCGCAGGATGATATGAGTGGCGAGAGCGGCTACCCGAAAGGGCATAAAATAGGTGTCGTTGACGCTTTGCAGCATAAGCATAATATTATTGTGATTAATGATTTTTCTTATTTGATGCCGCTTAATTTTAAGGTTAGCGATGACCGAGGTAAATTAGTCAATCGCTTTGCAATAAAGGCTGGTGATAAGGTTGAGTACTTTGCTGAAAATGCTGTTATTGGCTCCGGCGTTCAAGTAACGTGGTTGAAAATAAAGAAACTATAAAACTGGAGTTGAACAGTGATTAAAAATAAAGGTTTTAGTTTGTTAGAGCTTATGATGGTCGTCGCTATCGTGGGCATTATTACTGCCGTGGCCTTGCCATATTTTGGTGAGCAGGGGATGCGTGGTAAGCGGGTAGAGGCTAAAAATTTATTATTGGAGATGGCGTCAAAACAGCAGCAGTTCTTTTCTCAATATGTCTCATTCACAACGACTATTATTGGTGCTGGCGGTTGTGGCGGTATTGCCTGTGGTTTAAATTACACCAGCGATTTAAGTGTGCAGCAGCGCTATAAAATGACCATTGCCGTGGCCCCTGCCGGTTGTGCTCCTGGGACTGCATCAAATTGCCGGACCTATACCATCACCGCCACTCCAACCGGCGATTACGCCGATGCGGATTGTGCGGCATTAACCTATACCAGCACTGCCGTTAAGGGGCGCACAGGTTCTGGTGCCTCAATTCAAGACTGTTGGCGCTAAGCCCTTTAGTTTTATATTGCGTTCAGCTCATTGTCTTAGGCTCTTTGATCAAATCTCGGGGAGTCCCTTCATAAAAGCTAAGCGCTTAGGGCCTTTTCCTAGAGGCCTAGCTTGGTCTATTGTATAATGCCGCCCTTTGGGGCGTACTCGCCCATGTTTTTTTGATATTGGGACACGGTCATGGCTAACTACTCAACAAATGAATTTAAGAACGGCCTCAAGGTTATGCTGGACGGCGACCCTTGTTCGATCTTGGATAATGAATACGTCAAACCTGGCAAGGGCCAGGCGTTTAGCCGGGTAAAGCTGCGCAACCTGAGAAGCGGTCGGGTGTGGGAGCGGACCTTTAAATCAGGTGAGTCCCTGGAAGGCGCCGATGTGATGGAGACCGATATGGAATATCTCTACACTGACGGTGAATTTTGGCACTTTATGGAGCCCAGCACCTTTGAACAGCACCAGGCCGATGCCGCCGCAGTGGGCGACAGCGCTAAGTGGCTGGGCGAGCAAGATGTTGTGCTGGTCACTTTATACAATGGCTCGCCTTTGATGGTAACGCCGGCAAACCATGTTGAGCTGGAAATTACCGAGACTGATCCCGGTCTTAAAGGTGATACTGCCCAGGGCGGCACTAAGCCCGCTACTTTAAGCACCGGCGCGATGGTTAAGGTGCCTTTATTCGTATCCACCGGTGAGCGGATTAGAATTGATACTCGTACTGGTGAATATATAAGCCGCGCCAAAGATTAAACAGGCTGGGGCCGCCTTGGGCGGCCCTAATTTATTATGTCTAAGCCCACCTGGTGCAGTTCCGCAAGCCGCCCTGCCTTACAGCGTAGAGCGCAGTTGAATCGGTATATCCGTGAGTTTTTTTACCAGCGCCAGGTGCTGGAGGTTGAAGTTCCTCTGCTGGCTGCTGCGGGTGTTAGCGACCCCCATATCGATTGTTTAACGACTCGTTTTAATCAGTCCGATTATTATTTACAAAGTTCACCCGAATACGCTATGAAAAGATTGCTAGCGGATGGCTGTGGGGATATCTATAGCTTGGCTAAGGCGTTTCGCAATGGCGAGCAGGGCCGGCGCCACAATCCTGAGTTCAGCATGTTGGAGTGGTACCGCCTGGGCTTTGATGAGCAACAATTGATGGCCGAGGTGGCGGAGCTAATCGCGGGTTTAATCGATGAACTGGCAGTGGTCTATCTAAGCTATGGTGAGCTTTTTCAACAATACTTAGAAATAAACCCCCATACAGCTACCCTTAATGATTTACAGGGTTTGGTGTGCCAGCATTTGGATATGGGGGATTATGCCTGCCCAGATACCAGTACCGCCTTAGATATTTTGATCAGCCAAATTATCGAGCCACAGCTGCCGCTGGGATTGGTTTTTATCTACGACTACCCTGCCGAGCAGGCCGCCTTGGCTAGGCTCGCAAAAAACAGCGGTGGTCAGCCGGTGGCCAAGCGTTTTGAGGCTTTTTTAAATGGCATGGAAATCGCCAATGGTTATTGGGAATTGAGTGATGCGGCTGAGCAAGGGCGGCGGTTTAAGCATGACTTGCAGCGGCGTCAGCAGCAGGGCTTGGCTGCAGTGCCGCTGGACCAAAATTTAATGGCCGCGCTCGAACAGGGCTTGCCCGATTGTGCCGGCGTTGCCATAGGAGTTGACCGCCTATTGATGCAGCTAAGCTCGGCCGGTTCGATCAGCGAGGTGCTGAGCTTCGATATCAGCCGGGCTTAACTATTTAAATTTCGTCTAGATTGCAATTAAGATCGTGGTTCATATTTAACGATGGCTGATCTGTATTAGGGCTGCCAACTATTTTGGCGGGTACGCCGGCAACGGTAGTATGAGCTGGGACGTCCTTTAGCACCACGCTGCCAGCACCGATTTTAGCGCCTTCGCCGATTTCAATATTGCCAATGACTTTGGCACCTGCGCTGATCAGCACCCCGGCGCGAACCTTGGGGTGCCGATCGCCGCTAACCTTGCCGGTGCCGCCCAAGGTGACTGCCTGCATTATCGACACATCGTCTTCGATTACCGCGGTCTCACCAATCACGATACCGGTAGCATGGTCGAGCATTATACCTTGACCTATTTTTGCCGCAGGGTGCACATCAACACCAAATACAACCGAAATTCGATTTTGTAAAAACAGGGCCAGTGATTTGCGCCCCTGTTGCCACAGCCAGTGGGCGACTCGATAGGCTTGTAGGGCATGAAAACCCTTATAAAATAGAAACGGTATCGCCATCGAAGCGCAGGCGGAATCGCGTTGCTGGATGGCGGCTAAATCCGAGCGTGCACTATGTCCAATATGGTGATCGCTGCGCAGGGCCTGGTGAACCACTTCGCGGATCAGCAGGGCCGAGGCCTCGGTACTTTCGAGCTTGTTGGCTAAATGATAACTGAGGGCGCATTCCAACGAGTTGTGATTAAGGATAGTGGCGTGGAAGAAGCTCGCTAAAATAGGTTCTTCCTGGGCCTGCACATCGGATTCACGGCGAATTGTTTGCCAGATAAAATCCTGCTCAGGCTTGATGGCGGTCAGGTTCATTCGACTCGCTCCCGTCGGTTTCATTTTGATACTGGCATCTTAACAATAAGACTTGGCACCAAGGGATCAATTTTTGTTAAGTGCTAAGCTGTTTTATTCGCCTTAATACACCATTAGCGGCGGCTCATCGATTGCACCCAGCTGCTCACGTAGCTCCAAAATATGCTCAGCCCAATAGCGCTCGGTATTAAACCATGGAAAGGCCTTGGGAAAGGCTGGGTCGCTCCAGCGTTTGGCCAGCCAGGCACTGTAGTGCAGCAAGCGTAAAGTACGCAAGGACTCCAGTAGGTTGAGCTCAGCGGCGTTAAAGTCGGCAAATTCGCGGTAACCTTCTAATACCTCGCTAAGCTGCAGGGTTTGCTGCTCGCGCTCCCCGGATAACAGCATCCATAAATCTTGGATTGCGGGGGCCATACGGGCATCGTCAAAGTCGACAAAGTGTGGCGCCCCGTCACGCCACAGAATGTTACCAATATGGCAATCACCGTGGCAGCGCTGGGTTGCAACCGGCGTCTCTTGAAAGCGCAGTTCAATACGTTGTAACAAATCTGCGCTTAAACTTTCATAGGCGGGCAATAAGGCCTTGGGTATAAATCCATTGCTCAACAAGAATTCTCGGCTGTCGATGCCGTAGCTTTGAATGTCGATACTGGGGCGGTGCTTAAAAGGCTGTTGACGGCCCATGGTGTGAATTCTACCGAGTACGCGTCCCATACTGAGTAGCTTGTCAAAATCATCTAAGTCGGGTGCCTGACCACCTTGACGGCGATAGAGGGCAAACATAAACCCTTGATGTTCAAATAAGCTTTCTCCGTGCTCGTTCTGCCAGGGCTCTACCACTGGGATATCGAGATCTTTCAGATCCTGAGTAAAGCTGTGCTCTTCCAGTATTTGCTCTCGGGTCCAACGCTCGGGTCGGTAAAACTTAGCAATAACGGGCTGCTGCTCATCGATACCGACTTGGTAAACTCGGTTTTCATAGCTATTGAGGGCCAATATCCGTAAATCGCTGAGTAGGTTTTGAGATTCTACCGCATCGATAACCGTGTCTGGGCTTAGAGAGTCGTAGGGGTGTTTCAAGCTAAAACCTATTTATAGGAACGAGTCGGCAGCATACGGTAAAAGCGCTGTTGAGTTAAGCACAGGGCTGTATAATGTCGGCAATTTAATCAAGTTGGTTCGAATCTATTATGGGCTTGTCTTACTCGCGGTTATTAATCTCGGCGCTTATATTACTCGGTGTTGGGTCGAGCTCCTGGGCCCAGCAGCTGGCCACTGAACAGCTTTTGGACAAGCCGGGCGAATCTGAACTGGATCAAACCGCTGCAGCTGCAGACTCCAGCCAAATTGGCATCGGTCAACGCCTATCGATCGAATCTAAAATTCTTGCGCAGCCGCGTCAGCTGCAAGTTTATTTACCCGCCAGCTACGGCAGTCGACCGGATTTCACTTATCCGGTGATGTATATGGTCGATGGTGATTACAATTTCCATCATATCAGTGGCTTGATTGAGCAGCTATCTGCGATTAGTCATTTTATTCCAGAGATGATTTTTGTGGGTATCTCAGATCAAGGCGCAGCGGATTATCGTCTTAATATGCAGCCCGCTCTGAAGCGGAAAAAAGGCGGCCAGGCAGATAAATTTTTGGCTTTTCTAACACAGGAATTAAAACCCTTTATTGAAAGCAATTATCGTACAGCTGATTTTGACATTCTAGCCGGTCAATCGATGGGCGGCCTATTTGTGCTTAATACGCTGTTGGAGCAGCCCGAGGCCTTTAGTACTTATATCGCTATTAGTCCGATGATGTGGTGGCAAGATTACAAGCTAAATGAAAAAGCCAAAAAAGCCATAGCGAATTCAACCACGCCCAGCCGTAAATTATACCTTTCCCTCGCCGATGAAAATCGCTTAGGGGTTTACGGTTTGGTCGAATTGTTGGATCGAGGTCGCCCCCAGGGAATCGACTGGCAGTTTAAACAATATCCCAATGAAAACCATGATTCTGTTGGCCTGGTTAGTGTCAGCGATGCGCTCAAAGATTTGTTTTCAGGTTGGTATCAAAGTTTTGATCAGCTTCAGGGCTTTGGCGATTTTTCGCAGGTGCGGCAGCACTATCAGGGCTTGTTGGCTAAGTTTGGTTTTTCTCAGGAAATTCCAGCTTATACGTTTAAGGCGCTAATGTACCGCTATAAAGTTGAGCAGCAGGCGCAACAATCGGCCGCTTTATATTTGCAAACTCGACAGTTTTTACCGCAATCTTTGATGGCAATGAATATTCATTTGGCGGCATTGGAAGTCAAGCAAAAGCGATTTGATAAGGCGCTAGAACTATTGCAAGAGTTGTCTTTGGAAAACCCCCACCTGGCCAAGTTGCAGGAAGCGTTGGGTGATTTGCACCTGGCCCAAGACAATAAAGGCGCGGCTCGTTCAGCCTACCTCAAAGCGATAGAGTTGGCCGCTAGGCAAAATATGCGGCAGTGGTATTTAAATGCCTTGGCGGGAAAGTTGGCGGCATTAAACCGATAATTATGTGATCGTTCGAGCAATAAAAAAGGCCAGCATTTGCTGGCCTTTTTTATTGTGGCTAGATCTTATTGGGCCTGCTGGATAAGGTGTACATCGCGTTGCGGAAAAGGAATAACGATATTGTTTTTATCTAATGCCTCTTTCAGCTGTTGGTTGATGTCGAAATACACATCCCAATAATCAGCGGGTGTGGTATAGGGGCGAACAACCAGATTAACCGAGCTATCGCCCATTGAATCAACTCCGACATAGGGGGCTGGGTCTTGCAGCACCTTGGCGTGTGCTTCCATTACTTTTTGAATAACTTTTTTAGCTTTGTTGATGTCTTCGTTGTAACCGATGCCAACACTCAGGTCGACTCTTAGTTGGCCTTCGGCACTGATATTGGTAATGGTGCCGTTGGACATTACTCCGTTAGGGATAATAACTTGCTTATTGTCCAGGCTGACTAAGATCGTAACAAATATTTGGATATCTTTGACTTCGCCAAGATGACCCTGGGCTTCAACTAAGTCGCCGACTTTGTATGGTTTAAATATCATGATCAGCACACCGCCGGCGAAATTAGCCAGGCTGCCTTGCAGGGCTAAGCCAACAGCTAAACCGGCGGCGCCCAGTATGGCGATAAAAGAGGTAGTGGCAATGCCGATCATTGAGGCCACGCTGATGATGAGCAGCGCTTTTAGCCCCCAGGAAACTAAGTTGCTAACAAAGCTAATAAGAGTCGGGTCGGTTTTAGACTTTTCCAAGCCAGACCGGGTGATTTTGATTACTACGTTAATTAGCCATAGCCCAATTAACAAGGTGGCCAGTGCGAGCAACACCCGCGGCGCGTAAGATATTGCCAGTTCGTAAAATTTCAGTGCGTATTGATTTACCTGTTCCATAATATGTATCTCCAAAATTGTATCAGGGTATTAGTGCCATATTTTTATTGTTTGCAAATATAGCAGAAAACAAATGGCTAGAGGTTGGGGGGGGATAGAGGTTCTATCTCTGCGAACAATATGAAAGCTCACACTACCAATGGGATATGAACTAAAACTGAACTTTAGTCCATCGCTGCAGGGCTGCCAGTTATGGCTGCTGGATTATGATGAGTGGCTTATTTTTAGGCCTAAGACTTTAGGCCTAAAAATAAAATGGACCAGAAAACAAAGGTGGTTATCGACAAGCTCAGCGCTTTTTAACGACCAAGCTACCGATAGAATAGCCGGCGCCAAAGGAGCAAATTACGCCGTGGGAGCCGCTGGCTAAGTCTTGGGAATGTTTATGGAAGGCGATCAACGAGCCGGCGGAGGCGGTGTTGGCAAATTCATCCAAGACAATAGGCGCTTCTTCGCGAGTCGCATCACGGCCTAACAATCTTTTACTGATTAATAAATTCATATTGATATTGGCTTGGTGGAACCACCAGCGACTTACATCGCCTGCGCTGAGGTCGTGCCGGCTTAGGTGCTCGCTAATATGTTCTACCGCTAATGGGCAAACTTCCTTGAACACTTTACGGCCATTTTGGTGAAATAGATTATCATTGCCAAAGGCTTCAACATCATTGGCGCGGGCAATGTGACCAAAGTTGGAGCGGATATTATTAGAGAACGAAGTGAAGGCTTTGGTGCTTAAAATATCCCAACAGTTGTCAGAGTTAGCGGTATCCGCTGCTTCAACGACCGTGGCGGCGGCAACATCGCCAAAAATGAAATGGCTATCGCGGTCGGAATAATCTAGCTGTGGGGAAACCAGTTCGGGGTTTATGCATAACACCGCACGGGCAGTCCCGGTCGTTACCATTTCATAGGCTCGCTGCAGTGCAAAGGTCGCGGCCGAGCAAGCTACTAGCATATCAAAGCCGAAGCCATCAATGCCCAAGGCGGTTTGCACTTCAATGGCAATGGCCGGATAAGCGCGTTGGGTATAAGCGCAGCCCACTATGACAGCATCGATATCGGCGGCAGTTTTATTTGCTGCCGCCATGGCGCTTTTGGCGGCTTCAATAGCCATTAGCGCTTGATCGCTGGTTTCGTTTTCGTCTTTGACGGGTATTTTCGGGCATAGGCGGTCAACGTCTAGCATGCCCTCTTTACGATATACGTAGCGGCTTTTTATGCCTGAGGCTTTTTCAATAAATTCTGAGCTAGATTTAGCCAAAGGCTTAAGCTCGCCGGCTTCAATGGCCGCGGCATTGGCTTCATTATATTGGTCGGCGCGGGCATTAAGAGCGGCTACCAGCTCGTCATTGCTGACTGTGTAAGGGGGGATATAAAGGCCGGTTCCGCTGATTACAATTTGCTTGCTCATAAATAATTCCGCATAAATCTAAGTAGTAGCCAGGTCTATAGCCAGGCTATTGAGTCAATAGGCCTAATTGTCGCCTAGCCCCTGTATGGGTGTCCAATTTAACTTAGGTGCATTTAGTCATGGGGAGCGGGTGTTCTGGCCAGGCAGAACACCTGAACTGATTTAGCACCGGCTTTAAGCAATTGTTGGCTGCATATTTCGGCGGTCATACCGGTTGTCATCACGTCATCGACTAGACCGATGCGCAAACCTGTGACAGCTTCGCTGACCACAATCGAGTTGTCTAGGTTACGTCGGCGCTGCGCTCGGTTGAGGCCTTGCTGGGTTTGGGTGTGGCGTATTTTCTTGAGCGCGTGCAAGCGTGGAATATTAATGTGGTCGGAGAGAATCTTGCACAGCAGCGTGGCTTGTTGGATGCCCCGTTGTACTCGCCTTAGCCAATGGGAGGGAACGGGGACCAGTGCATCGATTCCGACATCCGACGTAAGTAGGTGTTTGTTAACGGCTTGGCTAAGTTGGCTGGCGGCCAGTCGTATACAGGCTAGGTCCTGTTTGTACTTGATGCGGCTGATAACTTGATCAATCGGGAACTCATAACGCCACAGGGCCAGGACGGAATCGTAGCTTGGCAGTTGTTGATGACAATGGCCACAAAGTAATTGATTTTCTGCCAGGGGTAGGGCACAGCGGTGGCAACAATGTTCAATCCACGGTAGATCCCGCATGCAGTCCAGGCATAAGCTGCTACGACAGTATGCCTGGCAAAAAATACATCGGTTGGCGAATGTAGTGGATGTTTTCAATACTTGTTAACCTCTATCATTTTATAGGTTGACAAAGCCCGGGCTGGTCTTATTATTGTCAACCTTGCTAGCCCTTATAACTACAGCCTGAAAGTCTGATTTTATTGAGCCAAATATGAACCCAATGTCTGAAGCCCCGGTACGTCATGACTGGACTCGAAACGAGATCAGTGAACTCATAAACCAGCCATTTAACGATTTATTGTTTCAAGCACAGCAGATCCATAGGCAGAGTTTCGACCCAAACCAGGTTCAAGTGAGTATTCTGTGCTCGATTAAAACGGGTGCCTGCCCCGAAGATTGTGCCTATTGCCCGCAAAGTGCCCGCTACGACACTGGCCTGGAAAAAGAGCGTTTAATGCAGGTACAAAAAGTACTTGAAGAAGCGAAGTTAGCCAGAGAGAAGGGCGCCACCCGTTTTTGTATGGGCGCCGCCTGGCGGTCACCGAAGAAAAAAGATATGCCCTATGTGATGGATATGGTGCAGCAGGTTAAGTCGCTAGGCATGGAAACCTGTATGACCCTGGGTATGTTATCCGGTGAGCAGGCGAATCAACTGGCCTCGGCCGGCCTCGATTATTACAACCACAACCTCGATACTTCGCCGGAATATTATGGCGATATTATTACTACCCGCACCTATGGTGATCGCTTAGAGACCTTGGATAAGGTCCGTGATGCTGGTTTAAAAGTCTGTAGTGGCGGTATCTTGGGGATGGGCGAAAAACAGGAGGATCGTGTTGGCCTGCTGAAGCAGCTTGCCAATCTACCTGAGCATCCGGAGTCTGTGCCTATCAATATGTTGATTCGGATCAAGGGCACGCCGATGGAAAATATGGACGATATTGATCCGCTAGAATTTGTCCGTGCTATTGCCGCGGCCAGAATTATCATGCCTAAATCCTATGTGCGTTTGTCAGCCGGGCGCGAGAGTATGAGCGATGAGCTACAGGCCATGGCGTTTATGGCTGGGGCCAACTCGATATTCTTGGGCGAAAAATTACTGACCGCCGCCAACCCCGGTGAGGGCAAAGACGCACAGTTATTCAAGCGCTTAGGCATTAATGCCGAAGAATACGCAGTGAACGAAGATGATGGTGCCCGCCAAGAGCAGGTGCTGGCGGCGGTTGATGCCGCAGAAAATGATAAGCATTTTTACAACGCGGCGAGCTAAAACCATTGATTCAATCGCTACAAGCCCAGTTGCAGCAGCGCCAGCAACTGGGGTTAACTCGGCGGCGCAAAACCTCGGTCGGTCCGCAGGGGGTAGAGCTTAAAATTGATGGTAAAACGCTGATCAATTTTAGCAGTAACGATTACCTCGGTCTGGCCAACCATAGTCAAGTTATTCAAGCCAGCCAGCAGGCCAGCCAAGACTATGGTTTTGGCAGCGGCGCCTCACATTTGGTTTGTGGTCATGGTATAGAACACCAGTTACTGGAAGAAGAGTTAGCGGCCTTCACCGGTCGTGACCGGGCGTTATTATTCTCCACCGGCTATATGGCCAACCTAGGCATTATTCAAGCGTTGGTGGGCAAAGGTGATGCGATTTTCGAAGACAAGTTCAATCACGCCTCGTTGTTGGATGGCGGCTTGTTATCCGGGGCCAGATTCAAGCGCTTTTTACATAATGATACCCAGCAGCTAGAGCAGCGTTTACGCGCTACCAAGTTTAGTCGTGGCTTGGTGGTGGTCGACGGTGTATATAGCATGGATGGTGATTTGGCCAGGCTGCCTGAGTTGTCCCGCTTGTGTCAGCAGCATCAAGCGGCATTGATGGTTGATGACGCCCATGGTTTCGGTGTCTTAGGTGCCGGAGGCGGCGGTGTTGCCGAGCATTTCCAGCTAGATCAACAGCAGCTGCCTATTTTAATGGCCACGCTAGGCAAAGCCCTGGGCGGCTTTGGGGCTTTTGTGGCGGGCAGTGAAACCTTAATCGAGTACTTAATTCAATTTGCTCGCCCCTATATTTACACCACTGCGTTGCCGCCCAGTGTCGCTGCAGCGGCTCGGCAGGCTTTAAAACTGGTCCAGCAAGAGCCCCAGCGGCGTCAGCATTTACACGAGCTGATTCGGTATTTTAGTACTGCTGCACAATCATTGGGTTTAGCTTTAATGCCTTCGACCACCGCGATTCAGCCGATAAAAATTGGCGGTGCCACAGCCTGTATGAATATTGCCGCACAGCTGCAGGCGAAAGGTTTTTTACTTGGCGCAATACGACCACCAACAGTGCCGGTTAACAGTGCTCGGCTGCGTATTACCCTAACTGCGGAGCATAGTTTTGCCCACGTCGATAGTTTATTACAGGCCTTGGTCGAATGTGGTCTTGGGCCTAAATAATGAACGCTATAAGTAAAATTAAAACCGTTAAATTAGCTAGCCAGCACCACCTTTGCCAGAGCCGCAGCGGCTTGAATTCCCCGATAGTGTTGCTGCATGGCTGGGGCAACGATTCACGCATATGGCAGCAGCTATTACCACAGCTCAAGCAAATCGCCTCGGTGGTTGAAATTGACCTGCCGGGTTTTGGTACCAGCGAGACAATAGGAAATTATGATAGCGACATTGTAATAAGAGCAGTGCAGCAGCAGCTACCGCCGCGCTGCCATATATTAGGCTGGTCGTTTGGAGGTATGCTGGCGGCACGTTTAGCACTGGATTTCCCCGAGCAGGTTGAAAGCCTGTTGTTACTGGCCAGTAATGCAAAGTTTGTTGTCGGTGGGCAATGGTCCAGCGCTATGCTTGAGGCTAGCTTTACTGATTTCTACCAAGCTTACCAAGGGGCGCCCACCAAAACTCTAAAACATTTTAGCAGTTTGCAAGCCTTGGGCGATGCAAGCGCTCGAGCTCAATTAAAACAATTGCGTCAGCTGCAAGCAGAGCCTAATGAAAATTGGCAGCCAGCCCTGGAGCTCTTATCGACGCTCGATTTACGGTCTGATCTGGCTGAGCTTAACTGCCCCAGTCTGTGGTTGTTTGGCGAAAATGATGGCTTGGTGCCAGCTGCAGCCGCAGCCTCGATCGCCGCTCTGCTGCCCCAGCGCAATGGCCAGCATAAAACCCAAGTGTTGAATGCCTGCGGCCATGTTTTACCCTTGGATAGCAGTGGCCAACTACTGGCGCTAATGCAAGATTTTTACCGGCAATTTTATAGCTCGGACCAACTCAGCAGCTCTGAATCGGCTTATGTTTTAGACAAGAGAAAAGTAGCGGCGAGTTTTTCCAGTGCCGCATTTAGCTATGAAAATTATGCGCAATTACAGCGTGCGATAGGTAATAAATTGATGCAAAAGGCGGCGGGTAAAAGCGCTCAGCTTATTGTTGATCTCGGTTGCGGCACCGGTTATTTTTGTGGGCAGCTGCAACAGCAGCACCAGGCTCAAGTGCTGGGTTTAGATTTAGCCCAAGGTATGTTGAGCTATGCCAAGACCAATCAACCGAATGTCGGCCAGTGGCTTTGTGCCGATGGTGAAAGCCTGCCGTTGGCGAATCAATCAGTCGACGGTATTTTTTCTAGCTTGGCGATTCAATGGTGTCAGCAGCCGGAGCGCTTGTTTGGTGAAATAAAACGAGTGTTAAAACCGGGGGGCTGGGCCTGTATTGCGACCCTGGGCCCGGAGACATTAACCGAACTTAGGCAAAGCTGGGCGACGGTGGATGATCATATTCATGTCAATCGCTTTATCGCATTGCGACCTTTGAAAGCTGCGATTAATGGCGCTGGTTTTTCCGAGCACAGTGTTGTGGTCGATCAGCAGCTGATGCAATACCGCCAGCTGGGTGAATTAACCAAAGAGCTAAAAAACCTTGGTGCGAATAACCGTAATGCCGGGCAGGGCCAAGGTTTAAATACTCGACAGAGCTTATTGAAATTGAAAGCGGCCTATGAACAGTTCCGTGGCAAGCACGGCGCTGAAGCTGATATGCTACCAGCTACGTATCAAGTGTTTTATATAAACCTCAAGGCCTAGAGTGATGACAAAGAGTTTTTTTGTAAGTGGTACCGATACCGATGCCGGCAAAACCTTGGTGGCGACAGCGATATTACATAGGGCGCGGGCCCAGGGTTTATCGACCCTGGGTTTAAAACCGGTGGCTTCGGGCTGCCAGCAAACCGAACACGGCTTAAGGAATGCCGATGCATTAAGCTTGCAGCAGGCTTCCAGTATTGAGCTAGATTACGAGCAAATCAATCCGCTGGCTTTCGAGCCGGCCATAGCCCCGCATATAGCGGCGCAGCAGCTAGGCAAGCGAATTCAAGTAGATCGTCTGGCCGGTTATTGCCGTGGTGCATTGTTCAGCAAACCAGACCTATGCCTTATCGAAGGAGCCGGTGGTTGGCGCGTGCCTTTAAACGAGCGGGAGGATTTTTCTGCCCTGCCCAAAGTGTTGGCGGTGCCAGTTGTTTTGGTGGTCGGCATAAAGCTAGGCTGCATCAACCATGCCTTGCTGACAGCCGAGGCGATTGCTGGCGACGGCGTGGCCATAGTGGGTTGGGTTGCCAATCGGCTGGAAAAAGATATGCATGGTTATGAAGAGAATGTGCAAACCTTAACCCAGCGCTTACGTCTGCCGTTAATAGCAGAAATTCCTTTTCTAGCAAACCCAAGCGCGGCGGCGGCGGCAGGCTATATTAATTTAGCTCCCTTGCTAGGTTAAAGCTTGGCGTAATTTTGCCCGGCCCGGGCAGTGCGCTGCTTGGGTGCTGGGTTATGTTATAGCCATGTTTGCGGAGTGCCTCTGCAATTATAGTCAAATCACACCCATATCAGCCAAAAAAGTTGACTTGGTCGACGTAACTCCGTAATTTCAAACACCTGTTTAAATGACCATTTTCACCTTGTCGCCTGGCTTTATTGTCGTGGCTGGAAATGTGTGAATAATGACTATCCAATTATAGAGTGAGAGCAAACCATGGCCGAATATCAAGCCCCCCTAAAAGATATGCAATTCGTCTTAAAAGAAGTGTTTGATACGGAAAAGCTCTGGGCTGAACTGCCCGGACTGGACGGCGCCGTGGATATAGAAACCGCCGATGCGATTATGCAAGAAGCAGCAAAAATTACTGCCGAGGTGGTAGCGCCATTAAATCGCGAAGCCGATGAGCAGGGGTCCCGCTGGAACGACGGCGAGGTCACCGCCCCAGATGGCTTTAAAGAAGCTTACCAAACCTTCTGTGAGGGTGGCTGGAATGGCTTGGGTGGCAATCCTGAATACGGCGGCATGGGCATGCCCAAAACCCTGACCAGCCATGTTGAAGAGATGCTGCAAGCCGGCTCTATCGCCTTTGGTTTGGCGCCCATGTTGACGGCCGGCGCTTGCTTGTCGATCAACGCCCATGCCAGCGACGAACTTAAAGAAAAATATCTGCCCAATATGTATTCCGGCCAGTGGGCTGGCGCCATGGATTTAACCGAGCCCCACGCCGGTACTGACCTCGGTATTATCCGGACTCGGGCCGAAGAAAATGGCGACGGTAGCTACAACATCACTGGTAGTAAAATCTTTATTACCTGGGGTGAGCACGATATGGCGGAAAATATTATCCACCTAGTGCTGGCTCGTTTACCGGGCGCACCAAAGGGGCCGAAAGGTATCTCCTTGTTTATCGCACCTAAGTTTTTAGTTAATGAAGACGGCTCATTAGGCGAGCGCAACGGTGTAACGTGTGGCTCCATTGAAAAGAAAATGGGCATCAAAGCTTCGGCCACCTGCGTTATGAATTTTGACGCAGCACAGGGTTGGTTGGTGGGCGAGCCGAACCAAGGTTTAGCCTGCATGTTTACCATGATGAACTACGAGCGTTTAGTGGTGGGTATTCAGGGTTTGGGTGCCGCCGAGCGTTCATGGCAGAACGCGGTTGAATATGCCCGCGAGCGCTTACAGAGCCGTTCGCCTACGGGTGCCGTTGCGCCTGAAAAAGCCGCTGACCCGATTATTGTGCACCCCGATGTGCGCCGCATGTTGCTGACTATGCGCGCCTACACCGAGGGCTCCCGTGCCTTAAACCACTACACCGCCATGTGGTTGGATAAGTCTAAGTATGCCGAAGGCGACGAGAAAAAGCTGGGCGAAGGCATGATGGCTTTGTTAACCCCGGTGACCAAAGCTTTTGTTACCGACAAGGCTTTAGATTGTACGGTAATGGGCCAGCAGGTATTTGGTGGTCACGGTTACTTGCGTGAATGGGGCCAGGAGCAGTTGGTTCGTGATGTCCGTATCTGCCAAATTTACGAAGGCACCAATGGCGTCCAGGCAATGGATCTTATGGGTCGTAAAGTAGTTGCTAATGGCGGTCAATTTTTAGACTTGTTTGTCGCTGACGTTAAGCAGTTTATTAGCGAGTGTGGTGATGAGCTGGCTGAGTTCACCGGCCCCCTGAGCTCAGCTCTGGCTGAGTTGCAGCAAAGTACTCAGTTTGTATTGGACACGGCCAAGCAAGACCCAGCAGTTATCGGCGCCTCGGCCCATGATTATTTGCACCAGTTTGGCCATGTTGCCCAAGCTTATATGTGGGCCCGTATGGCTCGCGTAGCAATGGCTAAGTTGGCTGATGATAGCTTCTACGAAGGTAAATTGGCGGTGGCTAGGTTCTTCTATGCTCGCTTGTTGCCACAGGCCCAGGCACACAAAAACAATATTCAAGCTGGCAGTAGCACATTGATGACTCTGGCCGCAGATTTGTTTTAAGCTAGCCAGACTAGTTCAGCGCTTACGCTTGATTTTGGTAACGGCAAAAAGCCTCGGTCGATCAGACCGGGGCTTTTTTTTGCCCCATAAACCTGCTCTAATGCTTGCTGTTTTGTTAAAGGTGATATTCATGCGGGTGATGAGTTTTAATGCCAATGGGATTCGTTCGGCGGCCCGCAAGGGTTTTTTTGAGTGGTTTGTGGAGCAGGATGTCGATGTGCTTTGCATTCAGGAAACCAAAGCCCAGGAACACCAGCTAGACGACGAAGTATTTTTCCCTGCGGGCTATCACCGCCAGCTATTTGATGCCCAGAAAAAAGGTTACAGCGGGGTGGCTATTTATTCCAAGGTCAAGCCACGTGAGGTGACTAAAGGCCTGGGTTGGGATCCGGCCGACAGCGAAGGTCGCTGGATTGAGGCGCGTTTTCGCAATGTTACCGTTATCTCTTTATATATGCCCTCGGGCTCCAGCGGTGAAGAAGCTCAGGCCAAGAAATTCCGTTTTATGAAATTGTTTGAGCCCCGCTTAAAAGCCATGGTAGCAAGCGGTGAAAAATTCATTATCTGCGCCGATTGGAATATTTGTCATAAAGAAATTGATTTAAAAAACTGGCGCGGCAATAAAAAGAACTCAGGGTTTTTGCCTGAGGAGCGCGCCTGGCTAGATAAAGTCTATGATGATTATGGCTGGGTGGATGTATTTCGGAATCTGACCGAAGAGGCCGATATTTATACCTGGTGGTCAAACCGTGGCCAGGCCTACGCCAATAATACCGGTTGGCGTTTGGACTACCATTTGGTTACGCCTAGTATGGTAAAAAAAGCCCAGGGCTGGCATATCCATAAGGAACCGCGTTTTTCCGATCATGCGCCCATGTGGATAGATTATAAATTGGTGCTGCGCTAAAAAAATATAATTAGAGAGGTGTTTATGCCGGAACAGAATCGACCGCCACAGCAACAAGAACAGCCGCAAGAAAAACAATTAAGTGACGCCGATCAGGCGCGGGTGGATAAAGTCCTTCGCACCGGCGTCAATGCCACTGAGCGAGCACCATTTAGGCCCTGGCGTTTATTGTCTTTTGTCTGGCTGGTATTACTAGCCATGGGCGGGATTAGTTATTTAATTGGCAGCCAGGTCGGCGTGGTCTAAGTCCGGCCATTGCTTGATTAATTTATTGTGGCTTAAGAAAGCCTAGCCAGCCAGCTGGTGTGGCCTGCGGATGTGGCCCAGTCAATAAATTTATCGGCCCGGATAGGACGAGAGATGTAAAAGCCTTGGGCAATATCACAGCCTAATTCCTTGACTAATTGCCAATCTGCTTTGTCTTCAATGCCTTCGGCCACACATTTTAACCGCAGGCGTTTTGCCAGATCGACCACCGACTCTAAAATCATACGATTGGCATGGTCATCGCTGGCGTGGTGAATAAAGGACTTATCGATTTTTAGTTCAGTAAAGGGAATTTGACGTAACTTCTCCAGCGAGGAATAGCCGGTGCCATAGTCGTCGATAGAGAGGGCAAAACCCTTGAGTCGTATCCGCGATAAAATTTCAATACTAGTGGCCATGTCAGCCATGATCGCTGATTCAGTGACTTCGATAATTATCTTTTGTGGTTGCAAATCATATTTTTCAGTCAGCCGTAACAAGGTTTCGGGTAGGTCCAGCTGGTCCAGTATTTTTGGCGATATATTCACCGACATAAATATATCTAAGCCTTGTTTCAACCACTGTTGTTGTTGGCGGCAACAAAAGTCGAGCATAGCTTCCGTAATAGGGTGGATCAGTTGATGCTGTTCAGCCATGCTGATAAAGCGATCGGCAGGGATGTTGCCCTTGCTGGGGTGCTTCCAATGGGCTAGGGCTTCGGCACCTATGAGCCGACCATTATGGAGGCTCACCTGAGGTTGAAAATATGCTTGAATCTGCTGCTCTTCGATTGCCTGCTGCAGTTCCTGTAGGTTTACATCAACACTGGGTTTGGCCGGCTCGTAAGTAGTTGTGGGGCGGTAACTATCAATCAAAATTTTCAGCTGTTCCTCGTTAAAAGGTTTGTTAAGTGTGCCGAGGATATTGAGCTTTTGATATTTGGCTAAATTGTAGACAGTTTCTAGAATGCGCGGCTCGGCGGCGCTGATGAGAATAATGCCAATATCCAGCTGCAAATGCGTTAGGTGTCGAAACAGCTCAACCCCGTCCATGCCCGGCATGTTTAAATCGCTGATAATAATGTCAATATAATTGTCAGATTGGCGAATAGTCTCCAAGGCGGTAGTGGCATTGTTGCAGTCTTCGATACTGCCTACGTGTAATCGCTCCAGTTGTTTGCGGATAAGCAGCAACATAAATGGGTCGTCGTCGACCACGAGAAAATTCAGATGATGAGGTTTCGTTATCATAGGCTGTCAAATTCAATACCGCTTAAACTAAGCCATAGAGTAACCTATTTCCCGATACCGTTGGTCGAAACAGAGGTAAATCATGGCGCCCTGGGAATATTTGGCATGTCAGTCTACAGGGTTGGAATTTGCTCAGGGGAAACTGGTAAAACAGGGGGGCTATTCTTGCCAGACCCAGCGAATAGGGTCGCCGAAGTCGTCTTTCAGTAGAACTCTTTTAGGCTTGGGTTTAAACAATGGGGTCGGTTTTTTGTGAACCCGTCGTTCGTCAATGGCCTTAACCTCTTCGGTTAACGGCGTCCGAGTTTGCTGTGCGCTGCCATTGGATGCAAAGGCTTGAGTGAAGTTTTGCCCGATCTCTCGACCACTTAGCCCTCGCTGTACTTCGCTTACAGCGCCGCCTCCAGTTATAAAACTAGCTATCTGGTTTTCTATTTCTTGGCGGACTTGTGCTTTAGTCTTTAGCGGTTTCACGACATTTCAAACAGTTTGTTTTTTGAATCGGATCCGCCAATTATAGCACTTCCTCAATTTACTGCCTCATCGGAATTAAATGTCACAATAGCAAGGGCGCCGCCACCCGGATGGTTTTGTAAACTCAGCTTGGCCCGTTCTAGCTCACAAGCTTTTTGCACGATACTTAACCCCAGTCCGAAGCCTTGGATGTGGTCAGCCGTCTGGTGGCCGCGGGTAAAGGGTTGGATCAGCGAGGCAATGGCGTCCTCTTCAAAGCCTTGGCCGTGGTCGCGCACACTGAGTTGTACCCGTTGTGATGAGTCCTGCTGCAAGTGTATTTCAATATCACCTAGGCCGTATTTGATGGAATTGCTGATTAGGTTTTCTAGAATCTGATTGATGCGGCTACTAACTGCTTCAATCTGTAGACCTTCTGGTAGTTTGTATTCTAGTTTGAATTGTCGATCAGGGGCCAGAAAACGACCATCGTTAATGGCCGCTTCAACTTCGAGCTTGAGCTCAATTGGGCCGCGGACTTGCTGTGAAGATTGATCCAATTTTGAATAATCCAGAATCTGCCCAATCAAATGATCCAAGCGCAGACACTCGAGTTGGATTCTGTCGGTAAGTTTGGCTTGCTCCAGCGGATCGTTGGGGCTCTCTTCGATAATGGCGGCGGCAACTTGCAACCTGGCTAGCGGTGCGCGCAGTTCGTGGGAAACATCGTTGAGCAGTTTTTGTTTGGATTCCAGCATTTCGCTCAGACGTTTAGACATGGTTTCAAATGAACAGGCCAGGGAGCCAATTTCATCCCGCCGTTGAGTCAACTGCTGTTCCAGTTCGAGGTCGAGCTTGCCTTCGGCCATCTGGTCGATATGCTGTTTTAAGCGATTGATAGGGCGGGTGAGAAACAGGCTTAGAATAAGGCTAAATAAGCTGCTAAGCACCAGTGCTGCCAACAGCCTTAGGCTGAATAATTGTTTGAGGGCGACGGGTAAAGCGTTAATTCGTCTAGGTACAGGATAACTCAGGAGATAGCGTTTGCCGCTAATCGACTCGACCTCGACGGTTTCTGTATGTGGATGCTTAATGAGTCGGAGCTCACCCCATAAAACTTTGTTGGTATCGGCGACGCGAATTAATAGCGGCGGCCTCTTTTTCCATAGATGTTTTTCGGCTCTACGTAATCGTTCTTGGGCGTTTTTTTCTTGACGGGAAATGAGCCTGCCGGATATCTCTATATGTTGCCGCCTGTGAGCCTGCTCTGCTCGGAACTTGCGGTTCGCCTCCCACCGGTTAATCATTTTTAATGCGCGTTTTTCGATGACTTTAGACTGCGACCAGCGCGCCCGTTCATGGGCAAATTCAAGGGCGGTAATTAGGCCGCCGCTGATCACAATAAGGCTGCTCGATAACCAGAAGGCCAGCAGTATTTTCCAAAATAGGCCTCTAATCATGGTGGGCAATAAATTGATAGCCGGCGCCGCGGATGGTGGTGATAAATTCTTGCTCGGCGTGGCCTAGGAGTTTTTTGCGCAGCCGGCTGACGTGCACATCAATAGCGCGGTCATAGGCGCTAAGTTTACGGTGTAGAACTTTTTCAGTCAGCTCGTCTTTGCTGACGGCGGTGCCTGAGTTTTCCAGCAGCAAAATTAATATATCAAATTCGGTGCTGGTCAGGCTTAGATCTTGTTCATTGCAAATGGCTTTGCGGCTGCCACTATCGGCACTGACACCGTTGACGCTGAACTGCCTGGGCTTATGCTCACTTTGCTTACGGCCACGGCGCAAAACTGCATTGATTCGGGCCAGTAATTCGCGTGGGTTGCAAGGCTTGGACAGGTAATCATCGGCACCCATTTCTAGGCCGATAATACGGTCAATCTCTTCGCCGCGGCCGGTCAGCATAACAATGGGGATATCGACCCGGGCGGCAAGCGTGGGTAAGGCCTCCAGGCCGGAGATGCCCGGCATCATAATATCCAGTACGATAATGTCGTAAGCGCTGCTGGCATTGACAGATTCCAGTGCCGCCTCGGCGGAATGCAGGCAGTCAGCTTGAAAGCCGTGTTTGCTTAAATAGCTGCTGAGTAACTCACACAACTCTTTGTCGTCATCGACCAGTAAAACTTTGTTCATATATCGCTCAATTCAAAGCCGTCTATCTACAGACGGAATATACCATGGATAGAGTTTAGAGCAGATGTTGGGAATATTGGGTTGCGAAGTTTGAATAAGTGTTAAGGGGGGATTGGGGGCTTCGATTGAAGATTGTATTAACTGTAAATTGGATATCGCGTTCCTGCGTAGTTGTAAGATGAAGGTGGTGGTAGATTTAGACATCGCCGCTCCTGCGCATCCGGCGCCCGCGGCATACATCCCCATCCGGGGGAATAAAAAAACGGCCGCAAGCGGCCGTTAAATACAGGATTTTACTATTTTAACTATTAAAAGCGGAACTTAGCCTTGGCGTACCAGATGCGGCCTAGTGGGCTGGCCTGCTTGGGGTCGTAGCTAAGGTTAGCGCCGTCGTATACCCGTGGTGGCTCTTCGTCAAATACGTTTTTAACACCGAAGGTTAGAGTTGCAGTTGAGTCATCGCCAAAGTTCAGAGGCAGCTGATGGCTGTACTGTGCGTCCACTGTTATGAATGAATCAATGTTCTGACTCTCACCAGTAGGTACGGCACGAGTTGTCTCGTAGCTTGATACGTAGTTAAGGATTAAAGAAGCGTTTTGAGTTTCTCCGCTCCAGGTCAACATGGCATTACCTTTGGTTTCTGGGATAGAGCGAGCAAAGTTATCGTGGTTAAAATAACCGGCTGCTTCAACCGTGGTACCGTCTGCTAGGGCTAGGTCGTAGTTCAAGAAATGCGATACATTGGCTTTAACAAACCAGCTATCGCTAATATCCCATTGCGCTTCGATATCAATACCGTCTACTTCAACACTGCTGGAGTTAAAGTATTTGGTATTAACTCCTACTAAGGTGCCGCCGGAGGTGCGAACAATGTCCGGTCCGTTGACGTCAGCTTGAATAAGGCCCTGGGCGCTTTCTTTGGTCACTAAGTCAGTGTAATCCACCTGCCAATAATCCAGTTTAAACTCCAGATTTTCAGTGGGGCGCACAATGGCACCAATGTTGTAGTTGGTGGACTCTTCTGGCACAAGATTCGCAGCGCCTTGTGAGGAGACTCGAATAAATGATACGCCGCCCTTGGCGCTACCATCAGCATTGAAATCTTGAATACCCTCTAGGTTTACAGTAGTCGCATTCAGCTGAGACAAGGAAGGCTCGCGGAAAGCGGTACTGGCTGAGGCGCGCAGGATGAACTGTTCAGAAATTTCCCAGCGCATGGCCAGCTTAGGGTCGATGGTGTTGTCGTTATCTAACTTTTCATAACGTAGCGCCGCTGTGATCTCAAAGCTATCCGCAATAGGGAACTTTGATTCAGCGAATACGGCATAACCACGACGGTCAGTCTTAACTTCGGATACACCACCCAAGAAAATCAAATCGATGGGGATGGGGTTACCATTGACATCAAATTTGATTTCATAAAGGTCGTCGGTCTCAACTTCATAACCTTCTTCGCGAATTTGAATACCGGCCGCAAAGGCTGCGGTTCCGCCCGACATTTCAAATAGATCGCCACTAACAACACCGTCTAAAACGAGCAGGTCAGTGGTGCGTTTGGTTTCTGTCATATACGACATCCAATCGATCAGTTCCTGGCTATTATTACTGGGCGTAAAGGGGTCGAAGTACTCGGTACCTGAAACTCCACCGGTTCCCGCCAATGCGGAGTTCAGACGCGACTGAATCGTGTCGGGCTGGTTCGCAGTGTATTCATTGACGCTGTAAGTCAAAGCCACGTCCCAGTTGTAATCATCACCGAAACTGCCGTTGGCGCTAAACGATGCTCTAAAGGTATCACTTTCTCTGGCTGATGTTGGCGACTCATAACCTGCACCTAAGGGGCGGCCCAACCAAACTACGGGTATACCAAAGGGGTTGCTTGGGTGAGAGGACGATATCACTGGAAAGGACAAGTAGGGGTAACTAGGTGACTGTGGGTTATCTTCTACATTGTTGTTAGACCAGCCAAGTTCGGCTAAAAACTGGGTGCCGTCATCTAGCTCGTGGCTGATATTGGTATACAACTGGCGACGATGCTCGCTGTTGACCATGTTAAATCGAGGGCCGTAGTGAAAACCACAGCGGCTGCCAGAAGCTTGCGGAATCAGTACACCGCCTTCATTGCTAGTGCATCCAGCTTGGGGCACGTTTTCGTAGGCCGAATAGGTTCCCGCATAGTCACCACTGGCAACCGTAACGCCAGCAACCGGTAAAAAGGTGGTGCCTAAAGTACTAATGGCATTGTCGGTCAGTTCTGGTCTGGTGGATGAACTTAACGGTGTACGGTCGAGGAAGCTACCGGAGACCATAACATGGGTATTGTCGCCCAGGCTGGTGCCCCACAAAAACCCTACATCGATATCTTTTTGACCGTCACTGTCGGTAGATTGGAAGCCAGTGTTGATTTCTAGGCCTTCAAAGTCTTTGCGCAGGATAAAGTTAACCACACCGGCAATGGCGTCGGAGCCATAGGTTGAGGCCGCACCTTCTTTCAAAATTTCAACGCGCTCAAGGGCGTTGGCGGGAATGGTCGCAGTGTCGACAAATACACTACCATCATTGGTCAATGCGCCAGAGATGGTTTGGCGGCGGCCATTAATGAGCACTAGGGTCGAACTTAGGCCCAAACCACGTAAGTTAACGTTTGAAGTACCCTGAGTTGAGCCCTGGGTAAAAGAGTCAGCTTGGTTTTCAGAACCTGAGCTGATGGCTAATTTGCTGATAATATCGGAAACGGTGGTGGCACCGATAGCGTCGAGGTCATCACGGTTCATTACTTGAACTGGGACGGGTTCGTCACCGGGCGTGCTGCGTATATAAGAGCCGGTAACGAGAACTTCCTCGATTTCTTGTGAGTTATTTTGAGCGTAACTAGGGTTTAAAACACCCGCAGACGCCATGGCGATTGCGATGGATAAGATGTTTGGACGACAGATTTTACTGTTCAACACAGAATGATTCCTCCGGAATTTATTTTTATAAGGCCGATCAGGGCTTAGTTCTTAAGCCTTAGTGTCCCGACCTGCGGAACACAGTGTAATCAAACAAAAAAAATAAGGGTATGCGAAATTTTTGCATATGCTCGTGGTGTATGGCGAGCTATAGCAGCTGCTTATGGCGGGGGTTGGTGTTTGAACTATCAGGGTGGAAAATAGGCAAAGTTTGAGGTTGATAGCATTGACGGTTTTAGAAAAGGCTTTTTATATTGCCAATTGTTCTAATGATCGCTATAGATATTAGGGTTTATAATAAGGGGGGCTTATTACCTCCAAGACCAGCTGTTTTGTTTCCATTATCACTAAAAGATGGAGAATAAACGGAAAGGGTTAACCTAATCGTGAGCATTTTATCCCCTCAGTGTTCAGTTCCTATCTGGCCCTGTTATCGCAGGGGTTATCTCGCATTCATTTGCTGCAGCTTTGGCATCAGTTGGATCTTAGGTCGGTTATTGGCGAAAACCAGCTTTGTCTTTTAACCGTTAACGACAAGCTATTGGCGTTGATCACTACAGTGGTAAGTACTGAGGGAGAGATGGGGGGTGGAGGTTTTGGCACCGTAACTGCCGCTATTCTGTGGCTTCAATTACTCATTTTATTAACTGTAACTTGGATATCGCGTTCCTGCGTAGTTGTAATATGAAGGTGGTGGTAGATTTAGACATCGCCGCTCCTGCGCATTGATTCATCGCAGCCAGCGATTCAGCCTTGGCCAAGCCCAAATTCTCTCCTGGCGAATTAGTCGGGGGCTTCGATAAATTGAATGTTAGCTGGACGTGAGGTAATCGCGTTCTTGCGTAGTTGTAAGATGAAGGTGGTGGTAGATTTAGACATCGCCGCTCCTGCGCATCCAGCGCCCGCGGCATACATCCCCATCCGGGGGAATAAAAAAACGGCCGCAAGCGGCCGTTAAGTACAGGAGGTTACTTATTTAATTATTAAAAGCGGAACTTAGCCTTGGCGTACCAAATGCGACCTAGTGGGCTGGCCTGCTTTGGATCGTAGCTAAGGTTGGCGGCGTCATACACCTGCGGTGGTTCTTCGTCGAACATGTTCTTAATACCGAATGTCAACGTTGCAGTAGAGTCATCGCCAAAGCTTAGAGGCAGTTGATGGCTGTACTGTGCGTCTACGGTAAGGTATGAATCAATATTCTGACTTTCGCCAGCAGGTACGGCACGAGTTGTCTCGTAGCTAGACACCCAGTTAAGGATTAAAGAGGCGTTTTGAGTCTCTCCGCTCCAGGTTAACATGGCATTACCTTTGGTTTCAGGCAGTGAGCGGGCAAAGTTATCGTGGTTAAAATAACCGGCTGCTTCCACTGTTGAACCGTCGGCTAGGGCCAAGTCGTAGTTCAGGAAGTGCGATATATTGGCTTTAACAAACCAGCTATCGGTAATGTCCCAGTGCGCTTCGATATCAATACCGTCTACTTCAACACTGCTGGAGTTAAAGTATTTGGTGTTAACTCCGATTAAGGTACCGCCTGAGGTACGAACAATGTTCGGACCATTGATGTCAGCCTGAATAAGACCTTGGGCGCTCTGCTGGGTAACTAGGTCGGTGTAATCTACCTGCCAATAATCCAGTTTAAATTCTAGATCTTCAGTTGGTCGAATAATCGCACCAATGTTGTAGTTGGTGGACTCTTCTGGCACAAGATCTTCAGCACCTTGAGAGGCAACACGAATAAATGCTACGCCACCCTTGGCACTACCGTCGGCATTGAAATCTTGAATACCCTGCAAGCTTACCGCAGTTGCATTCAGCTGAGACAATGAAGGCTCACGGAAGGCGGTACTGGCGGAGGCACGCAGCACAAGAAAGTCAGCAACTTCCCAACGCATCGCAATTTTAGGGTCAATGGTATTTTCGTTATCTAATTTTTCATAACGCAATGCCGCGGTGATTTCAAAACTATCGGCTATGGGGAATTTCGACTCAGCAAATATAGCGTAGGCACGACGATCAGTATTGACCTCAGAAACACCACCTAAGAAAATTAGATCAACTGGGATGGGGTTGCCACTGGAATCAAACTTGATTTCATAGACATCGTCAGTCTCAACTTTAAAACCTTCTTCGCGAATTTGAATGCCGGCTGCAAAGGCAGCAGTTCCGCCAGGCATATCAAATAGGTCGCCACTTACTACACCGTCTAATACCAACAGGTCAGTCGTTCGCTTGGTCTCTGTCATATAAGACATCCAATCGATCAGTGACTGGCTGTTATTGCTTGGTACAAAGGGGTCGAAGTATTCGGTACCTGAAGTTCCACCGGTTCCTGCCAGCGCTGCATTTAAACGTGATTGAAGCGTATCTGGTTGATACTGAGTGTACTCGTTTTGGCTGTAAGTTAGAGCTACATCCCAGTTTAGACCGTTATCTAGGCTGCCATTGGCGCTAAATGATGCCCTAAAGGTATCATTTTCTCTCGCCGAAGTGGGTGACTCATAGCCAGCACCTAAGGGGCGACCTAACCAGACTACGGGTACGCCAAAAGGGTTGCTTGGGTGAGAGGACCCTATCACTGGAAAGGACAAGTAAGGGTAGCTAGGCGATTGTGGGTTATCTTCCACATTGTTATTAGACCATCCAAGTTCTGCTAGAAGCTGGGTGCCGTCACCGAATTCATGGCTGATATTGGTATACAGCTGGCGGCGGTGCTCGCTGTTGACCATATTAAATCGAGGGCCGTAATGAAAGCCACAGCGGCTACCAGAAGCTTGTGGAATCAGTACACCGCCTTCATTGCTAGTACATCCCGCTTGGGGGACATTTTCAAAGGCTGCGTAAGTTCCAGCATAGTCACCACTGGCTACGGTTACACCGGCAACGGGCAGAAAGGTTGTACCTAGCGAGCTGATGGCATTCTTGGTTAGATCTGGTCTGTCGGCTGAGCTTAAAGGCGTACGGTCTAGGAAGTTACCCGAAACCATAAAGTGAGTATTTTCGCCAAGGCTGGTGCCCCACAAAAAACCGACATCGGTATCTTTTTGGCCATCGCTGGCAGTAGATTGAAAACCGGTATTGATTTCTAGACCTTCAAAGTCTTTACGTAGAATAAAGTTAACCACGCCGGCAATGGCGTCTGAACCATAAGTCGAAGCCGCACCTTCTTTCAAAATTTCAACGCGCTCTAGGGCGTTGGCGGGGATGGTGGCGGTGTCAACAAATACACTGCCATCATTGGTCAACGCACCCGATATAGTTTGGCGGCGGCCGTTGATGAGAACCAAGGTCGAGCTTAGGCCTAAACCACGTAAGTTAACGTTTGAAGTACCCTGAGTTGAACCCTGGGTAAAAGAGTCAGCTTGGTTTTCAGAACCTGAGCTGATGGCTAGCTTGCTGATGATGTCGGAAACGGTAGTGGCACCGATAGCATCGAGGTCGTCACGGTTCATTACCTGAACTGGGACGGGTTCGTCACCTGGCGTGCTACGTATATAAGAACCAGTAACAAGTACTTCTTCGATCTCTTCAGAGTTATTTTGAGCGTAACTGGGGTTTAACACACCAGCAGACGCCATGGCTATTGCGATGGATAGTATTTTTGGACGACAGATTTTGCTGTTCAACACAGAATGATTCCTCCGGAAATTATTTTTATAAGGCCGATCCGGGCTTAGCGATTAAGTCTTTTGTACCGACCTGCGGAACACAGTGTAATCAAAGAAAAAAAAGAAGGGTATGCGAAATTTTTGTATATGCCTGTCGTGTATGGCGGCCTATAGCACCGGCTTATGTTGAAGGTTGATATTTGACCATAGGGGACGATAAGTGTGCTAAAAATGACGTTATTAGCATTTGTTGTTTTATTGGTATATTTTTTAATCTCTAATTATTCTAACTCTACTCTGTTTTGTCGAAATCCATTAGGACCTGCTGATATATTTCGTTCACCTTCTCTAAATCCAGCTGTTTTACTTCCATTGCCATTAATAAGTGCAAGAATAAAGGCGTGCCTAGTTTCCCAGTGGTCATTTTTACTCGCAGGTTTCCCTCCGACTGTTCTACTCCTGCCTCGTGCAGACGGCGGCTCAGTTTTTTGTAGTCTAGGCCGCGCATGCTTTTTTCCATGGCGAACAACCGGCGTATGGTTTCGCTCATTTCTGGACTATTAAAGATTTTGCTCATCATTTGATCTGCTTGAGTCATAATTTGTTAATTATACGTAACAAATATTGCATTTAAAGAAAAATATCTCTAGTATTCACTTCGTGTTAAGAATATTTAACAAATTTAATGAATAGGTGGTATATGTTATGTTTTTTGGATTAGATGTTTTTGCAATTGTCGCTCTAGTGTTCGGTTTGGTGTTGATTTTCAAGGGCGTGAACCAGGTGCCTCAGGGGGAGGAGTGGACGATTGAGCGTTTTGGTAAGTACACCAGAACCCTTAAGCCGGGGTTGCACATAATCGTGCCTATGATCGATTCAGTCGGGCATCGACAGATTGTTATGGAGCAGGTACTCGATGTGATGCCGCAGGAGGTAATCAGTTCAGATAATGCCATGGTAACTACCGATGCCGTGTGCTTTTACCAGATATTGGACCCGGTTAAAGCCTCATACGAGGTCAACAACTTGGACCGCGCCATGCAAAACCTGGTTATGACCAATATCCGAGCGGTACTGGGCTCGATGGAATTGGATGCGATGCTGTCGAACCGAGACTCGATTAACACCTCTTTGTTGACCAAGGTAGATGAAGCAACTAACCCCTGGGGTATTAAGGTTAACCGAATAGAAATTAAAGACATTACCCCGCCCCGCGATTTGATTGATGCTATGGCCAACCAAATGAAAGCCGAGCGGGAAAAACGTGCGGCGATCCTGACGGCCGAAGGCGAGCGGGAAGCGGCGATCAACGTGGCGGAAGGTCAAAAACGTTCACAAATTTTAAAGGCTGAAGGTGAGCGTCAGTCCGCCTTTCTTGAGGCCGAAGCCCGCGAGCGCGAGGCCGAAGCGGAAGCTAAGGCAACGCAGATGGTCAGTGAGGCGATTGCTCAAGGTGATACCAAGGCCATTAATTACTTTATCGCGCAAAAATATGTCGACGCGCTGGGTAAAATTGCCGCTTCTGAAAATTCCAAGACCATTATGATGCCGTTGGAAGCCTCGGGTGTGATTGGTTCTATCGCTGGAATTAAAGATCTAATTGATAGCAATAAATAAAGATGAAGTGTATTTCTAGCCCGGCTTGCCGGGCTGACTTAAGGGAGAGGATGATGGAGTTTATTGGCGAATTAGATTTAAGTCACTGGATGACTCTGGCGGCGATTTTATTGATTGCCGAGGTGATGCTACCCAGTGGGTTTTTTTTGGGGGCTGCAGCGGGTGCCGCATTCACCGGGGGCTTGGGGTTGTTGATCCCGAGTTGGGACTGGCATTACGCGTTGATGACTTATGCCGCCAGCGCCGTAGTGTTTAGTTACATCGCAGTAACGCGATTTCGTGGTTTGTTAGATTTCCAATCGGACCATGGTGACCTTAATGACAAAATGGGTAGTTTAATAGGACGTAGTGGTCGGGTTGTGCTGGCGGGTACTATCGCGAAAGTTCAAATTGCTGACACCTTGTGGAGTGTTAACAATGCGGAGGGCTTGAAAGAATCGGAACGGGTTGTGGTTACCAGTGTAATCGGTAGCCAAGTTGTAGTGCAGCCAAGCTCTGCTCAATAATTCGAAATTAATACGCGTCGAGGGGATGTTATGACGACCATGCATAAAAACATAAAGGCACTTGCTATAGGTACGGTGTTGAGTTCGAGTTGGGTCTGGTTGATGGATCTGGGTGCCGCAATGCCAAGGCCAGTATTTATTGAAAGCTTACCCAGCCACGCCCAATCTTTTTACCACAGTACAATAACCGCCGTAGCAGCGACGTTGCTGGCTTTCGCAGCAGTTATTTTACTCAGCCGTAGTTGGATTGGTTTTTCTAGCAAACAGTGGTTGCTGTGTGCCGTGCCTATGGTTGTATATTTATTAATGATCGGGCTGGGGGCGAGCTATGCTGTTATTAGTGTTTTGTACGCGGCGCTGCCAATGCTACTGCTGATGAGTTTATTACTACGGGGTCGATTGGGTTAAGCTTTATTGAATCTAAAAGTCTTTACCAAAACGAAATTGCTCGATCTCTTTCTTTAGCTGCTTGTAGTACAAGGGCAGGCAAAACCAAGAATAGGCAACCAGTGCTAGCCAGCCATAAGCGATGATGCTGGCGGCTAGGCCATGACCCAGGTCCGATAAAATCGTCGCTAGTAGGCTAAAAATAAGATAGCCGCTGATTAAAATTAAACTGGCTTTAATATTCCCCATTTTGGATAGCTTCGAATTTAATCGCCACCACCAGCCCATAAACCAATTCTGCCGCATCTTGATATCGCTTAATAAGCGCAGCGCCGCCTCTGAGCTGGGGTTTTGGCTAACGGTAAAGCGAGCATGGTATAAAGCATCTTCGATATTACCTTGGTCTAAGGCGATTTTGCCCATGAGAATGTTGGCGCTTTCGTTTTGGGCGTCCAGCTTTAACGCTTCGAGCAGATGTATCAGTGCTTTATCATTCTGGCCATTGCTACGATAGCTGGCTGCCATAGCGCTTAACACGTGCGGCGATTCCGGGGCGATACTTAAGGCCTGCTGTACCACAGTGATAGCCTCATGCGGCTCATCAACTAGGTCCAGTAATTCGGCTTTAAGTAGTAGGGCCGCCACGAAACTAGGTTCCTGAGCCAGGGCCTCATTGCATTGTCCTATCGCTGCAGAGTGCTTGTTTTTAAACAATAATATCTTAGCGTGGGTGAGTAACAAAAATGGTAGCAGCGGGTTCAGGCCAAGGGCAATGCCAATTTCATATTCTGCCGCGTGTAAGCGTCGTTGCTCTAGCAGGCAGGCGGCCAGCAGAGCGTGCAATAAAGGCTCGCTGGGGTCTTGGCTGAGTAGCTCTTTCAAAAACTCAATAGCTTGATCATATTGACCGCGGTGGTAGCAGGCCCAGGCTTGCTCGAATTTATAGTCCATGGTTTTTGGCTCTGCTAGCGTTGCTGGTGAATATATTGATAGAGTTGGTAACTGGTCGACTGAGTAAAAACCACCAGATAGAGACTAAGAAATAGCACACCGTTTAGGACGATACGAATATATGGTGCAGCTTGAGGCAAGCCTTCGGGGTCAAACTGCTGGAAATAAAACAGCGCACCATAAACACAAACCAGCATAGCGAGGCCGCCAACAATGCTAAAAATTAACTCTTTTTTCCAGCTAGCGCTGCCAAGGATAAAACCATTGACCAGCAGCCATAGCAGCGGCATCCAATAACGCCCCGCCAGCGGTGGTGTCCACATCAAAGGCAGCAGCATCGCGACCAGTAAAATAGCTACGGGGTTAACGATAAACTTGGCCCAGCGACTGGGCTTGGGCTCATCAATGATTTGGTAGTGATCAGCGGCCATTTTTGTTTATAAACTCCAGTACGTCGTCATAGCGACCACCCTCATTGGCATAGCGGGCATAGTTGCGGGCGGTGGTTAGCCACTCGGTGGTGGTGGCGCGGCAATCGGCCAAGGCTGTTTTAAGGTGCTGCTGGGAGATGTCCACCTCGCGGCCGGCGTCCAGGGTTTCATCGATGGCCTCATCGGCTGCGGCGTCAATTAAGTTCTCCAAATCGGCACCACTAAACCCTGGGGTTTTTGCGGCAATCGCAGCGGTATCCATTTTACTCTCAGTGGGGCGATCCTTGAGGTAGTGGTCGAGAATATGCAGGCGGGCCTCCTTGTCCGGCGGCGGTACAAAAAACAGCCGGTCGAAGCGGCCCGGGCGTAAAAAAGCAGAGTCTATTGACCAGGGCACGTTAGTCGAAGCCAAGACTAAAACACCGTGGTTATTTTGATTAAAACCATCCAGCTCGGTCAAAAATTGGCTGACAATATTGGCGCCATTGCCGCGGCTGTGCTCACGCTTACCGGCTAGTGCTTCAAGTTCATCAAAGAATAATACACAGGGAGTGTCCGCTCGAGCCCGTTCAAAAATCGCGTGCAATTTGTTTTCCGATTCGCCGATATACATATCCAGCACATCGGAAATCTCAATATTATAAAAACTGGCATTGCATTCGCCCGCAGTTGCTCGGGCGAGTAAAGTTTTACCGCAGCCAGGCGGGCCATACAATAATACTCCGCCGCCGACTTTTTTGCGAAAACGCTGGAATAAACTAGGTTTTTGAAAAGGCAGTATGATTTTTTTATGGATCTGTTTTTTTATTTTTGTCAGACCAATCACATCGTTAAAATTGGTGGTTTTTTGGCGATATAAGTTTAGATCAGCTACGGGCTCAGCCTCGGCTTTTTCAACCACGCGTAGTTTGGGGCGCTTGGGAGCTGCGCTAATGCCCAGGCGTTCAGCCAGTTCGGGGCTGGCCAGCTCAACTTGCTGGTCGATAAGTTTCAGGTAAAGATGTTTGGCTAGTTCTAGGTTGCCGATCTCGGCCTCAACCATACAGCGTTCTAAGCTGGGTTCCTCAGCCAAAAAGGTAGCGGCGAGCTGAGCCTGATTCTGGCCAATAAGATAATGGATAAGTTTACTACGCTGGTCTGCCTCTAATGACCGGCTGAGTTGGTCAATATGGTCCTGAATATCACTAAAATCTTGATCCAGGCTATTAAATACAATCACTTTGGCGAGCTCGGCTGAAGGAGCCTGGGCAAAAGCGTGTTTTAGGCTGTCTAGGGTGTTTTTATCCAAAGCGATTAATCCGTAAAACTGGGTGCAGCTGTTTTATCATTGTCTTATTTAAAGGGCAAGCGGTAGGGGCGGGCGAGTAGTCCAAAGTTTAGCAAGCCGGCGGCAAGTAAACTACACCGGTGGCCCGGGTTACTGCCGCTGACCTTAACAACGGGATCAAATAGCAGAATACTTTGAGTGTTGCGATTCTCTTCCGGCTTAACTCTGGCGTTTTATTTTCCAGACCCGTCCTTCGACAAGCTCAGGAGGAGCGGATTATGGGGCTTCACGTCGAATCTGTTTTTGTGCCGCTCATGGTGAGCCTGACGAACCAACAGAGTCCGGAAAACAAAACCCCAGATCTAAGCCTGCATCATGCTAGCGCCTAGCTCTAAACTCTTCAGCTAAGGCTAAGGCTAAGGCTAAGGCTAAGGCTAAGGCTAGGGCCGGCGGGGTGGTTGGTATTGCCTACAGGACGTAGGTAAGGTGCGTGAGCAGGAGCGGTAGCTTTGCCTACAGGACGTAGGTAAGGTGCGTGAGCAGGAGCGGTAGCTTTGCCTATAGGACGTAGGTAAGGGGCGAGAGCAGGAGCGGTAGCCTTGCCATTTGGGTTTGAATCTCAAACTTCCCCGCCAGCAGGTCTATTAGGCCTTAGCTGTAAATTTGAGATTCTTCCCCCAGCTTAGCCTAACTGGTGCTGTCATTTATGCTAGTTAGTGCTCATCCAGAAACGGATGCATAAGATGTTTAAGGTAAGCCGTTAGACGTAAAAAGCACTTTTTTTAAGCGTATGACATTTCACGTTTTACGGCCCAGAAACGGAGTTTCTGGATGGGCACTATTTAATCATCTACATTGTGACCGCCACCACCGGGCTTGTCATTTTGACTTATCCCATACCAATCAATATTTCGGGTAACTACCATTAAGCCTGTGAGTACGGCAAAAACTAAGCAGGCTCCCATCAATAGGGCGAAGTCTTCCGCTTGGACTATGACATACAGCAGGGAATATAAGGCGATGATCATACTGCTAAACAAGCCAGCAGACTTTAGGTCCCCCAGTATAAAGCGCAGATAGAACAGCAGCAGGCCGGAGCAAGCCGTGGCGCCGATTAAATAGGCCCAGTGGAATTCGATATGCTCTGCTAGGGAAATTAATAGCAAATAAAAAACCGCAATGGCCAAGCCGACAAAGGTATATTGAATCGGGTGGATGGGTGTTTTTTTGATATGCTCGAAGATGAAAAACGCAATAAAGCTTAAGCCAATAAACAACATGGCGTATTTTATTGAACGCTCCGATTGCAAATAGATATTGACCGGCTCAATAAAGTTGGCTCCTGCCGCTGCTTGGCTTAAATCGTGGCAATTAGCACCGCTAAAACAGCTCTTTAAAAAACTCATATTGTTGTTTGAATACTTGCTGGTTTGCCAGCTAGCGCTGAACCCCTGCGCTGTAACTTCTCGTTGGCTGGGCAGGCTGGCGCCGACAAATTCAGGGTGTGGCCAGTTGGACTTCATGGTTAATTTGGCGCTATCGGCAATCGGCACAAAGCTGAGGCGGCTCATGCCTCGCAAGTCCAGCTGCAGCTGGTAGGCCAGCCCCTGTGGATGTTTGATTGCATCCAGAGCTACATCGGCGGCCAAGGCACTACCGAAGTTTTCAAGGCCTTTGCTGGGGTTGAACCGAGTATTGAGGCCGTTAAGCTTGAGTGATGGAGTGCTATCAATCCCTCGCATATCGCTAAAATACAACAATAGCTGGGCCTTGCCCATGCCATCAAAACCGTCTTCAGCTTGCAATTCATTTAAGTTAGTGCGAATTTCAGCGGCGGAAAATACTCCCTGTAGCTGAATATTGCTGTTATAGACCGGAATCTTGTAGATGCCTTTCTTGCGCAGACTATTATCTACTTGAATGTCACCGTTTAGCTGCGCCACCGAAATAAACCGCAGTTTGTTTTTGTAAGTAATGACCGCAGTTTTGGTCTGAAAACCGGAATCCTTAACAGTTTTTATTCGGTAGGGGATCATTAATACCGGGCTGATTAATTGCTGCGGGCCGGTCCAGCTGTGGGCGACTTTAGCTTCTGCTTGGCGCTGGTAGCCTTGTCGTTCATCTACTTTAAAAGACACCATGGTTATCGGAATCCATAGCAGCAAGGCCAGGCCAAGAATAAGTAGTAGTTTTAGGGTCAGTGATTTTTGCATTATAGCCTCCATGTTTAATCCTAAGAGTATTTAAACAAGGTGGCGTAAAGCGGCCGCAATTGTGGCGAATTATGGCTATAGCGTAATGCGACGTTATCGAGGCAACTCGATGGCCGTGTCAGATCAATCTTAGCTTGGTATGATAATGGGTACACGTCACCGGGCTATTCCCTCTGCTTGGGAAATCTATCCCAGTGTTTAGAGCTCAGAATAATAACCAGCAAGGTGAGAATAATGAAGCTATCGCGCTATATCATACAATGGGCTACCGCCGTATTTGCAACGCTAACCTTGACCCTGGGCTTGGTGCTAACGCTTATTATGCCCTTCGAGGCTGAGCTCGCTGAAGGCTTTAGGACTCCAATTATCGCCTTTGAATTTGCCCAAACCGAAGCCGACCTTGCCTTTTTGAGCGGTAATAGCGCCGCTAGCAAACAAAATCGGGATAAAATGGATGCTGGTCATCAATGGGATATGGCCTTTCCCTTCGCTTATGGCGTGTTTATCGCTTTGCTGATATTACCTATGGCTTTGTCTGGTCGGCGAGGCATGCTGGTGGGAATGCTGGCAGCCTCGTTGATTATTCCCTTTGATATATATGAAAATTTAACGCTGATAGATATCACTGCCTCTTTCAGAAACCCAATGCCATTGGGTGATTTGTTAAACCAGCTATATATCGCGACCTGGTTAAAGTGGGGCGCAATTGGCATTAGTATTACAATGTTGACTCTAGGATTATTTAGGACTGGCAGGTACTTCTCTGCGGTGGTCGCAATGACGGCAGCGGCAGGTGTGGTGGCTGCATTTTTGTCTGGTTCTAATCCAATGATGACCGAATTAATGTCGATGCTGGTGTTGATCTTCTTTCTGTATTTTTCTATTTCTAGTTATATTACGCTGTGGCGCTGGTTGGCGTTTCAAGTTAAGTGAAACTTTATTCATCATAACAGTGAGCGATAAATGAGTATTACCGGTGAGTGCTTTTGTGGGCAGGTTAGCTACCAGCTGGATGGCAAGTTATTTGACGGTATTTCATGCCATTGTTCTCGCTGTCGCAAAGCGTTTAATGCTCAAGCCTCGGCCTCGGCCAGGGTTAATGCCAATGAATTTAAATGGTTAACAGGAGAGGGCCTGCTCAGCTCCTATGTTGGTAAGCAAGGTTTTGGGCTGCAATTTTGTAAAACCTGTGGCTCTACTCTCGCCACTATTTACCAGGGCGAGATATTCCAGCTAACCCTAGGCTGTGTCGATGGTCAGCCAGATATCGAGATAGGCAAACATATTTATGTCGATTCCCGGGCTCGCTGGGAAATTATGCCCCTAGTGGAAAATCAATTTCCCGAGGGGCCGCAATGACCCATAATCAGGGCTATTTTAAATACAGGGCATGAAACGCAATATGCTCGGCCATAAAGCTGGCCATAAAAAAGTAGCTGTGGTCATAGCCTTTTTGCCGACGTAAAACCAGCGGATAGCTGTTTTCTGCAGCGGCTTGTTCTAGCAGCTCAGGCTTTAACTGTCCGGCCAAGAAATTATCATCAGTGCCTTGGTCTATCAACATCGGCAGGGGTTTCACGGCCTGACGGATCAACTCGCAGCTGTCATATTGTTTCCAATGTTCACGCTTGCTGCCTAAATAGTTAGCTAGCGCCTTTTCACCCCAGGGGCACTGCATGGGCGCAGCAATAGGGGCAAACGCTGAAACCGACTTGTAGTTATCAGGATTTTTTAGAGCGATACTCAGGGCCCCGTGGCCGCCCATGGAATGACCAAATATACCGGCTTTTTTAGCTTTAATTGGAAAATTGGCATTAATCAGGGCCGGTAGTTCCTGGCTGATATAGCTGTACATCTGATAGTGCTTATTCCAAGGCGCTTGGGTCGCGTCGACATAAAAGCCAGCACCCAAGCCAAAGTCATAAGCGCCGTCGGCATCGTCGGGAATATCATTGCCGCGGGGGCTGGTATCGGGTGCGACAATGGCAATGCCGTGTTGCTCTGCATATTGTTGCGCACCGGCTTTGTGAACAAAATTTTCATCGCTACAGGTCAAACCCGACAACCAGTAGAGCACCGGCACCTTTTTCTTTTTTGCCTTGGAGGGCAGGAAAATTGAGAAGCGCATGGTGCAATTCAATGTGCTGGAAGGGTGATTAAACTGCAATTGCTCGCCGCCAAAACATTTATTGGCGGCGAGTTGCTTGAGTACTTGGTTTGGCATAACTTTGTGCTTCAGCTATATGTTGGTTTTAAAGAGCTCAGGTGAGCCGCCCATTGTTAATACAATATTACCGAGCGAATAGACTCACCGGAGTGCATTAGGTCAAAGGCCTTATTAATATCGTCCAACGGCATGGTGTGAGTGATTAGGTCGTCGATATTGATTTTACCTTCCATATACCAATCAACAATTTTGGGTACGTCGGTACGACCGCGGGCACCGCCAAAGGCGGAGCCTTTCCAGGAACGGCCGGTCACTAGCTGGAACGGGCGGGTGGAAATTTCTTGGCCGGCACCGGCGACACCAATAATGTACGACTCGCCCCAGCCTTTGTGGGTGCATTCCAATGCCTGACGCATGGTATTAACATTGCCAATACACTCAAAGCTGTAATCAACTCCGCCTGAGGTCAGATCTTGAATGGCCTCAATTGGATTGGCTATTTGCTTGGGGTTGATAAAGTGAGTCATGCCGAACTTTTTGGCTAACTCAACTTTTGCGGGGTTAATATCAACCCCAATAATTTTATCGGCACCGGCCAAACGCGCGCCTTGAATTACATTTAAACCAATACCGCCGAGGCCAAACACTGCAACGGTGGAGCCGACTTCCACTTTGGCATCAAATACTACCGCACCAATACCGGTAGTTACGCCACAGCCGACATAACAAACCTGTTCAAAGGGTGCGTCTTCACGGATTTTTGCCACTGCAATCTCAGGTAGTACGGTGTAGTTGGAGAAGGTGGAACAGCCCATATAATGCAAAATGGGTTTGCCATCTAAGGAGAAGCGGCTGCTGCCATCGGGCATTAAGCCGGCCCCTTGAGTTGCGCGGATAGATTGACATAGGTTGGTTTTGGGATGTAGGCAAAAATCACATTCGCGGCATTCTGGTGTATACAGTGGAATAACGGTGTCACCTGGCTTTAACGAACTCACTCCTGGCCCAACTTCAACCACTATGCCGGCACCTTCATGGCCCAAAATAGCCGGAAAAGCGCCCTCTGGGTCATCGCCTGATAGGGTGAAGGCATCGGTATGGCAAACGCCAGTGGCTTTGATTTCGATCATGACCTCACCGGTCTTGGGGCCCTGTAAGTCTACTTCGGCAATTTCAAGGGGCTTGCCCGCGTGGGTAGCAATGGCTGCACGAGTTTTCATAATGTTTCCGGCTATAGAATTGGATAAATGATACCAGACACTATAGTTTGTTGTGAGTCGATTGATAATGATCAAAAATATGAAACATTGTTTCTAGTGTGCAACAATGCGGCAGGTGTTTATCTGTAGGATTGAGGCATGAGTCGGTGGGATAGTGTAGAAATGTTTACCATGGTGGTTGATACCGGTAGCTTCTCGGCTGCAGCAGAAAAGATGGCAGTGTCTAAATCCCATGTCAGTCGCAGCATCCGGCAGTTAGAAAACCGCCTACGGGTGCAGTTGCTTAACCGCACCACCCGCACCCTGGCACTGACCGAAATGGGAGAAGCCTATTACCAGCGCTGTAAACAAATAATTAGCAGCATGGAAGAGGCTGACCAAGCGGTAATGGATCTGCAGGCCAAACCTATAGGTACATTGCGGATGACCGTGCCGGCCGGTTTTGGTGAGAGCTATATTGCCCCGGCGGCGGCGGAGTTTATGCTGCGGCATAGTCAAATCCGTATTGAGATGGATTTTTCCAACCGCACTATTGATTTATTGGCGGAAGGTTATGACTTAGCCATACGGGCCGGTACCCTTAAAGATTCCTCCTTAATCGCCAGGCGTATTGCCGGCCGCCAATTACATATCTGTGCCAGCCCGGAGTACTTTGCTCGCTACGGTAAACCCGATTCGATCGCCGCCTTGAAAAAACACAACTGCTTGGTTGGCTCACGTCCAACTTGGCGATTTCGAGAGGATAGTGGTCATCACGCTGATATACGAGTTGACGGTAGTTGGCATGCCAACAATGGCTGGGCATTGTTAACTGCGGCAGAGAAGGGGCTAGGCATTGTTCAATTACCCGAGTTTTATTTGCAGAAGGCGCTTAAACAGGGCAGTCTCAAGACCATGTTAGAGGAGTTTCAGCCGCGCGATACCGCTGTTTGGGCGGTCTACCCCAGCAACCGCCATCTGTCGCCCAAGGTCAGGTTGTTTATTGAATTCCTGGTTCAGCGTTTTGACGCTGTCGATTATTTATAAGCCTTTGTATGAAAAAATTTAGCAATATACCGACCAATATAATTACCGGTTTTCTTGGCGTAGGCAAGACCTCGGCGATTCGTCATCTGCTCAAAACCAAGCCCCCGCAAGAAAAATGGGCGGTTTTAGTCAATGAATTTGGCGAGGTGGGTATCGACGGCGCCTTGCTCAGGGCTGATAACATAGCCGTTACCGAAGTACCTGGCGGCTGTATGTGCTGCGCTGTAGGCCTACCTTCAAAAGTGGCGATGAATAATTTAATTCGTCAGTACAAGCCGGATCGAATTCTGATCGAGCCCACGGGGTTGGCCCACCCCAAGCAGGTATTGCAGCAATTTAGCGGGCCGGAATTCAGCGCTGTATTGAATCTTCAGGCGGTGGTTTGTTTAGTCGATCCTTGGTGTTTAAGCGATCCGCAGTTTTCTAGCCTAGCGGCGTTTAATGACCAAATTGCGATGGCGGATGTACTATTGGCTAGCAAGGCGGATATTGCTGATACTCAGCACCTGAAAATTTTCCGCGACTTCTGCGACAGTTACCAGCCACGCAAGCAGTATTGTGGCGAGATTAAAAACGGGCAGTTGGATTGGCGTTTGCTGCAACTACCCCGGCTTGATAATAATGCCGGGGTGGAGTCTCAGGTTCACCACCATGATACCAGTCACGATAAACTTAATATTGAGTTTGATCAGCAAGGGGTGGCTTGCCTTGAGAGCCAAACTGAATTCGCTTATGCCTGCGGTTGGCGCTTCCGGTCGGATTGGCGTTTCGATAGTGACAAACTCCATCGCTATATTAGTGGGCTGGAAGTACCTCGGATTAAAGGTGTGTTTGCCACCGCAGATGGCTGGCTTGGCATTAATAAAATGCGCCATGTGGTATCCCTGCAAGCTATTGATAGCGGCGAGGATTCACGCTTAGAAATGATCGCCATGGATGTGACAGACTGGCCGGCTATAGATCAAGCGTTGCGGCAATGCCGAGTTGTTAGCGATTCCTTGCCGGGCTCTAACTTATAGCCCGGTACTTAAGCCGTATTTTTGCAATCACTAAAACTATAAAATTAAAAACTCCCAATTAGAGATCTCTGGATGAAAAGTTTTTTTGTTAAACCAATGCTGGCAGCGGTTGCGGCCATTTTTCCATTAAGTCTAATTCCTGCATCACAGGCTTCTATTGTTGAAAATTTGGCTCAGGCGGTTCAAATTAAAACCATCAGCCATCAAAACCCGGCTGACAATAACTACGCTGAATTTAGGCGTTTTCAGCAATTTTTAAGAACCAGCTACCCGCTGGCATTTACTCATTTACGAGTTGATGTTGTGGCCGAGCACAGCCTGGTACTGACTTGGGCAGGCAGCTCGCAAGACTTGAAACCGGTACTGTTTGATTCTCACTATGATGTTGTTCCGGTCGAGCCCGGGACCGAAGACGATTGGACGCATCCGCCATTTGCCGCCACACTTGCCGATGGTTATCTGTGGGGCCGCGGCGCACTGGACGATAAGCCCGCGGTTATCGCCACCTTTGAAGCGATTGAAACTTTACTGACCTCGGGTTTTAAGCCTCAGCGAACATTGTTATTTAGTTTTTCCCATGATGAAGAAATTGGTGGCCCGGTAGGTGCGGCCAATATTGCTCGGCATCTGCAGGCGCGCGATATTAAATTGGAATTTATGGTGGGTGAAGGCGGTTTGCTACTGAAAGACAGTCCGTTTGTAGAAGACAAAACCATGGCCATGGTTTCGTTGGCGGAAAAAAGCTACGTCACCCTAGAGTTGAGCACCAAGGGCCTGGGCGGCCATTCTTCCAATCCGGTTGAGGACAACGCCCTGATTCGCTTGGCCGTAGCCGTTGAAAAATTGCACAGCAACCCTTTCTCGCCGGAGCTTAGGGCGCCGGTAACCAATATGCTAGAGGTATTGGGTGAGCACACTGATGGCTTACAAGGTTTTATGATGCGCAACCAATGGTTGGGCGGCTCGTTTATCGCGTCCGCCATGAACAAGCAAAAAGGCAGCCTTGCTTTGGTTCGCAATACCACGGCGGTGACCATGTTTAATGCCGGGATCAAAGAGAATGTGATATCCCAGCAAGCCGAGGCCAAGGTAAATTTTAGGTTGCTGCCGGGTTATAGTACCGCGCAGCTGATTGAGTCGGTAAGGGGTATTATTGCGGACCCTCGGGTCAAAATTGAAACCCGTGAATGGAAGCCAAACCCAGGCGTGGCTGACATTAAAGGCATAGGCTACCAGCGTATCAGCGCGGCTATTGCCGAGGTTTCACCAGAGACTATAATTGTGCCTGGCTTGTTGACCGCCTCTAGTGATACTCCGTACTACACCGAATTGAGTGAAAACATTTATCGCTTCCACCCCTATACACTGCCGATGGCTGATCTTGGCTCGGTCCATGGCACCAATGAACGGATCGCCATTAAAAGTATAGAGCAAAGTGTTAAGTACTCGATTGCGCTGATCAAAGCCGCTGCCTACTAGTACGATTGTTGAATTGGGTGGCTTAGTTATCTAAATAACGTTTACGTTTGGCGGCTTTAAGTTTACTTAGATCGGCAACAAATAAACCGTCTAGGCAGTCGCCGAAGTCCGGGTCGACGCTAAAGCACAGCAGTTGCAAACCACCTGCTTCAAACAGAGCGGTATACTGTTTGAACAGTACCGGCATCTTATAACCGGCTTCAGCAAAGCGTTGCTGTAATAACTTCAGTGCCTCTACTTTATTTAACCCATGATAATCGGAGTCGAGCAGCAGCTGGGTTTCAGCGTTTAGTTGATAAGGCTGCTTGGCAGTTGCCAGAGTTTCCGTGGCGGAAAAAAATCGTAGATAGTAATGCACCAGCTGATCAATTAGGGGGCGAGGGTAGCGGGCGCTCATGCTAACGGGGCCAATTAAATAGCGAATATCAGTATTGTGCCTTAGGTAGGCGCCGATGCCCTGCCATAGATAATCCAGGCTTGCCTTACCCCAGTAGTCTGGATTGACAAAACTGCGACCTAATTCTAAGCCCTGCCGTAAGTACGGCGTGAAGCTCTCTTTAAAGTCATAGAGTGAGTGGGTATAAAGCCCCTCGACGCCGTGCTGGCTGGTTATCTTGGCAACTTCGCCGATGCGGTAAGCGCCTGCAATTTCCAGTTGCTCGCTGTCCCATAACACTAAATGGCGGTAACTTTTATCGTATTTGTCTAAATCTCTTTTACCACCGCTGCCTTCGCCAACGCGGCGAAACGCGACCTCACGCAAACGACCGACCTCCTTTATCAAGCTTGAGCCTTGCTGGTAGTCGGCCAGTAGTATGCGATTGTGGTCGCGGGTTTCCCCTAACAGCCGGGCTTGGCGCATATCTCTTTGTAAGTCCTGTCGATCTTCAGGGTGGGCGATGGTCTTCTCGGTGACAAAAATGGCTTGCTTGCGTTTACCAATTTTGTAGAGGTGTTTGCGCAGGCGCTTTACTAAGCCGCGATCGCCTAAATTATTGTTATCCAAAGCCGTGGCGGGAATAGCTTCGCCAACACGAAATTGAATTTGGCTGGAGTGTTTGTTGAACATCTCCCGCGCCAATAGCGCCGTTCCGAGCGGCTTAAACAGCATTGAGGCACTGTAAAACAACAGGGAATTCTTGGCGCTGATAAAAACTGGTAATAAAGGCGCTTTGGCTTTGCGGGCGAAATGTAAAAAGCCGGAGCGCCAATGAGTATCTTTGACTCCAGTGGGCCGGGCTCTAGAGACCTCGCCGGAAGGGAAAATGATAACGGCCTCTTCCCGCTCCAAGGCTTCCATGATCGCACGATAGCTTTTTCGGGTGCCGGTACCGCTAATATTATCCAGGCCGATAAATAACGGATGTAGCGGCTCAAAATTCATTAGTATATCGCTGGCTACTATTTTAACATCGCGTCGAACTTCACCTATTAATCGTAATATGGCTAGGCCGTCCAAGGAGCCAATAGGGTGGTTGGCAATGATAACCACCCGGCCCAGGGAAGGAATGTTATGTCGGTCCCGGGATGAAATGGTATAGCTGAAATTGAAGTGCTCAAAGACCTTGTCGATAAATTCAAAACTGGATAAATCACCGTGCTCCTGCAAAAAATGATTGATTTCTTTCGCGTGGGTGATTTTTTTAATAAATGACATAGCAGGTTTTCTAATCAGTTCAGGCTGCTGCGCCAAGTTGGGAAACTTGTTTATTACCGTCTGCTCGATATCGATCATTATGAACCTATAGTCCTCAGCTCGGCCGAGGTAAAATATTAATAATATTAAATAGGTTTTAGGGTAAAAAAATGACGGCTGCGTGACAGCGAGGTGAAGCTTAGATGACAGACCAAGCATTATGGTGCGGCGCCGGTTTGAGCGTAGGGTTATAGCTAATTTAGATTAAGCCAGGTCGGTAGCCAGGGTTTTTAGCTGCTCGTCCAGCAGCTTGCTATATGCAGGCTTGATGTGATCAATGATTTGGGTGTCGGGTAAGTGAGTAGAAGACAGCTCAAGCTGCTCACGCATATTACTTTGTTGTAATAAGCTTTGGCTGATCAGGACAGTGCCATCATCTTGGTCTTGCAGTAGTAAGCGTTGCTTGTGGCTGGCCTTATATGCAGCAAATAAATGCGAGTATTCGCCCCCGCCCGCTGGCGGTAATATGGCGGCTTTAAAATGCAGTTTGATGCCTGGCCGCTTACGCCCCAGTTCTAATAGTAATTTACTTGAGCAGATGGCGTTACTCACAGCGCAGGCATTGTGCTTGCTGTCTATATGAAAACCACAGTGAAAGCTGTCGCCGTCTACCCAAAGTAGCTGCCCCTGATAGAGATTTAAAACTGATTCCAGCTGGCGGTTAAACTCAGACAGCAACTGTTCTAGTGCCGCAGCGCTAAGTTGCTGTTGTAAACGGCCCAAATTACCACTTTGAATTATTAGCCAAGCGCCGATGTCAGGCTTCTCCGTGTCGCCAGGCTGTGGCTCGGCGGAAGTTGCTGAGCTTGTTTTTTTTTCTTGCAGGCCAAGGCTAGGGTGCCCTAGCCAGCTGAGCGCGGCGCCCGCTAGGCTTAATGCCAGCAGAGCCCAAAAGGTATATTGGAAGCCTGAACCGGATGTTCTGGAGCTGGTAGTAATAGTGATATAGCCGACCACGCTATCTTCTATATTAATGGCGTGGCTATAGCTTAGATTGGCTGTTGGGTGGCGATTATGAGGTTCGCCGGCGGCGGCCAGTAATTTATTGTCGACGCCAAAGACGCTGACGCTATCGATGTTGGGGCTCTGCAATGCTTGTTCAGCAATGACCCGCAAGCTGATTAGGTCGCGCTTTAAGGCTGCTCCTTGAGCTTGCTGAGCGAGATTCACCACCTGGCTTTTGCCGTAGCGGTCTTGGCTTTGCTGATGTTGTAGCTGCAGTTGTGAGAGCCCAAGGCCGCCCAGGATTAGTACCGCGATAAACGTACCAATACACAGAGTGAATAACGGTGGGAGTTGCTTGGGCGACATAGACTGGCTTATTTTAATGGCTTAAAAATAGTACATTCTAGCCTATGCTTTGTCGCTAAGAAATGGGCACTGGCTAGGAATGGCCTGATTAATTTTACCAAAGGTCTTATAATAGGTTTTTTTGTATTTAGGTTTATTGCTGTGTCTGAACTTTCCCGTACGCCTTTGGCCCTTTGCCCCCAAGCTTTATCGCACCCAGAGTTAACCACTGCGCTTAAGTCTCTATCATTAGCCGTTCAGCCAGGCGACCAGTCTTGTGTCGGGGTCGATTCGGGCAGCTTGTTGCTGATGTCGGCACAGCTGGATCACGCGGCTATCGCTGAATTGATTCGGTCGCTAGACGCAATTGAATTAATTCAAAGCTTGGGCTTGCCGGCGCTGCGTTTTATTCTGCCCAGCAAGCCAGATGACTTGCTTGAAATTAAAGCCCGATTAGACCTATTGGGAGCGGATTTAAATTGGCAGCCCAGTATCCACATGCCCTACCAACTTGAAGCTGGACTAGCCTGCTTTGATATGGATTCCACCTTAATCCAGGTAGAAGTCATTGACGAGCTAGCAAAAAAAGCGGGTATCGGCGAGAAAGTGGCGGCGATCACCGAATCGGCTATGCGCGGCGAGCTCGATTTTAATCAAAGTTTTAGTGAGCGCATGGCCTTATTAAAGGGATTGGATGAAACCGTCTTAGCCGAAATTGCGGCCAGCCTACCGGTGTCCGATGGTATGCCTGAGCTAATTCGTGGGCTGCAACAACTGGGTTATAAAACCGCTATTTTTTCCGGTGGCTTTGATTATTTTGCCCGTCATCTGCAGGCGCTCTACGGCTTTGACCATATTCACGCCAATACCTTGGATATTGTTGATGGCAAGGTGACGGGTAATGTCGTTGGCGGCATCGTCAACGGCGAGCGTAAAGCCGAATTGTTAGTTGAGGTGGCTAAGCTGGAAGGCATCCCGTCACCGCGAGTTATCGCCGTGGGTGATGGTGCTAATGACTTGCCCATGCTGGGCCTGGCGGCCATGGGCGTAGCGTACAGGGCGAAACCGGTAGTGAAGGCCGAGGCTGAAATTAGCATTAGTCATATCGGCTTGGATGGGGTCTTGTTCTTGCTGGGGCAGGCTCGCTAGCCTTCCATACTGAAATCGTATTCCATGGCATTGCTCGGGGCTTGCAGGTAATGGCCTTGGATATAATGTACCCCTGCCTGCCATAGGTGGGACAAGATACTGGCGTTCTCTACCAGAGGCACAATGGTACGCAGTTCCTGCTGGTGTAGTTGATTGAGAAGCTCGATCAAGCTATCTGAGCTTTGGTTGTGGTTTTGAATGTCGAGTGAGAAGGACCCATCAATCTTGATGAAATCAAAGTTCAAGTGTTCCAGGCTGCCCATGGGGTTGAGCGCGCAGCCAAAGTTACTGAGCAGGCACGGGATGCCCAGTTTTTGCAATTGTTGTAAAAACTTCTCAGTATCCTTGAGGTTGTGGTTGGCATCGGCTTCAGAGATCTGAACAATTAGGCTGGCGCCGTCCATTTTTGCAGCTGTTAGAACTTTTCCTATCCAGCTGTGTAGTTTATGGTCTTGAATGGAGTCCCGACCTAAATTAACCAACAGCTTTGTCTTGGGGTATTTGTTGCGCTTTTGGCTCAGGGTTTTCATGGCTTCTAAAATTACCCAGCGGTCAACCTTGGCGCCTAGGCCAATAGATTTCACCGTATCTAGGAATTGTGCTGGCGAAACTTCGGTGTCATTGTGGTCCAGCATACGCAGGGTGACTTCATAAAGTTCCTCGCCGGAGCCACGTAAGCTAATAACAGGCTGGAACAAGAGGCGGAAGCGTCCGTCATCTATTGCGGCCTGCACCGCACCCTCAGTAGCAGGGTGATTGCTAAGCTGAGTCGCTTCGTAAATATGGTACTGGTTGTGATTGAGCTTGGGCTCGTCACTGTTTCGAATCGCGGTTATGGCGTTTTGAGCGTGAGTAATCACCTCGTCGCTAGAAATCGAATTTTCATTGCTAAGGGCTACACCTATACTTAAGCTGAATTGTAAGGTTTGTCCTTCGACTTCAATAATGTTGGCATTGGCAGCATATAAAATCCCCTGGCACAGTTGCTTGGCGTTGGCTAGTGAGATATTAGGCGCTAGCAGCATTAAGCTATCTTCACCAAATCGGGTCAGCAAATGCTCTTCTTGGCAGCAGCTTTCTACCACTTGGGCTATCTTGGCAATGGCCTCATCGCAGGCAGTAAGCCCGATTTTGGGTTGGATGTAATCAAAGTATTGGTCGACTTCGATCATCATGGCGTAACCATGGGGTGAGTTGGAATTAACTAGCTCCTCCAGGCGGCGAATCAAATAGGCGCGGTTGTGCAGGCCGGTACTGGCATCGCGGTCTTTAATTTCTTCAATCTGCTGGCGCAATTCGTCAGAGGCTGGGCTGTAGTGTGGGATTTTTAATTCAAAGCAAGGCTCTTCGTCATAAATAGCATGGCAGCCTTCGAGCTCTAAATTAACCAGGCTGCCATCGGCGCAGACTAATCGAACCTTGAATATGCCGCTTTGGGCGCCTTCTTCGTCGCGAATAGCAAACTTTTGCAATAGGTAGCGAACCCGGTCCTGGTCTTCCTCGGCGACCAGGTCTATGACCGGTACACAATGAATATCTTCTGCGTCCTGGTATTTCAAGTGTTCAGCAAAGGTCTGATTGGCATAGAGGCTCATGCCGTCTTGGACATAGGCGATACCGTCTTTGGAATTTTCCAGTAGTTCTTCGGCACGCTTTTCTGCCTCACGACTCTTGCGATCAGCCTTAACTCGCTGGTGGCGTTGGCGGGAATTATTTATCTCACGGTTGATGACCAGCAGCAGGTGCTGGTCTTGGTCCAGTTGAACAACGTCGACCGCACCTTTTTTCATGCCCTCTACTACCGCTTGATTATCGTCGCGGTCGGTTTGCAATACGGTGGGAATGTCTTTATTAAGTTGACGAATTTGCAGTAAGCAGGATTCAATGCTGATTCTTTGGCTTTCGGCCTGGGCAATGAGTAGGTCCCAGTTTTGACCTTGAATTAATTCGGCAAAGTTTTCGTCACTTTCGACCATTTGAGCGCGTACACTTTTACCGGCATTGCGCAGCATGCTGATCAGGCGCTCGGCTTCCTCTTTTGAGTCATTGAGGATAAGTAGGCGAATTATGTCATTGGGGGTCATGTGTGCTTGTGCTGTAGGGCGACGGTAAAGTCGTGCCTGTTTGGCTCCTGGCGGTGGGTCAAGCTTGGTTAAATTATAGCTTAGACAACACAGATTGCTGAAGTGTTTATTATGGCTGCATTTGTCCGGGTGTGCACTAGGTCTCTAAAACCCGGTATTCAAATTGACTGATGGAGCCGGTCGTCATTATTTTGCGGTTTAATTGTATCACGCGATTGTTACCGCGTTGGTTCAATTTAACCTTATGGCCTTCCTGGAATGGCATTGCAGGGGTCAATAAGGCGCTTTTTAAGCCAATTGATTTTTGCTCTGGTATCAAAAAAGCGCGCATAAAATCTTCATCATTGCTGTCTTTGTGAATAACCGATGCTGCGAAAGGCTTGGCCAGCGATGAAATCATCTCCACACCAAAATGGCTAACCCCTTTGGCTTGTTTGAGCCAGCGAATAATGGCCAGGGTCCATTGGCTATCCTGGCCTTCGCGTACGGCGACAATTTCACCGGAGCGCAGTGATTTAGGCACATTTTTTTTCCATTTAAGGCAGTAGCCTGTGCGACTGCGATCTTCGCTTTCTACCGTGCCAATGGGGAATCTGTTTTGGCTGTCATCGCGTTCCCGGGCCGCAAGCTGGCTTTCAATGCCACTGGTGGAAAAGCCCAGAGTGTCGAAATTTCTGCCGCTGCCGCCGGCGTCAAACGCACTGTCCCAAGGGTCGTCACCAGACAGGCTTAGACCTTTGTCCTGGTCAAGGTAGAGGTTGTGCTGTTTGCTAATATTGGCCTTGTCTGAAGATAATATAAAATTTTCGAATGGCAGCCCTAGGCAAAGGTGGAAGTGAACACTGGTCATGCCGACCAAGATATCGATCTTTTGACAAAAGGTTTCGCGCTCGTGTTGGCGATGGAATTGCTCGCCCCAAGTACTTAGCAGGTATTGCAACAAGCTGACGGGGGTGGCGTTGGGAACCTCGATTTTATGGCTGCCGTCGTTTTCTAGGTGATCTTCAAGCGCATCCAATAGTGGCGATACATCTAGGTCTAGGCTGGCTTCCAGCTCGCCTTTGGGCAGTAAGCTCTTCGGGGTGGGGCCGCTGTCACTTTGTAAGTTGACCGAATGAATGCTGCCCTGGCAATGCCCCCCAGGATGCAATACCAAGAGGTCAGACCAGAGTTCAATCAGCTTGTGGCTAGTGGAGACATCAAACTGGCGCATCTTATTGGGGCTGGTGCTGGCGAGTAGCAAAATACGATGATAGCTCTGCTGCATGCTGCTGTGCTTAACATAGCTCAGCATCTCGTCCTCGATCGGAAGGTCTTTAATCCCAGCTTTTAGAGCCACCCGAAACAGGCTGTGAATAGTAAGCCAGACGCCGCCAGGGGTATTGGCATAAAGCTGATAGCTGCGCATTAGTTGGATACCAAGGCCGTTGATAGCGCGATGACTGGCGCAGGCCAAGTTTTTCAGTAAAGTCTCGTCGGCAGGTGCATCGGTAACCTGTAGGGCGAAATCTCTGGCAGCGATGCAATAGGAGTTGCTCAGATGCCGTTGTAGTGCCAAGGCGACAATAGCGGCCTTCATAGCATCTTCCGGTAGTACGACCGGCTTGTTTAGGAAGCTTTGCGCTAGCCCTTGAATGCAGCGCTGTACATAGGGCCTTACATTTTCCAACATGGCAAGACGGATGTCGGGGGAGCATTGCAGGCGGCTAAATTCAGGTAGAATTTTATATAAAACGACACTGGTGTGATTAATTCTAGTTGCGGGTAGGCTGCCGGCCCAGGCGCCGACCGCTGCGGCGCTAGAAGTGGAGCAAAAGCTAAGATTGGCCAAGTCTTGAGGTGGGAGTTTGATCCTGGCGAAAAGCTTAGAAGCGATCAAATTAACCGACATTAAAGAAACCCTATCAATACTCTAGCTAGAGTCTGTGTTGTTATGTAGTTAGCCTTGGCCTTGTATCGTTGCTGCTGTCCTAGCTGCTCAGCCATATTCACCTCCTGTGAGTGGTTCTTTCTTCTTATTCTAGACCATGAAATCTTAGAATACTTCTACTGGAAATGTGGCGTTTTGTGAAGTATATCACAATTATAGACTAGGTCGCGCCAGAATAAAGCCCCTTTATAGTTAGTAGTATTTTGTTAAAGGGGATTAGTCAAAAGATTAGCGCAGTAGCTTGGTCTAATTACAGCAATGGCGTCTTGGCCCCGGCGCCTGGCTCCTCGCGACTGAGTAGGGGAACCAGGTAACCGGGCAGACGATCCCGTAACTGGTAGTACAGTTCTTTTGCTCTGTCATCGTCGATTAAAAAATGTGCGGCCCCGGCGACCTTATCCAGTTGATGCAGGTAGTAGGGCTGGATGCCTGCTTCATACAGTGATTCGCTCAGTTCAGATAAGACCTCACAGTTGTCATTGATGCCTTTGAGCAAGACCGATTGGTTGAATAGTCGGACGCCAATAGCGTGCAGCTTCTTGCAGGCCTCGACCAATTCGGGGGAAATTTCTTGCGGGTGGTTGATGTGCAAGACGATGGCGCAGCTAAGCCGGCTTTTTCGCATCCACTGTAATAACGCTTCGTCAATTCGATTGGGGATAACCACCGGTAATCGAGTGTGAATTCGCAGACGTTTAAGGTGGGGGATTTGATCGAGCTCAGCGCTTAACCAAGCCAGTTGTTTGTCTGCCAGGGAGAGCGGATCGCCGCCACTGTAGATAACCTCTGTGATGCTATCGTCGGCGCGGATGTAATCGATCAAATCCAGCCATTGTTGGCGATTTGGGCGGTTCTCAGCGTAGGGAAAGTGACGGCGAAAGCAATAGCGACAATTGATTGCACACTGGCTAGTGATAAGCAATAAAACTCGGCCGTGATATTTGTGCAGCAGACCTGGTTGGGGGTTGCTGAGGTTTTCTTGCAGCGGATCAAGAATGAAATCCGCCGGGCTATGCAGCTCTTCACCGCAGGGTAAAATTTGCTTGAGTAATGGGTCGTTAATATCCCCTGGCTTAATTAGTGATAAATAATGCTGAGTTAGCCTTAGCTCAAAGCCTCTGTGAGCCAGGAGGCTATTAGACAATAAATTTTCAGGCAGCCCTAGCTTGGTAAATAGCTCCTGCGGGCTACGGATCATTTGCTGTAAATCATGTTGCCAGCTATCGAGCTTGCGGCTGGGAATAATGGAAACGGGCTCTGACATGACTGGCTGCTAATCAAAATTGGGGGTGTCCATTATAGCATTAGCCCTGGCAGTATTTTAGCTTTAACTCCTTTGCCCCAGCTTTTCTGGGGCGACCCGCTTTGTTGATAATAATCTGTTGGGCGAAGCGGTTACCGCCTTTAGCCGGACAATAAGCAAAGCGCCCATTCTGGTGGTCGGTATAGCCCAACGCGTTGTACTGGAGGTAATTGCGGTTGCCAAAAGCGCGCCAGTCTAGCCAGCTGCCTGGAGGTAATGGGTCGCTAAACAGCAGTATTTCTTCAGCGTTATCGCGCTTGCCGTTTTCATCTTGGTCAACGAAAATAATAATACCGTGCTGCCATTGTTTGCTGCAGCTTTGACCCGATTTACTCGGGCATAGCGCAATCATGGCTTTGGTCTCCACCGCCTTGCTACGGCTGAACTGTACCAGTTGGATTAGCTGGTTACTAATATGGCTGGCTTGGGCTCTTTGGTATAGTTGGGACATGTCTGGCAGAGCTTGGCTTGCCAAAATCCCGGTGATGGCAAGGACGGTCATGAGTTCAGCCAAGCTATAGCCGCGAGCTGATGTGGGGTCGAAGAAGTTCCTTTTCATTGCTGTGCTCCCGGTGTTTCTAAGGGAAGCTCAATTATAAAAGGAATAGTTTTAAAATCTTTAGGCTAAAGGGTGGTTTGTTTTTTAAATGGCTGAAGTTTTAGGCGTCAATACCTGGGGCTTTTACTGCTCATCTAAACCTAATTTCTTAAGGCGATAGCGAAAAGAACGAAAGCTGATCCCCAGGCTCTCGGCGGCGGCAGTTTTATTCCAGCGACATTGATCCAGCGCTTTTAGCAACAGCTCTTTTTCTATGTTTTCCAAAAATTCATCCAAACTCTGGCCATTAAGAGCGATGCTCGGTCTGTCCTGGCTGGGCTCGACCTGAGCTTCGTTGCTAATGGATAGGTCCCGTTCACAAATTTGACTATCTTCACTCAGGGTAAAAGCCCGCTCGAGAATATTTTCCAATTCCCGGACATTGCCGGGGTAGTGGTAGCTGCCGAGTTTTTTTAGCGCCGCGGGGCTTAAGCTGGTGCTGTCTAGGCCGGTTTCAGCCGCCATCCGGGCTAGAAAAAATCGACTTAGTAACGGTATATCGTCACGTCGTTCTCGCAGGCTGGGTACCGGGAGCTCGATGACATTGATGCGATAAAACAAATCGTTGCGGAAGCGCTGAGCTTTTACCTCGGCGCTTAGGTCCTTATGGGTAGCGCTTAATATGCGGACATTAATATTGATTTCAGCCTGGCCGCCAATTGGACGCACAGCTTTTTCTTGAATAGCGCGAAGTAATTTCACCTGCATATCCAGCGGCAGATCAGCGACTTCATCTAAAAATAAAGTGCCGCCATCGGCCGCTTGAAATAATCCGGTTTTGTCTTGGTGGGCGCCGGTAAAGCTGCCTTTTTTGTGCCCGAAGAATTCACTTTCCATCAATTCACTAGGTATTGCGCCGCAGTTAACGGCAATAAATGCCCCTTGTTTACGCGGGCCACTGTAGTGGATAGAGCGGGCAACCAGCTCTTTGCCGCTGCCGGATTCTCCGCTGATATAGACTGGGGCTTGGGATTGAGCCAGTTTTTTAATCTGTGCTTTGAGGCGTATTATTCGTTCAGATTCACCGATAAAAGCCAGGTCGGGACTGCTGTCGGTACTGCTTTGTTTTACTTCCAGGGCGTTGCCAACCAACTCCCTTAACTGCTCTAAATCCACCGGTTTGGAAACAAAATCATAAGCACCGGCTTTCATGGCGGTTAACGCGGTATCCACATTGCCATGGGCAGTGAGTACCGCAACCGGCAGGGTATAGGCGAGTTTTTGAATTTGTTTAACCAAGTCAATGCCATTGCCATCGGGCAATTTCATGTCAGTTAGGCACAGGTCAAATTCTTGGCTTTGTAAAAGCTTTAGGGCTTGTTGGAAGTTGGCGGCGGATTGGGTGGTGAGGTTCATCCTGCCCAAGGTAATTTCCAGCAATTCGCGGATATCTGGCTCGTCGTCAACAATTAACACTGTGGCCTTCTCTGTCATTGCACCATCGCCTCTGGGTGTGGGAAGCGAAGGCGGAAGCAGCTGCCGCCATGCTCCGCTATGTCTGCGCTCAAAATAATATGGTTGCTGTCACACAGCTCTTTAGCTATATACAAGCCCAGCCCGGAACCTTCGTTACTGGTGGTAAAAAAGGGTTCGAAAATTTTACTGACGGCCTGCGGATCAATACCTTGGCCATAGTCTATCACTTCGATCAGGGCTTGCTCGGAGACATCTTCGCGCTTTATTCGGATTAGGATCTTTTCGCCTTTGCCCTGCTGCTTGCTGTACCGCAAGCCATTGTCGAATAAATTGCTTAACACTTGTGAAATTTGTTGCGGGTCGAATTTTGCCAGCAATGTGTCGGGGTAGGGCTGAATTACTACCGCGGATTCAGCTAGATTTTTTTCCAAACGATAATTTTCTACCATCTGTACGAGCCAGTCATTGAGCGACAGTAGCTCAGTGTTGGGTTTTTTACGGCGGGAGTGCTGTAATACCGTTTCAATAATCCGGTTCACCCGCTTGCTGTGGCGGTCAATAATGTCGGTCAGCTTGCTGTCTTCTGAGCTCAGTTTTTCAGATTCCTGCAGTAATTGATTGGCGTGGCTTAGGGCGCCCAAGGGGTTGCGAATTTCATGCGCAATCGAGGCCGTTAGGTGGCCTAAAGAGGCCAGCTTTAATTGCTGGGCTTGGCGTTCAACCTGGTGGTTGTTATCAACAAAAACCAAGGTGTCGCGCCCCATGTTTACAAAGCCAAGGCGTAGCTCCTGTTGGCTTGCTGCCGAGGTATACAGCCTGGCGCGGTTGTCTTGTAGTTCGCGCCAATTGTTCAGCCAGTGTTGTAGCTCATCTAGCTTGCTCAGGGCAAACGGTGGCTGGGGCAGCTTCTCATCGGGGCTTAGCATCTGCCGTGCCGAGTGGTTAATAATCAATACTTGCTGGTTTTCGCTGACCACCACGATACCGGTGTACAAGCGGGCAACAATTCGGTTGGTTAGCTGTTCCAAGTAGGCGGCGTTTTCGGCCTGTGCCATGACCTCTTGTTCGCTGGATTTTAAACGGCGGCTAACGGACTGGAATATCCCGCCGGTGGCAAACAATAGCGCGCCCATGGTGCCGGCAGAAAAAATATTGCGCAGCTTGCTGGACTCAAGATTGAACTCGATGGTCAGTAGGGCAATGCTGGCTAAGGCTGCCAGGGCGAATAGCAATTGGCCATGTAAAAATAAACTGGCGGTTATTAAACAGATAAAGAAAAGGTAATTTAAGCCGCTGTCGACGCCGCCGCTGGCGTAGCTGAGCAAGCTAATAAATAGCAGGTCGAGTAAAAAAGTGGCGAAGGTTTGTTCGATCTTGGGGGTGTAGGGCTTTACCGTAATAATCAGCAAGGCCAGGCCGTTTAGAGCTAGGTAGGCCCAGCCGGTGAGAAAAAATAACTGCGGGTTAAAGTTGCCAATAATTCCCGTGGTCATGCTGCTACTAAACGTCACTAGCAACACAATGCTGAGTACTAAACGATAATAGCTATAAACTCTAAATAGCCGCGGCTCAGATTGATATATGCTAGTGATTGCCTGCAAAATTTTTGCCTAGTCGTAAATGGTGGGTATGGCCTGGCGTTTATGCTGGGTGCGCATATAAATGCCAATGAGCTTGTCGCTTACCTCGGTGCTCGTGGTTTTACCCTCTAAAAAATCATCGATTTGGTCATAGTTAAGCCCCAGTGCGGCTTCATCTGTCTTGCCTGGGTCTAGGCATTCTAGGTCAGCAGTTGGCACCTTGCCGACGGCGGACTGTGGTGCACCTAGGTGCGCCGCTAGCTGTCTTACTTGACGTTTGCTTAGGCCAAACAGCGGTGCCAGGTCGCAGGCACCGTCGCCCCATTTGGTATAAAAGCCGGTAATGTTTTCTGCCGAATGGTCGGTACCCAATACTAGACCTGCGCTTAAACCAGCAATTTGGTATTGAATTACCATGCGGGTGCGCGCTTTGACATTGCCTTTGGCAAAGTCGATTTTGGCCGTATCGCTGGGTGCCAAATTAGCCTGCTCCAGTGCCGCTAGAGTGCTGCTATGGATGCCGTCTGCACCGGGCTGTACATTAACCACGATCGATTGGCTTGGGCGGATGAAATCTAAGGAGATTTGCGCATCTTGCTCATCTTGCTGAATATCAAAGGGCAGGCGTACGGCGATAAACTGGTAAGAAGAATCGCCGCTTTGTTGTTGTAATTCTTCAATGGCCAGCTGTGCTAGGCGACCGCAGGTGGTAGAGTCGACCCCGCCGGAGATGCCGAGCACCAAACTGCGGCTGCCGGATTCTTGCAAGCTGGACTTGATAAAGTCAACACGCCGACGTTTTTCGTGTTCTGGATCAATCTTGGGTAGAACTTTCATTTCTGCGATAATATCGGCAGCTTGCATAATCTGAATTCCAATTTGAGAAATGCTAAAGCGGGTGATTATACCCTAGCGTATGGCAGCCTGTTTAGTAATATAGTGAGGGATATGAACTACTCGATATTGAAGGGGCAAATTCAAGGCGCCCGGCAAATGGCTTGTCCCAATTTCAACTTGCGGCCAGAGCAGACTGAAGTCAGCCTATTGGTGATTCATAACATCTGCCTACCACCGGAGCAATTTGGCGGCCCCTATATTGCACAATTTTTCAACAATGAGTTGGACCCAGAGGCCCATCCTTATTTTGCCAGTATCAGTCAGCTGCAGGTCTCTAGCCACCTCTTGATAGATCGCCAGGGGCAGCTACTACAGTTTGTCAATTTGGATAAGCGAGCCTGGCATGCCGGTCGCTCTAGCTTTGGCGATCAAGCAGAGTGCAATGATTACAGTATTGGCATTGAGTTGGAAGGCAGCGATAATCAAGCTTATGAGGCTGTTCAATACCAATGTCTGGCGAAATTGACCAAAGCCTTGCAGCGGGCCTACCCCGCCATTCACAATGATCGAATAACCGGCCACAGTGATATAGCCCCGGGCCGCAAGACCGACCCAGGGCCGCTTTTTGACTGGGATTACTATCGTGAGTTATTGGCATAACCGATTGTTAGAGTTAATGTCAGTTTCACCAATGCGGCCATTATTATGGTTGCTAAACTATTATCAAATATCCGAACTGCTATAGCGGTGATGAGTTGAACTATGCATTTATCTATTTTGTTGATTTCAATTATTGTGGTGCGCTGGTACGGAGCGCCGCAATTTTTGCAGCCAGATGGTTGGCTTAAGCCCTGGTGGGCTATGACCGCTGCGGTGAAGTCAGTTGGCCTGCGTCTGTTAGTCGGTGTGAGCCTACCTATTGCGGTGGTGGTGGTGGTCCTGGCTGGCTTAAATGAAATGAACGGCCTAGTCGTCGCCAGCATTGAGTTTGCCATCATCGCCGCCTTACTCTTTTATAGCATTGGGCGCTATGATTTTCCCAAGCAGGTTGAATCCTTCACTCAGGCGGTCGCTGCCGGTGAGTTGAGTCAATGCCAGCGCGCCGCGTTTGATTTAGGCGTGGCCGAACCCGCTGATGAGCGCAGCCAGCTTTATCACCAAGTGTTGCTGGCCGCAGGTTATCGCAGCCTAGAGCGGACTTTTGTGGTGTTATTTTGGTTTGCTATTCTGGGGCCGCTGCTACCTCTAGCGTATCGTTTATTACAGCTGTTGTTGGCTGAGCAAAATACAGAAGATAAAGAAACGTCTGCTCTAATTTCCCGCTGCCTGTGGGTGTTTGAATGGCCGGTGGTTCGTTTGATGTCTTTGAGCTTTGCGCTCACCGGTAATTTTCTTAGCTGTGTGCAGCGCTGGCAGGACAGCTTGCTGTGTTTTAAAACGCCCTCCGATAGGGTGCTAGGCAATGCCATTGGCGGCGCGTTAAATATTGATGTCGACTGCCAGTTGGGCTGCGAAGATATCGATAAGGAGCTGCTCGCCTTGCAGGGTCTTCTATTTAGGACCTCTTTGTTTTGGTTGTGTTTGTTAGCAGTCTATATCTTAGTGTTGTTGTAGTGAGCCGAGGCAATATGGACGGTGACCGGGCGTATCGATTAGATATGCGCATGTTAAGATGGTTGGCTGAGAATTCCCAAAACATGAGTTTAAAATGAGCCAAGAGGCTAATACCAGTATCGATATCGGCTCCAGCCCGAGTGTGGAGCCGAAGCCCGTTGCCAATAAGAAGCATAGCCGAGGCGAGCAGACTCGACGACAGATACTCGCTGGGGCCATTGAAGTGCTGGCAGAGCAGGGCTATCGGGCCTTAACGCATCGAGCCATAGCGCAGGCGGCCGGGGTTAATTTGTCGCTCACGACGTATCATTTTAAAGACCTGGAAGCCTTGATTAACGAGGCTTTCAGTTTCTATAAAAATGAGTTGCTGGAAAACTTCAAAAAACGTTGGGACCTATTTTACCAAGGACAGCTACAGCAGCTAATCGAGGCTCGACAGCAAGGGCAGGGGCAGCAGGTCGCTGCCGCGCTGGCGACCTACCTGTGTGAGGCGATATTAGACGATGTGAAAATTCATCCCCAGGGTGTGGCGGTAGAGATGACCTTTCATTTTGACTTGCACCTTAAGCCCGAGCAACGAGCCTTCGCGTATGAGCTGTGTCATCGCTTGTACCCTCAGTTACTGGAAGTCTATCAGGCTCTAGGTTCAGCCGAGCCCGAAACCGATGCTATGTTATTGCTCGACAGTGTTCATTTTTTGCGCTTTCGCAAGCTGGCGGTAGCGACCGAATTGAGTGATGCTGATATATATCGACGCATTCATCGTCTGTTGCAATTACAACTGGCGTAATCCCTTTTATCCCATTGCATAACGAGGAGTGGCTGCATGCCTTCTTTTGATATTGTGTCCGAGGTGGACAAACATACGTTGACCAATGCGGTCGACCAGTCTAACCGGGTCATTACCACCCGCTTTGACTTTAAAGGTGTGGACGCAGCGTTTGAGCGCACTGACTTTGTGGTTACCATTCGCGCCGATGAAGAATTTCAGGTGCAGCAAATGCTGGATATCTTGCAGAGCGATTTGCATAAAAATAAAATCGATATCAAATGCCTAGAGTGTGGGGATATTCTGTCCTCCGGCAAACAAAAGAAAATGCCCGTCACCGTCCGCACTGGTATCGAAAGTGAGTTGGCGCGGAAAATCGTCAAGCTCATTAAAGATAAAAAAATGAAGGTGCAGGCGCAAATTCAAGGCGACCAAGTTCGAGTCACCGGTAAAAAACGTGATGATTTGCAGCAGGTAATGGCGGCGATAAGAGCGGCGGACCTGGGCATGCCAGTACAGTTTGATAATTACCGTGACTAGTTCTAGCACCGCGACAGCGGGTTCTTTTTGGGCTGCTTTGTTCAATCGACGTATGCTCACTTGCATCTTTACTGGCATGGCTTCGGGTTTGCCATTGTATGTGCTTATCCAGCTGGTACCGCTATGGTTGCGTGAAGGTGGCGTTGGCTTAAAGGAAATTGGTTTCTTCACCTTGGCCACCTTTCCCTATACCTGGAAGTTTTTATGGGCGCCGCTGCTTGACCGCTTTAGTTTGCTACCTATTGGCCGGCGCCGCAGTTGGTTGTTGATCACCCAGTTAGGCTTAATTGCTAGTATTGCAGTATTAGGCTTATGGCAGCCCGAAGTAGACATCACCATCATTGCTTCCATCTGTGTATTGGTGGCGGTGCTGAGCGCGACTCAAGATATTGCCATCGACGCTTTTCGGCGAGAAATGTTACCGGACAATGAGTTGGGCATGGGTACTAGTATCCATGTCCAGGCGTATCGGGTGTCTGGACTTCTGCCTGGTGGTTTGTCCTTTATTTTGGCCGATCACATGGGCTGGGAAAGTGTGTTTTTCGTGACCGGACTATATATGTTGATCGGCCTAGTGATGACCTTCTTTATAAAAGAGGTGGTGGCAGATTCCGCTCGACCTCGAACTTTAAGGCAGGCTGTGGTTGAGCCGTTTAAGGATTTTATTGGCAGGAATGGTTGGGCTGGAGCTTTGCTGATACTCAGCTTTATGTGTCTGTATAAATTTGGTGACAATTTGGCCGTGGCGTTATCCACGCCTTTTTATCACGACCTAGGCTTCAGCAAAACCGAGATTGGTTTGGTGGCAAAAAATGCTGGTCTGTGGTCATCCATCGTTGGTGCCTTGCTGGGAGGGTTGGTGATGATCCGTATTGGTATCAACAAGGCTCTATGGCTATTTGGTTTTGTGCAGCTGGTTTCTATATTGGGTTTTGCCGCTTTGGCGATGGTGGGCCATAACGTCTGGATGTTGGCCGGCGCCATTGTTTTAGAGTATCTGGGAGTAGGGTTGGGTACGGCCGCCTTCTCTGCCTATATGGCGAAAGTTACCAACCCAGTATTTGCCGCAACTCAATTTGCTCTGTTGTCGGCACTGGCAACATTGCCACGCACAGTGGCGGCAGGCTTGTCTGGACTTATGGTAGAAAGCCTTGGTTGGGTTGTTTTTTTTATTGTTTGTGCTTTTACGGCAATTCCTGGTTTGTTGTTGCTGTTTAAGGTGGCGCCTTGGTCTGCCGAAGAAAACCTCTGAGACAGGGAGCTTAAACTCATTAGATTCAAATTAGCCTAGGTTTAAGGCTGCCACAGATGCCCTTTGGCAATGCGAGCGCCAATAAACTCAATACCCTCCTGTAATAATTTAGCTTCTTGGCGTTCATAAGCGCCAGGCGGCAGAGATATCTTACGTTGGCTGTTAACCACTCGGTACCAGGGGAGCTTGCTGCCTTTGGGGAGCTGCCCCATGAGCTTGCCGACGTGACGGGCATGGTTGGGGTAGCCCGCCATCTTGGCGACCTGGCCATAGGAGGCGACCTTAGCCCGAGGTATGGCGCTGACAATTTGATACACCGCTTGACGGAACTCCTGCAGTGAGTCGTCGTCTTTATTATGTTTGTTCATTGGCTTATTAATTTAAATTTAAAAGACTATTTTACTGATTATGCGCGCTTTCAATTTACTATTGGCAATTTTTTTGAGTTCTGTTTCTGCGGCACTATCCGCCGGTGAGCTTATGTTAAACAACGGCGATCAGCTCGGTGGTGAACTGATCCGCTTAGAGGGCAGTACGCTGCATTGGCGCTCCGACAGCTTTGGTGACCTTAAAATTGATGTGAGCAAGGTCAAAGCGTTTGACACTCCCAGCCTGGTTAAAATTTCCGGCCATGATGGCCCCTGCGCTATTTGGTTTAATCAGGGCCAGCAGCTGCGGTATAGCTGCGCTGACAACAGCACCAAAAACATACAGGTAAGCACTGTTGAGTTGATTGAGCCCTATGATGAATTTAGCCAACGGGGCCTGGAGCTGAGTGGTAACGTCGGTTTTTCTGGCGTGATGTCGCGGGGCAATAAAGAAGAAGATGATTGGGACTTGGATGTGCTGACCCAGCTTAGGCATGACGATTATCGCCATAGTATCGGTCTGATTTACGACAATACCAATAAGCTGGCTCAGGCTGAGAACACTGAAGACTATAAGCTGGATTATCAGCTCGATTGGTTTTTCCGTGAGCAGTGGTTTTTATATGGTGATATTAATACCTCAATGCTGGAGTCTAAAAATATTGAAGCTCGCCATGGTTTAGGGGTGGGCTTTGGTTATCAGCTGTGGCAGAGGCAGGATGCCAGTCTAAGTTTTGAATCGGGTTTTAGCTATATTGATGAGCGGCAAAACAACCAGGCCAGTAATGATTCGAGTGAGCGGGTGAATTGGCAATGGAGTATTGATTTTAAATACCAGCTGCCCTTTGAAACCGATTTATACCACAAGCACCAGCTCAACTACTCCCTGCAGCAAGGTGACGATTGGGAGTTGGTGACGGAAACGGGCTTGCACTTCCCCTTGGGTTTTGGTTTGTCGTCGGATCTGAAATTCAAGTATGACTATGACAATCTGCCGGCGGCCGGTGCCAAGCGCAAGGATTCCAGCGTCAGTGTGGGGTTGGGTTATCAGTGGTAAATATTGGCTAAGCAGCTTGTAAGCCTTGGCTTTGCCCCCATCTTTACTAGAAGTTTGCTTTTTTGCAGAGGTTTGTTATGCGCGGTTTATTTTTCATTTTTGTGCTGATGCCAGTACTGGAGTTGTGGCTGTTGATCCAGGTGGGTGGCGAAATTGGCGCCTTAAATACCATTGGCCTAGTGTTTTTAACCGCTTTGGCGGGTTCCTGGTTATTGCGCCAGCAGGGCCTGAAAACGCTGCTGAGTGCTCGGGCTAAGATGGAAGTTGGGCAGCTGCCAGCTAAAGAAATGGCCGAGGGCATATGCCTGGCGGTAGGCGGGGCATTGCTATTGACCCCAGGTTTCGTTACCGACACTATCGGCCTGGCCTGCTTAATTCCGGGCATACGCGGCAAAGTGGCCAGTTTTTTGATGGCTAGAGCCGTAGTTCGCTCGAGCTATAGTGCTCAACATCAGGGTGGTTTTCAAGCCGGCCCTGGAAGGGGTCAGCCGCAGCGGCAACCCAATCAAGGCGATATTATTGAGGGTGAGTTTGAGCCAGATTTGCCTAAGCATGACCACCTTGAGGGCGATAAGCCTGAGCGTAATTAAGTTTTAGTGATAGCTAAATCACATTTTTACCCAGTGAGCTATTGAATTCCCCTGTCCCAACCCCATTTCTACCAGAGCCCAGTCCCGTACCCACTCGGTGTCTGGGGCAAGATTATCGCCTTTTGCGACATATTTCAGCCGCCCGGCCTTGAAAGCGTTTTAAAGGGCTCCATATAGGTATCCAGGCCTACTCCCCTAAGGGAGGGGTAAGGATAAATCGTTCAACAGTCCTTCCGCGGAAGGTAGAAATGTTTGGAGAAAACAGATGAAAATTCGTCCCTTACACGATCGTGTTGTGGTTCGTCGCCAGGAAGAAGAAGCCACCTCAGCTGGCGGTATCGTATTGCCAGGTGCTGCGCAAGAAAAGCCTGCCCAGGGTGAAATTATTGCCGTAGGTAATGGTCGCGTACTACAGAGCGGAGAGATGCGCCCCTTAGATCTAAAAGTTGGCGACAAAGTTGTTTTCGGTAAGTACTCCGGCAGCAATACTGTGGAAGTCGACGGCGAAGAGCTGTTAATTCTTAACGAAAGCGAAATTTATGGTGTGCTTGAAGCCTAAGCGCTGCAGCATTAAACCTTAGCAATAATATTTAAGGAATTTGATCATGGCTAAAGACGTATTATTCGGTGATGACGCACGCCTGAAAATGGTAGCCGGTGTAAACATTCTAGCGGACGCGGTAAAAATCACTTTGGGCCCCAAGGGTCGCAACGTGGTTTTGGACAAGTCTTTCGGTGCTCCCACCATTACCAAAGATGGTGTATCTGTTGCCAAAGATATCGAGTTGGCAGACAAATTTGAAAACATGGGCGCACAGATGGTTAAGGAAGTTGCTTCTAAAGCTTCTGACGATGCCGGTGATGGAACTACCACCGCGACTGTTTTAGCTCAGGCCATTCTTAACGAAGGCTTGAAGAGCGTTGCCGCTGGCATGAACCCTATGGATCTTAAGCGCGGTATCGACAAAGCCATTGCGGCGGCCGTTGCTCACGTCCAGTCTGTATCTCAGCCTTGTACCGATAGCAAGTCTATCGCTCAGGTAGGCACTATTTCTGCTAACTCCGACGAAGCTATTGGCGGCATCATTGCTGACGCTATGGACAAAGTAGGTAAAGAGGGTGTTATCACCGTTGAGGAAGGCAACTCTCTAGAGAACGAGCTAGACATTGTTGAAGGTATGCAGTTTGACCGCGGTTACCTATCACCTTACTTTATCACCAACCAAGATAATATGAGTGTTGAGCACGAGTCTCCGTTCCTATTGTTGGTTGATAAGAAAATTTCCAACATCCGTGAATTGCTACCAACTTTGGAAGCCGTTGCTAAAGCGGGCAAGCCATTAATCATCATCGCTGAAGATGTTGAGGGTGAAGCGCTGGCAACATTGGTTGTTAACAATATGCGTGGCATTGTAAAAGTTGCTGCTTGTAAGGCACCGGGTTTTGGCGATCGTCGTAAAGCTATGTTGCAAGACATCGCAACTTTGACTGGCGCTACCGTTATCTCTGAAGAAGTTGGCCTAGATCTGGAAGCTGCTACTCTTGAGCACCTTGGTACTGCTAAGCGCATCACCATGAGCAAAGAGAACACCACCATTGTTGATGGTGCTGGCGACCACGCTGAAATTGAAGCTCGTGTTGCTCAGATTCGTACTCAAATCGAAGAAACTTCTTCCGATTACGATCGTGAGAAGCTGCAAGAGCGCGTAGCCAAATTGGCTGGCGGTGTTGCTGTTATCAAGGTTGGCGCTGCGACTGAAGTTGAAATGAAAGAGAAAAAAGCCCGTGTTGAAGATGCCCTACACGCTACTCGCGCTGCGGTAGAAGAGGGTGTAGTTCCTGGAGGTGGTACTGCTCTGATCCGTGCGGTTGAAGCTATCGTTGATCTTGAAGGCGATAACGAAGACCAAACAGCGGGTGTTGGTATTGCTCGTCGTGCCATGGAAGCGCCTCTGCGTCAGATCGTTGCCAACGCCGGTGACGAAGCCTCTGTTGTTGCCGACAAGGTAAGGCAGTCTTCTGGTAACGAAGGCTACAATGCGGCTACTGGTGAGTACGGTGATATGTTGGCAATGGGTATTCTTGATCCCGCCAAAGTAACGCGTACTGCTTTGCAGGCAGCGGGTTCTATCGCTGGCCTAATGATCACTACCGGAGCTATGGTTGCTGATCAGCCTGCTGAAGCCGGTGCTGGTGGTGGCATGCCTGATATGGGCGGCATGGGTGGTATGGGCGGCATGGGCGGCATGATGTAAGCCAGCTTTCCCAAAAGCTCTTGAAAAAGCCCGAACTTAGTTTCGGGCTTTTTTTTGTCTGTCGTTTAATTAATTATCACGATAAGTCTTAGTGTTGTTCCAGTAATGCTCTTATAGCTTTACTTACCGCTTCAGGGTTCTCAAATTGAGGTCGGTGACCAACGCCATCCAGCTCAAGAGTCGTCAAATTAGGCACAACCGATTTGAGTTCGGTAATAGTGTCGGCGTTTATTAAAAAGTCGTCTTTACCCCAGATAAATAGGGATGGGGTTGCGACGGTAGCTTTTCGGTGGGGCCAATAATCTTTTTCGGTAATATCGTCTAATTTTGGTATGTTCATTTTATACCAATTAATATGGGCATTGACTCGTTTGGGGTCGCTGGCAGCATGACGGAAAAACTCTCCTTCTGCTGTCTGCAGCTGTCCTTTTTTAATCAACGGTTCAAAAGCCGTTTGCCAAATGCTCTCTTCAACGTTCATGCCCCACAGCAATAATGGGTTGGCCTGTCGAAAGTAGTCGATATAAGAAAAGGTTTTGCGCTGGTCAGCTTTGCTGGTAATAAGCTCTACCAATACACTCTGTGGTGGGGCGCTCATCATGGTGAGTGTTTTTATTCGCTCGGGGTAGAGTTGGGCCAAGCCAAAAGCCAGACCGGTGCCCCAGTCGTGACCGACTAAGTGAACTTTTTCCTCCCCCAGGTGATCGATTAACGCTTTGATATGAGCGGTCATATTATCCATCGTATAGGCTTCGTCGTCCTCTGGCACATCAGAAAGCCCTTTGCCCAGCCCGTCTATAGCCACGACTCGGTAGTCTTCTTTTAGGGCTGTCATGGGCCGAACTAATGAGTACCAGTAGGAAGGAAAACCATGTAAAAACAGCACCACTTCACCTTCGCCGGCAGAAACGTAGTGCATATTATTACCATTGTACTGGATGAACTCACCGGTAAACTGCGCGCCACCACCGCCATGTTTATTGGCAAAATTAATCGATGGGTCGGTTTGGTTCAAAGCAGAAGGAACGGGAATGTTCAGCCAGACAACCGCTGCCAGTGACAAGGCTAGGGCCAGGGCAAAGAAAACTGCACCTAGGCGTTTCAGTATTTTCATAGTTACTCCTTAATTATTGTGTGCTGCATTTATTGTCAGCGTGGCCTGGAAATCAATCAAAGAAGTGTTCAACTTTGTTAAAGGAGTGTTAATTGCCGACTTGCTTGCAGTTGAGTTTCCGCGCCTCGTTCTTATTGATAATCAATTGCGCCTGATAATTATTGCTGTTTGATGTCTAAGGTCTTACTATGTCGGGGTTTATCGACTGGGCTCAATTGCTATGAATTTCTCTATTATCAAACCGCTGAGTGGGTTGGCGTTAATCGCTGGCCTCAATGCAGCCTGTATGCCACAGGTTTCCATGGATGGTGTTTCAGCTGTCGTGCCGGAAGAGGCGGTGCCTAGCCTTTACGACTATCGTCTCACCGACCTGAGCAACCAAGACCTCTCAATAGCGCAATTACTGGCACAGCTTGAAAATACCGACGTCATTATGGTGGGCGAATGGCACGGCCATCCTGGGGTGCATTTGTTCCAAGCGAAGCTACTAGCAGCTTTGGCCGCGCAAGAGGGTGAGTTGGCTCTATCGATGGAGCATTTTACCCGCGCCGACCAAACAGTATTGGATCAATATTTAGCGGGGGAAATTGGCGAGTCAACGCTGATCAAAAAGGCCAAAGTTTGGGATAATTACAAAAGTGATTACCGGCCTCTGGTCGAGATGGCGCGGTTAAATAATTTTCCCGTTATTGCCGCCAATGCGCCGCGCAAACTGGTTAAGTGCGTTGGCCAAAAAGGCCCGACTTACCTCAATAGTTTGGATGTGAGTACGCGCAAGCTGGCCGCGCAAAATGTTGATATCAGTGACTCTCCCTACAGGCAAAAATTTCTCGGTAATATGGCCGGCATGCAGCTATCAACAGAGCGGATAGGAAAAATGTTTGGCGCCCAGCTAACCTGGGATGCGACCATGGCGGAGTCGATAGTTTTACATAAACAAAAACACCCCAAGGCGAAAATTTATCATGTCGCGGGTCGTTTTCATGTGATCAATGGCTTGGGCACCGGGGCGGAAATATTAAAACTAAGCCCCAATTTAAAAATTGCCTATATCTCGGCTTCGACCGAGGAAAATCCAGTAGAAAACAGCCAAGATTACCGTCTGCATGTGCAAAGCTTGCCACCACTGTGGATCAGCAAGGAAGAGCGCAAGGCGGTATTTGCCGGGCATAAACGCAGCCAGGTGGATTGCGGTAAATAGGTGATATACGAGACGCGAAATGTGAGACGAAAGATCGAAAAACGCGTAGTTTTATGCGTTTTTCATCTCACAATAAGCGTCTCACGCCGCAGCAGTTAAGTTTCTAGACCGGGGTTAGCTAGTGGCTTTAATGTGCCACAGTAATTTGCCCTTTAGGTGTGCGTATTGGCATCGCCCAATTTCCTGGCTATTGATACCTGCTGGGTTGTCGCTGGCAAGTAAGAACCCCTGCCGATCGATATGGCAAACCCTTTTAAATATATCACCGTAATGTGGGTGGGTGTATACAACGAGGTCTTCTTTTGCCGGAAATTTGCAGTGGCGCAGCAGCAAGTAGTCTCCGCTATTAAACTGGGGAGACATACTGTGACCCTGGACCTTAAAAATTGAAAGCATGATATTAGCAAGGAGGTAAGTGGGGTATGGTACTTACTTAAGGCTGGATCAACCGCAGGGCTAGGCCCGAATTAACTTAAGTCAGTGCCATTCAGGTAACAGGGTATGTGAAGCGCAAGGCGTAATAACCCTAGCCCTAGCGTCTCACATATTAACATCTCAGCCGCTAACCCAAACGTGGGTAAACAACCTGCTCCGCCGGTGCATATGGGCTGGTGGCGGTATAGCTCTCTACGCCTTTGCTGGCCCAGAAGTTTTCTGCGAACTGATTGATCAGGTTCAAAAATTCCACCGCCATAGCGCGATCGATATGCTGGCGAACTTTGGAGCCCTGTAGCATGATGCTGTGGGCCAAATTGTGAGTGCCGGGAAACTTTTCAAGTTGCGGCGCTTTAAAATAGTCCCCCCAAATAATACGAATTTCTTCCTTGGCCTTGTTGCAGTGGTTTTCTTTCTCGGCTACCAAGCGGCCTAGCTTGGCTTGGTCGGCCAGGTTTAGCTCATCTTTTTCCGCCAATTCATTAATCTGGTCAATCATTCGAATAGCGGTCAGCGCGGCTATCTGCGCAACGGCTGGATCGTAGATGCCACAGGGGATATCACAGTGAGCGCTAGCGGTGGGAATAAAACGGTCGAATCTCTTTAGCAAAGCGTGCATTGCAAGCTCCTATTTATCGGTTTTGTGGGCATTGCTACGTTTGCGTAGCAGGTAGGCAGCGGTGCCAATGATAGCGGCGATCGCCAATGCGGTTACGGCGTGTACGGGTTCGGCCAGCCAGTGGCTGTGATCGTGCCCGGGGTGGGCAAAAGCAGGTGTGGCGGTGGTTAGCAAAATGGCGGCGCCATATAACTTATTCATCTCTATCTCCTTTGTTAAAAGCTAATGCTAATGCTGTTGTGAATTATTATCAATAAATATAAATGATGCTTGCTTAAATTTATCGTTCGAGAAGTACTGATCACGCTTGGTTTTAAGGCGTAAAGCGAGTAATTTAATGACCAGCGGCCGGGCCCGATTGGCAGGCTCTATTGGTCTGAATAATAAAACTATAAGGATAGTGATATGGAAACTGTGAATTTTCTGGCTCGTTGGGCCCATCTTTTGTTTGGCATTACCTGGATTGGGCTGCTCTACTATTTCAATTTTGTTCAAGGTGGGTATTTCAAAAAAGCCAGCCCCGAAGCTTTGGCGGATGCCAAGCAGCATCTAGCGCCAGAGGCTCTATGGTGGTTTCGCTGGGGGGCAATGTTCACTTTTATCACGGGCTTAGTCTTACTGGGCGGTGTTCATGGTCTTGGGGTATTAAATGACTATATTTTAGTCGGTGCCCTGATGGGTATCCTGATGTTTATGAATGTTTGGATGATTATTTGGCCCAATCAAAAAATTGCCTTAGGCATGGTTGAAGGTGATGGCCCCGCTGCAGGTGCCAAAGCGTTATTGGCTTCACGCACCAATGTCCTGTTTTCCGCGCCAATGATCTACTGCATGTTGGCCGGCCCACATGCCGGTGCTTATGCCAGTCATAATGTAAACAGCGAGGCTTATTCGGCCACCGCTTTAATTGTGGCTAGTGTGGTGGTTCTGGTACTGGAAGCTAATGCTCTAAAAGGCAAACAGGGGCCTATGACCACAGTGAACGGTGTTATAGGTAGTAGCCTGGCTTTAACCGCTGTTATCGTGGCTATTTTAACGCTACTGTAAATATTTAATATCTAATGGCCTTCGGCTTGGGGCCATTAGATATAACTCTAGTGACGATAAAAATATTTTATAAGCTGTAGCATTTAGTTAAACAAAAAAGTGCTAAAATCCTTCCCAATAATTAAAAAATGTAATTAGCCACATTAGCCCCACGATAAGGAAGGATAAATGTCCATTGAACTACCCGCGCTACCCTATGCGCAAGACGCCCTACAGCCTCATATTTCTGCTGAAACTCTAGAATTTCACTACGGTAAGCATCACCAAACCTATGTGACCAAGCTAAATGGCTTGTTGCCGGGTTCTGCTTTTGAAGGCAAGACGCTAGAAGAAATTGTTAAGACCTCCGACGGCGGCGTTTTTAACAATGCTGCTCAAATCTGGAACCACAGCTTCTACTGGAACTGCCTAAGCCCCAATGGCGGCGGTGCAGCTACCGGTGCTATCGCAGAAAAAATCAATGCTGCTTTTGGCTCTTTCGCTGAATTCCAGGAAGCCTTCACAAATTCTGCAATCAATAACTTTGGCTCTTCTTGGACCTGGTTGGTACAAAACGCCGACGGCAGCCTGGCTATTGTTAATACCAGCAATGCCGCTACCCCTTTGACCGATGAAGGAATTACACCTTTGTTGACGGTTGATTTGTGGGAGCACGCCTACTATATCGATTACCGCAATGCTCGTCCTAAGTACATGGCTGCCTTTTGGGCCCTGGTTAACTGGGAATTTGTTAATGCCAATGCTGCATAAGCGACATTAGTATTTAAAATACCCGCCTAGGCGGGTATTTTTTTGCCTGAAATTTAGCTGCTCTGTGGCTCTGTTGGCTGACTAAAATGGGCATGTTTTGGCGACTTATGCACTTTGCCATTCTATCTCGTGGCAGCGTAGCGATGGCAGCAGTAGTATAAATATCGTGCTGTTTGGTCGTTACCTAAAAATCGACCTAGTAGCCATGAGTCGGCAGGCGTGCGACGGTGTAGAAATCAAAAGACTGGTGTAGAATGGGGCTTTTTACTCGGAAGCGTAAAATATGAGCATAGAACGTCGTGAGCCCACCCTGGGAGGCGGAGTTGAAATTCCTGAGCCAACGATTCAGGCAACGGCGACTAGCCCCAAGTCAGTGACGCCGGCGCCGCTGAGTCACCCCAGTTCAGGCTCAGCAATGGCTTGGTTTGCTTTCATTTTAGCCGTACTCGGTTTGTCCACTTCCGGCTATTTATATTGGCAGGGCCAGCAATATCGCTTGCAAGCCAATACTGCCCTAGTCGATGCGGACACTCGTTTGGCGCGACTGGAAAAACGTCTAGACTTTACCGATGAGGAGTCCAGTCAATCGGTTGAGGCTATACGGGTAAAACTCAAATGGGCCGATTCAGAAATTCGTAAACTTTGGGGGGTTGCCAACGACCGCAACCGCAAAGCCATCGCCGCGCAAAAGAAGCAAATAAGCAACCTCAACAAAAAACTCGCTACGGCGGCCGCCAATGCTAAAAATGCCATCACCAAGGGCAGTGGTAATGCCAAGCTAATCGCGGGCGTAGATCAACAGCTACAAAGCCAGCTTAAAGCTCAGGCTGAAGTCGCTAAGACCCTGGTCCAGGCAGAGGCTGGTTTGCAAAGCCAGGGCTTGTCATTGGAGCGTTTGCTTAAGGATGTTAAGGCCCAGGCCGTCACCTTGGACCAGTTGCAAAATGGCTTGCTAGAGCGAGTACAAATGAACGAAGAGGCCCTAGAATCGATTACGGTTTATCGTAAAACCACCAATCGTGAGCTATTGAATATTAAAAAAAGACTGGCTGGGTTAAGCGCTAAACCAGCCCCGTAGGCTGGTTAAACCGCATTGACCAAGCCAAACCATAGAGACACAGCGAGAAATAACTATGACTACCGTGATTCGCCAGCAGGACTTGATCGACAGCGTCGCCGATGCGCTGCAATTTATTTCTTATTATCACCCCGTTGATTTTATTCAGGCGGTACATCGCGCCTATGAAAAAGAAGCCAACCAAGCGGCTAAAGACGCAATGGCTCAAATTTTGATCAATTCACGTATGTGCGCCGAAGGCCACCGCCCCATTTGCCAGGATACCGGTATTGTTAGTGTCTTCTTAAAAGTGGGCATGGATGTCCAATGGGACGCCAATATGAGCGTGGAAGATATGGTGAATGAAGGTGTGCGTCGCGCCTATAACCACCCAGACAATAAATTGCGTGCCTCGGTGCTAGCTGATCCAGATGGGGCCCGTAAAAATACCGGCGACAATACTCCGGCAATGATCACCTACAAAATTGTACCCGGTGATAAGGTCGATGTGCACGTGGTCGCCAAAGGCGGTGGCAGCGAAGCTAAAACTAAGTTTGCCATGCTTAACCCCTCTGACAATGTGGTCGACTGGGTTTTGAAAATGATACCCACTATGGGGGCGGGCTGGTGCCCGCCAGGAATTTTAGGCATCGGCATCGGCGGTACTGCCGACAAGGCTCTGGCCATGGCCAAAGAGTCCTTACTTGATCCTATCGATATTCAAGACTTGCAGGATAAAGGCGCCAGCAATCGCTCTGAAGAGTTGCGTCTGGAATTGTTCGACAAGGTTAATAATCTGGGTATTGGTGCCCAGGGCCTAGGTGGTTTAACCACGGTGTTGGATATTAAAGTTAAAGACTGCCCCACCCATGCAGCCAATAAGCCAGTGGCGATTATTCCTAACTGTGCGGCAACACGCTTGACTAAATTTACCTTGGACGGCAGCGGCCCCTCTTTGCAAACACCACCGAATTTGGATGACTGGCCCGAAATCACCTGGGAAGTGGGCGATGCCCGACGGGTTAACTTGGATGAGTTGCAAAAAGATGATCTGCTGGACTGGAAAACCGGTGAAACGGTTTTGCTTTCAGGCAAAATGTACACCGGCCGGGATGCAGCCCATAAGCGCATGGTCGATATGATCGCCAAAGGCGAAAAGCTGCCGGTCGATTTCACCAACAAGTTTATCTATTACGTAGGCCCGGTTGACCCAGTAGGAGACGAAGTTGTAGGTCCCGCTGGCCCTACCACCGCCACTCGTATGGATAAGTTTACCCGCACCATGTTAGAGCAAACAGGCCTGATTGGTATGGTTGGTAAGGCCGAACGTGGTGCTGTTGCTATTGATGCCATCAAAGACAACAAAGCGGTTTACCTAATGGCAGTGGGTGGCTCTGCCTACCTAGTTTCCAAAGCGATTAAAGCGTCAAAAGTGGCCGGCTTTGAAGATCTGGGTATGGAGGCTATCTATGAGTTCGACATCAAAGATATGCCCGTTACCGTGGCGGTAGACAGCACCGGTGAATCGGTTCACCAAACTGGTCCGCAGATTTGGCAGGCTAAAATTGAAGAAGGTGTGATCGAAGTTCGCTAGCCGCGGTTGTTTAGTGTTTCGTATAACCTGAAATACTAAATTAACTGTACACCTTATCTGGCTAGATAAGGTGTACAGTTAGAATACGAACACGACTCTAACTATGCGCCTCTACAGGGGCCTTATATCTGAGGCTGTTTATTATGAATGAGCTTCATCAGCTGGACCTATCTCAACAAAATTCTGCTGCCCCCGTTCTCAGCGCTGCAGACATGCAAATCTATTTGCAACAGCTTCCAGATTGGCAACAGAAAAGTCCCGGCATTGAAAAAACCTTTGTCTTTCACAGCTATTTAAGCGGGCTTGAATTCAGCCAGCAATTGGCCTTGTTGGCTGAATCTGTTGATCATCATCCCTTGATTACCCTTGCCTGGCGTAAGGTCACGGTCGCGTGGTGGACACATACCATTAATGGCCTCCATAAAAACGATTTTATCATGGCCGCAAAAACCGATAAGCTGGGCCAAAGCTTTGAGCGAGAATCCGATTGAATACTTTGTATTGGCACGACTATGAAACCTGGGGTGAAATCCCAGCGCTAGATAAACCCAGCCAGTTTGCCGGCATTCGCACCGATGAGGACCTAAACCCGATTGGTGAACCCCTGATGGTGTATTGCAAGCCGGGTAGCGATGTTTTGCCCAAGCCGGATGCCTGCATGATCACCGGCATCAGCCCGCAAAAAGCTCTGGCTGAAGGCTTGACCGATAAAGATTTTATCGCCGCGATTGAGCGCGAACTGGCGCAGCCTGGCACCTGCGGGGTAGGTTATAACTCGCTGCGCTTTGATGATGAGGTTAGCCGTAATGGGTTGTACCGAAATTTTTACGATCCCTATGAACGGGAGTGGAAAAACGGCAACTCGCGCTGGGACATTATCGACATGGTGCGCCTCTGTTATGCCTTGCGCCCTGAGGGTATTGAATGGCCGCAAAATGAAGACGGCAAACCCAGCTTTAAGCTTGAGCATTTATCCAAGGCCAATGGCCTGGCTCACGATGCGGCCCACGATGCCTTGTCGGATGTATATGCCACTATTGCCTTGGCTAAACTGGTTAAGGACAAACAGCCGCGGTTGTATGATTATGCCTATCAGCTGCGCAGCAAAAAGCGGGCAATCGAGCTGTTTGATTTAATCAGTCGCAAGCCGTTGCTGCATATTTCCTCCATGTTCCCCGCAGAAAAAGGCTGCTCGGCCTTGGTTATGCCCTTGATGATGCACCCGGTAAATAAAAATGCGGTCATTGTTTTTAACCTAATGGAAGACCCCAAGGCCTTGCTCGAACTTAACAGCCAGCAAGTTATTGAGCGTTTATATACCCGTACGGATGAGCTGCCCGAGGGCGTTGAACGGATCCCGTTAAAGTTGGTTCACCTCAATAAAACCCCCATACTCTGCGCCAGCAGTGTATTGGATGAGGCCACCCAGCAACGTTTGCAAATAGACCTAGATTTGTGCCGCCAGCACTGGAAGCAAATTAATACCGATATCCAGCAGGGGGCCTTGCTGAATAAACTGCGCGAGGTTTATGAGCACAACGCTTTTGCCACACCTAAAGATCCAGAGCGCATGCTCTACCAGGGTTTTTTTAACGACCACGACAAACAAACCATGGCCAAGGTGCGAATCGCCGATGAAAACCAGCTGGCCGGTCCCAGTTTTGAATTTGATGATCCGCGCTTAGATGAAATGCTGTTTCGCTACCGCGCTCGAAATTTTCCGCAGAGTTTATCGGCACAAGAGCAGGAGCGCTGGCAGGATTTTTGTTACCAGCGCTTCACCGACCCAGAGGCCGGTGGCCCCATAACTTTGGAGGATTATTTCGAACGCATCGCCTATTGGCGTAATAGCCCCGAGTTGAGCGAAAGCCAAAGCCAGCTGCTAGATCAACTGGAAGAATATGGCGATAGTTTACTGGGCTGATTTAGAGCAGCCGTTATCCCCAACCGTTAAAAGGAAAGCTCGGATGCCGGAATTTAAAACAATCGGCTTGTTCGTTGTCACTGCGCTGGCTGAAATTATTGGCTGTTATCTGCCCTATCTCTGGCTGCGAGAGTCAAAATCCATTTGGTTGTTGTTGCCAGCAGCATTTAGTTTGGCGGCCTTTGTGTGGCTGCTGTCGTTGCACCCAACTGCTGCGGGTAGAGTTTACGCAGCCTATGGCGGCGTTTATGTGTTTATGGCAATTCTGTGGCTATGGCTGGTTGATGGCGTGCGGCCGACCAGCTGGGATATATTCGGTTCATGTGTGGCGTTGTTGGGCATGGCCATCATTATATTTCCGTCTCGGCCTGCATAAGACTCAGGTCGTGTCAGAAGGTCTGGGTTACTCAAATTTCGACGCTATCCAATCACGCAGTTATTCGGCATTTCCCTTTTACGCCTTATTTTGGCAAACTACCGCTATCGCCTTAAACGGCGGTTTGGCTGCGGCGAACCTATAAAAATAATCATGTTCTCCTTTTTCAGCTATTTGCAGGGCTAATTGACTAAATTAAACGATAGGAATGTTTAGATGAATCAATTTTTTGCCCGTTCGATGACCTGCTGCTGTACCTGGGCGTTGTCTCTAGCCTCGGCACTATGCCCGGCCCAAAACCCGCTCGATTTCGGCAGTGATATATTAACTGCAGACCCCTCTGCTCATGTCTGGCAGGACGGTAAGGTGTATTTATATACCTCCCATGATGAGCCCTGCCAGAAAGATTTTTACATGAAAAATTGGCATACGTTTTCATCCGCAGACATGGTTAATTGGACTGACCACGGTCCTAGCTTGTCGGTTAATGATTTAAGCTGGGCCGATAACTTTGCCTGGGCGCCGGATGCGGCCTACAAAAATGGCAAGTACTACCTGGTTTTTCCCGCTGGCACCGGCTTTAAAGATCGTAAAAATCCAAAAAATAGCACCAAGTGGATGGGCATCGGCATTGCTGAAAGTGATTCACCTACAGGGCCTTTTAAAGATGTTATAGGCAAGCCTCTTTGGACTGAGCCCTACGCCAATGACCCCAGCATGTTTATCGACGATGATGGCAAGGCCTACCTCTATGTTCATGGCAAGGGGGCTGACTATCGGGTTATTGAAATGGCCGACGATATGCGTAGCGTCAAGGGTGGCTTTTTCAAGATGGACATGGGTGGTTATGAACCAAAAATGGAAGGCCCATGGATATTTAAACGCAATGGATTGTATTATTTCACCATGCCAGAGAACAACCGCCTGCTGGCCCATTACACGGCTAAGTCACCCAAGGGGCCGTGGACATACCGAGGCGTATTTATGGGCCAGGAGAACGGCAATAACCACCATTCAATTGTTGAATACAAAGGTCAGTGGATATTGTTTTATCATCGCTGGTTGGCAACAAAGTTTAGCTGCAATAAAAAGCAGCGCTATGTGGCGGCTGAATACCTGCAATTTAATGCCGATGGCAGCATCAAGCCAGTTAAGCGTACCGATAAAGGAATAGCGAATTTTACTGCGAAGATAAAAGCGGCCAAGGCGAAGTAACGCCGTAATGTATTTTGTCAGGAGCTAGCTAAGCGAACCCAGTGCGAGTTATCGTACCGGGTTCATGCGTTCAAAGTCTAATTCAAAGCTGCCTACCACCGGGTGGCAGTCAAATACGCGAACTCTTTTGAAACTCTCTTTCAGTAGCTTGCTAAAAGCGTCCTTGGCTTTGGGGTCCATATGGGCACCGAAATAAACCGAGGTAAGGTCTTCGGTTTCGAAGCTTACATCTTCAAACCAGGTTTTAGGGTCGCTATCTTTATCCGTTTGCTTGGTTTTAAAGCAGCGCCACTCTTGCTCTTCTTTTAGGTATGGCGGTTTAATACACAGCTTTTCCAGGAAGCCGTCTTTGGCTTCGGTGTGGCTGGCGGTCACAATACCGTCAAGCTGTTCTTTTAAGGTAGTGATTTCAGGGCAGGTGGACGGGTAGTTAACTTTTATCGGCTCATGGAAATCATTCTCTTCATCGCTGCGAAAACGTAAGGCCAAGCCGGTGTGAGCATCGGCATAACGCTCCCAGGCCAACATATTGGTGGGTTTGGCGCTAAAACTACAAACGCGAGTATTGCGGGCAAATTCACGCCAATCTAACAAAATATCTTGAATTTCGTTATAGCGCTGGTCAACCATTTGGCCTAGCAGTTCGACTAAAACTTCCTCGGCTTCTTCTGGTGTGTCGAAACGTTCTTCATCGCGCCAACGGCGAATGGCTCGCGGTAATGGTGCTATGCCATGGGGCTCATCACGGGCAAAAATCATACCTGAGGCCAATTTAACCATGGCCTGGTGCAACTCGGCGTGGCTGAAGTTTAGGTGTGAGCCATGGCCCAACTCGAAGAAATTATTAAATAGATGTGGTGCGCTCCAGCGTAGAGTCTTCTGGCGCAGAATGGGCAGTGCCTGTTTTACACTGCAAAATTTAATCAGGTTTTCTTGATTGCCTACCACGGTTATTCCTTTATTTGGCCTGTTGGCCTACTACTGTTCATGCTTCTGTCTTTAAGGTTAGGCCACAATTGCATTTTTTTAAAGGCCCGGAGGACATATCGGTTCTAAAGTCTGAATCTTTAGTTAAAGACTGGGTGCGAGTGTTTTGTATTAGCTATATAGCGGCCGACTAAGCCGTTATAATAGCGCCAATTTGATGAAAAATCTGGAGCAGTTGTGGAATTTCAAGGCGCCAATATCCTTTCTATCGGTCAATTTCAACGTGATGATATTAGCAAGGTATTCAATATAGCCGATAAAATGGAGCCTTACGCTCTACGGCAGAAGGTTACGAGAGTGCTGGAAGGCGCTATTTTAGGCAATATGTTCTTTGAGCCTAGCACCCGTACCCGAGTTAGCTTTGGTTGTGCGTTTAACCTGCTGGGCGGTGAGGTAAGGGAGACCACCGGGTTTGAGTCATCGGCGATTGCCAAAGGTGAGTCCCTATACGATACCGCAAGAGTCTTATCAGGCTATAGCGATGTGATCTGTATGCGCCACCCATTAGCAGGCTCGGTGGCTGAGTTCGCCGAGGCCAGCCGGGTGCCGGTGCTCAATGGTGGTGACGGCCCCAATGAGCACCCCAGCCAAGCGCTGTTGGATTTATACACCATTAAAAAAGAACTGGCGGCTAAAGGGCGAGATATTGATGGGCTGCGTATAGCCATGATCGGCGATCTTAAACACGGTCGGACCGTGCATTCTTTATGCAAGCTATTAATGCTGTATAAAAACGTGCAGCTGACCTTGGTGTCGCCCAAAGAGTTGGCCATGCCTGAGTCTATTGTGGCGCAATTAAAAGAGGCCAATCACAAGGTAATTATCTCTGAGGAATTAACCGCTAGCTTGGGTGATCAAGATATTGCCTATTCAACTAGAATCCAGGAAGAGCGCTTTGCTAGTCAAGCCGAGGCCGATCTATACCGGGGCCGCTTCCGCCTAAACCAGGCGGTGTATACCCAATATTGCAAGCCCAACACCGTTATTATGCACCCGCTGCCCCGCGATTCGCGTGAGAGTGCCAACGAGTTAGATAACGATCTTAACCAAAACCCTAATCTGGCCATCTTTCGCCAGGCCGATAACGGAGTGTTGGTGCGGATGGCTTTATTTGCTTTGGTTCTAGATGTGGCCGATCAAGTGGATGCCCACGCCCGCCCGGTTAATTGGTACCACAATCGCTAGCCGGTTGTTGGGTTTAGCTCACTAGGCGTTAGCAGCTGAGCAATCGCTTGGCTTAAAACCTCTGAGCGCTGGGGCAGCCTAAAAGCCGCCATCAACGCTAGCCGTAAGTTTGGCTGGAATAGCATCTCTGCCAATAGCCCATTAAAAACACCCTGCCCGGCGGCGGCTAAATGCTCTAAAAACACCAGCGCAAACTCGGGCTCTAGTGCGGTTTCGGCGCAGCGGCTGCTGATGGCCGCGAGCAACTCCAATTGCACAATTTCTGGGTGGCTTAGGCAATAGCGTAAAGCCTGTTGCAATGGTTGTGGTTGGCGGCTGGCCGAAAGTCCGCGGATTAAATTGGCCATAAGCTTGGCTTCATTGCTTAGCTTTAACCGTGCCAACAAGGCATGGCTTAATTCTTCGCCAATTTTTTCATGTTCCAAGCACTGGGCCAGCGGTACCAGTACCTGTTCCGGCAAGTGCGGCAGCGCTTGGCAAAGTAGTGCAGTGTGTTGCTGCCAGCGGCTAGCAATATCAGCCAGGCCTTGTACCCCGACGGCCTGCCACTGGGGCCAGTCTTGGTTTTGTAAATAGCCCAAGCTGTTTTGGTAATGGCTGCTGGCGGGCTGCTTTAATTCCAGGCTTATTTTAGCGTGTAGGCTGGCCTGTTTTTCTGGCGGCAGCTTTAGCTCATAGGGGTTATTTTCCAGTACCGCGTTTAATCGTTTGCCGGCTTGGGCCGCTTCAATATTGCTGCCCAAGGAAAACAGCAGCTGCTTTAAAAAGTCATCTCGAGCGCCGAGGTCCAGCTTACCCTGCTCATCCAGCGGCAGGCGCAAGCACCATATTTGTACCTGCTCTTTTTTCTTATCCTGCTCTGGCCAAAAGACCAGGCCCAGCCAAGCTTGGCGTAAATAGGGATGAGGGTAGGGTGCAATGCCATCTTCAAACTGCTGAATTTGCTCGCGCTTTAATTTGCCAATGCGCCGGCCCAGATCAAACCAACGGGTTTTCACCTGCATTTGTTCCAGTAGCTTGTACAGGGTAGAGGTGTCGGTAGTCATATGCAGCACTTCTTAAATTTTTTACCGCTGCCACAGGGGCAGGGGTCATTGCGGCCCACGGCCTTGGGTATTCCGCTGGGCTGGTAGCCGTCGACATAAACCCAGCGGTCGTCGCGGCGCTCAAAGTTGGATTTTTCATGCAGGCTTAGGCGAGCGCTGTTATCACCCTTGGGGCGGTAGTAGGCAATAAATTCTACCGTGCCGGTTTTATGGTGAGCCTGGCCCTGGCGGCTTTGAATAATTTGCAGGCCCAGCCAGTCGTGCTCTTCAACCCACTGCCGAGTATCGGCGGCGGTTTGGCTGTCATGTTTTTCTGTGGCTAAGCTAGCCAGCAAATAATCGGTATTGCCGGTGGCATGGGCCGAGTAGCGCGAGCGCATTAGCTGCTCGGCGGTATCTGGCTGTGCTTGACCTTGTAAAAAAGCTTGGCAGCATTGCCCAAACGGGCGCTTACTCAGGCAATAGCAGGTAGCGGGCATAATAATTTAACGACGTTGAAAAGCCCGCTATTTTACAATGATTCTCGCTTTTGTATTGGCTTTTCGGTATGTTTTCGGTTTGCTGTTTGAACACGAGCCCGCTATGAGTAAATTCGACGATATCCGCCCCTATAATGATGATGAGGTTCGTCCGGTAATCGATCGTATTTTGAACGATGATGAGCTGATTCGGGCGATAGCGGCTTTTCGTTTCCCCAGATCTATTAGCAGTCTAGGTTTTATCTGGCGCCCCTTAGTTAAGCAATTTCTAAAGCGGCGTTTACGCACCACTGAAACTGTAGAAGACCTGCAGGTAGAGGTGAAACGCTATATGGATAAGATGATTGCCAAAACTTCGCGCGGTTTAACTGTCTCTGGTTTGGATAAGCTGGATAGTAATGTCTCCTATTTATTTATCAGCAACCACCGCGATATCGCTATGGACCCGGCCTTTGTGGGCATGGCCCTGTATCGTAACGACCATGATACCGTTAGAATTGCCATCGGTGATAACCTGCTCACCAAGCCCTATGTGTCTGATCTGATGCGGCTCAATAAGAGCTTTATTGTCAATCGCTCAGCCACGGCGCCACGGGAAAAGTACAAGGCGGCTAAGCACCTATCCAGCTATATTCACCATTCCATTAACGAAGAAAATGCCAACATTTGGATAGCCCATAAAGAGGGCAGGGCCAAAGACGGCATGGATATTACCAACCCCGCCATCATCAGCATGATCGCCCTCAGCAAGGGCAAACAGCGTAGTTTAAGTGAATACATCAACGAGCTGCATATTGTCCCCGTGGCCATTTCTTACGAGCTAGACCCCTGCGACGGCGCCAAAACCAACGAGTTATACCAGCAGAGTAATAACGGCGATTATGAAAAAGGCGAGCATGAAGATATTGCCAGTATTGCCTTAGGCATTACCGGCGACAAGGGCCATGTGCATGTTGCCTTTGGCGAGGTTTTACGCGGCCAGTTCGACAGCACCGATGACGTGGCGGCCGAGATTGACCGGCAAATTCGTTTAAATTATCGACTTTTTCCCAGCAACTGTTTTGCCTATGAAAAGCTCAATGGTAAGTTTCCGCTGGTTAAAGTCGGTGAGCGTGCCGAGGAATTTAAGGCGCAGAAATTCACCGCCCAAGAACAGGAATTTGAGCAGCGCTTGGCGCAAATTCCGGCCGAGCAGCAAGCTATTTATTTGGCCATGTACGCCAACCCGGTGCTGAATAAACTGGCTTAGGGACTTTGTAATTTTTGCTTGCTTGCCGGGCTGGCAATTACGGCCTAAGGGAGTAAAATCCTGATTCCTATATATTTATACAGTAGTTGCCGTGTTAGACGATAAGCTTAAAAAGAACATTCAAACCGCCTACAGCAAATTTTTAGAGGCCAAGGGGCTGCGTGCCCGCTATGGTCAAAAGCTGATGATTGCGGATATTGCCCGCACCTTGGGTAATATTGAGCTGGACGATAACGAAGAGCGGCAAAGCCAGGGCCATGTCTGTGTGGTTGAGGCTGGCACCGGCACCGGTAAAACCGTGGCCTATTTATTGGCTGCCATTCCCGCCGCCCAGGCCATGGGCAAAAAGCTGGTACTGGCCACCGCCACCGTGGCCCTGCAAGAGCAAATTATTAATAAAGACCTACCTGAGGTACGCCAGCATAGCGGCCTGCAGTTTAACTTTGCCCTGGCCAAAGGTCGGGGCCGCTACCTGTGTTTGAGCAAACTTGACGCCCTGGTAGGTGACGAGCAGTTCGACGGCCATGTCGACCCAGGTCGCGCCCTGTATGAAGAGGAGCCAACCATTGATGAGCACTCCTTAAAAATATACAACACTATGGCCGAAGCTCTGGCTGCCAATAAATGGGATGGCGACAAGGATTCATGGAGTGATGGCGTAGAAGATAAAACTTGGCGCCGGGTAACCACCGACCACCGCCAATGTACCGGCCGCCGCTGTTCCAATGTGTCTTCTTGCAGTTTTTTAAAGGCCCGCGATAACGTTGGCAATGTCGATATTATCGTTACCAACCACGATCTGGTATTGGCCGACTTGGCCTTAGGCGGCGGTGCAATTTTGCCCGATCCCGCAGATTCAATTTATGTCTTTGATGAAGGCCATCATCTACCCGATAAGGCCTTGGGGCATTTTGCCCACCACAGTCGGGTGCTCTCTACCTCAAAATGGTTGGAGCAGGCCACCAAGCAGTTATCGGCCATGCTGGGGGAGATCTCTGGCGCGGGTAATATAGACCGCTTTGCCGAACAACTGCCGGCTGCATTTTTAGATGCTCGGCAAAACCTGGATCGTTCCTACCCTAAGTTGCAGGCCTTGGCCGATACCATCGATGACGATGAGCGCAACCAACGTTACCGCTTTGAGCGCGGTATAGTCCCAGAAGATATCGCCGCTGAAGCGCTGGAAATTTATCGCGCCTTTGATCGTTTGCAAGAATTATTGGGTAAAATCAGTCGCGAGCTAGACGAGGCCATGGAAGACGCCTATTGCGATGTGCCCAAGGTCGATCTAGAAACCTGGTATCCCTTAGTTGGCACTTGGCAGTCCCGGGCCGAGGCCAATATGCACCTCTGGCACAGCTACGCCGTTCCTGATAAAAAAGGTGTGCCGCCCATTGCCCGTTGGTTAACCGTGGTGGAAGTTGGCGGCTATATCGATTTAGAACTGTGCTCCAGCCCCATATTAGCGGCGGGTACTCTAGCCTATGGTTTATGGAGCCGCGCCTGTGGTGCGGTAGTCACGTCGGCGACCCTAACGGCTTTAAATAAATTCGATCGCTTTCGCATGCGTGCCGGCACCCCCCAAGACAGCTGTTATAACTCGGTCCCCAGCCCCTTTGATTATGCCGGCAATGGGGTGTTACAAATCCCTAAAGAATGCTCCGATGCCAGCAAGGTAGACGACCATACCCGCAGTATTATCGACCAGTTACCTGAATTGCTGGGTGATGAAATGGGCAGCTTGGTATTGTTCTCTTCGCGCCGCCAGATGATGGAGGTGTATGAAGGTTTGCCGATGTCATGGCAGGGGCGAATTTTAACCCAGGGCGATAGGTCCAAGCAGGAAATTATTAACGCTCATAAAAAAGCCGTCGACCGCAGCATGCACAGTGTTATTTTTGGCTTGGCGAGTTTTGCCGAGGGCATCGATTTACCCGGTGATTATTGCAGCCACGTGGTGATAGCCAAGGTACCGTTCTCAGTACCGGATGATCCAGTCGAAGCCGCATTGGCGGAATGGATTCAAGACCGAGGCGGCAACCCGTTTATGGAAATTACCGTACCAGATGCCGCGCTAAAACTAGTGCAGGCCTCGGGTCGTTTGCTGCGTACCGAATCCGACACGGGCACCGTTAGCCTATTGGATAACCGCGTTATAACCCGCCGCTACGGCCAGGCCTTATTAAATTCCCTACCGCCTTTTGCGCGTAAGTTTTGATGTTACGATGTTGTTTCTTGCAGGTGAGTTTTAATTGTTTTGTGCCGCCTGGGCTTAGGCGGTTTGGTGTCAGCAAGAGTTCGCATCGTTTTTTCATCACTCCGAAAATAGGTATCGGTAGATTTCTCCCAACCGCTCATCCTGAGCGTGTCGAAGGCTAATGGTAGACCGTAAAGGCATGTTGATGAACTATAAAAATCTAGCCAATTTATTATTAGACATTGAGGCTGAGCTTAAGCAGCTGCAATTATGGCAAACAAACCGCCCCAGTGACAAAGCTTTGGCCAGTACCGAGCCATTTTGCATCGACACTCTAAGCTTACCCCAGTGGCTTCAATTTATATTCCTAGAGCGAATGACTAACTTGATCAGCCAGAAGAGGGCGCTGCCGGCTCAATGTGGTGTCGCGCCGTTGGCAGCGGAGTTTTTTAAAGGCCATTCGGGTAATGGCCTGCAATTGATAAATTTATTACAGCGTTTGGATGCGCTGCTGTCGGAGCAAAAATCGTGATTGCCGGTGAAGCCGAGTTAGACCGCCAAGGCTGGCGCACGCCTTTTCGCTTACTGACCATTATGTCGGTGGCTATGCCTTTTGCTTTCTATAGTTGGTACGGTTTACTCAACAACTTTGTGGTCGAGCGTGCTCAATACACCGGTGCCGATATTGGCTTGTTGCAAAGTGTACGTGAGATACCCGGGTTTTTAGCCTTTACCGCTATCTATTTAATTATGGTAATGAAGGAGCAAACTCTGGCCTTATTTTCCTTAATATTGTTGGGCCTGGGGGTGGCGATCACCGGTTTTTATACCTCGCCTTTGGGTTTGTTATTCACCACCTTTTTAATGTCGGTGGGTTTTCATTATTTCGAGACCATTAAAAAATCTCTAAGCCTGCAATGGTTGCCGAAAAAAACCGCCCCGGCACAGATGGGTAAGCTATTGGCATTTGGCTCCGCCGCGTCGGTGTTGGCCTATGGTGTGTTGTGGTGGCAGCCCTTTAGCTATGAGGTTCATTATTGGATTGGTGGTGGTGCTTGTATGCTTATTGCCGCGGCGCTGTGGCTTGTTTACCCATCTTTCAAGGAGCAGCATGGGCAAAATAAAAAGCTATTTTTACGCAAACGCTATTGGCTATATTACGCCCTGGTGTTTATGTCGGGTGCTCGGCGGCAAATTTTTATGGTGTTTGCCGGCTTTATGATGGTGGAAAAATTTGGCTTTGATGTCTCCAGTATTGCCGCTTTGTATTTGTTAAATCATGTCATCAATACCTTAGTTGCCGCACCCATAGGCCGCTGGATCAATAAGGTTGGCGAGCGTGCCGCTCTGTGCTTTGAGTATGTTGGTCTAATCGGGGTGTTTATCGCCTATGCCTTTGTGCAAACCGGCGAGGTAGCGGCGGTATTGTATGTGGTGGACCATTTGTTCTTTTCCATGGCGATTGCCATTAATACCTATTTCCAAAAAATTGCCGACCCGAAAGATATAGCCGCTACTGCCGGGGTGAGTTTTACCATTAATCATATCGCGGCGGTGGTTATCCCGGTGTGCTTGGGCTTTGTTTGGTTGGTATCGCCTATGGCCGTATTTTTATTGGGCGCGGCCATGGCAGTGGTATCGTTATTATTGGCCCGTAAAGTACCGCGCCACCCAGAGCCCGGTTGTGAAGTTGTTAAGTCATAAGTTGGACTCTAAGGTTGGAAGTCTACTTTTAAGCGCTGGCACGATGTGGGCATGGACCTGTGGTTTAAACCCGGGCCGCCAGGGTGGTTTATATTGCTGCCGGTCGCACGCACTCAGTATTGGCGGCGGCCGGGTCACTCGCTGCGCTTGATAGTCCTCGCCTAAAAACGCCGCCAACACTGAGCCTGTATTATCCGCTCCTCCTGCTTGTCGAAGGACGGGTCTGGAAAATAAAACGCCAGAGCTAAGCCGCCTTAGAATCACGATACTCAAAGCATCATGACAATAATTCAAAGAAACCGATATTCATTTTAGTATAAACTAATTAGCTACCATTCAAAAAATAGAGATATGTGATTTGTTTAAACCGACCAAACCCCTAGCTATGGGGGAGTTTGTAGCGTTAATGGCATTGATGACCGCCTTAGTGGCATTGGCCATTGATGCAATGTTACCTGCCTTAAGCCAAATTGGCACAGAATTAAAAGCCAGTAACGCCAATGACGTACAGCTGGTGGTAGGGGTGCTGTTTTTTGGTTTGGGCCTAGGGCAGCTATTCTTTGGCCCGCTGTCCGACAGCGTTGGCCGCAAGCCGGCCATCTATATTGGTTTAGCTGTGTATTTATTGGGCTGTTTGATTTCAATGCTGGCGCAAGATTTTAACACCATGTTGTTTGGCCGATTATTGCAGGGCCTGGGCTTGTCAGGGCCACGGGTTGTGTCTATGGCACTTATTCGTGACCAATATAGCGGCCGCCAAATGGCGCGAGTCATGTCTTTTATTATGATCGTTTTTATTTTTGTGCCCGCTTTAGCACCAAGCTTGGGGCAGTTGGTGCTGTGGCTGGCGGATTGGCGGGCCATTTTTGGGCTGCTTATGGTGCTTGGTGTGATGATTTGGCTGTGGTTGGCCAGCCGCCAACCCGAGACCTTAAAGCCGGAATTACGCCGAGAATTCAAAACCAAGGTAATCATTAGTGGTTTTGTTGAGGTGTGCAAACAGCCCGTGGCTATAGGCTACACTATTGCTACCGGGGTTTTGTCTGGCGCTTTTGTCGCGTTTTTAAGTACCTCGCAACAGATTATACAAGTGCAGTATCAGGCCGGGGAGCGCTTCCCGTTGTTATTTGCTTGTTTGGCGTTGTGCTTGGGTTTGGCAGCGTTTGTAAATGGCCGTATTGTATTGCGTTATGGCATGCGAATTATCAGCCGTACAGCGCTGCTGATTGTTACCTTGCTGAGTGCTGGCTTCTTGGTGGCGACGACCCTGTTTTTACAGCCAACGCTGCTGCAATATATGATTTTCTTAGGCTTGGTTTTGTTTTTTGTCGGCCTGGTGTTTGGCAATATGACCTCGATCGCGATGGAGCCTCTGGGCCATTTGGCCGGTGTTGGCGCTGCGGTAGTTGGTGCATTTTCCACCATAATTTCTGTGATATTAGCGGTGACAATAGGCAGCTTTTACACCAATACAGTGACCCCGCTGGTGATAGGCTTTGCGGTATGTTCTGCAGCCGCGCTAATGATTAGCCAGTGGGCAGATCGTCACCACCAAGAAACGAATTAATCGCAGTTGAACAGTTGCGGGCTAAAATAATGGTTCAACGTAATGGTAACTGCTCAGGTTGCGTTCGACTTGTCTTAGAACAAGGCGAAAAATGCGAGTCTACACGAGTAAATGATCATTTTTAACGCAGCTATGGGGCAAGTCGGACGTAAGTTAAGTGGTTACGGGCTAAAAAGGATTTAGAATGAACAACGTCGTAAAATATGCCAGTGTCAGGCCAAGGCGCAGCCTGAGCTTATTATCTCATCAAGAAATGAATAGCTTGTTGAACTCCAATGATGATATTCAAGCGCTGTTTCGGGAATGTGCGCTGGCAGTATTGAACACTGGTTCAGAGCAGGATGACCCCGAGCTGGCGCAGCAGCAATATAAAAACTTCGCTATCAATATTGTGCCGCAATCTCGCGGTCTAAAATTAGAAGTACACAATGCACCTGTGTCGGCCTTTGTTGATGGGCGCATGATTCGTGGTATTCAAAATCAGCTGTTTGATGTGCTGCGCGATATTGTTTTCACCCACGCCAAACTTAGCACCGAGGGGCGGTTTGATCTCAATAGCAGTGACGGCATCAGTGATTGTGTATTTCGCATCCTGCGCAATGCCGGGGTGGTTAAGCCCGAGCGGGTACCCAATTTAGTGATTTGCTGGGGCGGCCATTCTATTGACCGCACCGAATATGACTATTGCAAAAAGGTGGGCTACCACATGGGCCTGCGCGGCCTAGATATTGGTACCGGCTGTGGTATGGGCGCCATGAAGGGACCAATGAAAGGTGCTGCCGTTGGCCATGCCAAGCAGCAAATTCACGACGGCCGTTATATTGGCATTACCGAACCGGGTATTATCGCTTCAGAATCACCCAACCCGATTGTTAATGAGTTGGTTATTCTGCCGGACATTGAAAAGCGCCTAGAAGCCTTTGTGCGCATGGCCCATTGCATCGTGGTTTTTCCCGGTGGGGCTGGCACCGCCGAAGAGATCTTATACCTACTGGGGATATTGATGCACCCCGATAATAAAGATATTGAACTGCCGCTGGTATTTGCTGCGCCAGAACAGAAAGCCGATTATTTTGCCAGTATGGATGGTTTTATTCGCAATATTTTGGGCGATGAAGCTGCGCAGTATTATCAAATCATTACTGGTGACCCCGCTGAAGTGGCCCGCCAAGTTAAACAAGGTGTGGATAGGGTTAAGCGTCAGCGGCGCAAGACCGATGAGTCTTATGTGTTTAATTGGCAGTTAAAAATACCACATAAATTACAAGCGCCTTTTTACCCCGATCATAAAAACATGGCCGGTTTGCAGCTAAAGCAAGAGCTGCCAGCGTATCAGTTGGTGTCTGAGTTGCGCAGTGCCTTCTCCGGTATTGTTGCCGGCAACGTTAAAGCATTTGGTTTGGAGCAGGTGCGAGAGCATGGCCCCTATAAAATCTATGGTGATAAAAATATTGCGCTGGCGATGGATAAGTTGCTGCAGGAATTTATTAAGCAGGGGCGGATGAAGTTATTTGGCGACTATGAACCCTGTTTTCAAATCATTGAGTCATAACTGCTTTTGCATAAAATCTCCAGCCTCTGGTATTCCAAAGGCCGGAGCGTGTGCTTGTAAGCCTATTGGCCTAGTTTAAACTTGCTATCAAGGCTTAAACTGTCATCCGTTTTAAAGGCCAGCATTACCAGGGTGGCAAAAAACACCGTGGTGGATGGGAAAAACAAGGGGATGGGGCTGGCGGCTAAATATAGGCCGAGTGGGTCAAGAATATATTGCCAGATAACCAGTAAGCCAACGCCCAAAATAATAGCCTGGGCCGGGTAGACGTATTTTCGAAATAGGCCCAAGCAAACCAACAGACCAATCAATACCTGGCTTGCGCCCATGGCAAAAATAATCGTTTCGCCACTCACCAGACCTTCATAATATTTATCGGATACGCCCTTGGCTTTTTCGGGAGCACCTAATTTTATGGCCCCCCAAAGTATCAATAATAAGCCGGTGGATATTCGAGTGAGTAATAGAGTGATTGCCTTCATAGGTCTGCGCCTGTTGGAGAAAGGATAGAGTGGTTTGATTTACTGTGCTTGAATTCGGATGGCAGTGTAATGACTAAAGATTGAAAAAATATCACAAAACGCCCCGTTGGCGTGAGCGTTCTGTGATAGCTAGGGCTATAGGTGAATGACACTCACCTATAGCCCTAGCTTGGCGCAGGCTTGACCTAAAGCAAACGCTATTCGTTTTATAGCTTATTGATACGAGCCAAAGCCGCTTTGTATTCACGACCTAGCTGGGCGATATAATCACCGGCGGGCTGAACTTTGCTGATGCCACCGATACCCTGACCACAGCCCCATATGTCTTTCCAGGCTTTGCTTTTTTGATCGCCGCCGGAGCCAAAGTTCATTTTTGAAGGATCGCTGACTGGCAGGTTGCCGGGGTCCATGCCGGCCGCTTCAATAGAAGGCTTTAGGTAGTTGCCGTGTACGCCGGTAAATAGGTTGCTGTAGACAATATCTTCGGCGCTGCAATCGGCGATCATTTGTTTATAGCGCTCATCGGCATTGGCTTCGGTGGTGGCGATAAAGCCAGAGCCGATATAGCCTAGGTCGGCACCCATGGCTTGGGCCGCTAAAATGGAATCACCGTTGGCGATTGAGCCTGATAATAGCAGGGGGCCTTCGAACCACTGACGAATTTCTTGGATTAGGGCTAGCGGTGATTGCACCCCAGCATGGCCGCCGGCGCCTGCTGCTACAGCGATAAGGCCGTCGGCGCCTTTGGCAATAGCTTTTTTGGCGAATTTATTATCAATAATATCGTGCAGGGTAATGCCGCCGTAGGAATGGATAGCATCGTTTAGTTCAGTGCGGGCGCCTAGCGAGGTGATCACAATAGGCACTTCGTACTTAACACACAGGGCAATATCTTCCTCTAGGCGGTTATTAGAGCGGTGAACTATTTGGTTGACGGCATAGGGTGCTGCGGGCTTGTCTGGGTTGGCTTGGTTATATTTGTCCAGCTCTTCATTAATCAAAATCAGCCATTTTTCAAACTCGCCCTCACCGCGTGCATTGAGCGATGGAAAGGAGCCAACCACACCGGCTTTACACTGAGCGATGACCAGCTCAGGGTTAGAAATAATAAATAAAGGCGAGGCGACAGCGGGCACTGAAAGGTGATTTTTTAGAATATCTGGAAGAGCCATTTTGAATCCTTAAGCAATGAAAAATTACGCTGCCTATAAAACCGCAGATGAGAATCGGCAGCAATGGCAAGAAGTGCCAGATATACTGGTTAATATAGTCATATTGTGCCAAAAGTGACATTTGAGCAGTGTGCGCGATTGCTCTGATTGGGGCGAAGCTAAAGCCTGCCCCAGCTGGGCAGGCTTTGCTGGAACGGCTTGTGACGTGCGTTCTGGACTAGGGGGTCTCTGGCTTACATCTTATCCATGGTTTCAATGCCCAGTAGCTCCAAACCTTGCTGGATAACCCGGGCACTGGCTTGGCACAGCACTAAGCGGCTGTTTTTTTCAGCTGCGCTGACGCCTTCTTTTAGAATGGGGCAGGCCTCATAAAACTTCATAAACAAGCTGGCGGTTTCAAATAGGTAGGTACACAAAATATGTGGGTAGGCTTCGCGGGCGACCTGTTCAATAGTCTCGCTAAAACGCAACAGCTTTAAGGCCAGGGCTCGCTCGGTATCTTCGGCCAAAACGAGCTCGGCGTTGAGGTCGGTAGCCTTTATACCCGCTTTGCGAAAGATGCTTTGAATGCGAGCGTAGGCGTATTGCAAATAGGGCGCGGTATTGCCTTCGAAGCTGAGCATGGCCTCCCAGCTAAAGATATAATCGTTGGTTCGAGTTTTAGATAGGTCGGCGTATTTAACCGCACCGATGCCAACTTTGCGTGCCACTTCTTTGCGTTCGGTTTCATTCAAGTCGGGGTCTTTATCGGCAATCAGCTGTTCGGCGCGTTCCACTGCCTCGACCAGTAGGTCCGCCAGTTTGACTGTGCCACCGCTGCGAGTTTTAAACGGCGTGCCGTCTTCCCCCATCATCGTACCAAAGGCATGGTGTTCCATGCTGAGTTCGGCGGGTACAAATTTAGCTTTGCGGGCGGCGGTAAATACCTGCTTCATATGCAAGGATTGACGGGCGTCGATAAAATACAAGATACGTTCGGCTTTCAGCTCACCTACTCGGTGGCGTAAACAGGCCAGGTCGGAGGTGGCGTACAAATAACCGCCGCCTTGCTTTTGAATAATCATGACCGAGGGCTTGCCTTCCTTGTCGGCTAGCTCCTCTAGAAAAATCACCTGAGCGCCTTGGTCTTCTACCGCCAGGCCCTGATCTTGTAGTTCGCTGACAACGGTGGCTAGGTCGTCGTTATAAAAACTCTCGCCTTTGACATCGCCGCGTTGCAGTTTTACGTTCAAGTCTTGGTAAATCTCATCGCCATGTTGCAGCGATACTTCACGAAACTGCTGCCAAAGCGTTAATAGGCCTTCGTCTCCGCCTTGCAGCTTAACCACATAGTCACGCGCCTTTTGGGCAAATTCTTGGTCGTCATCGAAGTGCTTCTTGGCTTGTTGGTAAAACACTTCCAGATCTTTTAAGGCAATGCCGGCGGCGGAATTTTCGCTCAGGTGCTCTTCCAGCTCAGCGGTGAGCATGCCAAATTGGGTGCCCCAGTCGCCCACATGGTTTTGCCGAATAACGTTATGGCCCTGAAATTCCAGTACCCGGGCAACGGCGTCGCCAATAATAGTGGAGCGTAAATGGCCAACGTGCATTTCTTTGGCTAGGTTGGGCGAGGACAGGTCAACCACGATATTTTGTCCGGGCTTGGCTTTGGCCAGGTTTAACTGGGCATCGTTCATCATGGCTTGGGTTTGTAGCGCCAGCCATTCAGGTTTTAGGTAGATATTGATAAAGCCGGGGCCGGCTATTTCGGTTTTGCTGGCGACATCGCCCAGCTGCAAATGTTGCTGAATACTGCTGGCAATATCACGGGGTTTGGCTCGCATCGCTTTGGCGGCACCCATGGCACCATTGGCCTGATAGTCACCAAATTGTGGGTTTTTGCTGGGGGCGACAAGGGGGTTGCATTCGGCAGGGATGCCAGCGGCCGCCATGGCCTCGGCAAAGCGCTGGTTAAGTAGTTCGCGGATATTCATTCAGGAGTCCAAAAGCGAGATAAAACAAAGCCGCAATTGTACCTTGGCCTATGGCAGCATGGTAGCGGCAATAGGGTATACTGCCTGGCATAAATATTTAAGGGGGTGGTGTGAAGTTACAGTTGTTTAGCGATTGGAATCGGGCTTTGTTGCCGCTGTTGTCTGAGGTGGGACGGCCAGCTTTTGTGCCCGCCCTAAAGCAAGCTCTAGACCCATTGCTTGGCCCCTGGCAACTCATTGTCTGGTATTACCCCCATGCGGGTAAGCCGATCCCATTACATGATCTAGACGCTTCGCCCAGCTTACAACAGGACGTTGAGCGTTATAGCGCCGGCCCCTATTTACTCGACCCGTTTTACTTGGCTGGTCGCCATGGTCAAAGTGGGTGTTTTACCATAACTGAATTGGCCCCTAGTGGTTTTAAACTGGGTGAGTATTACCGCAGTTATTATCGTTTTTTACAGTGCAGCGATGAAATCGGTTTTCTTGTCACGGCCGAGTCGGGTTTTTGCAATATTTCTTTGGGGCGGCAGCAGGGGCAAAAGCGCTTTAGTAAAACCGAGTTAGGGTTGCTGCAAGCAGCCTGGCCTTTGCTGGAGCAGTTATGCCGAGATCATTTACAATCGTTGGGTAAGCCCAGTCAAGAAGGGCAGGGCTTATATCCCCAATTAGCCCATGCCTTGGATCAGTTTGCCACCAGTGTGCTGACCCAGCGTGAGGCCGAAGTAGTGCAGCTATTGTTAAAAGGCTACTCGACCCAATCGGCGGCGGATAAGCTGGGTATTTCTCCGCAGACCATCAAGCTACATCGCAAAAATAGCTATGCTAAGTTGGATGTAAGCTCCCAGGCGGAGTTGTTCTATTTGTTTATCGATTCCCTTAGCTGCGTAGAGCAGGCCCAAGGCGGCGATACGCTGGCGGTTTATTTGGCGGTAAAACGCTGAAAGCTAGCTATAATCCCACCGGGCGGGTAATTTCGCTTTACATTTATTAGCTTGGAAGTGCCCAGGTGAAAGGTGACAATTGGCCCCTGTTTTTTATAGGTGTATTCCCGCACCGAGTCCCTAGATAAACCTTGTTTGCCCAACGGTTATCTCGCAATTTTTAGTGAAGACTTATGCAAAATATTCAAACTCTGTGGAAGAGCAAAAACTATCGTAATGCCACTATAATCGCCCTGTTATCCATACTTTGGTTAGGCAGTGGTTTGGTTGTAAGTTCTGACTCGAAGGAGCCGGTCGAGGCCAAGTCACAGGATAAAAAGTTGAATAAGGTGCAAGTACGGCGCTTAGAGGCCCAGCCTTATCACCTCAGCGTTAAATTACGCTCACGCACCCAGCCTAATCGATTGGTTGATTTAAAGGCCGAAGTAACCGGCCGTATTAGTCATTTACCGCTAGAGAAGGGCAGCCAGGTTAAGGCCGGTCAGGTGATTTGTGAAATAACCTTAGAAGATCGGCAGCTGCGCTTAGATGAAACTGAGGCGGCGGTAATGCAAGCTCAATTAGAATACGACGGAGCACTGCGGTTAAAAAGCGGTGGTTTTCAGTCCAAAACTGCCATAGCTGGCAGCAAGGCAAAATTGCAAACTGCCAAGGCGAATTTGCAGCGAGCGAGCCTGGATTTGGCCAACTTAAAAATCCGCGCGCCTTTTGACGGCATTGTTGATTTACGTCCAGTTGAGCTGGGTGACTATATGCGTAAGGGCGATATCTGTGCCCGCGTTATCGATTTAGATCCGCTGGTATTAAGTGGCCAAGTATCTGAGGCCGATGTCGCCCGCATTGCTATTGGCGGCCAAGCTAACGCCATGCTGCGTTCCGGTGAAACCCTGTCCGGTAAAATTCGCTATATCGGACGCGAGTCCAATAGTGTTACCCGTACCTTCCCGGTTGAAGTCATAGTCAATAATGCTGACGGCAAGCTCTACGCCGGTATCACCAGTTATCTGCAGCTGCCGGTTGCCGAAGTGTTGGCCTATCATCTTCGTTCTTCGTTGCTGGGCCTGGATGACGAAGGCCGCGTGGGTGTGCGTATTGTTGATGACAGCAAGCGGGTGCAATTTTATTTAGTCAACATTATCGGCAATGACGATACCGGTGTTTGGGTTACTGGTGTGCCAGAGTCGGCATTGCTGATTACCGTGGGTCAAGAATATGTCAGCAAAGGCGAGCGAGTAGATTACAGCTTGCAAGACAGTAGTGCGCAAACCGCACAAGCGGCCAGCTTATGAGTTTTTTAGCAACGGCGGTTTCTCGATCGCGCAGTACCTTTTGTATTTTGCTGTTGATTGTTCTAGCCGGGATGTATGCCCGGGGCAAAATGGCGGTGGAAATGCAGCCTGATGTGACCTTGCCGTTTGTGATCGTCTCGGTTTTTCAAGACGGTATCTCTCCGGAAGATGGGGCGCGGTTATTGTTGCGTCCGATTGAGCAAGAACTGCGCTCGCTGGAAGGCCTAAAAGAAATGAAGGGCACTGCGCGAGAATCGATGGCCTATATCGTCGCCGAGTTCGAATCCGGGGTGGAAATTAAGCAAGCCGTTACCGATGTCCGTGAAGCGGTCGATAGGGCTAAGGCCAAGCTACCGCAAGAAGCGGAAGAGCCGACCGTTGAAGAGGCTTCGGCGTCAGACTTTCCGGCTATTGTTGTCACCCTGCGCGGCGATGTGTCTGAGCGTACCCTATTCAAAACTGCGCAAATGCTTAAGCGTGAATTTGAAGGTGTGCCCTCGGTATTGGAGGCCAATATGGTCGGCCACCGGGAAGAGGTGGTTGAAGTTATTATCGACCCGGCTCAGTTGGAAAATTACGGTATTACCAGCACCGAATTGGTCAACTCTATATTTTCTAACAATCTATTGGTACCCGCCGGCGAGCTAGACAGTAGCTCGGGCCGGTTTTCAATTAAGGTGCCGGGGTTGATTGAAAGTGCCGCCGACGTTTACGATATTCCGATCAAATCCACCGCCGATGGGGTGATTACCCTGGGCGACGTCACCGATATTCGCCGCACGTTTATGGATCCTTCGCGGTTTACTTCGGTGAATGGCGAAAGCGCTATAGCGGTCGAAGTCAGCAAACGTCGCATTGCCAATCAGATTCAGGTGTCGCGTGAAGTACGGGCTATTGTTGACAAAATGCAGCCCAATATCCCTTCCGGCATTGAAATCGAATACATCCTTGATCAATCGGGTTTTGCTCTAAGCATGATCAACGAAATGGAGGGTAATATTGTTACCGCCATGTTGTTGGTGATGATTATTGTGGTGGCGGCCTTAGGCTTTCGCTCCGGTTTGTTGGTTGGTTTAGGTATTCCCTTTTCCTTATTGTTTGCAGTTATTTTAATTAACTACTTAGGCTTCACCTTTAATTTTATGGTGATGTTTGGCATGTTGCTGGCTCTGGGTATGTTGATTGATGGCGCTATTGTTATCACCGAATATGCCGACCGTAAGATGGCCGAAGGACTCAGCAGCAAGGCGGCTTATCAAATTTCCGTTAGCCGTATGTTTTGGCCGGTAGTGGCGTCAACGGCCACCACCCTGGCAGCCTTTTTACCATTGATGTTCTGGCCCGGTGTGGCCGGTGAGTTTATGGGGTATTTGCCCACTACCGTATTTGCGGTATTGATCGGCTCTCTGTTATACGCCTTATTATTTGCCCCAGTTGTCGGCTCTTTGATGGGTCGCAGCGAGATGGATGTAGAAACTACCCAGTACCTTAAAAAACTGGAAACCGACCCACCAGAGACCATCAAGGGTATTACTGGCTCTTACGCCCGTTTATTGGCTCGTTTATTACACCGACCAGTGGTAATGTTTTTGGTTAGCATCATTACTTTGGTCAGTATTTTTAAAATTTATGGTGCCTTTAATAACGGAGTGGAATTTTTCACTGAAACCGAAGAGAAGTATGGTCAGGTCGCGGTACGCGCCCAGGGCAATCTATCGGTGGAGGAGGTGCGTAGAATTGTGCAGCAGGTTGAGCGCTTGGTCATCGCTACTCCAGGTGTGCTCTCTACCTATTCAGCCTCTGGCTCAGGTGGTACCCAAGGGGGTGGCGCTAGACCTCCAGAAAAAGATCAAATAGGTACTTTATTAGTTGAATTGGATGACCCTCAAAACCTGGATAAATCGACTCGCGCTGTATTTACCGATATTAGCAAGCGTGCCAATATCATTCCTGGTGTTATTGTTTCGGCCAACTCTTTTGAAGGCGGGCCGCCAATCGGCAAACCTATTCAGCTGCAACTGGAATCGCATAACGAGACCAAGTTAAAGGCGGCTACGTTGATGGTGGCACATTACTTGGCTGATAATATCGAAGGCCTACGTGATGTTACTGATACTACGCCGTTGCCGGGCATCGAGTGGGAGATTAGTGTTGATCGTTCTCTGGCTGCCCAGATGGGTGCGAATGTGAGCGAAGTAGGGCGTGCGGTTCAGCTGGTTACCAACGGCGTTAAGGTTGGTGAATATCGCCCCGACGACGCTGATGAAGAAGTGGATATTCGCGTACGTTACCCTGACGAGGCGCGCGGTATGATGGCGCTGGATGACTTGCGGGTGAATACCGCTTCAGGTTCGGTCCCGGTTTCTAGTTTTGTGCAGCGACTTGCCCGGCCTAGGGTGGATAATATTAAACGTGTCGATGGTATCCAGGTAATGAACGTTAGGGCCGATGTGAACGAAGGTGTATTGGCCGATAACAAAGTTAAAGAAATCGAAAAATGGTTGGCGACGGCTAATATCGACCCGGAAGTTGTGGTTGAGTTTCGGGGCGCCAATGAAGAGCAGAACAATTCAGCGCAGTTCCTGGCAGTCGCTGGGTTGCTGGCTTTATTCCTAATGTTTGTATTGTTGGTGACTCAGTTTAATAGCATTTATCAGGCGGTATTAATTCTCTCCGCAGTCATTATGTCTACTGCTGGAGTATTGCTGGGGCTGCTTATTTCTGGCGCAACTTTCAGTACTATCCTTACCGGTGTTGGTATTGTAGCTTTGGCCGGTATTGTGGTGAACAACAATATTGTCTTGATCGACACTTATAACCATGTGCGCAATACCGACCCAGATCTAACTCCGGCAGAGGCCGTTGTGAGGGCCTGCACCCAGCGTTTACGCCCGGTATTCCTAACTACTGTAACCACGGTACTAGGTTTGCTGCCAATAGCCCTGGGAACCAGCATTGACTTTGTTGGCCGCGAGATAGTGCCAGGTGGTGTTATCACCTCTTTCTTTGTACCGTTGGCCAGTGCGGTGGTCTACGGCTTGGTGTTCTCTACCTTGCTTACCTTGATCGTTACCCCGGTGCTGCTGGTATTGCCACAAAGGCTGCGTTATTTGTGTGTCTATTATTGGCGTAAGCTGAGGGCGTCCAAAGCGGGGCAGGCGGCTTAGTATTTAACAGCCAGCCGAAAAAACTCGGCAAAACCCAAAAAAATCCGCTATAACTATTACTTTGTAGCGGATTTTTTTATGCCTCGGTTTTGCCTTTTTGTCTTGGTCTTCTCCTATATGGGTTCCTGCTGGGCCGATGTCATTATGTGGCTGCCTAAAAGCTATGAAGACAAAGATCGCCACCTCTCTATGGCGGTTGATGTTGTGATGGATACTGAACGTTGCCATCAGGCCCTTAAGGCTACTATTAGCATTGACCAAAGCACCTTGGCGCACCCTATTTATAAAGTGCTTTGTCGGGATGAAAGCCAGACCACCTATTACGAATTGGTTGATGGACTGGATTTAAAAATTATTGTGCCGGTTGTTATCATTGAGCCGGACGACGGCCCTTCAGTCGAGGAGCTGGAACAGGCCCGCAACGATAATATGTGGCGTACCTGCGAAGCCATGCTACAGGAGCAGTATCGCAATTACCCCGAGGTAGATGTGCTTACTAAGAAGCGGCCCAAGGAGCAGTTAACCAGCGATGGCAGCGTGCTGTTTACCGTGGATTTTGATGCGGTTAGTATTTTTGGCAAGCGTTTGCGCTACCGCGCGATTTGCAGTTTTAACTCAGAAAAAGACTACAATATTCGTTTGCGGCCTCGGCCAAGTCTTTAAGCTGCAGCGCTATTGATTGTTACCTCACAGAGTTAGGGCCTGCGGGGTGGTTCGTTGGCCCAGTTTAGTTCGCTCACTCCGGCTGCGTTAACAGCGGCGCTAGTTTAGATGCAAGATTTGCCTTTAAGCTCGGCAATTTTCTCCGCGCTGTAACCTAATACCGTTGCCAAAATATTATCGGTATCTTCCCCTAACATCGGCGGCGCCTTGGCGGTGCTGACCGGCGTACGGCTAAACTTAATGGGGTTGCCAGGCAGGTTTATCTTCCCCGCCAAGGGGTGCTCAACTTCTAGCTTCATTCCCCGGTGCAATATTTGAGGGTCTTCAAACACCTGGTCGATATTGTTTATAGGGCCGCAGGGGACGCCTAAGGTGGCTAACTCTTGCAGCCAATAGTCGCTGCTGCGCTGCACCATAATGCCGGCTACGGTCGCGCAGACGAGTTCACGGTTGGCGACGCGGCTAGGGTTGGTGGCGTAACGCGAGTCGTCCATCAGAGCTTCTTGGCCGGCAAGCTGCAGTAACTTGCGGAATTGGCCGTCGTTGCCCACGGCTAAAATAATAAACCCATCGTCGGTGGTAAAGGTTTGGTAGGGCACAATATTGGGGTGGGCATTGCCCAGACGCTGGGGCACCTTGTTGCCGACTAAAAAATTGGTAGCCTGGTTGGCCAGCATTCCAGCTTGCACATCGAGCAAGGCCAGGTCGATATGCTGGCCCAGGCCGGAGTTGTGACGCTCCAATAGGGCCGCTTGGATAGCAATGGTAGCGTAAAGCCCGGTAACAATATCGGCTACCGCTACCCCAACCTTTTGTGGGCCGGCGCCGGCTTGGCCTTCTTTTTCGCCGGTAATACTCATAAGCCCGCCCATGCCCTGGATCATAAAATCGTAACCAGCACGGTCTTTATAGGGACCGTCTTGGCCAAAGCCGGTAATTGAGCAGTAAATTAGCCGGGGGTTAAGTTCGCACAAGCTGGCATAATCCAAGCCGTATTTTTTTAACCCACCGACTTTATAGTTTTCGATTAAGACATCACATTTTTGCATCAGCGCTTTGATCAGAGCCTGGCCCTCGGGCAAAGTAATATCAATGCTAATGGATTGCTTGCCGCGATTGGCCGCCAAATAATAAGCGGCTTCGGCGGTGTCGTTACCGTCCAGGTCTTGTAAGTAGGGCGGGCCCCAACGACGAGTATCATCGCCAACACCGGGGCGCTCAACCTTAATCACTTCGGCACCCAGATCGGCCAAAGCTTGGCCCGACCAAGGGCCGGCTAAAATACGACTCATATCTAAAACGCGGACACCAGTAAGTGGGGCGGACATCGAGCACCTTCCTAATTTATCAATCCAACAGAGGTTTGAATGGGGCAGCGTACTGCCCCATTAACGGTTAGTAAAAAGCTTGAATGCCAGTTTGAGCGCGGCCTAGAATTAGGGCGTGCACATCCTGGGTGCCTTCATAGGTATTAACCACTTCAAGGTTGCACATATGGCGCATGACCGGGTACTCATCAGAAATACCGTTGCCACCGTGCATGTCGCGGGCTTCACGAGCGATCTCCAGGGCCTTAACGCAGTTATTGCGCTTCATCATAGAGATTAGCTCGGGCGCTAGGTTGCCGGCGTCCTTAAGCTGTGATGCGCGTAAGCTGCCTTGCAGGCCGAGGCTGATGTCGGTTTGCATGATCGCTAGTTTTTTCTGGATCAACTGGTTGGCGGCCAAGGGGCGGTTAAATTGTTTGCGATCTAAGGTGTACTGGCGGGCAGAATGCCAGCAGGCTTCAGCGGCACCCATAGCACCCCAAGAAATTCCCAGGCGAGCTGAGTTCAAACAACCGAAAGGACCCTTTAGGCCTTGTACGCCCGGCATTAAGTTTTCTTCCGGGACAAAGACATTGTCCATAACAATTTCGCCGGTAACTGAAGCCCGTAGTGCGAGCTTGCCTTCAATTTTAGGTGCGCTTAAACCTTTCCAGCCTTTTTCAAGAATAAAACCGCGAATGATATCGTCTTCGGTTTTGGCCCAAACAACAAATACATCAGCAACCGGTGAGTTGGTGATCCACATTTTTGCGCCAGACAGGCTGTAGCCGCCGTCAACTTTTTTGGCGCGAGTGATCATGGAGCCTGGATCGGAGCCGTGGTCGGGTTCGGTCAAGCCGAAGCAACCGATGAATTCGCCGCTGGCTAGCTTAGGCAAGTACTTTTCTTTTTGCATTTCGCTGCCGTAGCTCCAGATAGGGAACATGACCAAACTAGATTGGACCGACATCATTGAGCGATAACCGGAATCTACTCGCTCTACTTCGCGGGCGATTAAGCCGTAAGAAACGTAACTAACGCCGGGGCAGCCATAACCTTCTAGCGGTGAGCCCAATAGCCCCAGCTCGCCCATTTCACGAAAAATGTTTAAATCTGTGTGCTCATTGCGGTAGGCCTCTTGGACGCGGGGTAATAGTTTTTCTTGCGCGTACTGGTGGGCGGTATCGCGCACTAGGCGCTCTTCATCATTGAGTTGAGCATCCATTAAGAATGGATCTTCCCAGTTAAAACTTCCCCAAGCTGATTTAGCCATGATGTAAACCTCATTTTTTAATGGTTGTGGGTCGCTGGCAAGCGACTTTAGCGTGGTAATTCGGTGCGCCGTTAGCAGAGCTTATCTATTAAGGGCGTCAATATTATCAGGTCTATTATGTGTAAGTATTCTAACAAGGATATATGCATATAAAAAATATATCGTATATATCATTACCATATATTTATTATATGAAGTCGTGTTGTTTCCTTATATAGTGAGGCTAAGATGGAAGATGACCTAGGAGCTGAGCCTAGGCCGGTCATTGACACAGGCTGATCAGCTTTAACATCGTTGCAGTTTTACTTTAAATAGAAGACGCCGGAGAGTAATAGGTAGGCCATGGACAAACGACAATTACAAATATTCCGCCAGGTGGCCATTAATTATAGTTTTACTCGGGCGGCTGAACAGCTGCATATGGCTCAGCCGGCGGTGAGCATTGCGGTGGCCAAATTAGAGGCAGAGCTGGCCGTCAAACTATTGAATAGAGTAGATAAAAAGGTGTCTTTAACCGATGCCGGGCGTGCATTACTGGTTCGAGCGGATAGGATTCTCGATGAGTTTGAGCAGGCCAGCAATGAGATTCGTGATTTACAGGTGCTAAATAGCGGCGAGGTTCGGTTTGATACGCCGGCTATGTTGGGTTCGTACTATTTCCCAGAAAAACTCGCCTTGTTTCGTCAAGCTTATCCCAATATACAGTTTCAAATTACCGCCGAGGGTACTCGCCGTTCAGAGCAAATGCTGTTGAACGGTGAAACCGATATGGCCATTGTTAATATGGTTGGGCGATCCCAGGCAATTGAGTCGCATCATTTGGTCAAGGAGGAGGTAGTCCTATGTGTGGCAAAAAACCATGTGCTGGCTCAATCCTTATCGCTCAGCCTAAAGGACTTACAGCAGCAGGATTTTATTGTGTACCACCAGGGTTACCATTTACGGCAAATCTTTCAGCGTTTGGCCAGAGAGGCAATGATGAAACCTAATATTGTATTGGAAACAGATTTGTTGCGACTGATGGTCTCGATGTTGAGCCAAGGTTTGGGAATGGGGCTGTGTTTGCGGCGTTTGGTTGATGCCGAACCTAGTTTGGTTGCTATTCCTTTCGATACGCCTGAATACATTGAAATGGGTATTGGTTGGAAGCGGGGCAGTTATTTGTCTAGGGCGAATCGTGTATTTGTTGAGTTTTTGCTGAATCAGCCAGGCGCAGTCAGCTAAACGTGGAGTATAGGGCTGAATTTTGTCTAGGCAGAAATAAAAAACGGCGCCGAAGCGCCGTTTTTAGTCTGGCTAAAAGATTTACTTCTTAGCTGGACGACCGCGAGTGCTGGCTTTCTTAGCAGCAGGCTTGGCTTTCTTGGCCGCTGGCTTAGCTTTTTTAGCAGCAGGTTTGGCTTTCTTGGCCGCTGGCTTAGCTTTCTTAGCAGCTGGTTTGGCTTTTTTGGCCGCTGGTTTAGCTTTCTTGGCGGCAGGCTTTTTGGCCGCTTTCTTCTTTGGCTTGGCTTTGGCCTTAGCTTTAGCAGCAGCTTTCTTGGCAGCAGCTTTGGCTTTGGCGGCAGCTTTCTTTTCGCTAGCTTTGGCTTTGGCAGCTGCTTTCTTCTCAGCACCTTTAGCTTTGGCAGCAGCTTTACGAGCAGCGGCTTTTTCGCGAGCAGCTTTAGCGCTGGTAGACGCCTTGGCTTTGGCAGCGGCTTTCTTAGCAGCAGCTTTCTCTTTTACTGATTTGGCTTTAGCAGAAGCTTTAGCCTTGGCGGCAGCCTTCTTGGCGGCTACTTTAGCGCGTTCAGCGCGTTTCTTGTCAGCAACCTTGGCGCGAGCAGCGGCTTTCTTAGCGGCTACTTTTGCTTTGGCAGAAGACTTCTTATCGGCATCATTCTGCTTCTTATCTTGTGCGGCTTCGGCTTTAGCAACTGCTTTGGCCAAATCACCGGTGCGCTTGTTGCTTGCTTTAAGTGCTTTTAGGGCAGCTTTAGCGGCAGCGATGTCTTTCTTGGCAGCGCTAGCAGCTTGTTTGTCAGCAGCAGCGGCTTTCTTAGCAGCAGCCAATTGCTTGGCTTGAGCAGCGGACTTCTTCTTTTTAGCAGCGGCGGCAACTTTGTTAGCTGACGCTTTCGCTTTAGCAACAACCTTGGCTGCGGCTTTATCTTGTTTGGCGATGTCAGCGGCTAAGCCTGATTCTTGCTTAGCGCGTGCCTTTGCCAATTGGGCTTGGACTTTTGCCAGTTCTGCTTCTAACTGAGCGACTGGATCTACAACTTTAGCTTTGCGAGCTGCCATTTTTATTTTCCTTTGAGATTAAATAATCTAGCACTGAATTTTTGAAATGACCGCTGAATTTTGCATGCTCAATTCATAGCCATATACGACGCGTGTATAAGGTACGACTTTGATAACAAAATTCAAGGCTTAGGGGCAAAAAAATGGTGATTTTTATCATTTAATCAACATTTTTTTGTATTTCGCATCAATTTTAGTTCAAAACTGTAAATCTGCATTTCGTTTTTGGCTAAAGAGGGCCATTGGGGAGATAGCGGTTATCGGTGTTGGATTTAATCCAAATTAAAAAATCACGCTCAATCGGGGTGCCTTGTTGGCGTAAATATTTTACTAAATAGATAACCGGAGAGTGTTCGCCAGCTTCCCAGTCGGACAATTCCATTTCGGCCAGGGTGAGGAATTTAATTAGCGCTAGAGTTTGCTCGCTGCTAAGTTTTGCCGCGATATCAAACCAAGCGTCACGGCTTTGCTTCATCATTAAACTGTGTTGTTGGCGGTCAGAGTCAGAGAAAAAATTCTTGCTGGAGCAAGGCTCGGTACCTTGTGAATGATCGGCGATTTGTATTATTAACTCGATATCGAGGTGATAGCTACCTGCCTGCTTGGCAATTTCGGGGTCCCAGGAGTCAACAGACATAATTTTTCCTATATAGAGGCTAGAGTAGCGGGGTAATGGCGTTATTATAGACTGCCTTGTCGATAGCTGGAAATGCGTTGAGTCGAATAAACGAAAATTTCAAGTTTTTGAAGTCGAACTCTGCGGGTGTTGAGGCGGTGGGTATAAATTTTGCCTTGCAATCGAGTAACAGCACTTACTTGAGGCTTTGCGCCGACAGGTATCCCTTGTTAGGGTGAAATTCATTAATACAGCTTATATAAGATAATGCTTGAACTTCGAAAAATAATTCATATTGATGCAGATTGCTTTTATGCCGCTATCGAAGTGCGCGATAATGCGCAGCTGCGTGGCCGTCCGGTTGCCATCGGTGGTGAATCTGATCGGCGCGGGGTTATTTCAACCTGTAACTATGAAGCCCGTAAATTTGGTATACGTTCGGCTATGGCCACAGCTTACGCCAAGCGTTTGTGCCCTGGGTTGATTTTACTGCCGGGGAACATGGAGAAATACCGCCAGGCTTCGGTGCAAATGCAGAAAATATTTCATCAATATACGGATATGGTTGAGCCTCTTTCCCTAGATGAAGCCTACCTTGATGTGAGCCATCACTCCGAACCGGCAGCAGCCATTGCGGAGCAAATTCGCCAGCAGGTTGAGCAATCCTTGGCGATAACTGTATCTGCTGGGGTTGCGCCCAATAAGTTTTTGGCCAAGGTTGCTAGTGATTGGCAAAAACCGGATGGCCTGACTATCATTAAGGCAGTGGACATTAGCAATTTTGTGGCCGAACTTGAGGTAAAGCGAATACCGGGGGTGGGCAAGGTTACCCAACAAAAACTAGCCCAACATGGCATTACTTATTGCCGCGATTTGCAACGTTTTACCCGAGGTGAGTTGCAGCAACGCTTTGGTCGATTTGGTGGCCAGCTTTATGATTTATGCCGCGGTAAAGATTTGCGCCCAGTAAAGGCCAGCCGAGAGCGTAAGTCTCTGAGTGTAGAGCAGACGTTCAGTAAAGACCTTGCTGATTTATCTTCCTGCTTGGCTCAGTTAGAGGTGTTGATGCCTAAGCTGCTTGAGCGTTTGCATAAGCAACAAAATCGCTTGATTGAAAAGGCTTTTGTTAAACTCAAATTCAGTGATTTTACCAGCACCACAGTAGAGCGGCTTGGCACCGAGCCGCGTCTGGATGACTACCAAGAGTTGCTGGAAATTGCCTTGTCTAGGGCTGAGCTGCCAGTGCGGTTAATTGGTATTGGGGTTCGTTTTCAGGCCGCTAGCAAGCCGGATTCTATTCCACAGATGTCTTTGTTTTAGCCTTGCCTAGTCATACCGACAAAATAGTTGCTGTGACTAAGTTCCGCCTGGGTTAAAATTGCGTCAGAACGACTAGCTGGTCGGTAATTATATTGAATTTAATGGGATAAAAAGATCTTTTTTTGACGTTGACATTTGGGCTATCTTAACTGAGCCGCCAATATGCAAAAAATATTGCTGCTATGACCATTGGCCCCTTACTTTTTATCCCTCATTCATTATAATCCTCGGCCTTTTATCGCCCGCTTGATTATCGAGCGGGCTGTGTTTTATTCCAATAGAGGTACACCGGTGTTTGTATTCACCGTGAGCGACAAGCTCAATCAACAAGTTTATGTGGGCTCATGTCGTACGGATATCGAGTCACACTGGGTTTTGATCATGGATCAAGCCCAATCGGGTGCTGAAGGCACCTTATTTGAATCCATACGCCATAACTCCCAGGATAATTTCGAGGTGGAGGAATGGGCCTATGCGGAAAATAGCCGGGAATTAAAGCCCTTGCTGGAGGAAGCCAAAGAGGCTACCGGTGCCCAGCCTATCCGCCAGCAAGCCAAATTGTATAAGCCAAACGTCAAGCGGGAAGATATTAACCCCGATATTCGTCGTTTGTTTGAAATGGTCGAGGCGGATTTAGAGTCCGAGTCGGACCAAGATCTATTGCCTGCCAGTGAGACAAGCTCAAGCGACGATAAACTTGAGTCCACTCAGCAAGCGCAAACCACAGCTGGGCCTGATAGTGTTGCGGTTGCAGCTTCGGATAAGGTTGCTTCGGGTCGCACGGGTTCGGCGCTAAAGGAAAAACGTATAAAGGAAGCATTGGAGCAGGAGCGCGAACAGCGCGAATCTCATCGCCATAACCAGTCAACGGTTGAGGCCAATGCCATGCGCGAAGTGATGCTGAGAATCGAACAGCGTCGTCAGTCGCAACGCAAAACCCCGCTACGAAAAAAACCCGGCTCTTCTCTACGCCAAGCTGTTAAGCAAAAAGCGACCACCACGGCCGCTAAAACCAGTAAAAAGGCAGAGGCTGCGAGTTCGGGCAAGCTAGCCAAAGGCCGTACGGGGTCAGCCTTGAAGGAAAAACGCATTAAAGAAGCGATTGCGCAAGAGAAGCTGGCTATGGATTCCGCCAAGAAGCAGCAGGTTTCGGCTCAGGCCGATGAAATGGCCTCTATCTTGGCGAATTTGGATGAGCGCGGTAAAGCCGCGGATAGCCGTCGCCGAAAAATGTAAATCTGATGGCTTTCGAGACCTGCCTGGCTAGTATTGGCGTGGACATTATTCTAATTATTTAACATCGTGCATAGGTGTTGAGAGCATAATGTCTTGGTCTTTGGGTGATTCCGGTGGCGGAATGTTGGGCTGAGTTCAAACTTCGCGGTCTGGATAGCTGGAATCCATGAGTTTTTACTGGATGAATATCAATGACTCAAAACGTTTGGATTCTAATGTTGGCGCAGGCTTTTGCTATGTGTGCCGCTCCTTTGGTGGTGTTTGCCGGTGGCTTAATCGGCAAGCAGCTTGCCCCGGATAGCAGTTTTGCCACTTTACCCGTTGCTGCAATGGTATTAGGGACTGCCTTGGCGGTATATCCCGCCGCACTCATCGCCAATAAAAAAGGCCGCAAGTTGGTCTTTCTAGGGGCGATGATCTTAGGTGCAGCAGCTGCCCTGGTGGCTGTTTACTCCCTGCAAGTTAAGAGCTTTTCTGGTTTTGTTGTTGCCGCCATGTTGATTGGTGTGGTGTTGGCCTGCATGCAGCAGTTTCGTTTTGCAGCGATGGAAAGCGTTGCCCCCGACTTAATGCCAACCGCCGCATCAAGATTATTATTGGCCGGTATTATCGCCGCCTACCTCGGCCCCGAATTGGTGACTATTGGACAAGCCTTGCATGAACAAACTTTTGCCGGAGCATTTTATTTATTGAGCGGCTGTTTTGTTATGGCCTTCCTGCTGATATTGCTGGGTTATCAGAATATCGAAATTGAACATCAAAAAAGTGAGACCAGTCAGCGCAGTTTTGGCCAGATTTTGTCTCACCCAGGGATATTATTGGCCATGGGCAGTGCCGCGGTGGGATTTGCGGTGATGAGCTTTATTATGACGGCAACGCCCATCAGTATGCATGAAATGAATCACCACAGTTTAGAAGAAACCAAGTGGGTGATTCAAAGTCATATCATGGCGATGTTTGTGCCATCACTTTTCTCTGGCTGGTTGGTGCGCCGGTTAGGGTTCACCCCGATGATGTGGGCGGGCTTGGGGATATATTGTATTTGCCTTCTCATCGCTTATTGGGACCAATCCTTGCTGCACTACTGGGGGGCATTGGTCTTGTTGGGCTTAGGTTGGAATCTATTGTTTGTTGCTGGAACGGCTTTACTGCCGCAGATGTATCAAGCGAATGAGGCACACAGAGTGCAAGGCTTGAACGACCTGGTGGTGTTCAGTGCGCAGGCGATTGCGTCGTTAGGCTCTGGAGTTTTATTGTTGCTGCTGGGTTGGCAGGGGCTTATGTGGGTTGCCCTGCCTATTATCGCTATTCAAGTACTGTTGCTGCTGAACTGGCGCCGCGCTAATAATCATCAAACTGTACTTTAGCAACGGCGTTAGCATTGCCTGCCTTATGCCTAAGCTGTGCCTAGACTACGCCAGCCCGCATGGATCATAGGTGGTGAGCTAGCAATGGCTATAGCGACGAATTAGAAATCTGTTGCGCTGTGTCGCTCCGGCAATTGTAGGGCTTCATCGCCCCAGACTTTATTTACTCGTGTGCCACGCTGAACCGCAGGCCGGGCTTGAACTTCCTTGGCCCAGCGCACTACGTGCTCATAGTGGTTTACGTCTAGAAATTCCTGAGCGCTATATAGCTCGCCTATGACTAGGATTCCGTACCAGGGGTAGATGGCCATATCAGCAATGGTATATTCATCGCCAATCATAAAGCGCTTATCGGCCAAATGGCGATTAAGTACGTCCAGTTGGCGTTTGACTTCCATGGAAAAACGGTCGATACAGTATTCGATTTTCATCGGCGCATAACTGTAAAAATGACCAAAGCCGCCGCCTAAATAGGGTGCGCTGCCCATCTGCCAAAATACCCAATTCATGCACTCGGTGCGCGCCGCTGGTTCGGTCGGTAAAAAGGCTGAGAATTTTTCTGCCAGGTAAAACAAGATCGACGCGGACTCAAATACTCGCGTCGGCGGGGTAGTGCTGTGGTCGAGCAATGCGGGAATTTTTGAGTTTGGGTTAATGTCGACAAATTCATTGCCAAATTGTTCGCCCTCGCCAATGTTAATTAAATAGGCGTCGTATTCCGCTTCCTTGTGTCCTAGTAGCAACAGCTCTTCCAGCATAACCGTGGCTTTCACACCATTCGGGGTGGCTAGTGAGTAAAGCTGGAATGGGTGTTTACCAATGGGCAGGGTCTTGTCGTGGGTGGCGCCGGCAGTGGGGCGGTTAATATTGGCAAATTTACCGCCGCTTTCAGAATTCCACTGCCACACCTGGGGTGGAGTATAGCTTTCGTTTTCGCTCATTACTCATCTCGCTTATGGTTTGTTGGTTTTATGCCGGGCGGGGTTGGTTTGGGCGTCTTGCAGTAAAACCCTTAGGCAGTTCAGCAATTTATAGCAGCGCGATGAATACTTAAAGGCGAATTAACAAATCATCACACTGGGCTATTCCAAGCCGAGATAACAGGCCACTTCAAAGATGTCAGGTTTACCTTCTTCGTGTCCGAAATAGCACACTTCTTCTAACTCGCTTGAGCTGTCGTCCCCTTGGCAAATAACAAACTCTTGTTTATGTTGCTTGGCCAAGTCGTATAAAAAGTTGAGCGGCACTTTAAGTTGTTTGCTCTTTTTGATTTCCCAGCAAATACCCAGTCGATCTTCTGCTTGTACCGGTTGGCAAATACCCGGCCCGGCTTGCAGCCACGCTTGCAGTTCGGCCGACATAGCCTCGTAACAATCGGCCAGCTCTGGGCCTTCACAATAAATACTTAAATACATACAGATGAACCGTTAAATTGAATGATCGAGAGTTTTTGTGCTGAAATTTGTCGCATATAGTATGCCGCAATAGAGTATTTGTAAAAGCTGAGTTTGGTCGTTTGGTTTAAAATTTAGCTTGAGCTTATTGCTTGTGTTTTATCACATTGAGTATTCGTGATTATGATTCTGAGCTGGCGTTTTCCCGTCACCCCTTGATTTTTGGTGTCTAGACATTAAAGTGCCGCTGGACTTGCCTGGTTTGTTTTGTGATATTGACTGACCCAGGCAATGAATAGCCTGGGCTGAATGTCTAAGTTTGCCTGTTAGTTTGGTTCGCGCCTATCGGTGCATACCTTCTCTGTTGGAAGGTCGGTAACAACTTTTTGGAAATATAAAAGGAATTTATATGAGTCGGTTTGGGCTGTTAGTGCTGACGTTACTGGGTTGTTTGTCTCCTCCTCAGGCTGATGAGCTTATATTTTCCACTCACTATATTAAACCCTTCGCCTGGCAGGAAAATAATCAGCTGCGAGGGATGGCGGTTGATATGGCTAGGGAGATGATTAAAGACATGGGTGGAGAGCAAGCTATTCAAGTATTGCCCTTTGCTCGAGGTCTTCGAAACGTAAAAACCGGTGCCAAGCAAGTTATGTTTGTGGTGGCTAAAACCCCTGACAGGGAAAGTTGCATGCAGTGGGTTGGGCCAATTATTAGCAACGATGTGTATTTTTATAAACTTAAGTCCTCAGCCTTTAAATTAGAACAGTTAGCGGACTTGGCTGATTTGACCATCAGTGTTGGGCGCGGCAATAGTGACCATAGCTACTTATTAAAACTGGGTTTAGGGCGGCTGATTCCGGCGGGCAACCAAAAAGCTTCCCTGCAAATGCTGAGAATGGGGCGGGTTGATGTCAGCCCCATGGGTGAAATGGTGATTCAGGGCATGGCAGAGGACGCCAATATTAATCCAGATGATTTCGAGCGAACTAATTTAAAACTGTACGAGTCAGAGCTGTACTTCGCTTTTTCGAGTGATGTGCCCGCCGCTACGGTACTTAGGTGGCAGCAGGCTTTTGCGCGCTTAAAAGACAGCGGCAAGTATCAAAAAATCACTCGTGCCTATTTAGTTGAACAATAAATAGTGTGAGCAATATTTTTGTTGAGAGGCTTTTTTAAGAGGTAATAAAAAAGGCCAGTAAGCATGGCTTACTGGCCTTTTAAATAGTGGTAGCTAGAGGCGGACTTGAACCGCCGACCCCAGCATTATGAGTGCTGTGCTCTAACCAGCTGAGCTACCTAGCCACTGGACCTAAAAACAATTCCTACAGGAGCTGTTTGAAGGGCGCGTATTTTGTCTATTTGCCGGGATTATGTCAAGGCTCTGATCGGAGAAAGTCTATTTTTTTTGTGATTCATGCTTCTCCTCTCTCGCCCCCCTATGGGTTTGTTTCATCAGTGGGTTTTGGCTTGGCCTTGGTTTTTACTAAGGCGATGGTCATGGTGCCGGCAACCACTAAAAAAGCCCCTAACCAACTCAGCCAGGATAGCTGCTCTGGGGTGACAATGCCCGGTAGTGCCCAGGCAGCTATATGTACGGCTAAGACGCTGGTGAGTGGGGTAATGGCAACGGTGGCGCTAACCCGGCTGGCCTGCCAGTGCTCCATGGCCATGGCGAAAGCACCGTAGGAGACAATAGTGCTAAAGCTGGCAAATACTAGGCAGTAAAGCTGGGTTTGATCCAGGTTTAGTAGTTGCTCTGGTTTGGCCAATGGTAACAAGAAAAAAGCCCCGCCTATGTATATAGTGGCCAAAATCTGAGGCGAGCGGAAATCCTTAAGTAGGCGCTTTTGGGCTAGGCCGTAAACAACCCAGCTGAGGGCAGAGACAAATACAATTAGAATGCCTTGATGGTAACGTGAGCTACCACCCCCTTCGAAAACATTGACAATACTGCGGTAAAAAAATAGCAATAAGCCAGCGATAAAAACCATCAAACCCAGCACTTGCCAGGATCCGAAGGGTTCTTTGTAGAGCCAGACACTGATAACCATCAGCAGCAGCGGAGCAACCTGGATAACCACTTGGGTGGCTTCGGTGGAGCTGTAATCTAGACCGATCGCCCAAAGTAGGTAGTTGATGACCAGGCCAGTAACGGCGGCCAGCATGTACAGGGCCAGGTTGGCTCGCCGCAGTTGTCGCCAACCCAGACCGCCTTTGTAATATTGGTAGCCTCCCACTAATACGGCAGCGACTAACAGCCGGTACCAGGTAATGGTTAGTACATCCATGGCTGGCAGGATGGCCGTGATGGCCACCGGCAAGACTCCCCAAAATACCGCAGTTAGCAGGGCTAGGCTTAGGCCCAGCTGCCAGCGACCGCTAGGCTGATGTGCGCTCAATTTCCGCGCTATACGTTAAAGCGGAAGTGAATGACATCGCCATCTTTAACAATATAGTCCTTGCCTTCTAAGCGCCATTTGCCCGCATCTTTGGCACCGGCTTCGCCGTTAAACTCAACAAAGTCTTCATAACCGATGATCTCGGCGCGGATAAAGCCTTTTTCAAAATCGGTATGGATCTTACCAGCGGCTTGTGGTGCAGTAGAGCCGACCGGAATAGTCCAGGCGCGAACCTCTTTAACGCCAGCGGTAAAGTAGGTGTGTAAGTCGAGCAAATTGTAACCGGCGCGAATAACGCGGTGCAGGCCGGGTTCTGCTTGGCCCAGCTCTTCGAGGAAGTCGGCCTTTTCTTCATCATCTAACTCGGCAATTTCTTCTTCAATTTTGTTGCAAATCGGTACTACAACGGCTTTTTCTTCCGCCGCGATGGCCATAACAGTGTCGAGGTGAGGGTTGTTTTCAAAACCCTCTTCATCGACATTGGCGATATACATGGTTGGCTTGAGTGTTAGCAGGTTGAGTTCTTTTAATTGTGTTAGCTCATCATCATTTAAGTCGAAGGAGCGCAGCGGCTTGGCTTCATTCAAATGCGGTAACACTTTCTCCAGCAGGGCCTTCATCGCAATGGCGTTGGCATCGCGGCCTTTGGCGGCTTTGGTGAAGCGTTGCAGGGCTTTTTCACAGCTGTCCAAGTCGGCTAGGGCCAGCTCGGTATTGATAATCTCGATATCGTTAGTTGGGTTGATTTTACCCTCAACATGAATCACGTTTTCGTCTTCAAAGCAGCGTACTACATGGGCTATGGCGTCTGTCTCACGGATATTGGCGAGAAATTTATTGCCCAAGCCTTCACCCTTGGATGCACCAGCAACTAAGCCGGCAATATCAACAAATTCCATGGTGGTGGCGATGGTACGCTCGGGCTTAACGATTTCAGCCAGCTTGTCTTGGCGCAGGTCGGGTACCGCAACCACACCCGCATTGGGCTCGATGGTACAAAACGGGAAGTTCTCAGCACCGATGCCGGCCTGGGTTAACGCGTTGAAAAGGGTAGATTTACCTACATTGGGTAGTCCCACAATGCCACAATTAAAGCCCATAACGGAGTCTCGCAATAAAGTCTAAAGTCGCTGCAAACAGCGCTGAAAAAATAGGCGGGCATTCTACTACAACTGCTCTGGGGCCGATAGGTGGAGAGCGATGATGAGCTGAAAAACTATGCCAACTGTCGTTACAAGTTTCTGCTAGTTCGGGTGCTTATCCGGGCTTTCGGCCTAGGGCCGTTCCATCTATTCCGCTTTTTCCCGCTCGATGGTGGGCTATTCTAATGAACAAGGCAGGCATAAAAAAGGCGCCCGTAGGCGCCAGGTCAATCTACCAGCAAGGCTTTATGCCGTTTGGCCTTGCTGAGTTTCGTGCTTATCATCGTCAGCGGGTAGGTTTTCCCAGATGCGTGAACGCAGCGATACCAGTAGAACAACGATGGCAATACCAACGCTGAAGACAAATATTTGCCCATATAAGTTGGGAATTTGTTCGATGTTTTCTGGGTCAAAGCTGCCTGCCAGCAAGCCTGAGATAATATTGCCAATCGAGTAGGTCAGGGTGAAAACACCCATCATCTGGCCCAAGAACCGGCGTGGCGATAAACGGCTAACCGCAGCTAGGGCAACAGGACTTAAGCATAGCTCACCGACAGTGTGTAAAAAGTAAGTAGCAATCAACCAGTAGGGCGCTACTTTCAAACCACTGGCGGCATATTGAGCGGCAAAATACATAACCACAAAACCACTGGCCATAATGATTAGGCCTATTGCACATTTTATACCGTAAGCGGGGCTGACAAAGCGCTTGCCAAGGTTAATCCATAAGGCTGCAAAGAAAGGTGTCAGGGCGACGATAAATATGGCGTTGGCCGAAGCAAACCAGCCGGTGGGGATGGTAAAGCTGCCAATAACTCGGTTGGTGTAATCTTTGGCGAACAAATTTAATGAGGAGCCCGCTTGTTCGAAACCAGACCAAAAGCAAGCCGAGGCAATACAAATGAGTAACAAGGCCCAGAGTCGTTTTTTCTCGTTATCGCTTAAGTTTCCTAGAAAATATATATAGCCATAGTACGCAACAAACATCAGGGTAAACGCTATAGCGGTGTACTGGGCCAGAGGGACTGGATTCAGGGTGATGACGCCTTTCATGGTCAATGTAAACACTAGCGCTATCAGGCCAATGAACACTGCAATGGCTACCCAGGTATTCTTTTGCCCGGCTGCGGATAGTGGCTCGGGGGGGTGGCTACCAACACCTTTAAGCTTGGGCGCCGTCAACTTATATTGAATTAAACCAGCCGCCATGCCTATAGCTGCTGCGCCAAACGCATAATGCCAACCGGCATTCTGTTCTAACCAGCCACAGATAAAGTAGCCAAAAATAGAGCCAAGGTTGATACCCATATAGTAGATAGCATAACCGGCATCGCGGCGTTCATCTTTTTCGCTGTAGAGTTGTCCCACTAAGGCGGCTATATTGGGTTTTAATAAGCCTGTGCCCAACACTACAAAAATAAGTCCGATAAAGAATGTGCCCTCAACTGGAATGGCCAAGATAACATGGCCAATTAATATAATGACCGCACCGTAGAAAACCGCATTCTGGCCCCCAAACATTCGATCGGCCAGCCAGCCTCCAGGTAAGCCCATAAAGTACACGGAACCAGTGTAAAGGCCGTAGATAGCAGTAGCTGACGCAATGGTGAAAACCAAGCCTCCTTCTTGCAGGCTGGCGGTCATATAGATAACCAGCAGTATGCGCATACCGTAGTAGCTCATGCGCTCCCACATTTCGGTGAAAAATAGCGTGGTTAAGCCGCCAGGGTGACCAAAAAAGCTGCGATCTGTTGCTGAACTCGCTTCTGGGTTCATAGGGTTTTCCTTATGGAGTTTCGGTACTGATTAACGCCCAGGGGCGAGAAAAAGGCACTGTTATTATTCTTTCTAAGTTCGTTATACATGACGAACACTTGGCCTAAGTCCTCCATTCTATCGCCAAGCGGTGTCTTGAGTCACTATGGGCGGGGGCGCTATTGCCGAATAATCTGGCTGCTGTTTCGATTGCAGTCCGTCAAAAGAGTTTATCGGTAATATTATCAGGGTTGTTTATGACCCCAAATTATTGGGATCAGCTATACCAGGGTTTAGGCGCGCAGCCGATAGCGGCCGAGTACCAAGCCAGGATTGACCCACCGGCACTGGGCAGGTGGTGCAGGGCAAGCGTTAGATCTTGGTTGTGGCCTGGGTGAATTGCAGTTACAAGAAAAGACCATTTGCCCCTATAGCAAGGCAAAGCGGGTGCCGGCATGTTGGTTTCGAAAAGGATAAATGCAGCGCCGGCTTATTTTTTGCTGACGCTGTTATAGAGGGTTAAACCGTTGTTAAATAGGCATCGTATTCTAACGGGGTCACCCGGCTGGTGAATTCGTTCAACTCCTGCCATTTACACAGGGCAAATATTCGCTGAAAGTCTTCACCTAGCTGGTTTTTGATGAAGTCTGATTGCTCAAGTTTTTTCAAGGCGTCGGGCCAGTACTGTGGCAAGCTAGGTTCACAAACACTATAGGCATTGCCTGTTATGGGCGCATCAGCTTGCAATTTGTTTTCTAAACCATATAGGGCGCCGGCTAATACGGTGGCCAATACTAAATAGGGGTTGGCATCGGCACCGGCTACTCGATGTTCAATGCGACGGGCCTTGTTGTCACTGTCGGGTACCCGTAAGGCAACGGTACGGTTTTCATAGCCCCAGCTGGGCGATAGGGGGGCGTGGCAGCCCGCTTGAAAGCGTCGGTAGGAGTTTAGATGTGGGGCAAATATCGCCATCGACGCCGCCATGGTTTGCTGCAGGCCGGCAATGGCATGGCGCAGCTGTTCGCTGCCTTGCTCGGTGCCGTTGTCGTAAATGTTGTCGCCGTTTTTATCTAGGCAACTAAAGTGCATATGCATGCCGTTGCCGGCTTCGTTGCCGACCGGCTTGGCCATAAAAGAGGCCATAAAGCCGTGCTTTTGACAGACGGCACGAATAGTACGCTTGAGCATTAAAGCATGGTCGGCGGCGAGTAGTGGCTTATCAACGTGGTTAAGGTTGATTTCGTATTGTGAGGGCGCCGCCTCTTTAACAAAGGTGTCTGCCGGAATGCCGAGTTCGGCACAGGCGGTTTTAAGCTCGTCCCAAAGAGCGCGGTTGGCATTCATGGCATCCAGGTCGTAGGGCTGGCCACCTAGATCGGTGTCGCCAAATAAATTAACCCCGGTATGAACGGGCTCGCCTTTGTCATTTAAATTCTGTTGGAATAAATAAAATTCCATTTCTAGTGCGACCACTGGAGTTAAGCCCTGCTGGGCAAAACGTTGCTGAATATTTTGTAAAATATTGCGTGGGTCGCTGGGGTCTGGTTTGCCCTGAGTGGTGGCCATGGTCACTTGAATTTGAGCCGTGTCAGGTCTCCAGGGTTGTTGTACTAGGCTGCCGCTAACCGGTAGACAGACGCCGTCGGCATCGCCGCTGGCAAATACAATCTCTTCGATATCGCGACCCCAGATATCTAAATACAAGGCTGTTACAGGTAGCTTGAAGGCGCCCTTGTACAGCTTGCTGATGTTCTCTGGGCCAATTAATTTACCTCTGGCACGGCCGTTGTAATCGCAAAGTAATACCTCGATGGTTTTTATTTCGGGGTGTTGTTGCAGAAAGTCTAGGCTCTGTTGCATATTTGGCTGCTGCTCAGTGGGCATATTTATTGCTCATCGTGGAAACAGCCCCTGTCACCAGGGGCTTTAATATCATATTAAAAAAATAGTTTTTTTTAAAAATTAAAAGTCGTAAGTAAAGTCTAGGCCCCAGCTTACTGGCTTGGAAATACCCACTTGAGTATTGTTGATGCCGTAGCCATATTGGTTGTCTAAATCACCATTGGCCCAGCCACGTTCAAAGTAGCGCTCACTAAAGACGTTTTCAACCCAGGCATTAATGTGCCAGTTGGAATCGCTGTTGAAGCCGGCGCGTAAATTGGTAACGTGATGGCTGCCTTGGCTAATCGCTTCGATGTTATCCAGGTCGCTGTACTGTTTGCTCTGGTACAAATGCTCCAGGGTGAAATACACCGAGCCGTTGCTAACAGGCAATGTGTAAGTGGCTAGGGCGGCAGTACTGACCTTGGCGGAAAAGGGCAGTTGATTGCCTTCACAAGCCGCATTACAGGCTGTGCCAATTACGCCTTCGTCATCGCTAACTTCAACATCTTGATAAGCGGCGGTGAAAAACAGATCGAGATTGTCAGTGGGCAACCAGCGAATATCCAGTTCGGCACCTCTACCTTCGGCCTCGCCTAAGTTATCGACCAAGGTTGAGCCATTGTCGAAATAAACCAGCTGTAAGTCTTCGTAGGTATAAGAGTACAGGGCCAGGTTGGCTTGTAAGGTGTTGTCGAATAGCTTGGTTTTAATGCCGACTTCAAGGCTGTCTACGGTTTCAGGGTCGAAACTCAGGGGCTTAGTGCCCGCATCGGCCACACCGTCATCATCGTTGTCGACCAAAACGGCGCCATAGGTAGCGTAACCACCGGACTTATAACCTTGGCCGTAGTTGGCGTAAACTGAGACTTCTTCGCTAATTTGATAATTGGCGGCGACTCGTTGAGTGGTGTCGCTCCATGTTGTCTCGTCATAAACGAAATCAGGGATGGAAAATTCGAAGTTAAAGTTGTTGCCTAAATAGCCGCCGGAATCGGTGACTTTGATACCCATTTTTTTACTGTCTTCAGTGTAGCGAACGCCATACATCAAATCTAAATTTTCAATCGGGGTCCAGGTCAGGTCGGCAAACACGGCCCAGCCATCGGCTTCCACTTTGTTAAAAATATCTTCGGTTTTAAAACTCAGTGCATCGGCCTGGGCTTCGCTGATATCCCCAGCAGAAGGCGTGGCTTCTAACCAATAGCTTAAAAAGTTAACATCGGCGCAGCCGTTAACAACGGGGCCGTCAAAGTCGTCGGAATCAGTGCGACCAATGGCGTTACACAGGTCGTTTTCGTTGAACTGGCTGCCGGTATAGCTATCAATTTCTTCTTGGTAGTAGCTGGCGCCGACAAAGCCGACCAATGAGTCGCTGGCTTCAAAGTTCAGACGCAGTTCCTGGCTGAAGTATTCAACATCTAGGTCTAAGAAATAGTTATCAACTAGCTCTGGGCGGGCGTCGTAGTCTTCTAAGTAGTAGAAGTTATAGCTTTTCCAGCCAGTGATAGAGGTCAGGCTCATGCTGTCATTGATGTCGAATTCGATATTGGCGGTGATGTTGGCAATCTCGCCCTCATCAATTGCGTCTTCACCTTTTAGATCCTGGCTAACGCGATTTTTGGACAGGCCTAGGGTTTCATCCCAATAAATCGAAGAGTTTTGCTCACGGTCTTCATACTGGGCGGTGATGGTGGCCTCGACAGAGTCGCCGACATAGCGCAAGGCGATGCGAGCGGCGGTACGATCGTGGAAGCCAAACTTATCTCCACCTTGGTTGTTGGCAATATAGCCATCTTCATCCAGGTCGCTAATGCTGGCACGCAGGTATAAATTTTCGCTTAAAGGTTGGTTGATGGTGGCGGTAATTTCGCGACGGTCGTATTTACCTAGACCCACCTTGATAGAACCCTCAAATTCTTCGACCGGCTTTTGAGTTTTAATGCTGACGGCGCCGGCAATAGCGTTACGGCCAAACAAGGTGCCCTGGGGGCCCTTGACGACTTCGGCTCCAGCCATATCAAAAAATGAGGTTTGCACCCCGCCGGTACGGCCTGACCAGACGCCATCAACAAAAATGGCGACGGATGGATCGCCACCAATACCAAAGTCATTGGTGCTGATGCCGCGCATCGCCATGGCGTCGGCGAAGCTGTCTTCGGTGGCACCGCTAAAGCCCGGTGACATAGCGACTAGGTCGCGCACATCTTCCATGCCGGCCTTTTCCATAAAGTCTTGTGAGAATGCGGAAACGGCTAGGGGTACATCTTGCAGGCTCTGTTCGCGTTTCTGTGCGGTAACGACGACCTCTTCAATTTCTGCAGCATTTGCAGGTAGGGCGATGGCCGCTATAGCGAGGGATAACAGCGTTTTTGGAATAACAGTTTTTGACAGTGTTTGCAGTGACTTGCTCATGGTTTTGCCTTTCATGATTGTTTGCAGACTGAGTCTGTAAACGGGATGTTATTTTTTTATGCTCCGTCTCCGGCCAAACAACGACCAGTGAAGTGCTGTTTTTTATGTTACTACCGGCTTTCAACCAGGCTAAACCACGAGCCTTCGCTAAAATTACCGTTAGTTGGCATTTATCATAGAGCGAGAAAAGTTTTCAACAATGCCCCGTTTGGGGTAATACAGGCCATTGTTTTCCTAATAGTTATGGATTTGTTTGTTTATGCGCCAGGCTTGGGTTTGGCGAAGTAACTCGCCAGGGGGTCTTCGCTGGGGGATTTTTCGAAATGGCTCAAGGAATTCAGAAACAGAGAGAAAAGTTCGGTTTGGGAGCTAACATCCAGTTTTTGATACATGTTTTTGCGATGGCGGCGTAGGGTTTCAGGTGAAATTCCCAGCTTTTCAGCGGACCGGTTGGTATTGTTGCCTTGCAGCATCAGGCCCAATACATCCTTTTCGCGGCCAGTTAGTAAAGACCGGCCAAATAAATCGAAGGCCCGGTGCACGCTCTTGTTGACACCGGTAGCGTCTATTTTTTCACCTTCGATATCGGTTAAATTTACCAGGCGAGCGTGAACTTGGCTCAAGCTACGAATTGTGGGTTCGATATCACGTAAAAATTCTAGTTCTTGCTCACTGAAATGCGCCGTCTTCATATCGCGCATTAATGAAATATGCAGCGTGGCATCGTCATCAAGCTCGGTGATATAAGCAATTTCGTCGCTGGTATCTAAGTGGGCATAGTAGCTACGGTAATAGTCGCTTTGCTTTAATTGCTGGTTGCCGATTTCGGTAATACGATAACAGCCTGGAGACTTCTGGTGGTTGACCGCCGAGAGGTAGAAGGGGTCGAGTAAATAGCCGCCTTCAATATAATGGTCTATCTGTACATTGACCTCTTTACTGCCTTGAATCTCATGGTAGATGGCCGTTGGCGCGAGATCGCGACGGAATAACCAAATTTGTGGGTGATCTACGTGCAGGTAGCTTGCCAGCATCGCAATAAGCTTGGGGAAGAAATCTTGTTTGCCTAATTGGTCAACCACGGGGCTTAAAGATTGGTTCCAGTGGCATAACTGTAGTTTGTCATTATCCATGGCAGCATTATTCAGTGGCGCTATAGTCATGTCAATCTACCCCAGTTGGGGTGTTGTGAAGATGTTGGAGTCTATGGTCTTATTGCCCCACGCTGGCGCTTTTAATCCCGCGCCGAAGATAATTGCCACAATTCAGTGAGCTTAAGCACCGTTGATTCCAAGCGGGGTGGTCATTTTGGCGCACTCTGGATGAAATACGCTGAATAACTAGGAGGCTCCATGAGCTACAACCGTACTACCGCTGAATACCAGCAGTTAGATGCTCAGCATCATTTACACCCTTTTACTGATTTCAAAGACCTGCTAGAGAAGGGTAGTCGTATTGTGGTGAAAGCCGAAGGCCCCTACATTTATGACTCCGAAGGCAATAAAATTCTCGATGGCATGGCCGGCTTGTGGTGCTGCAATTTAGGTTATGGGCGCCAGGAAATTGTTGACGCCGTAAACCAACAGCTGCAAGAACTGCCTTATTACAATAACTTTTTCCAATGCAGTCATCCGCCAGCGGTTGAATTATCAAAACTGCTAACCGATATCGCCCCTGAGCATATGAATAATGTGTTCTATACCAACTCCGGCTCCGAGGCCAATGACACCGTCATTCGCATGGTTCACCGGTATTGGGATTTAAAAGAGCAGCCTCAACGTAAAACCATTATTGCTCGCAATAACGGTTACCACGGTTCTACCATTGCAGCGGGCAGCCTGGGTGGTATGAGCGGTATGCACAAGCAATACGCTACCTTGCCAGGCATTGAACATATCGACCAGCCTTATTGGTTTGGTGAGGGCGGCGACCTAAGCCCGGAAGAATTCGGCCTGCAAACGGCGCAAAAATTAGAAGCTAAAATTCAACAGCTGGGTGCCGATCAGGTCGGCGCTTTTATCGCCGAGCCAATACAAGGTGCCGGCGGCGTGATTATCCCCCCCACAAGCTATTGGCCGGAAATTCAACGTATTTGTAATGAGTATGGTGTGTTGCTGGTCTGTGATGAGGTGATTTGTGGTTTTGGTCGCACCGGCGAGTGGTTTGGTTCAGATTACTTTAATATCAAGCCCGATTTAATGCCCTTTGCCAAGGGTGTTACCAATGGCTATCAACCCCTAGGCGGTGTGTTAGTTGGTGACCGTGTTGCTGATGTCTTAAAATCGGGTGGTGGCGAATTCACCCACGGTTTTACCTATTCGGGTCATCCGGCTTCCTGTGCGGCAGCCATTGCCACCATTAAGTCACTGCGCGATGAAAAAATTATCGACAATGTGAAAAATAATACCGGCCCGTACTTACAGCAGCGTTTGGCCGAGTTAAAAGATCACCCGCTGGTGGGCGAAGTGCGCTGCATTGGTTTTATCATGGCGATTGAATTGGTGAAAGACAAAGCCAGTCGCGAACGCTATGACGAAGAGCTGGGTGCCGGTAGCCTATGTCGTGATGCCTGCGTGGCCAACGGCCTGATTATGCGTGCGGTGGGCGACACCATGGTAATGTCACCACCGTTAACCCTAAGCAAGGAACAGATAGATGAGCTGGTGAGCAAGGCTAGGGCGGCCTTGGATGATACCGCTACAGCACTGGCCTAGGTAAAAACAAAACCCCCGCTTAAGCGGGGGTTTTGTTATCCGCCGCAGTTGAACCACAACTCCAATAAAAACTAGAAAGGCAGGCCATGAATACCCATATCAAAGCACTTAAGCCCCGCGACCTCACCTTGTTTACCGTATCGGCGATTTTACTGCTCGATACCTTAGCGGCCGCAGCGGCGGTGGGTGTCTCTAGTGTTTTTTGGTGGTTGTTTCTGGGGCTGGTCTTCTTTTTACCGTTTGGTTTTATTAGCGCAGAGATGGGCACCACCTACCCAGAGCAAGGCGGTGTTTATGCCTGGGTTCGCAATGCCTTTGGTAAACGTTGGGGCTCACGCGTCTCTTGGGCTTATTGGGTCAATACCGCTTTGTGGTGCCCGGCAATCTTTATATTATTTGCCGGAGTGTTTAAACAGCTGTTTGCCCCTGAGCTTAGCTTGGCCTGGCAGATTGGCATCGGCATCGCGCTGTCTTGGATAGCGGTGGCGGTTAATGTAATGACCCTGGACGTCGGCAAGTGGGTGCCTAACCTCGGTGCAATCTTAAAAATCGTTATCTTCAGCACGCTGATTGTCGGTGGCTTATTTTATGTGCTTGAAAATGGTATGGCCAATACCATCAGCCTAGAAACTATGACTCCAAACTGGAGCAGCAGCCTGGAATATATCCCCGCGATTATCTACGGCATGTTGGGCTTTGAACTCATGTGTTCCAGCAGCGATGAAATTGAGAATCCCGCTCGGGATATACCCAAGGCCATATTATATTCCGGCCTAATTATCTTGGCCTTTTATGTCTTTGGCACTGTTGCTGTACTGGCGGCAATACCCGTTGCGGATGTTAATTTAGTCGAGGGTTTGGTTGATACCTTAAGGTTATTTTTTGGTGGCAGCACCTTGGGCAATAGCTTCGTGGTCTTGTTGGGCATTGCGGCCTTGTACACTTTTTTTTCCAACGGTGTAACCTGGGCCTTGGGTTGTAATCGCACCATGGCCGAAGCGGCGATTGAAGGCGAGCTGCCGGCGATTTTTGCCAAAGAGCACCCAAAGCACGGTACCCCAGTAGGTGCTGCCGTCGCCATGGGGGTGGTGAGTAGTTTAGTCTTGGTTTTATACGGCGTTATGGCGGCCGACAATGAAGATTTATTTTGGTCGTTGTTTTCATTTAGTGCGGTAATATTTTTGTTAACCTATATCGGTATGATGTTGGCGTTTATAAAATTACGCAGTGCTGATGCCAATAAAGATCGTCCTTACCGTGTGCCTGGCGGCGAAGTTCTGGCAAAAATAATGGCATTGACTTGTCTCGCGGTTATTGTCCTGGCGATTGTTTTGTTTATCTATGTTCCGGGGGGTGATGACGGTGCAGGTATGCAATGGCCGGTGTTGATCGGCACTATCGTGACCATGCTGGTAGGTGAGATCATGGTGCGCTTAGCCGAGCGCGGGTCGGCAAGTAGCGCAGCCTGAGTTAAGCGGGATTAGAATCAGAATACCCAAGCTTACTGCTATTAGGTCGTGTTGGTAAGGTTCGCGGCCCTAGCCTCAGCAGAATAGTTTAGATCTAGACACTAGCACGATGCAGGCTTAGATCTGGGGTTTTGTTTTCCAGACTCTGTTGGTTCGTCAGGCTCACCATGAGCGGAAAACAGAGTTAATGTAAAGCCCCATAATCCGCTCCTCCTGAGCTTGTCGAAGGACGTGTCTGGAAAATAAAACGCCAGAGCTAAGCCGGAAAAGAATCAGAGAATTTATTGCTAGGGGTGAAAATCCGGGCCGCCAGGGTGGTTTGTATTGCTGCCGGTCGCACGCAGCTCAGTGTTGGCGGCGGCTGTGGAACTCGCTACGTCGCTCAAACAGTCCTCGCCTAAAAACGCCGCCAACACTGAGTCGCTAAAAGCGCGCCCTGATTGGCTGCAAAGCTACCGCTCCTGCTCACGCGCCTTACCTACGTCCTGTAGGCAATACAAACCACCCCGCCGGCCCTCGCATTGCGGGAACAATAAATAGATTGGAGATTAGGACTGGCGCGATGCAGGCTTAGATCTGGGGTTTTGTTTTCCAGACTCTAGGAGACAGGAGTCGACGTGAAGCCTACATGACCAATTCCCGTGGAGGAAATTTGGGCTTGGTCGAAGACCGAAAGCCCGGATGGCTTGAGTCCATGTATTCACCGGCGTGTCTGGAAAATAAAACGCCAGAGCTAAGCCGTAATAGAGCCACAACACCCAAAGCATGCTGCTATTAGGTCTCGTTGCTAAGGTCAGTGGCAGTAGTTCGGGCCGCCAGGGTGGTTTGTATTGCTGCCGGTCGCACGCAGCTCAGCCGAATTAAGAACCCACATACCCAGTTACACCTAATTTTGACCGGAGGTGTCCGGGTAAGCACTGGTTAAATGCTGCAAAAATAAATTCAAAATTTTATTGCTGACCCCGGGCCGATGGCTGGCGGCGATAGAGGCGTGGTAGCTGTGTTGGTCTGATGTTAGCTCACGTAATTCGCCGTTACTGACCAGTTCTTTCGCGTAGTGGGAAGGAAAGTAGCCGATAAATAAGCCGGTGTTTAGCAGTGCCACCCGGGTTTCATAATGATAGGCGGTGGCGCAGCGGTTTAGCTGTTTGATGGCCTTGTTGGCTTGTGGATTAGTTTGAATACCGGGATGGACAAAGGCCTGGCGGTTTAATAGTTCGGCGTTAATATCTTGCGACTCGAGTTCAAACAGCGGGTGCTTTTTATGGCAGTGCAGATTGTAAATTTCATCATATAGCGGTAAATATGCTAATGAATTTAACTGGCGGTGATAGGGAATAAAACCGATGTCAGCGCGGCCGTCGAGTAGGGCGCGCTCTATGTCTGGCAATATATCGGTGGCGATATTTATTTGCACCTGTGGCGCTTGCCGGGCGAAGCTTTCTAAAATTTCCGTTAGTTTAAAATTGTTAGTGTCATTAACAATGGCGTCACTGCAAAGAATATTGATTTCCCCGGTTAGTTCATTGTGCAGGGCATTAACTTGGCTGCGAAATCCCTCCAGGGCCGACAGTAGTTGCAAGCAAGCTTGGTATACCTGTTTGCCATCATCACTCAGAGAGAAACCGCTGCGGCCGCGACGGCATAAAATCAAACCCAGCCGCGCTTCCAGATCCGCCATATGAGTGGAAATGGTCGAGCGGGCGATATTGAGTTCGGTCTCGGCGGCGCTAAAGCCGCCACATTCGGCCACGGCTTTAAAAATGCGCAGCAGCCGAATATCAACATCATTAATTTTACGCTGGATAGACATGGTATCGATCTTATAAAGTGGTAAGAAATAAGGATAACACGGGGTTGCCCTACTTGCCCTTACAACGGCCAACACCACATCAAACAACGCTAGCCTTTTTGCCAGCAGCGAGGATAATAGCGGCTTATTTAAAGTGATTGTGGGGTGAGGTATGTTGGCGGGGCGAAGCGTAATATTAATTGGTATGCCGGGCGCGGGGAAAAGCACCATTGGGGTGCAGTTGGCGAAGGAGCTGGCAAAAGACTTTGTCGATACCGATTTGTTGATTCAAACCCGCGAAAATAAAACCCTGCAAGACATCATGGATGAAGGTGGCAGCGAGGGATATTTACACCTGCGTGAAGTTGAGTCTGACGTTATTCTGGAAACCCATTTGTGCAACCATGTCATCGCCACGGGTGGCTCGGCGGTATACAGCGACGCCGCCATGAAGCATTTACATACCTATGGCCCCATTGTTTACCTGCATGCTGATCTCGCCGAGTTGCGCCAGCGTATTCGTAATTATGAAACCCGCGGTATTGCCCGGCGTGAAGATCAGAGCTTTGATGATGTCTTTTCCGAACGCACGGCCTTGTATCGAAAGTATGCGGATATTACGGTTGACGGCAATGGGGTGAGCCAAGACCAGGTGTTGGAAGAATTACTAATAAAGCTGAGAACGCCTCAAGTTTAGTGGCAATAAAATTGAATAAGCTATGCGACTTAGGGTTAATGTTCGTCTAATTGCTGTGATTTCACTGCCAGGCCCCTGCGGTGAGGCGAGTATTAGCGAGGAAAATCGATGAAGTTGCTTATTAAAATTACCAGTTTGATGGCCGTCATGGCCTTAAGTGGTTGCGCCACATTAAGCAAAGAAGAGTGTTTAACCGTAAATTGGCGTGAAATAGGCCAAACTGATGGCGCCAACGGTGCCGAGCATGGGCGGGTGGCCGAGCATAGGGAGGCTTGTGCCAAACACGGTGTAAAGGTTGATCTTGACCAATATAACAGCGGCCGGGCGGTGGGTTTGCGCACTTTTTGCCAAGCTAATTCCGGTTTCGCCCGGGCTCGACAAGGCTATGTTTATAAAGGTATTTGCCCCAGTGATTTAGAGCCGAACTTTATCGATGGCTATGAAGAGGGTAAGGCAATTTATCGTCTGGAACAGAAAATTTCTCAGCTTCAGAGTAAGGTCAGTAATACTGAGGCGAAGGTTAAAAAGCTGAAAAAAAAGCTCAAGAAGAAAGAAGAGGCGATGCTGGCTGACGATGTGACAGCGGAAGAGCGGCGAGCGTTATACCGCAAGGTAGAAGACCTAAAAGACGATATTCACGACCAGGCTTATGATCGTGGGGCTATTGATAGCCAAGTTCGGCAGCTTGAGCTCGAGTTAGAAGAGTTGATTAGCCGCAGCCGCTATTATTGAGTGGCATTGTTTCTACTGTTTGGCCAGGCCCTAACGTTCAGGCATAAAAAAACCGGCAATGCCGGTTTTTTTAACGAGGAAGTCCGAATTACTCGGCCATTTCCTTCATTTTCTTCAGCGGGCGTACCTTAACTTGAATGGACGCAGGCTTGGCTTTGAACATGGTCTCTTCACCAGTAAAGGGGTTGATACCTTTGCGGGCTTTCTTGGCGGGCTTCTTAACGGTGGTGATTTTCATCAAACCGGGCAGAACAAACTCGCCACAGGCGCGTTTCTTGATGTGGCCTTCAATAAGGTCAGTTAACTCGTCCAGTACCGAGGAAACTTGCTTTTTACTTAGCTCAGTATTTTCAGCAATTTGAGTTAGAAGCTGGGTTTTGTTATAGCGATCTTTAACCGCTTTGATCTTCTTCTCAGGAGCTGGGGCTTTCTTAGCAGCAGGTTTTTTCTTGGCAGCCATGTTGATATCCTTTTATAGCGTCTAATAATGGTCTTGGAGCTTAATTTTACTTCTATTAAATTAAAATAGTCGTCAAAAAAGCCTTTATTTATAGAGTGAAACACACCGAAGACTCGGATGAAGCTATATATATAGTATTAATTCGGCTCGGGCAACAAAAAACCGCTTAAAATGCGAAATAAAGCCATATAACTCAAGAAGAGCTTATTAATAAGCCCGATGCAGGGCTAAGATTGATGATCTATCCTAATTCAGCTATTTGTGCCTTGGCGTGGCTAGGGTATAATTGCCCGCTTTTTGAACGGGCCTGGTCTAGCTACCGGGTTCACTGCTGAAAATGTAAGATTTTCTGAAATAGACAGATCGAGATAGACAGACCCATGCCCATTTATGAGTATCAATGTGCTGCCTGTGGCCACCAAATGGAAGCCCTACAGAAAATGAGTGATGATCCGCTAAAGGATTGTCCCGAGTGCAACAAGCCTGAATTAAGCAAGCAAATATCTGCTGCCGGTTTTCGCCTAAAAGGTGGCGGTTGGTATGAAACCGACTTTAAGTCAGGCAGCAAAAAGAATTTAGCCGGAGACAGCAAGGCTGGCACAAGCGCTGGCAGCGACGCCAGTTAAGCCTGGCGCAAGCTCGGCGAACCCACGAATTAAGCGATTTTAAAATAGGAAGCGAATACATGCGCACCATCTACGGGGGCAAACTCAACGCCTCACATATTGACCAAGAAGTTACCCTATGCGGCTGGGCCGATACTCGTCGCGATCATGGCGGGGTGATTTTTATCGATCTGCGCGACCGCGAAGGCATTGTTCAAGTGGTTTTTGACCCTGATGGACAGGACGATTTCAGCCGAGCCGAGCGAGTGCGTGGCGAATATGTGGTGCAGGTTACCGGCAAGGTACGCGCCCGTAGCCCCGAGACGGTGAATGCCAATATGGCCACCGGCGAAATTGAAGTTTATGGCACTGAGTTGGAAATCCTGAACGAATCGGCACCGATGCCCTTTCAGATGGACGAATACACCAATGTTGGTGAAGATGTACGGTTGAATTATCGCTACCTAGATTTACGTCGCCAGGAAATGCAAAACAATTTGCGTTTGCGCTCTAAAGTCACCAATTCGATTCGCAACTATCTAGACGATAATGGCTTTTTGGATATCGAAACGCCGATATTGACCCGAGCCACCCCCGAAGGTGCGCGTGATTACTTGGTGCCTTCTCGCACCCATGAAGGTAAGTTTTTCGCCTTGCCACAATCGCCTCAGTTGTTTAAACAGCTGTTGATGGTTTCTGGCTTTGATCGTTATTACCAAATTGCCAAGTGCTTCCGCGATGAAGATCTGCGCGCTGATCGCCAGCCAGAATTTACCCAGATTGATATCGAGACCTCGTTTATGGGCGAGGAAGAAATCATGGCCATCACCGAGGACATGGTTCGCAAGCTATTTAAAGAAGTTAAAGGCGTAGAGTTTGCTGAGCTGCCGCGTATGTCTTTTGCCGAGGCGATGGACAAATACGGATCAGATAAGCCTGATCTGCGATTGCCCCAGCAGCTGGTGGAAATTAAGGACCTGCTTAAAGACATCGAGTTTAAAGTCTTTGCCGGCCCCGCCAACGACCCCGCTTGTCGGGTTACCGCTCTGAAAATTGACGGTGGCGCCAAGTTGTCGCGCAAGCAAATTGACGAGTACACCAAGTTTGTCAGCATCTACGGTGCTAAGGGTTTGGCTTGGATCAAGGTTAATGAAATCGAAAAGGGCGTCGAAGGCCTGCAATCACCGATCATTAAGTTCCTGGGTGCCGAAGTCACTATGAGTGTGATGGAACGTGTTGGCGCAAAAAATGGCGACATCGTTTTCTTTGGTGCGGATAAGGCTAAAGTGGTTAGTGAGGCTTTAGGTGCTTTGCGCTGTAAGCTGGGTGAAGACCTAGACCTGTACACCTGCGAATGGGCGCCTATGTGGGTGGTCGACTTCCCCATGTTTGAAAAAATTGACGGTGGTTGGACTGCTCTGCACCACCCCTTTACGGCACCTTCTTGCAGCGCGGAAGAACTTAAGGCCGACCCCGGTGCCGCATTATCACAGGCTTACGACATGGTACTGAATGGTACTGAGTTGGGCGGTGGTTCGGTGCGTATTCACCAGCAGGGTATGCAGCAAACAGTTTTTGAAATACTCGGTATTGAAGAAGAAGAGCAGCGCGAGAAGTTTGGCTTTTTGCTGGACGCTCTGCAGTTCGGCGCGCCGCCACACGGTGGCTTGGCCTTTGGTTTGGATCGTTTGATTATGTTGATGACCGGCTCAGCCTCGATTCGCGATGTAATCGCCTTCCCCAAAACCCAGTCCGCTGCCTGCGTAATGACTGACGCCCCCGGCGCGGTCGACAAGACTCAGTTGAGCGATTTGAATATTCGTTTGAAGCTAAAGGAAAAGCCAGCAGCAGAAGCTGAGTAATTTTCTATAATAGGGTCGTCATCCGGCGACCCTATTTTTATCTCCATCTCCTTGAAAGCTATATCGCTGCGGTAAAAATAAATTCAACCATCAGCGCGATCCTTGCGGTAATTGGGGGGTTTTTTGTCCTCGCTATTTTCACTGTCATCACAGCCGGCGTTCACCTTTTCTTTAGCCAGTTCAATATTCAAAGCACCAGCCCAGTCGTCTGTGCTCTCGTCACTTACGCTGGCCGCGGCAAAGTTACTACAACGTTGGCCACCAGCCGCTGTTGCCGGTAATAAGTTTAAACCATCACCTGCAATGCTCAGTGCGGCTAATTCGACTGTGGGTCCCGAACCTGTTTCATTGGTCAAGGCCTGTCGAGTGTTGTCGGTATTGGTAATTTGGCTAATACTGGCGGTGGTGAATAGTGTCTGCGCGCTTAAGATGTAATTGGCCGCATCAAGGCCTGATAAGGCTATGTCTTTTACTTCAACCTGTAAATTGTTGCCTAAGAGCTGGGCAAAATGTGCGCTACCATAAGTCAGTTTTACTTGGTCGCCAGATAGAATGCCGGTGCTGTTGGCAAAATTTATGCTGGCTACTGTGGTGTTATCAAACACCTTGTCAGCAGCAGTAACCAATACGCTCACCAGCTTAGGGGTGATCAACGCCAGGTGCTGCCCACTGGCTTGATAATTACTATTACCTAAATTTAAATTGTCAATATTAATGATTTGCTTGCCGGCATTCTTGCTGGCCAAGGTGGCGCTGCCACTAAAATTGAGTTGGTCGTTGCCAATGAGGCCGGTTATGGCCAATAGGTTTGTAAGCAAGCTTACAGTTCCGTCATAGGCGCGACTGGCACTTAGCGTGATGGCCTTAGCCAGTATTTTAAACGTTGCGTTGTCACTGCTGCGGATATCGTAACCCTGTTGGTTAGAATATAGATCTGCAGCGTTGACCACATAAGTGCCTGCGTTGGTGTAACTAGCGGCACTGATGGGAGACGTACTAAATAGGTGAGCGGCAAAGCGATAGGTTTGTGGCTGCCCGTTGTAGCTTGTGTCAACGCTGCGCATATCGTTGTCAGCCAGGCTTAAAAAGCTGCGCAGCAGTGGTGCAGTATGGCTGTCATATATTCGCCAAACCCTGCCGCTGCCACCCAGATCATCAATATCCCAGCCGGCAAAGGTGTCCAGCTGTAGCATTTCAGCAGAGGTTTTGCCAAAGCTATCGGCACTGCCTGAACTGTGGTTTTGAGTGCTGCTTTCTTTGTTCCAGAAGCTATTGCTGACCGTATCCAGGTTGCTGCCAATTAAACCGCCAAGGTCGCTATTGCCAACCACGGTTCCGCTGGCGTAGCTGTTGCGTATAGGGCTACGGGATAGGCCAATTAAACCGCCGACTTTATCGCTGCCTGTTGCGGCTCCGGTGGCGTAGCTTTTGCTTATCTGCGTGCCAATAAAGGACTCGCCAACTAGGCCCCCAACTTTATCACTGCCGGTTGCCGCCCCAGTTGCATAGCTGTTGCTGACAGTGCCGTCATTGCTGAAAAAAAAGAAGCTTAGAATACCATTGTTGCTTCCTGTCGTAGTAGCAGAATAGTTGGTGCTGCTTGCGGGAGTGCCGCCAAGGCTTCCCAATAGTCCTCCGACCGAATCGTTGCCCGTTACGCTGGCAGTGGCATAGCTGTTACTGACTGTGGCATATGCGCTGCCAATTAAGCCGCCGACTTTATCGTTACCGGTTACAGTTCCGGTAATGTAGCTGTTGCTAACGACCCCTCTGGCAAAGCCAATTAAGCCGCCGGTGAAGTCATTACCTTTTATGTCCACCGCTGTTAGGCCGATGTTTTTGATACTAGCAGGGGCAAGGGACCTGCCAATCAATCCAATATTGTCGCTGCTGCTTCGCTGTATGCTTAGGCCGTTTATGGTATTGCCTAAACCGTCCAGCGAGCCGGTGAACGGGTTCGAATTATCGCCAATAGGTTTAAAGCCTTTACCGGAGTCCCAGTTTGTAGTGGCGCCGGCATCAATATCCGCCCCCAATGCATAGGGGGCCGCTAGATTACCTTGTATACCTTGTAAGTCAGTGCTGGTGGTGCTGCCTTCGCCGCCGAGTTCGGTAATTACGGTGTAGTTGATCTGGCTGCCGTCGCGGCCCAATTTGGTGCTAAAATTTTTCCCGGCACGCAGCTTAATCGCAGCATTTACAGTGTATTCGGCGCTATTGCCAGCGGCCACGGCAGCTTGGCCGTAGAGCAGATGCAACTTGCCATTGGCACCGGTAGAAAAGATATTACGATTGATTTTAATATCACGCTCGGCGTTTAAGGTGAGGGTGGTATTGGCGGCCCAGTTGATGACGTCGTTAACCCATATGTCGCCATCGCCGGCGCTGCCGCCGTTGACGCTTTGTATTTCAACATTGGTGCTACCGAGCTGGTTGGACAGGGTTGCGCCGGTAATGTCACCGCCACTGGGAGCAATGATGAAAACATTGGGGTCGATCAGCCATTGACCGTTACCGGCTGCAGCGGCCGTGGTAATGTGGCTGCGGGAGTCGACATTAACTTGGTGGCCGCTGGTTTCAATAAACCCACCCTGAGCTAGCGCCGTATCAGCACTGGCGTCTAAGCGACCGTTGATCGTAGTGGTTCCGGCCAGCATGCCCGCCAGCAAAATTATCTCACCTTTGTGCTCGCCCACACTTTTGGCCTCTATCACCCCGTCATTGTTGACCACGCTGGCCAGGATGCTGTCTTTGGCTCCGGCGTTCATTAATACCCGGCCACCCTCGGCTTGAATCAAACCTTGGTTGTCGGCCAGGTTATTGAGGGTGCTTTGTAAAATGTCTAGGCTCAGTAGTTGGGCCCCGGCAAAGCTAAGGTTAACCTCGCTGCCTGCCGCCAAGCTGACATTTCCCTCCGTGCTGCTTAGCTGGCCGTGGTTGCTGACCTGCTCACCAATAAAGGCAATATATCCGCCCTCGGCGGTATGAATGCTGCCGAGGTTTTGCACCAAGCCGCTGGTTTGGTCCTTACGAAATTGTGCGTTGAAGTCGTTTGCCCCGGCCAAGGCCAAGCTGGAGGCGACTATACCGCCCACATTCACCCGGGCCTGTTGACCAAATAACACGCCGTTGGGGTTGACCAGCCAAACCTGGCCATTGGCGTTGAGGCGGCCGTGAATCTGGCTACCATTGCTGTCTAATATATAATTGATGGCCAGGGCTTCACGGCCGGGCTGGATGAAGTTAACGGTCTCGTGGCTATCAATATTAAAGCTACGCCAATTAAGAGCCAGGCGTTGGTTTTGTTGGGTAATAGTGGTGGTGTGTCCCTGTTGGCGGACATGGCCTATGCCCTGCTGTACCCCGGTAAATTCGGGTCCAGCTAGGACGAGCTTGGGCCACAAACCAAGCATTGCAATGACCCAGCGCAGGCGACCTAAGCCCAATCGTTGCTGGGTTTGGCAGCGCTTGGTCAGTTTGCCAGCTCCTTTGCTGCGGCTCATGGGAAACTCTTCTACCGCCACCCAGCATTTTAGGGCTTGGTTCCAAATAAGGCGGTAGTGGTGATTCAAACCCAGGTACATGATGGTGTTTTCCTCTGGGGTAATACCCCACGCGGTAGGAAGGGGTGCAGGTAATACGCTTTAGCGCCCATCCAATTTACTTAATAGTGACGACCTATTTGAAACCACAGCTGGCCCGTTCTGCTCTGTGCCGTGGCGCCCGGGCGGTTGCCAATTGGAGTGGCGGCAAATAGCTGGCCATTCCAGCTTCGATGTTGCCAGCGTAGGCCAAAACCGATGCCGGCTAAGTTAATATGATTTGCGCCACTGACCTGGTCCCAGCGTTGGTGATTAATTTGAGCCCGAGTTAGATCGACAAAGCCATATAGGGCAAAGCGACCATAGCGGTTATCGTTTAAACGATACTGGGACTCGGTACTTAGCAATACGCCGCTATCGCTAGAGATGCCGCCGACATCATAACCGCGTACGGCGTAAGGTCCGGTATTACCAAATTTTTGCGAGGAATCTAAATTGTCTCTGGCTTTTTGAGCTGATAAGCGCAGCAACAACTCTATTTTTGGACTTATGACTTGCCGGTGTTGTATGTCGAGATTTAAGCGGTTAAAACGACCTTGGCTGCGAGCGCTTAGGCGGTCGCGTACCTCGGCCTCAGGGTTGTTGAACTTCAGTTTTCCAATAGTCAGGCCTAGTCTGATGCTACTGTTGCTGCCTTCTAGCCAGTAGTCACGAATATCCCCGGTTAAGGCAAGGGCGAGCGTATCGACATGACGATCCGTAAGAAAGGCACCTTCATTGAGTTGGTCTTTGAGGTCTTGGCGTTGCAACTGGACCCTAGTGCTAAGGTTTTCACCTAAGTTACGCAGCCAGTGGTGATGCCAATACACCGCTGCGCTACTTGCTTGGCCTTCGGCATTTAAGTCCTTTAAGTTTTCACCAAGGGCATAATCCAAGTGATTCAAATGCAGGCCAAGTTGGTCGCTGTTATCGCCTATGCCCAATTCATAATTAATGCTGGCCTGGATCATGCGTTCACCGCTGGTGCTTAGGGTGGCCGCTAACAAATCACCTCGGCCCAGCAGGTTGGCAAAATTCATACCGCCGTTTAGGCGAAGGCGATGAGTGTGGCGGCTGCCAAAATTGTGGATGCTAAGGTGATGCTTAGGGGGCTGCTCGCTTATCGCAACTCGTAAGTTAGTTAGCCCCAAGGAGTCGCCAGCTCGAACAGCGGTGTGTACCTTTATGCCGGGCACGTCTTGCAGTAGCAGAATAGCGCGATTGAGTGTTTTCTCTTTTATGATTTCACCCGCTGGAACTTGGGACAGTATCCTATCTAAGTATTTAGTCTTTACCCGGCTCGAGTTATTAGTGATTACCTTCCCCAGGCGCGCCTCAATAACCTGTAGCTGTAGAACGCCAGCCTTAATGGTTTGTTGAGGTACTACAGCTCTAGAAAATAAAAAACCGCGCTGGCGATATTGCTGGCTAATGTCGTAGCAAAGAAGCTGCAAGTCTTGCAGGCTTAGTTCCTTTTCTTGGTATGCACCAATGATAGGCGTCATGTCCGCGTCCGACAGGTGCTTGTTGCCTGCTACTACAATTGCTCGCACAAAAAAAAGTGTGTTGTCAGTGCTGACGGGTTGCGCTTGTAATTCGAATAAGCTGTCTTTTTTTAAATTCGGCGGCGCGATCGGAAACTGTTGTTGCTGGAGCAGGTCTCCCGAGTCGGGTGGAATTTGGGCGCTAACAGTTGGCAGTAACAGCAAGGCTAAAGCTGGTAGCAACCGTTTTACTCCGGCCGGCAAAAATGTAGCGATTTTTTTTTGCCAGGGTAGCAACTTCGCAAGCTTCATCGTGACTCCCTGTTCTGGCTTCGCACCTCAGTGAAAATGAGTGGCTGTGCTTAGCTATTATAGGGCCAATTCCAGCTAAAAAACGAGAGTTTTTTTTTGGTACCTTGTAACTACTTTTTAGATGAAAACAAATAAAATACAACGTTAGTATAAGCGTGATGAGTGGGAAAATGAAATATTGACAAAGAGTTGAGATCCTTCGGAGTGGTGTGTTGGTGATCATCTTTGTGCCCGTTAAAGTGCTTAAAATGGCTGTTTTTTCTGCTTGTTCTAGGTATTTTGCGTTTCATTTCCGATCTTTATAGGCGGTTGAGTTTGTCGTAATTTTGCCTGTTTTTCATATTTCTTAATCTAAAGTTCTGGTCTCGAAAGAGTGAATCAATACATGCCTATATGATAATTTTGACGAAAATATATGTGAAATCTAGATTTTGTCTGTGAATATTTTTTGGATGGTTGGTCGTCGATAATACAGTGGTTTTCTGTGGTTGGTTAACTTTATCTTTTAGGGGCACTGCTAGCATCGATTGGTGCTGGTAATCTTTTAGGAACTTTTGTGGTTAGTGGTCTCGGCGGATTAGGAGTTGTCGCTTATTTTAAAGTGTTTTCGTTACAAGGTTGTCTCATTATATTTTAAAGGTCTGCTTTAGAGGCGCCGCAGTCAAGGCGATATTTATAGTTGTAGAGATAGTTAGCTTTAAGTTGTAAGTGAGCTGCGACGGTCGTAACTTTCAGCATTCTGTCGCCGCTCTATTTGTCCGAGCAATAAGCCGAGCCTGCCTCATATGAAAGTAAGCTGTGTTATGGCCAGAAGTGTTAAGTGACGGGGCCGCCGTCCGGCGGCCCCGTCACTTCCTTTGATTTCAGCTGCCCTAGCTCCTAAACATTCTCGTCCTCTTCATCCTCATCGTAATCATAATCATCGCAGCGGTCGTTCAATTTCTCTTGGAGTAATTCAATGTCTAATGCATCAGCCCAATTTTCCGTGCTTTCATCATCAACACTTTGGGCTACAAAATTGCCACAGCGCTTACCTCCTGCCGCGGTTGCTGGCAAGCCATCAAAGCCAGCACCGCCATTGTTTAACGATGCCAGCTCGGCTGTGGGTGGTGGCCCTGCTTCATTTGCCAAGGCTTGGAGGGTGCTGTCGGTATTTATCGTGCGGGTAATGCTGGCGGTAGTGGTTAGTGCGTCTGCGCTTAAGATATAGTTGGCGGCATCCTGGCCAAACAAGGTAATACCCTGTACCGAAACGGGTAAATTGTTGCCCAGCACCTGAGAGAATTGAGCGGTACTGTAGGCCAGGTTGGCTTGGTCGCCAGCGACAATTCCAGTGCTGCCGGCAAAGTTTACAACGGCCCCGGTGGTGTTATCAAACACCTTGTCCTCAGCGTTAATCACAATAGTCACCAATCTAGGTTCAATCAAAGCGATATGCAGACCACTGAGCAGATAGTTTCCATTGCCTAAGTTTAAGTTACTGGTATTGATGGTTTGGGTGCCCACATTTTTACTGGCCAATGTGGCGTTGCCACTTAAACCTAGTTGGTCCTCACCAATAAGGCCGGTGGAGTTTAACAAGTTTATGTTTAATATTGTGCTGCCATCGTAGTCGCGGCTGGCATTGAGTTGAATAGGCTTGGCATTGATTGTGGCGGTATGGCCGCTGCTGGCCAGCACATAATTGCCATTGCCCAAAGTTAAGCTGCCAGTATTAATGGTTTGGCTGCCGGCGTTTTTACTGGCTAGTGTGGAGCTACCGCTGACATTTAGCTGGTCGCTACCAATAAGGCCTGCAGGCGTTAGCAAACTTAAACTCAAACCCGTGGTGCCATCGTAAACACGACTGGCACTGAGTAGAATCTCCTTGGCATTAATCGTGGCTGCGTGGCCGGTGTTGGCCAGTACATAATTACCATTGCCTAAATTTAAGCTGCCGGTATTAATAGTTTGGCTGCCGACGTTTTTATTGGCGAGGGTGGCGCTGCCGCTGACATTTAGCTGATCGCTACCTATTAGGCCTGCAGGCGTTAGCAAACTTAAACTCAAACCCGTGGTGCCATCGTAAGCACGACTGGCACTGAGTTGAATCGCCTTGGCGCTAATTGTGGCGGTGTGGCCGCTGCTGGCCAGCACATAATTGCCATTGCCCAAAATTAAGCTGCCGGTATTAATGGTTTGGCTGCCGGCGTTTTTACTGGCCAAGGTGGTGCTGCCGCTGACATTCAGCTGATCGCTGCCAATAAGGCCCGTGGTGCCCAGTAAGCTTGTATTTAATCCTATGGTGCCGTCATAATCCCGACTGGCGCTAAACGTGATAGTTTTGGCTAATATTTGAAACGTCGCATTATTATTACTGAGAATATCGTAACCCTGCTGGTGGGACCATAAATCGGCAGCGTTGATATTATAGTTGCCAGCATTGGTGTAGCTCGCGGCACTGGAAGAGGCGGCGCTAAATAAGTGGTTGGCCAAGTTATACTGCTGCGCTTGACCGTTGTAAGTTGATTGGGTACTAAGGTTGTTGGCCGAGGCGAGCCTTAAAAAATTACGCAGCAATGGTGCGGTGTGGCCCGCATATATGCGCCAGACTTTACCGCTACCACCAGTGTCGTCAATGTCCCAACCTGAAAAGGTGGCTTGTTCTTGCATTTCAGCACTGGTTTTGCCAAAGCTATTCGCACTGCCTGAGCTGCTGCTTTGGCCGCTGGTGTTTTTGTCCCAGTAACTCGTGTTAACAGAGCTGTGGGAGTCGCCAATTAAGCCGCCGACGTTGATACGTCCAGATACCGCGCCAGAGGCATAGCTGTTACTGACAGTGTTAAAGGACTCGCCAATCAACCCCCCGACCTGGTCATCTCCAGTCACGGCACCGGAAGCATAGGTATTGCTAACTGCGTTAAAGTTTCTGCCTATTAGGCCTCCGGTCATATCATCTCCATTCACTGTACTGCTGGAGTAACTGTTGCTGACCGGGCCACGGTTTAGGCCAATTAATCCACCAACTTCGTCATCTCCAGCCACCGCACCGGTGGCATAGCTGTTGCTGATTGTAGTTCCTAAGTAGGTGTTGCCAGCTAGGCCCCCGATATAATCACCACTTCCCGTTACACTACCGGTAGCATAGCTGTTAAAGACTGCGCCACCTTCGCAGAAGCCAATTAATCCCCCGAGGATACGTCTGCCAGTTACAATGCTCGCGGAATTGCTGCTGCGGACTGTGTTGTTGGAGTAGCCAATTAAGCCCCCGACCGACTCACTTCCATCCACGGTGCCCGTGGTATAGCTGTGTCTAACGGTACCTGCAGAGGAGCCAATTAGCCCTCCAACATTGATTGCCCCTTTAATATTCACCTCTGTTAAACTAATATTCCTGATGCTTGTTGTAGTCCCTGAATACCCGATCAAACCAATATTGTTGTTGCTTGCCCGCAGTATACTTAGCTTGTTAATGGTGTGACCTTGGCCGTTTAGAGAGCCGCTAAATGTACCGCCAGAATCCCCAATAGGCTTAAACCCTTTGCCGCTCTCCCAGGTTGAAGTCACCGCGGCATCAATATCAGCCCCCAGCGCATAGTGGCCCGCTAGATCACCTTGCATGCCTTGCAAGTCGGTACCGGTGGTGCTGCCTTCGGCACCCAGTTCTGTAATCACGGTGTAGTTTATTTGGCTGCCGTCGCTGCCCAGTTGGATGCTAAAATTCTGCCCGGCTTGTAGATTAATCGGGGCATTTACGTGGTACTCAGCGGTATTACCTGCGGCTAAGTTACCTTGGCCATAGTGCAAAATTAGTTTGCCACTGGCACCGCTGGCACTGATGCTTTGGTTAATTTCAATATGACGCTGGGCGTTCAAAGTTAGGGTGTTGTTTGCCGCCCAGCTGACGCTGTCGTTGACAAAAATATCACCGTTGCCACTGCTGTTGCTGCCATTAATGCTTTGTATTTCAACATTATTATTGGCCAGTTGGCTGGACAGAGTTGCGCCGCTAATGTCACCGCCGCTGGCGGCTATGGTGAAGTCATTGGGGTCGATCAGCCATAGGCCATTACCGGCTGCAGCGGCGGTGCTGATATGACTGTTGGCACCAATGTGAACCTGGTGGCCGCTGGTTTCTATAAACCCACCGCCAGCCTGTTCGATGCTGGCACTGGCATCTAAGCGACCGTTAACTGTCGTGGTGCCGGCACTCATACCCGCCAGCAAAATAATCTCGCCGTTGCGCTCGACCACACTGTGGGCTTCTATCACGCCGTCGTTGTTGACCACACTGGCCAGTAAGCTGTCTCTGGCTCCGGCGTTCATCAATACCCGTCCGCCTTCGGCTTGAATCAAACCTTGATTGTCGGCCAGGTTGTTAAGAGTACTTTGTGCGATATCTAGGCTCAGTAGCTGGCTGCCGGCAAAGCTCAGGTTTACCTTGCTGCCCGCCGCCAGGCTGATGTCGCCGCCGCTGCTGTTCAGCTGGCCATGGTTGCTGACTTGCTCGCCAATAAAGGCAATATAACCACCTTCGGCCGTCTGTATATTACCGAGGTTTTGCACCAAGCCGCTGACTTGCCCCTTGCGAAACTGCGCCGCCGAGCTATTTGCCCCAACCATAGCCAAGCTGGAGGCGACGATGCCGCCGACATTCACCTGAGCTTGTTTGCCAAACAGCACGCCATTGGGATTAACCAGCCAAACCTGGCCATTGGCGTTAAGCCGGCCGTGAATTTGGCTGCCGTTGGTGTCCAAAATATGATTGATGGCCAGGGAGTCGCGGCCGGGTTGAACAAAGTTAACGGTTTCATGGGCGTCAATATTAAAGCTGTGCCAGTTCAATCCCAGGCGTTGGCTCCGTTGATTAATCGTGGTGGTGTTACCTTGCTGGCTGACATTGCCGACGCCTTGCTGCACTCCGGCCAGCTCAGGCCCGGCGATGGCGAGGCCGGGGGATAAACTGAGCAGGGCGATAATCCAGCTCAGGCGATTTATGCCCAGCCGATTTTTTGTCTGGGGCTTGCTTGTGCTGGAAAGTTTGCCGCCTTGTTTGCCTCGGCTCTTGGCCAACTCTCCCACCGCTACCCAGCAATGTTGAAATTGACTCCAGATAAGGCGATAACTGTGATTTAGTCCCTGGTACATGATGGTATCTTCCTCTGGGGCTGTGCCCCAAGTGATTAAGGGTAAGAGAGTCTGTAAAGTGCTTGGGCGCTTAGTCGTTTTTTTAAATCGTGCCTAGAAACCATAACTGAGTGCTTTTACTTTGGTCTCGGCCCAAGCCCTATAGGGGCTTGCTTGATCGCTCCTTTCTTCTTGTTAGCACGATCCGTCGTTGCTTGGATTACTTTGAGGCAGTTCAACATTGAGGGCTGCTGCCCAACTGGCTGTGCCGCCATCGCCACTGCTGGCGGCGACAACGTTGCTGCACTTATCGTCGCCGGCTGCGGTTGCTGGCAACGCCGCAAAACTAGGGATAACACTGCTAAGTGGTACCAATTGGTATAGCGGTTGTTTTTTTTCTTGGTTCACCAAGGATTGTGCGGTGCTGCTATAGGAATGATAATCCAGGCCATTGATAGGGATGAGCAATGCATCGTCACTTAAAATATAGTTAGGTGCATCCCGGCCGGACAAGGTAATGTCTGTGACCCTAAGTAGTGAAATATTATTTTGCTGAACCAAAAATTGTGCAGCTAAGGTGGCGTCGTCACCCGCTACAATACCGGTACTGTTGGCAAGGCTGAATCGGGGGAGTGTAGGGTCTGTAATATCTTGGATCGCTCTGTTAACCGCAACATTCACCAACTTAGGCTCAATGTAAGCTAAGTGTCGACCGTCGAGCAGGTAATTACTATTGTCGAGATTCAGGTCACTAATATTAATGACTTGGCTGCCGACATTTTTACTGGCGATTGTGGCGCTGCCGCTTAATACCGGTAAGTCGCCGCCAGCCACGCCGATTAAGTGTATTAAATTTGTATTTAAATCGGTGCTGCCATCGTAGATACGTTTAGCAATGAGTTGCAGTGATCTGGCGCTTATATTGGCTAAGTGCCCGTTGTCGGCCAGTACATAGTTGTTATTGCCTATGTTTAAGTGACGGGTATTAATGACCTGCCTGCCGATGTTTTTACTGGCGATGGAGGCACTGCCGCTTAAATTAAGCTGGTCGCTGTCAATCAGGCCTGCTGAACTAATTAAATCTGTTTCTAAACTCACAGTGCCATCGTAGTTCCGGCGGGCACTGAGTTGAATTTGTTTGGCGCGAATAAGTGCGGTATGACCTATGCCTGCCAGTACATAGTCACTATTATTTAAATTTAGGGTTTCTGTATTGATGGCCTGACTGCCGATATTTTTGCTGGCGAGGGTAGCACTTCCGCTTAAACCTAGTTGGTCATTACCAATGATCCCGGCTGGGCTTATTAAGCTTATATTTAAGCTGTTTGTACCATCATAATTACGGCTAGCGCTGAGTGTAATGGTTTTGGCCAGTATTTTAAATTGTGCATTGTCGTTGCTGTGAATATCGTAACCCTGTTGGTCGGAATAAAAATCTGCAGTGTTAATCGTATAGCTACCGGCTCTGGTGTGGCTTATGGTATTAGCAGGCGAGGCTCGGTATAAGTGGTTGGCCGGGTTTAAATTATACGTTTGCGCCTGCCCATTGTAGATTGTTTCTACGCTGAGAATTTTGGTTGAGGTTGGGCGTAAAAAACTACGCAGTAATGGAGCCGTATGGCCCTCATAAATACGCCAGGCCTTGCCACTGCCTCCAACATCATCAAGGACCCAGCCGGCAAAGGTCGCTAGCTGAAGCATTTCGGAACTGGTTTTACCAAAGCTATCGGCGCTACCATCACTGTGGTCTTGGCCGCTGATTTCTTTGTTCCAGTAGCTGTTGCTGACGGTGCCTGTGGCGTCACCAATTAAGCCTCCAGTATTGCTACTACCAGTCACCCGGCCGGTCGCATAGCTATTGTTGATCGTGTTAATGATGCCATCTTCAGAATCCAGGTCGCCAAAATAGCCAACCAAGCCTCCAACATTGTTATCACCAATCACATTTCCGGTGGCATAACTGTTGCTCAGGATACCAAGGGAGCGGCCAATTAAGCCTCCTGTATCTTCATTAGTTCCAGTTACACTTCCTGTGGCATAGTTATTGGTGGTTGTCGCCTTCGAGGTAGTCATGCCCACCAGGCCTCCGACAGAGTTATTACCAGTCACCACACCGGCGGCATAACTGTTGATTATCGTGGCGGAGGAAAGCCCCACTAATCCGCCAACTTCACCGCTCCCATTTACTCTGCCCATGGCATAGCTGTTGCTGATGGTGCCGCCCGCGAAACCAACTAAGCCTCCTGAGTCGCTCCCAACTCCCGTTACCGAACTGGTGGAGTAGCTATTGTTGATTGTGCCTGTAGATACGCCCGCCATGCCCCCGACATCACTGGCCCCGCCCAACCCTGTCCCAACAACTGTGCCTGTGGTGTAGCTATTGCTGATAGTGGCCGCGGAGTCACCAATTAGCCCTCCGACTCTAAATGCCCCTTTAATATCGGTATCTGTTAGACCGATGTTTTTAATAGTTGCGGTAATTCCGGCGTAACCGAATAAGCCAATATAGTTGCTATTGGCTCGCTGTATTTTTAGGTCTTTAATTATGTGGCCAAGGCCATCGAGCGTGCCGCTGAATTTATTCGCGGTATCACCTATCGGTTTAAAACCTTTATTGTTTTCCCAGTTTGCAACAGCGGCGGCATCAATGTCTGAGCCAAGCGCATAGTGAGCGCCCAAATTACCCTGCATACCTTGAAGGTCAGTGCCGGTAGTACTGCCTTCGGCGCCCAGTGCCGTTATCACAGTGTAATTTATTTGACTGCCGTCGCTGCCGATTTTAGTGCTGAAGTTTTGCCCAGCGATTAGGTTGATCAGGGCATTTACGTGGTACTCAGCGGTATTACCTGCGGCTAAGTTACCTTGGCCATAGTGCAAAATTAGTTTGCCACTGGCACCGCTGGCACTGATGCTTTGGTTAATTTCAATATGACGCTGGGCGTTCAAAGTTAGGGTGTTGTTTGCCGCCCAGCTGACGCTGTCGTTGACAAAAATATCACCGTTGCCACTGCTGTTGCTGCCATTAATGCTTTGTATTTCAACATTATTATTGGCCAGTTGGCTGGACAGAGTTGCGCCGCTGATGTCACCGCCGCTGGCGGCAATGGTGAAGTCATTGGGGTCGATTAGCCATAGGCCATTACCGGTAGCGGCGGCGGTGCTGATATGGCTGTTGGCACCAATGTGAACCTGGTGGCCGCTGGTTTCTATAAACCCACCGCCAGCTTGGGCGCTCTTGGCACTGGCATCTAAGCGACCGTTAACTGTCGTGGTGCCGGCACTCATTCCTGCCAGCAAGATAATCTCGCCGTTGCGCTCGGTTACACTGTTGGCTTCTATCACACCGTCGTGGTTGACCACGCTGGCCAGCAAACTGTCTCTGGCACCGGCGTTCATTAATACCCGGCCGCCTTCGGCTTGAATTAAGCCTTTATTTTCGGCCAGGTTATTGAGGGTGCTTTGGGCTATGTCTAGGCTCAGTAGCTGGTTGCCGGCAAAGCTTAGGTTGACCTCGCTGCCAGCCGCCAAGCTGATATTGCCACCGGTACTTTTGAGCTGGCCATGGTTGCTGACCTGTTCACCAACAAAAGCAATATAACCGCCTTCGTCTGCGTGTATATTGCCTAGGTTTTGTACCAAGCCGCTGGCTTGGCCTTTGCGGAACTGTGCGGTCGAGCCGCTAGCCCCGGTCATGGCCAAGCTAGAAGCGACGATGCCGCCGACATTGACTTGGGCTTGTTTACCAAACAACACGCCATTGGGGTTGACCAGCCACACCTGGCCATTGGCGTTAAGCCGGCCGTGAATTTGGCTGCCGTTGCTGTCGAGGATATGGTTGATGGCCAGGGAGTCGCGGCCGGGTTGAACAAAGTTAACGGTTTCATGGGCGGCTATATTAAAGCTATGCCAATTAAGCGTTAGTTTTTGGCTCTGTTGATTAACTGTAGTGGTATTGTCTTGCTGGCCAACATTGCCAACGCCTTGCTGCACCCCGGTCAATTCTGGCCCGGCAATGGCGAGGCCAGGGGATAAGCTAAGCAGGGCCATAACCCAACTGAGGCGGTTTATACCGCGCCGTTTGTTAATCCGATCGGATTTAACGCCGACCACTTTGTCGCCACTTTTACCGTGGCTCTTGGCCAGCTCTCCCACCGCAATCCAGCAGCGTTTAATTTGGCTCCAAATAAGACGATAACTGTGATTTAAACCCTGGTACATGATGGTAACTTCCTCTGGGGTTGCGCCCCAAGTGATAAGGGAAAACGGTAGCCAGTAAAGCGCTGTAGGCGCCCCCATGCATTAAAAAACACGGCCTATTTGAAACCACAGTAGGCCGCTTTTGCTTTGCGCCAAGGCTTCGGGCTGATTCCCAATAGGGGCGGCGGCAAATAGCTGGCTGTTCCAGCTTTGGTGCTGCCAGCGCAGGCCAATACCGGCACTGGCCAGGCTGATGTGGTTAGCACCGCTCACCTGGGCCCAGCGGTGTTGGTTGATTTGCGCCCGGGCTACATCCACAAAACTGTATAGGGCAAAGCGGCCATAGTCGGTATCGTTTAGGCGGTACTGTAATTCTGTACTTAGCAATACCCCGCTATCGCTAGAGACGCCGCCCACATCATAGCCACGCACGGCGTAGGGCCCGGTGTTGCCGAGTTTTTGCGAAGAATCCAAATTGTCTTGAGCTATTTGAGCTGATACACGCAGTAATATTTCCAGCTGCGGGCTTAAAGCTTGGCGGTGTTGCATATTGAGGTTTATGCGGCTAAAGCCGCCTTGACTATCGGCACTTAGGCGGTCTCGTATCTCAGCTTCGAGGTTGCTAAACTTCAGTTCCCCGGCAGTCAAACTCAGCCTTAGGCTACTGATACTGTCGTCAAACCCGTAATCGCGAATATCGCCGGTCAACGACAAGGTCAGCGTATCGACATTGCGCTTAGTGACAAAGGCACCATTATTGAGTTGGTCATCCAGCGCTTGGCGCTGCAGCTGTACCTCACTGAAGATATTTGAGCCTAAATTTCGCAGCCAATGGTAGCGCCAATACACCGCCAAGGTGCCCGCTTGTCCCTCGGCGTTTAAGTCTTTTAAATTTTCACCAAGGGCATAATCTAAATAATCAAAATGCAGCCCCAGTTGATTGCTGTTATCGCCTACGCCGAGTTCATAATTAATACTGGCCTGGACCATAGGCTTACCGCTGGTGCTTAAATAGGCCGCTAATAAATCACCCTGGCCGAGTAAGTTAGCAAAGTTCAAACTTCCGTTTAGGCGTAAACGATGGGTATAGCGGCTGCCATAATTGTGAATGCTGAGGCTGTGTTTAGGGGCTTGTTCGGTGACGGCTACCCGTAGGTTAGACTGGCCCAAGGATTGACCCGCTCGAATGGCAGTTTTCACGGTGATGCCGGGCACGTCTTGCAGTAATAACATGGCGCGGTTGAGACTTTTTTCTTCGATGGCTTCGCCCGTAGGGGCCTGAGATAAAATTCTATTTAAAAACTGGGTGTTTGCCTGGCTTTGGTTATCAATACTTACCTCACCTAAGCGCGCCTCAATAATCTGCAGCTCTAAGGCGCCATCTTTTATGGTTTGTTGCGGCACTACGGCTCGAGAAAACAAATAACCCCGCTGGCGATATTGCTGGGTAATGTCGTAACACAAAAGTTGTAAGTCGCTCAGAGTAAGCTCTTTATTTTGATAGTCGCTAATAATATGCATTAGATCTGAATCGGGTAACTGCTCATTACCCGCTACCACAATAGTACGCACAAAAAATGGTTTGCTGTCCTTGCCAGGTTGCTGTGCTTGTAATTTGAATAGAGGTTCTTTTTTTAAGCTAGGGGAGGTGAGCGGGGCTTGCTGCTGTTGCAATAAATCACCTGAATCAGGAGGAGTTTGGGCGTCAGCGGCATGGGGTAATAGCGAACAAAATATGGGCAGCATTAGCTTTAGGCCATGCATCCGGGTTGGGCTGGATGAGTTATTACAGAATAGCAACATGAGGAACTCCTGTTTTAATCCCAGCTCTAACTGCGCGTCTCAGCCGCAGTAAGAACCTGTGGTGAAGTCAATAGGGGCTAGCCTAGTGAAAAAGTGATTGGAAGTTCTTACCAGAACCTTGCCGTTACCTTCTCAATTCTTACCGTCAAAAATATCCAATAAAATCAATCGGCTGCGGTTTAAAAAAAGAATGGCAGGGGAAGTCTTGAAAATCGAGTGCGCAGTGGTTAAGAGTGTAGCGACATAATCTTGCTCATTAGGCCGAGGGTAAACGTGATTTTAGTGGTGTCTAGTCGATTTTTTACGACCGAATTTAATTTCACCTGAGTGCAGTTAGATGTAGATTTTTGTAATCAATCGCAACTATATTTAATAATGATTAATGGAAAGCACTAGATCATAGGGCTGACAATCTCATACCTTTACCTCATTTTCTGGGACATTTTCCTAGCTAGGCGAGTTTCGGTTTCGTTGCGAAACCTAAGCCGTTATATTTAATTAGTTAGCTGCCTAGCCATCAATCAAGTAATAATAGAGTTGCGGGTGGTTTTCTCACCATGACCACATTATCTAGCTGGTTTCGCTTGCAGCCAGTCGTTATATAAAGGTGTTTAATGAATCTCGCCGCTACTGATGTAAAGCTTCGACGGATAAGTAATGATGAATTACGACCGCCGTTGTCTAGTCCTTTCTATTTGAACGACCGATTAATTGACCCCAGAACCAATCAACTTTATTTGCATGATGAATCGGTAAGCCTACAACCAAAGTTAATGGAGGTTTTGCTCTACCTTTGTCAGCGCACTGGAGAAATAGTCAGCGGCGAGGCATTAGTGTCAGCCTGTTGGCCCAATCAATACATCAGCGACAATCCGGTACACAAATGTATCGCGCAACTACGCAAAGCCCTAGGTGATAGCTCCCGCAATTCCCTATTCATTAAAACGGTGCCCAGAAAGGGCTATACGATCGTGGCAAAACTTGAAGCTGCAACTGAGCTTCCACTAAGTGATGCGCCAAGTTGGTCCCATGGCTCACCTTATCCAGGTGTAAAACCTTATGGGGAAGAGCATGAGAGTGTTTTTTTTGGCAGAGATCAAGTTGTTTATGAAACCTTACAATGGTTGCAACGTCCATTGCTAAGGAATTTGGACTGGCTTTGTATTCATGCGCCCGAAGGTGCCGGTAAAACCAGTTTGTTACGTGCAGGTTTGTTGCCAGCCGTTAAGCAATTAGTTGATAAGCAAGGCATTGCTTGGCTTAGTTATACGGCTTTAGATTTAAGGGAAGAAAGTGCTGCAAAGCTGCTAGGTTTGTTGGCAGGGAATGGCGCAACACTTGATCGAAATTTGTTATTTTTAGATCACTTTGACCATGTGTTTAGCGAAAGTTGGTCTGACCAAAATCGTAGTGATTTGTGGAGCTCGATCGAATCTATAGATCAATGTGGGAAGTTTAAGCTGGTTACTTTATTGGCCTCTAGCCAGCAGCTGCGCTTAGATCAAGAGTGTCCAGCCGAATTGCATAGAGATGATTACTCGCTGCCGAGTTTCAGTCAGGCCGAAATGTTAGACATTATCCTCAGGCCGATGGTCTCCTGTAATTTACACTATCAATACGATAAAAATAAGCGTGAACAATTGGATCTGCATTTGCTGCAGAATTGGCACGAGTTTAATTTCCCGGTTGGTATAGTTCAGGAAACCCTGCATCTTTTATACCAGGCCCAAGTTGACGGCGAAATTGGTTATCAAGCTTATGACGAGTTAAATGGCTTTATTGGCTGCTTGTGTCGGCGCGCCGACGTTAGCTTGTCGGCTGGCGACAAAAAAAATATCGGTAGATTTAAATCGTTGTTGTACCACTTGCTTTCGCTTAAGGATTCGACTGAAGCTGTCGGCGGTAGCGAAACAGTGCCGGTAGCGATCGCTCAAGAAGTACTTTCTGCGCCTTTGTTGTCAAGCCTTATAAAAAATGGTGTGCTAAGTTTAATTGCAAGCCGTGGTTCGCTAAGAGTGAGGTTTGGCTATGAACTGCTGCTGTATAACTGGTCCATTACGCGAGATTGGATTTCAACTCATTTGCTGGAGCTCTATGCTAGACATGATCTAAAAGTTTTGTGCGAGCGATGGTTGTATCACGATAGGAACTCTGAATTTTTAATTTCATCAAAAGAAGCCTTGCTGAGGTTGAAAGTACTAAGTACTCATTCCCATTTTAGTTTAGGTGACAACGAACTGCTGTTTATTGAGTTGTCGAAAAGCCTCGTAACTAAGCGGTACATCTACCGTGCCGGTTTTACTGCAGTTATGGTGTTTTCAGTGGCGGCGCTGAGCTGGTTAAGTTACAGCCTTAATGATACTGCTCGCGCACTTGAAAAATCCAAGACCAGCGCTGAGAATTTACTGTCATTTGTATTGTATGACCTTGAGGAAAAGCTAACCCCACTGGGAAAAATTGAGCTGCTGGATATGGTGGGAAAAAAGGCATTGCAGTATTTTGAAAACGAAGGAACTCAAAATCTAGATAATGCTTCTCGCGCGCAATGGGTCAAAGCCTTGATTATTCTTGGTGAAGGTCAAGTTAAACGAGGTGATTTGGATCAAGCTAAAATCTACTTTGAAGAGGCCGGTGAATCTTTGGTAATACAGCTGCAGCAATACCCTAATGATGTGGCACTGCTTGAGCAAGCAATGCTAACTCAGTATTGGTTGGGTTATATCCCCTATGATCGATCTAATTACGGTGCCGCCAAGGCTCACTTTAAGCTCTATTTGAACTTTGCTGAAAATCTAATTGCCATCGATTCGGATAATGAAAATTGGATTCTTGAGAGATCCTATGCGCTAAATAATTTGGGTTCGATAGCGTTTAATGAATCAGAGGTTAAGCTTGCTGAGGGTTATTTTTTGGAGTCGTCAAGGCTGAAAAGTTTAGTGTTGGCTAACTCCCCAGGTGACATAGATCTGCAAATAGATGTCGCCGACACTCTATCATGGCTGGCAAGCTCACAGGAACGGATGGGGGACTATAATAAGGCGATAGCAAGCTACCAATTGGCCTTGGACCTTGCCCAGAGAACTCACCTAAAATTCCCGGAAAACATGGATTTCGCAATGGATTTGGCGATCTTGGCCAATCGAGTTGCCTTAAGTTATCACCAGCTTGGTGATAACTTAAGGGCCTTGCGTGAAGCCGAAAAGTCACGGCAGCTTATTGATGACTTGGAAAAAAATGATAGGGAAAATATAGACTACAAGGTGGAGGGTCTGACTAATTATTGGTTGTTAATGAAAGTTCATAACAGCAATGACAATATTGACCTGGCGATGACATATTTCAGTGCAGCCCTAAGCCAGATTGAGAAACTAAAATATATAGACAAGTATTCACATAAGGTCCAGCGTATAGAGGCTAGGTTAAATAAGCAAAAATTTTTAACGATGATTTTTATAAAGGATATGCCCGCTGCCGTGGCTGCTATTAGGCAGTCGATTATTCTAGCTAGGCCATTGGCCAAGAAGTCTGAAGAAGTTGGCTATGTTAGCCGAGTCTATTTATTGGATTATCTGACCTTAGAGTATGTATTGCTAAGAGAGACGAAGCCCAAACATTTGCTGGATGAAATTCGTAATAATTATGATTTTTTGAATGCTAACTTGAAGTCTGAATTTCCGGAGTCGACCATGAAATCGGCTTTTTATCGAGCTAGGCTAATACTGTATGAGCGGGACGGAAAATTTAACCAGGAATCTATAGGTGATTTGATTTCAATTCGTTAAGTGAAAAGAGGAAGTAAAAATGACTGATGAAAATAAAAATGAAATGTATTTAAAAGTCCAAAAGTCTGGCGCTAAACATGCCACAGAGGATAGTCAGGGTTATTCCTTTCAGTACTTTGCAGACCAAGAATGCACAAAACCTATTTCCAGTCCCATTACCGAAGAAGCACGCTCAGATATTGTTGTTAACCTTGTCAATGGTGACAAGGAGGGTGCTAATACAGATTATGTCTTTAAATATGATCCCAAGTATCCAGAGCAAACCTTATTAATAAAAAAACCATCTAATCCGGCCATGAAGTCGAACTTCACTATTGATGCAACGTCTTTAGATGGTAAGAGAATAACCATTATAGATTCCGATACGGAAAGGGGCCTTGCCGATATATCATTATGCGTAACTGAAGCTACGTCAGGGAATACATTTTGGTGTGATCCGCAAGTAAGAAATAAAATTCGTCACTAGCAACATCGCTAGCACTCGGCTAATGCTCGCTAAGGGGGGCTGAGTTTGGTGAGCTTTATGGTGTTAAAACTCATCCTCAGCTTCCTGCATGCGTTCTATTCGGTCTTGCTCTTCTTGCATTACGGCTTTAATTTCTTCCAGTACTGAATCGACGTCGGCGTCTTCGCCATTGTCTTCAAACTCGCC
>Ga0209395_1000046_pt1 | contig 186825 bp, 154 predicted proteins | sample GOMGulsemesocosm_3_FD_184635 | JGI IMG/M metagenome (GOLD analysis project Ga0209395, IMG submission 184635) | Methane-oxidizing microbial communities from mesocosms in the Gulf of Mexico - GOM9D Gulf of Mexico (SPAdes) (version 2) | ecosystem: Environmental > Aquatic > Marine > Cold seeps... | reverse complement strand
CTCAGCTTCTTTAGTATCGTTTCTTTAAAGGCTTTTGAATAATGTTGATATTTCATTCATTTCTATTCTACCGCCCCCTGTTTTATTATGAAATCAATTTAGACGACAACTATCCTGACACAGGGGGTTATCGGGAATCTACTGCTTAGGTCGTATGGATTCCTGCTAAGGCTTGTACCCACGCGTGACTGGGTAGCACGCAGGAATGACAGTGTTTTTGTTAAATTAATTTACCTAGGTACTTATACCTTTGTTACCCAAACAGAACTTAGATTAAGTGTCTTTTTAATTTTAACAGCATAGGCTGCTGCTTCATATTTACTTTTAAACCCTTTAACTCTTAAGCGAAACCATTTTTCACCATTTACCTTAACTTTCTCAACCTTAGCAGGAATTCCTTTTTTGTTAAATTCCTCAGCTTTTCTTTTGGCGTACCACTCTTGTTTAAAGGAAACCAAATTAACAACCCATTCCACTTTAGGAATAATCTTTTTCACTCTTTTAGCTTTCACTTTACTGACAACAACTGGCCTGTTTTCTAATGTCTCAACAGCAGCCAATAACTGTTCGATTGCTTTTTGGGCATGTTCATTCTGCTCAAGCAAGTCATCAACCACAGCTTTCAAAGGGCTAGGCTGTTGTATTTTCTGAGTGACCTCATCTAATTGCTGATTGATACCATCATCCTTTATTTTCAACTCATTAAGTTGAAATTTAATCTCCCGAATATCTGCTGTACTATCTTTAGCAGTAATGATTTCAAGCTCTTCCTCTAGCGTTGCCAGCAGTTCAGTTAAGCCATCTACATTTGTCTGAGCACCATACCCAACTGCCCCTAGCCCACCGCCAACCAATAAAGCCAAAATAGCGACCGCCATGACAACATACGTAATCACAGGTACCTTGCTTTCACTTTCTCTTAATAGTTTTTTAAACTTACGCTGCTCTTTTTGGATCGTATCAACCTCTTCTACAACCGCCTCTCCTTTTTCTGTGGTCGTCGAAGTTAACTCTTTAATTGAGTCTTGTAACTTTATATTTTCAGCCAATACCTGACTAATTTTCTCATTTACCTTAACAATATCCTCATTAGCCTGAGTTAAGTCCAGAGCTGTTTTAGATGCCGTTTTTTTATACGTTTCCAGTTCTTTTTTAAGAGCAAGAAAATCATTTGTGGCATTTGTGGCTGCTTCAATCTGCTGCTCATCAGCCACCTCATCCAATACAGATAGTTCAGTTTCATCCTCTATCGTATCAGGCTCTCTTTCTTCATTATCATTGGATTCTAATAATTCATCATCCTCATCATCAGCAGATATATCAAAATCTGCCATTAAAAAATCATCATCAGAAGCATCCTCTTTCACCTCAGTCGCTTTAGCCTTCTTATCAGGTGATTCTGATGCAATTAAATCATCAATATCAAATTCATCTTCCAGAACATCCCCCTCTGGTTGAGCTTCTGCAACTTCAACATCAGGTGCTTCATCTTTCTTTGCATTAGTCTCTTCAGCAACCGAATTAAGTAGACTATCTACATCAAACTCATCATCACCAAACTCATCAAATTCATCATCTTCTTTACCTTGTGCGGTAGAAACCGAATCAATCAGGTCATCAACATCAAACTCATCTAAATCACTTTCTGGTTGTTTTTCAGCCATTTTATTGGACGTACTCTCATCTAAATTTAAATCAACTGGTTCATCAGTAGAAAAGCTTTGTTCTTTTTCATCTTCAGCATCCACTTCAAAAACATCATCCATTAACAAGCGATCAATAACCTCTTCATCATCAATCATTTCATCTTGCTCACTTGTTGATGCCTCATCATTAAGCATTGCATCCAGGTCATCTGCAAAACTGTCAGATGAATCCTCTCTATTTTCTTTTGAATCTGACATTTCCATTACCTCAAATAACTCTTCAAACAATTGCAAAATTTGTTATTAATAATATAGCTCTCTTCTTTAGAGTCGGCAGGCTATAAATTTTCTTAATTTAAACTTACAAATTAGCTATTAATATTTCATGTTTTTTATAGTTTTTGATGATAAACTTAAAAAAAAACTAGGATATTGCCTATGCAACTAACTATCTCAGCTCTAGGAAACAAATCAACTCATTTTATTGCCGAAATCCTAGCAACTATTTCAAATTGTAATTGTACTGTGTTAGATCTTAAATCTTCAAATCTTGCCCAATCAACAGCGGCTTATTTCTTAATTGATGGTAATTGGAATCATATTGCTAAAGTTGAAACTTTGTTAGACAACTTACAAAAACGACTTGAAATTCATATTAATACCATTAGACCAGAACCTAACACAAAAAAACCAACCTCTATTCCTTATTCCTTAGAAACCATTTCAATTGATCGGCATAATGTTATAGAGGATATTACCAATTTTTTTTATGAACGTGAAATATGCATAGAAGAAATAAATGCAAGCAATTACCCTGCACCTTACATCCAGACCCTTATATTTTCAACCAAATTCATTCTTCTTATCCCGCCTCAAGTACGCCTGCTTATGTTAAGAGAAGAGTTTCTGGACTTTTGTGACACCTTAAATATTGATGCCATTATTGAACCAATCAAACGCTAATATGACTAACATTGAAATTAACAGTACCGTCCCTGATTTTGAAGCCGATTCAACCGGAGATGCGCCCTTTAAATTATCAAACTTTCTTGGAAAAAAAGTCCTTATTTATTTTTACCCTAGAGATAATACACCCGGTTGCACTCAGGAGGGGAAAGATTTTAGAGATAATATTGAACAATTTTCCTCATACAATACTGTCATATTTGGCGTATCCAGAGATAGTGTAAAAGTTCACGAAGGTTTTAAAGCAAAGCAGGAATTTCCTTTTGAGCTATTATCAGATAAAGAGGAGGTTCTTTGTCAATTGTTTGATGTTATCAAAATGAAAAACATGTACGGAAAACAAGTGAGAGGCATAGAGCGCAGTACTTTTTTAATTGATGAAAAAGGTCTGTTAATACATGCATGGCGAAAAGTTAAAGTAAAAATTCATATTGAAGAGGTGTTACAAAAACTTTCAGAGCTATCCTAAAGTAGGCTTTACTTTAAGGAGCCTCTGATTAAGTTGGTTAGAATTTAGCGCAGAAAAAACTGTCGCTATTTTTCACAAAGTGAGGCGTAATAGTCATTCTATTGCGCCGATCTTTGTGGAAAATATCGGCCGTTTTAGCAAGCTAAAAATAATTGAACTTGATCAGAGGCTCCTTAAATACCTTAAATTAATGATATTGAAGCTTACTTCACCCTTTCTCTGATTGCTTAGTTTTTTCTTTTATACCCTTATTCATACCCAATCACTTTTTATTCTAAGGATAATAATATTATGAATATTCAATCATCAGCCAACAAAAAATTATTTGTTTTAGACACTAATATATTGATGCACGATCCCTCGTCCATCTTTCGTTTTAAAGAACATAATATTTTTATCCCAATGATTGTTTTAGAAGAATTGGATAGAGGTAAAAAAGGCTTATCAGATGTCTCCAGAAATGTTCGTCAAGTCAGCCGTTTTCTTGATGAATTAATTCAAGGAGCAAACCAACAAACAATTAACGAAGGTCTATTATTATCTCGTATTGAACATGGGCCTGGCACAGAAGAGGTTTCTGATGGCCGGTTATATTTTCAAACCAGCCAACTCTCGTCATTATTACCCGCCAGTATGCCAGGTAATATTGCTGACAACTCCATACTTAATGTTGTCTTAGCACTTTCCAAAGAACACCCCGATATAAAAGTTATTTTGGTATCAAAAGATATCAATATGCGGATTAAAGCAGCGGCTTTAGAGCTTAATGCAGAAGATTATCATAACGACCAGACACTTGACGATATAGATCTGTTATATAGTGGCTCGACAGCCTTACAAAGTGACTTTTGGGATAAACACGGCAATAACATGGAGGCCTGGCAGGAAGAAGATCGCGCCTTCTACAAAATCACTGACCCTATGGTTAATGACTGGTATCCCAACCAATACCTTTATATTGAAAACGATTCTAATTTTGAGGCCATCGTCAGGTCCTGTGAGGGAGAAACAGCAACCCTAGAGCTTGCAAAAAACTACCGTAATATGAACAACAATACATGGGGAATTGCAGCAAAAAATAGAGAACAAAATTATGCACTTAATGTGTTATTAGACCCTGAAATTGATTTTGTTACTATTCTTGGTACAGCAGGTACTGGAAAAACATTATTAGCACTGGCCGCGGGTTTAACCTTAACCATGGAACACAAAATATACCAGGAAATAATAATGACAAGGGAGACGGTGCCTGTCGGAGAAGATATTGGTTTCCTCCCGGGAACTGAAGAAGAAAAGATGGCACCCTGGATGGGCGCTCTGATTGATAACCTGGAACTTTTAGGCAGTCGTTCAGGCACTAATGAATGGGAACAAGGGGCCTCTCATAATGTATTGATGAACCGAGTAAAAATACGTTCATTAAACTTTATGCGTGGACGCACTTTTCTTAATCGTTATCTTATTATTGATGAAGCTCAAAATCTGACGGCAAAACAGATGAAAACCCTAATTACTCGTGCTGGCCCTGGCACAAAAATAATTTGTATCGGTAATTTATCTCAAATTGATACACCTTATCTAACAGCCACTACCTCTGGTTTAACTTATGTTGTCGATCGTTTTAAAACTTGGCAACATGGGGCGCATATTACACTGCGTAGAGGTGAGCGTTCTCGTTTAGCTGATTATGCTTCAGATATTTTATAAATGCAGGTCCCATTTTAAATACGGCTATTTTTGTATCCATAGCGGACTGAAGTCCGCTCTACAAATCCTTGTTTTTTTAATCAACCCGTGGTTTGTATATAGCCATGTAATTTACATCGTCATATAAAAAATAGCTTTAAAATGAGGTATCCAAGTGTGCCTCACCTAAACTTGGCCATGCATTTAAAACGGCTTTGACTGCAGTGGCCAATGGGATAGCAAAAAACACGCCCCAAAACCCCCAGAAACCTCCAAAAAACAAAATGGCAATAACGATGGCGACGGGGTGTAAATTGACTGCCTCAGAAAATAATAATGGAACTAAGACAACACCATCAATGGCCTGAATAATTGAATAGGCTATTGCAACATACATAAACTCATCGGTTGTAAAGCCCCATTGCATTGCCGCGACACCTAAAACAGGAAAAGTTACTAATGTCGCACCAACATAAGGGATAACAACTGATAACCCCATGAGTACAGAAAGTAAAACTGCATAGTTCAAGCCTAATAAGTTATAGGTGACATAACTAGCTAAGGCAAGAATAAAAACTTCTGCAAATTTACCACGCACATAATTTGCAATTTGCATATCGACTTCTTCCCACACTCTAACGGTCAAACTCCTATCCCTGGGCATAAAATTAAGAAACCATTTAACTAATGAGCTCTTATCCTTTAAGAAGAAAAACACCATCAAAGGTACTAAAAACAAATAAACAATTGCAGTTACCAATCCGACTACCGATGCAGCTGAATTCGAAATCAGTTCATGCCCATACTTTAACAACTCCTCCTGAACAGAAAACATAATACCTCTAATATTCTCTTCAGTAATAAACTGAGGATAAAGCTCAGGTAATTGCATGATTTCTACTTGTGCTTTTTTTATAATTTCAGGAATACGTTGCACAAGCTGAACTGCCTGAGCAGAAGCCATTGGCATTAAAACAAAGATCATAAGCCCTAAACAGGTGATAAACCCAGAAAAAACAATATAGACAGCAGCCAGTCTAGGCACTCTACTTTCTAGTTTTTTAACAATGCCTTGCAATAAATAAGCCAATACTACCGAAGCAAACACGGGCATCAATACATCTGACAAGGTAATAATAAGTACAAATCCAACAATTAAAATTAACGCCAGAGCAATAGCTTGAGAATTTGGTAAAACCCTTCGAATACAATCCCTAAGAAATCGAAAGTTGGAAAAATCAGTTTGTGAATTCATTATTTTATAATTGTTATTATTTTTCTTAGCATTCTACATTAATGATGAGTCGATCGTTCCAATAAATATTTGCAACTTTTTTCTTCCAAAAGAATTAATTCTGATGGGTCAAAGTTGTCGCCTTAACAAATAGATGACTCATTATTAATCCTCTTTGGGGTGCAGGTTTTAACCTGCATTCTTAGGCTAAAGAGACTGTGCCATAATATTGGGTAAGCTTTTAAAATAGCTTTATCAACAGATTCAACCCACTACCGAATCGATTACTCATTTATAACAAGCATTTTTACTGCCAGATCCGCCATATTTTTAGACCCCCCTCCCTTACCTAACTTTTCTTTAACTAAGGCGAGTTCATCAAGTATTTTTTGCTTATAGTTTTTATCTTTTAAAATTTTATTAATTTCTGACGATAGCTTTTCTACACTCACATCATGCTGAATCAATTCTTTCACAATGCCTTTTCCAGCAATAATATTTGGTAAGCCAATAAACTTGGTATTCACTAAATATTTACCCAGGAAATAGGTTATCGCCGATAATCGATAAGCAATCACCATAGGAATTTGTAGTAAAGCAATTTCTAGCGATGCAGTACCTGATGTTGTCATAATCGCATCACAACATTGAATAACATCATAGGGCTGATGTTTGATAACCCTTATTTTTGCGGATGTTGCCTGTAGATAACCTTGCAATAATTCATCAGAAATTGAATCTGCCTGTGGCATGATAAATTGAATACTCGGATTAGTTTTGATTAACTGTTCTGCCGCTTCCAGCATAACAGGTAACATTCGGTTAATCTCATTGACCCGACTACCTGGAAGTATACCGACGACGGGATAAGCATCATGTAAAGAAAATTTAGAAAAGTCTTCACTCTTACTTCGTACAGGATGCACTTTATCAACAGAAGGATGACCTACATAAGTAACGGGGACATTTTCTGCTTCGTAGTAAGCCATTTCAAATGGAAAAATAACGGCCATCATATCAATCGCTTTACCATAAGTAACCACTCGGCCAGGTCGCCAAGCCCATACTTGGGGACTCACATAAAATAAAACTTTAACACCCTGCTTTTTAGCAAATCGAGCTAACTTTAAATTAAATTCTTTATAATCAACACAAACCAGCAAGTCTGGCTTTTCAGCCACCACTAAATTTTGTATTTTCTTTAAGGCTCGACGAATTTCTCCATAGTGCTTTAGTACTTCAACCAGGCCAATAACTGCAATATGGGATGAGTCATAACGAATATCAATACCCGCCTGTTGCATTTTTGTTCCCCCCATGCCTAACCCTGTAATATCAGGTAACTGTTTTTGCAGTTCTTTAAACATATTGGCGGCATGTTGATCACCAGAAGATTCCCCAGCGCTAAACATCACTTTATAAGCCTGTTTTTTATTCAAAAGATTCTCTTTCAGATAATAATATTATATGGCTATTAACTAACCACAGGTTAAAAATTGTAGACCAGACTTCAGTCCGCAATGACTGTCATAACCTGCCTATAAGGCTCAAATGCTAGCACTTATTCCTAGCAACGCTTTAAATTGGTTTAAAATAAAAAAATGTCATGTTATCGAGCTAAAAGGCAAATAGTTCACATATTATTCATAAACAACTCACTATAATCAATCACAACTTAAAAACTGAATAGATAATCGATATGGAAAAACAGTTACTGAACAATAAGCTCAACTCACTAAAACCAAAAATAAACACTAGTTCAGCCAATAAATCCTTTCACCCAAAAAAAACTAAGCAACTTAAAGCTGAAAGAGAAGAAAATAACAAAGACATTTTTTCAGGTTTCATCATTTGGTAAATAATAACCTCAAGCAATTTTCTTTATTTCTACAGCCTCTTTTTCAGAATAAAACAATTAAGGAATGAAATTTTAAAAAAACTAGCATTCCTTAAGGAACCGTTGATAAAGTCCTGTTATTTTTCCAACACACCCCGAATGACTGTAACAATTTCTTTAATCGTCTCATCCGTTAAAGAAGGACAAATAGGCAAAGAGAAACAATTAGCAGCAACAGATTCGGTTACCGGTAACGACAAACCATCACATTCTTGTTTAAAAACATTTTGCTGATGTAATGGAACAGGATAATAAACAGCACAGCCTATTTGTTTATCTTGTAGTGCTTGCATGACTTCATCACGACGATCACATAATAATGTATATTGATGATAGACATGCTCACCTAAGCCATCTTCAAAAGGCGTTATTAATGGTAGGTCTGCCATTAATTCTGAATATAAATGTGCCGCGTGTCTGCGAGCCTGATTATATTGATCAATACGCTTTAATTTAGCACGCAAAACCACAGCCTGCATATCATCCAGCCGGCTATTATAGCCAATCACATCATGATAATATCGTACATCTGAACCATGATTACGCAACATCTTTAGCATCTTGGCCGTTTCATCTGAATTAGTAACAACCAGCCCACCATCGCCAAAGGCACCTAAATTTTTGCTTGGAAAGAAACTGTACCCAGAGGCATGACCAATAGAACCCGTTTGTTTACCATCAACTCGAGCACCAAAAGATTGAGCACAATCTTCAATTAATTTTAAATTATGTTTATCACATAAGGCTTTAATTCCTGTTAAATCTACAGGCTGACCAAATAAATGAACCGGCATGATTGCCTTGGTCTTTGGCGTTATTGCTTTTTCAATATTTTCCACTGTAATATTGAAAGTTTTATCATCAATATCAACAAACACAGGGGTTGCACCAACATATTTAATGGCTTCAGCTGTTGCTATAAATGTAAAGGCACTGGTAATGACTTCATCACCCTCCGTAATCCCCTCGGCCCGCAGAGCTAAATGCAATGCATCAGTTCCTGATGCACAGCCTATTGCATGTTTTACCCCTAGGTATTGTGCCGCTTCTTTTTCAAAGGCTTGCACATTAGGCCCTAAAATAAAAGAGCAATTCTCTATTGTTTCAGCAATGCCTCTCTCAATTTCATCTTTAATATCTGCATATTGAGCTTTAAGGTTGACCATAGGTATCATGCTTTTTCCTCTCTTATTTTTGATCTAGTAAGTCTGTAATTTGAATGGCTGTTTTTAATGCGCGCCTGCCTGCTTCACCTGAAACTAATGGATTTTTTCCAGTCTGAATACAATCAATAAAATGTTTTATCTCTTCTAGTAAGGCATCCCCCCCATCAAAGGTTGACTCTTCACTTACTATTTCAGGTACGCCAGGGAACATTTCTTTTTCCCCCGTTTTATGCTTGGTTAACACTTTATTCTGAAAATCAACACTAATATAAGAACACGGTCTGAACATCCGCATTTTTCGTTCCATTTTCATACTAATACGACTTGCAGTCACATTAGCGACACAGCCATTTTTAAACGTCAGTCTAGCATTCGCAATATCCGTTCCTTGCGTTAATACAGCGGTACCACTGGCATCGATACGTTCTATATCTGAATCAATGAGCGCTAAAATGATATCAATATCATGGATCATCAAATCCAGAACGACGCTAACATCATTAGCTCGAGGATTAAAAGGGGCGAGACGGTGAGCTTCGATAAACAAAGGTTTTTCTTCTTTATCTAACCCCATCACAGCGGGGTTAAATCGTTCTAGGTGCCCTACTTGCAAAATAACATTTTTTTCTTTGGCTATGCTAATCAGTTCATCAGCCTCTTCAACCGTGACAGTAATTGGTTTTTCAACCAATACATGAGCACCTGCCCGAAGAAAATCACAGGAAACAGCGTGATGTAAACTGGTTGGAACAACAATACTGACTGCATCCACTTTACCTAGAAGAGACGAGTATTCTGTTAGTGCTTCTGCCCCATGTTTATCTGCAACGTCTTTGGCCGCTTGCTCATTGATATCAACAACAGCGACTAACTCACAATCGTCTAAAGATGCATATTTTTCTGCATGAAACTTACCCAAATAGCCAGTACCAATTACCGCACACTTCAGTTTACTCATAGTTTACTCACAACAATTCACATCCCCCACCAATAAAACAGCTAATGGGCATAAATGGCTGTATTGTACATTAGATAGCAACAAAATTGAGGAAAAGGACTGTATTATGAGGATAAAAAAGCTATTTGACAGATTAGTGTTATCAATAGGTTGAAAACTTAATCAATATTGGCTGGCTTACCAATGTGGTAACCTTGAGCATAATCGATTCCAAACTCTTTCAGTATCGATAAAATAGCTTCATTCTCTACAAATTCAGCAATTGTTTTTTTACCTAAAGCTTGAGAGACATCCGTTAAGGCTTTTACAAAAACTTTATCTTCATAGTTAGTATCAAGCTGCTTAATAAATGAACCATCAATTTTCACATATTCAACAGGTAAATATTTCAAATAATAAAACGAAGAAAAGCCCACCCCAAAATCATCTAAGGCTAATGAACAGCCCAGAGCTTTTATTTTCTCAATTAAAATTTGTGCAGAAGAAAAATTAGAAACAGCAGCCGTTTCAGTAATTTCAAATATTATTTGCTCAGGGTTCACTTCTGGCTGACTAAGCAATGCTTTAATATCTTCAAAAATGGTTTCATCACTAAATGAACGCCCAGAAAAGTTTACAGCCAGCTTAATGTTCTTACCCTGTTTTTCAAACCTTTTATGCTGCTCTATAACCTTTTTAAGAACCATTCGGTCAATTTGACCAATCAAACCTAATTCTTCAGCAAAACCGATAAAATCACCAGGCATATGAAAGCCCCCCTGTTCATTTTTTATTCTACTTAAGCATTCATAATGACTTATTTTATTAGTTTTCATATCCAGAATAGGTTGAAAAAGTAGAATAAAGCGTTCTTCCTTCAAGCCCTCTTCAATAATATTTTTCCAATAAAGCCGAGTCTTCAATCCAGACTGATAATCATTCTCAGGTGAAAATATATGGTATTGCCCATAAGCTGATTCCTTTGCCCGATACATTGCTAAATCAGCATTTGATAACAACTCATGCTCATCAGTGCCATGTATGGGATATATTGCAATACCAATACTAGTGCTCACTTTATACTGTTTATCTGCAACCCAAAAATCTAAAGCCCCTAGACTTTCATTAATTTTTAAGGCGACATGTACAATTCCTTGCTCTGTAGAATTTGGCATAATCAAGGTAAATTCATCCCCTCCAATCCTGCTTAAAACATCCGTTTCTCGAACAACCTCTCGCAATGTTTCAGAAACCAACCTTAAAAGGGTATCTCCAACTTCATGCCCATTAGTATCATTTACAACTTTAAACTGGTCTAAATCAAGATAAAACAAAGCCAATTGTTGCTCATTACGCTTTGCCGTTGCAATTTCTCTGGCAAATTCCACTTGAAAATCACGTCTATTACTCAGGCCTGTTAACTGATCATGCGTCGCTATCTGGAGCATCTGGTTTTCTACTTTCTTTCGCTCACTGATATCAACGCCCAGACTTAAAATAATAAAAGAACATTGTTCATTAGTCTGCCTAACAATTGAATGAGTCCAGGAAAAATGTTTTTTTTGCACCGTTGATGAAGAAATTAAAACACCATCTATTTTTAGATGTTCAGAAAAGTCCCCAGCTCTAAGTTTACGGAGTTCGGCTAGGTGTTTAAACTCTATCTCTGGAATATAATTATCAAAAACACCTCCTAAAATTGAATTTTCATCTTGCCCTAACTCATTGACCACCGCTTGGTTTATTGACAAAATAACCCCGTTAACATCTTGTGTAAAAACCAATATGGGGGCAACATCAATTAACTGCCGACTAAAGTCCCTTTCAGTCATGAGCTCCTGTCCTTGCTCAACTAATTGAAAAATGTTCTTTTTAATTTCTTTTTCTAACCCTTCTAGTTGATTGCTGAGTTCCAGGGCCGTATCATTCAACAAGTCCAGCTCGTCATACCCTTGATTTTTATTCGTTCTATGCCCTAATACCCCTCGAAACTCTTCATATCTTTTTTCTGCCAATAAAGGCAAAGCATCTGAAAATTTTACGACTCGTCGCAAAGAAATAAATAAAACTAGTAACAATAATGACAATGAAAAGAACAAGCTTACAATTCCATATATCCAGATCGATTGTAAATTTGAGACAACTGCATTTCTTTCATCAGTGATTTCATCAATAATTAAAAAGACAGGTGAAAGCTGTTCCCTATTTGATCTAACAGGAAAAACGCTTATATCAAAAATCCTTTCTTTAACGCTAATTTCTTTTCTTTTTTTAAAAATCTGATCAAATAACGGCTCTTGAGTAATGTTCGCTAAAATAGTTCTATTCTGTTCTATATTCGTCATCACAGATATTTGATAGGGCCATTTTAATATTTTTGATTGCTCATCTTTAACCAAAACGCCAATATCAGAACCTGTTACACGCTCATATTCAATAACGATATCGGCAAAAGAGCGCCTTATACCAAAAACGCCCATTAATTTTGAATTTGTCATAACAGGTATCATCACCATCTGAAAACAAATATCGGGGCAAATAATTTGATGAGAAGGTAATTCCGTTTTCAAAGTCTGGCTAACTAAAAGTTGTTTGGCATTTAATGGAGCCCCCCATTGCTTAACAACCTGTCCCTTCTGATCAAAGAAAACTGCACTTTCTAACCCCCAGATATATTGCCATTGTTGCCAATTCCCATCCAAAGTAGCCGTTATTTGAATCGCAGGGTTATTGTTACTTTTCTGAGGGGTATTAAGACTAGATACCAGCTCAGCAAACTGGGTCAGTACTAGAAATGAATCTTCAATTAAAGCGTGTGCAATACGTTTATAACGATTTTGTATGTTTTGCCGATTGTGCAAAAAATCTTCACTGGCATCCAAATATAAATGATAAGAAAAAAGACTATGTAACAATAAAAACACACTAGCGACTATAACGGCAACTTTCCATTTTAAACTAAGAAAAATGCCTTTTTTCATATCCTTCTAAAACCGGTAAGAGAGTTGCAATGCATATAAATCCCAGTCTTGTCTGGTTTTGGAATTATCTTGATTATCTGCCTGGGCAAGCCAGGCTGTCCCATGAATCCGATGATATTCAGTTCTTAACATCCAGGATGAAGTAATATCCCAACGTAAGCCCACCATCCAGTCTTTTGCATAAGATAAATGTTGCGGCAAACCATTGGCTACTCCAATTTTTCCGCCTCTGTCATCTATATTTGTTGATATTTGGTCATACCTTACAATACCTTGTAACCAGGAGAAAAATCGATAACTACTTTGAACATACCAACTCTCAGTAACAAAAGATAAATTCGAAATAACACCATAATCTTTATAATTATTCCAACGATATTGATATTCAGCAGTCAATCCGAAATGTTCGCCATTATATTGTGCAGAGAATAATAGCGGCCTTATTGTGGTTGATCCAGCAGAAATAATTTCATTATCGGATGGACTATATTCTAATTCTAAATCCATGTAACTCACTGCAAAAATGTACTCCCCCCCATTAATTTCATAATTAATTTGTGTAGCAAAAGCGGGGGTTGCTTCAAATTGTCCTGATACTCTTGGACCTAATATAGCCGAACGAATTTCTTCGTTATCACCTAACGGCATCCCAAGGTTAAACTTAAAGGAAAAATCACCATACTGAGTATTATAATCAGCATAAAAGGAGCCGCCATCAGCCGAAGTAAGTAATGAGCGTGATCTATCAAAATAGATTCCCTGAGGTAATAAAATAGTGGGGTTAGTAAAAGCAACATCTCGCGTTTCATTATACAAACCAAAAGGCACTTTAATTCGCCCCCCTCTTATTCCAATACGGCCATTTTGAGTATTAAATAAATTTAGATCAGCAACGCCATAATCAAGTCTAACAATACCGCCATCAACTTTTCCAGCCCGCCTATACAGACCTTGAGCCGATAAAGTCAATCGATCAAAAGGTTGATATGAAAGGTTCAAACCTATTTCAGTAAGGCCAGGGCTAATACCATCATCACTATTTCCATAAACATTATTATCAGATGTATGAAATAAACTTTGGGTCAAAAAACCATGCACTTTTAATTCATCAGGCCAAAAACCAGCCTGCACTTGTACAGACATAAGCAGCCCACAAATGAAGGGCAATAATTTACTGAGAAATAAATAATCGAATTTTTTCATTTTCAGGCTCGTTACTTAAGTACCCTATTGAATTAGGTGTATTGGCGATTTTTTCTAACATTTCATCTTCACTGTCTAATGTCGTTGGCACTTGTCCAGCACCAGAAAAAACAATTCGATCCCATACCCGTCTTAGCTGGTGTGGAAACATATGCAGATTATTTTTTGTAAAATGTTGATGAGCAGGATGATTATCCTCCAAGGTAAAGACTTTTATTTTTTCACCATTAGGCCAAAACTGTTGGCGCATAGTAAAAATGGCTCTTGTTTGATTTAATGAAGAAGAATAATGAGGAACTGATTGGTTTACGACTATTTCAGTTGCGTTTACAACTGACACGCTAATACTACATAGAAAAATAATAAAGACTATGGGCAATCTGTTTAATTTGGCTTTTGATATTAATAACAGAAGTCGCAAAATAAAATTATCCTCAACTCTAAGTCTACATAGAAGCAAATTCAATACTACCCTACCTAGTTACTTAATAATAGCCTTGATTTAAGTAATCTCTGATAAAGTTGGTTAGAATTTAGCGCAGAAAAAACTGTCGCTATTTTTCACGAAGTGAGCAGTAATAGCACTTCTGTTGCGCCGATCTTCATGGAAAATATCGGCCGTTTTAGCGAGCTAAAAATAATTGGACTTGATCAGAGGTTCCTTAAGCACCTTGCCCTGAAAGCAAGATGCTTATCAAATAAATAAGCTAATTAATTTAACTTGACCCAACGTAGGCGACTTGCATTACTTACCACAGTAAATGATGACATAGCCATTGCAGCACCAGCAATCATAGGACTCAATAAAATCCCAAAAATTGGATATAACAAACCGGCTGCGACTGGAATACCAATCGTGTTATAAAAGAATGCGCCTAATAAATTTTGTTTGATATTAACAACGGTTGCCTTAGATAAAGCCATGGCTTCTGGGACTTTTAGTAAAGACCCTTGAAGTATCACAATATCAGCACTTTCAATCGCTACATCAGTACCTGTACCAATTGCAAACCCAACATTGGCTTGAGCTAATGCAGGTGCATCATTAATGCCATCACCGACCATACCGACCACTTCACCAGATAACTGTAATTGTTTTGCAACAGCGGCCTTATCTTCTGGTAAGACCTGCGCTCTTACTTCTGTGATCCCAGCCTGCATAGCAATAGCTTTCGCAGTGATTTTATTATCACCCGTTACCATAATAACGCGTACCCCTTGATTCCTTAATTGCTGAACCGCTTTGGCTGAATCTTTTTTGATGGGATCAGAAACCGCAATAATGCCAGCCACTTTTTCATTAACCGCTAACATCATAGCCGTCTGTCCCAAGGCAGACAATTGCTCAATTTTTTCAATATATTGAGTATATTCAATGTTTTTTTCTGCCATTAAAGCCTGATTACCAAAAAACACTTGTTGATCCAGAATAGTCGCTGCAATTCCGTGTCCTGCAATGGCTTCAAAAGCTGAGGTCTTTTCTAGTTTTATTTGTTTTTCATCTGCTGCTGCTAAAATAGCGGCTGCTAAAGGATGTTCAGATCCAGACTCAATACTTGCAGCTAATCGTAATACGTCTTCCTCAGTCTGTTCGCCCACTGCTTCTATGGTTGATACAACGGGTTTTCCTTCTGTTACCGTACCTGTTTTATCCAAAATAAGGGTAGTGATTTTTCCTGCACTTTGTAATGCATCACCATTACGAATTAACACCCCCATTTTTGCCGCCCTGCCGACTGAAACCATCACAGAAATAGGCGTTGCCAATCCCAGTGCACAAGGACAGGCGATCACTAACACAGTCATTGAGGTAACAAATGCATACCCCATTGATGGATCAGGGCCAAACAGATACCAGACACAGAAAGTAAATAGAGAGATGCAAACCACCACAGGTACAAAAATACTGGAAATTTTATCGGCTAATTTAGCAATAGCGGGTTTGCTACCCTGCGCATTACGTACACTGTTAATAATTTGAGCTAACGCAGTATCACGACCAATACGTGTCGCTTTAAATAAAAAGCTACCCGACAGATTCATCGTACCCGCGGCAACAATTGCACCTTCCGTTTTTTCAATCGGAATAGCTTCCCCTGTCAACATTGACTCATCAACAGAAGAGTGCCCTTCAATTAAGATGCCATCTACCGCAATTTTTTCACCTGGTCTAACTCTTAAGGTCTCACCCAAACCCACGTTTTCAATCGCAATATCTATCTCTACACCATCACGTACAACTCGTGCGGTACGAGGTTGTAATCCAATCAGCTCTCTTATAGCGGATGAAGTTCTTCCTCTCGCTCTGGTTTCTAATGCGGAGCCAAAATTGATAAAAGCCAAAATAATAACCGAGGCTTCAAAATATGCATGCGGGGCAAACTGGGTTAAATGACTTGAAAAATCAATAATAACACAAGAATATAACCAAGCAGACCCTGTACCCAAAGCAATCAGGGTATCCATATTTGCCTGACCTAACATCAATTGCTTTATTGCACTTGAATAAAAATGTCCGCCAGAATATCGTAGAATAGCCAGCGTAATTAAGGCAACGATGGGCCAAAACCAACTGCCCGCAGGAGAACTTATTTCAGGTAACCAACCCAAATGACTCAGTGTCATTAACGGTACCCCAAAAGCGGCAGCAACTTTGGCTTTTTGCATCAGCCGCTCATACCGCTGCATTTCTCTCTCTTCTTGTTCACTAGGGTCTTCCAGACCTTCCATCACGGCTGCATCAAAGCCAGCTTCTTGTACCGACGTCTTCAAAAGTTCAGGATCAGCGTTCCCCTTAACCAATGCGGTATGATCAGCAAAGTTAACACTAACAGATTCTACTCCGTCAACAGATGCAATAGCACCTTCAACCGCACCGACACAGCCAGCACAATTCATTCCTAAAATAGATAGCCTTAACCCTTCATCCGCTGAACTTTCTTGTTTCTCTGTACTCATGGAAATACCCCAGTAAAAATTTAGACTATACTTTAAGCAACAACAAAACCAGCCTCTGTGATTGTTGCGGTGATAGCGGCAACATTGGTTGCTGCTGAATCAAACTCAACAATAACTTTATTTTCTTTATGCAGCGCTTCAACTGAGACAACGCCATCCATTGCATTCAACTTTTTGCTAACATTTGTTTCACAACCACCACACTTCATACCGGTTACATCTAATGAAACTGATTCTGACATTTCTCTCTCCAATCTGATTTAAAAAATATGCAAAGCCATAATTTAATGCATAATGGTTTAATTATACAGCATAATATGAGCTATCTTTTTAGTCATATCAACTAACGATAAATAACATGAAAAACAATCTTACTTTTTTACTGGTTTTATCTTTTTTTTCTTCCTTTCTTTCCGCTACAGAGCTAGGTAATCTATCTGCTGATCAACTGATATCATTACAGAAAACTCAAAATGCCTTAGTGATTGATATCCGCACAGAAAACGAATGGAATGCGACAGGGATTATTCCTGATAGTCATAAACTACAATTTTTTTCTGCTAACGGAAAGCACGATGCTAAAAAATGGTTATCCGATTTATCTCAATTAAAAACTTCGGCCGAACAGCCTGTCATTCTAGTCTGTCGATCTGGCAGTAGAAGCAACATGGTTGGAAATATGCTAGCAAAACAACAAGGGATGAAAAATATTTTCCACCTAGCCAATGGTATTATGCCTTGGATAAAAGCGGGAAATAAAATACAAAACCAATGTCAATCCAAACTTGCCTGTTAAAAAATAACAAATCATGTCTTTAAACACCATTACCAATCAAACCATTGCGCTTGCGGGCCTTTCTCAAGCTTGTCTTCTTGTGCAACAACTAGCAACTACAGGCACAGCAGATAATGCAGCTATCAAAACATGTATTAACAGCATTCTAAAAATTGACTCTACTGGCGTTGTTGATATTTATGGCGAATTATCAGACCTAAAACCTGGACTTAAACAACTTGAGCAACAATTACTAAGCAAATCTATTGCCGACCCTGAACAGGCTCGCTATGCCGCCTCTTTGGTTTTTCTAGAAAAACAATTGTCTAACCGCCCAGAAATGCTAACAAAAATAAGCACAGGTATTTCAATAGCGCAAGCTCAGTCAGAAAATTTTGGCGAATTACATGAAAATGTTTTAGCTAATCTAGGGGATCTTTACCACAGCACTATCAGCACCTTACAGCCGCGCATTATGGTTAATGGTGAACAAGAATACTTATCTCAGCCCAATGTCGTCAATAAAATCAGAGCCTTATTACTAGCAGGGATTCGCGCCACCCTGTTGTGGAGACAATGCGGCGGTGCTCGTTGGAAGTTTCTATTTTTCCGTAAGAAACTTCAGGATGAAATTGAATTTCTTCTTACCCAGGTAGATTAACCCCGCATTTTTTATGACTACACTATTGATCGAAGCCAAAAACCTAAGTCGTTACTATGATGATTATTGTGCAGTAGACGATGTTAGTTTTTCTTTAGCAAAAGGGCAAGTTTTAGGTTTTTTAGGTCCTAATGGTGCGGGTAAAACCACCACCATGCAAATGCTCTGTGGTAATCTTGCGCCTAGCGCTGGAGAAGTTCGTATCAATGGTTTTGATTTATTAGATCAACCCAAACAAGCCAAACAATGTCTAGGCTATTTACCGGATATCCCACCTTTATATAAGGAACTCACCGTTGATGAGTTTTTACATTATTGTGGCCGTTTGCATAAACTTTCTTTCAGAGAAATTAATCAGTCCGTTAAGCTGGCAAAAGCACGTTGTGGCCTCAGTGATGTTGCCCAAAGACTTATCATCAACTTATCCAAAGGTTACCAGCAACGTGTAGGTATTGCTCAGGCCATCCTACACAATCCAGAAATTATTATTCTTGATGAACCCACCGTTGGCTTGGATCCAATACAAATTAAAGAAATCCGTTCTTTAATCAAAGAATTGGGAAATGATCATGGCATCATTCTTTCTACTCATATTCTATCTGAAGTTCAAGCCTCCTGTTCTCATGTGCAAATTATTAATAAGGGAAAACTTATTTTTAAAGAAACGATTGATGGCTTAAATCAACGTATGAATACTGGCAGTATTAAATTCATCACCCGTACAGCAATCAATTTAGATTGTTTTTCTGATATTAGTGGTATTAACAATATAGAAAAATCTTCAGAGACAAGTTACTTAATTCACCACGATAATAACAATAGCCCTATAGAATCAGTCGCTGAAATTGTAGTCAACTCAGGCTGCGGTTTATTGGAGTTATCCGCAGTTAAAAAATCAATGGAAGATATCTTTATTGGCTTAACCGGAAAAGAGGAAGCAAAATGATTTTCAGTATTGCCTCCAGAGAACTAAGAACCCTTTTTTTATCCCCTCTAGCCTGGTCAATTTTAGCTGTTTTACAATTTATTCTGGCTTATTTATTTTTAACCCAAATCGAAACATTTTCTTCCATCCAGTCACAACTGGCCAATATTGATAATGCACCCGGGCTTACTGAAATTATTGTCTTACCATTATTTGGCAATGCCTCCATTATCTTATTGCTGGTTACCCCGCTACTCACCATGCGGCTAATTTGTGAAGAAAGACGGAATAAGACCTTATCCCTGTTACTTTCAGCCCCACTCTCTGGCGCTGAAATTATTTTAGGTAAGTTTTTAGGTATTTTAGGCATGCTAGGATTAATTGTTCTACTCGTCAGCTTAATGCCTTTATCTTTATTGATGGGTGGAGACCTTGATTTAGGCAAGTTTGCTTGCAATATTCTTGCTCTATCCTTATTGGTCTCAGCATTTGCATCAATCGGACTCTATATGTCCTGTATTGCCAGTCACCCAACCATTGCGGCCATATGCAGTTTTGGCTTATTACTTCTACTCTGGGTACTTGACTGGACAGCGGGGTTAAAAGGCCAAGGCAGTGAACTTTTCCACTACTTATCAATACTAAAACATTTTCAAAACATCCAAAGCGGTCTTCTTAGCAGTGTAGATATCAGCTACTTTTTACTGTTTATCAGTACCTTTCTGATTTTAAGCATACGCAGCCTTGAGAGCGATAGGTTACAAAAATGAAAATAACGCAACATATTCATCAACGTATCCGCATTAAAAATACACTCATCACTCTCATTATTCTTGCTGCATTAATTTCTTTGGCTGCAGTCAGTCGTTTATATAAAACGGAAATAGATGTAACGGCTAACAACAGCAACACCTTAACTGAAGCCTCTCAAAAAATACTTGCCTCTCTGGATAAGCCCATATCAATCACAGCTTATATCAAAGAGCCAACACTACAACTACAATTAGCCCAATTACTTAATAAATACAGCCGCTTTAAAAGTGATATTGGCATTCAATTTATCAATCCTGACACTGTACCTGAAAAAGCCCGTGAACTTAATATAGGGCCACAAGGTGCCATTATTGTCGAATACTTGGGGCGTACAGAAAAACTACTTTATTTAGATGAATCGACTTTATCCAATGCCTTACTGCAATTAGCGCATACTCAAGAACGTTGGGTAACTTTTTTAACGGGCCACGGAGAACACTCGCCAACAGGGAATGCCAACTTTGATCTAGGACTCTTTGGTAAGCAACTTGAACGCCATAAAATTAAAGCACAGAGCATTAACTTAGCCCAATTATCTACTATTCCTGATAATTCATCGCTGTTAATTTTAGCAGCTCCCGCAGTCCCGCTATTATCTGCAGAATTAAATATTATTTCTGACTATATTGATCGAGGCGGTAATTTACTACTCTTAACTGATCCTAATAATCATCACTTAAGAACAATTGAACAACAAATTGGTTTGCTTAAACTTCCTGGTACTATCGTAGATACCAGTTCTAGCCTTTATGGTATTGACGATCCTTCCTTTGTTTTAGTCAGTGAATATACTCGCCACCCCATCACCATTAATTTTAATAGCATTACCGTTTTTCCCATCACCTCTGCTTTTGTGATTGCAGAAGAAACAGACTTTATTGCTGAAGCCTTACTCACGAGTGTTTCTAAATCATGGACAGAAACAGGAGCAATATCAGGTAATATTAGATTTGATGTGGACAGTGAAGAACAGCAAGGCCCTTTAACGATTGCTTATGCCTTAACCCGTGATTTTACAGATAAAAACCAGCAACGCATTGTAGTGCTGGGCGATGCCGACTTTTTATCTAATGCCTATTTAGGCAATGTAGGCAATTCAGAATTGGGTTTTAGGTTAATCAACTGGCTGACGCATAATGATCAATTTATTGAGATCCCTCCCAAAATCACAGCAGGAAAATCACTAGAATTAACAAGCGCTTCTGTAGCCATTATAGGTTTTGGTTTTCTGCTTGTTTTGCCTTTATTGCTTATTATTACTGGTTTTACTATTTGGCATAGACGAAAACGCCGCTGATAATAAATCATTTTTTATCCCTAACACTACTAAATTTAAGATAACAATCTCAATGCCTGAATTACCCGAAGTAGAAACTACCTGTCATGGCATTCGCCCACATATTGAAGGAAAAACCATTGCTGATGTGATTATCAGACAAAAACAATTACGCTGGCCCATTACTGAAAATATTCAAGCGTTACTTATCGGACAGAAAATTGAATCAGTCAAACGAAGAGCTAAATATTGTTTACTAAAAACCAATTTAACTGAAACCGTTATTATTCATCTAGGTATGTCAGGTAGTTTGCGTATTGTTAATACTGAAATCCCAGCTGAAAAACATGATCATGTTGATTTTATTTTCACAGATAACACGGTATTACGCTTTAATGATACCCGACGATTTGGTGCAATTTTAGCGACTTCAGAACCTATTGATCAACACAAGCTAATAAGTCAATTAGGCCCAGAACCGTTATCTGAACAATTTACAGGTGCTCACCTGCATCATTTATCAAAAAACAGAAAGGCGACGGTTAAGTCCTTTATTATGGATGGTCACAATGTGGTGGGTGTTGGCAATATCTACGCCAGTGAATCTCTTTTTATGGCAGGAATACACCCAACAAGAGCTGCGGGAAAGATATCCTTAAAACGTTATCAAAAACTGGCTGAATGTATAAAAATCGTTTTGCAACAAGCCATAAAACAAGGTGGAACCACTCTCCGTGACTTTGTTAATGAACAAGGAAAGCCAGGTTATTTTCAACAGTCTTTAGCCGTTTATGGGCGAGCAGGTGAAGCATGTATTAAATGTTCCACCCCTATTCAGCAATTAAAAATTGCTCAAAGGGCTAGTTTTTTTTGTACGGTTTGTCAGAAATAAAAAACATTTTATTCAAAATTATAGTTCACAATACCACCGCCCTTTACTCAAGGAATCACTGATTAAGTCTAATTATTTTTAGCCTGCTAAATTCTAAGCAATTTAATCAGAGGTTTCTCAAAAAGCTTTTAGCACTCTATAAATAGACACAAAGATAATCCATGAATAGACATACCTTCTCTCAATATGCCTATTCATGATATTAGCTATTAACGTTGCATAGCACTTGTTGTTCCTACAACACCTGCAGCATTAACCCAACGCCCAATGAATGCTTGCTTATTATTGGATAATTGCAGGTCAAAAGATGATGTTAAACCATTAGCAAATGTCAAATCCATTTCAACAGAACAATCATCATTAACATAAGCATTACCAGTACCGCCAGCAATGACACCTTCTGGGAGAATTGTCATATCACAAGCTAAAGAAACATCACCACTTACAATATTTAATTCACATTTCCCTGTATGTTCCTTACCTTGAGCAGCATCAATAGGACTCACTGCAACTTGATACATAACCCAGTCACCATCAAGGTTTTGTGTTTTACAAGCCGCTGTTACTTGTGAAGAAAGCAATAAACCAGATAATAAAATTACAATTTTTTTCATTGTTTTGTTCCTTAAAATTATATTAAAAACTGATTGCCCATAAGTACCTTTTTAATCCCATTAAAAAAATAATTACTTAGAGCCCCCCCATATCCATAATGGCAATCGAAATTATTTGCGTTATTGAAAAATAACACAAAAAAATTATATCGTTTTTAATGAAACCACTTTAAGTCATTTTTAATGCTAAACGTAATTTTTTATATGCGAAACGTGTTTTATGTTACAGATACTTTCTAATATCAAAGCATTACCCTGCCGGTATTTTTTAAAAACAAAGTACTGGCAAGGCAATTAAGACAAACCTTATTCAGAAGAGCTCTCTTAATATAAAAAGAGTCGACTATCATTGCTAAATATATTTATACCTCTAGCAATTAATAGTCTATAAAGGCCCAATCTGAATTTTTTTAGCCGTCCCAGAGTCATCAACATTAGTATATGCTTCAACCTGCACTTCATCACCTATATCAATAGTATTCCCATACCCTGTTTCAAACTTGATTGTTGCTGAACTGTCGTACCAAATGGTTACCCCATTGACAACAAAATAGTCAGCTCTAGCATCTGAGATAACGCCTTCGGTTTCAATTGGCTCTGCATCCGTATCTATGGCTGGAAAATTATTTGATGGAGTTCCCACTGTTGCCTCTGGTGTTGTAGGCACGGATTCATTAGGGGTTTGAGTTTCTGGTATAGATATCACAACAGAAGAATCAACACCAAGAATTGTATATAACATTGTGTCCTTAATCGTATCGACAAACCAGGCAAGATCACTCGCCCCATCGCCATTCCAGTCACCTGTTATTAAATTTCCTCGCTTACCCGTGGCACTAATTAACTCAGGGGCAGAAAAAGTCCCATCCTTCAAGCCTGGAAATAGATAAAAACTTTACTATAGTAATAACTTTCAATATGTACAGCTAAGTCAACATCCCCATTACCATTAAAATCCCCGGTCACCATTGACTTAATCGGATAATATTGTCTTAAGGTATATTTATTTTTTATGGTGCCCGTTTCTGACCCAAATAAAATCATTAATTTCATATCAACAGAAGTAATAATATCGTCAAAGCCATCACCATTAATATCATCAACTAATTCTGAGTTAGGTGCATTATCTCCCCCTACTTCATAAGCTTCAGTAATAGCAAAATTAGCTTGAGCATTAAATACTATTAATACAGCACTTAAAATAAAACCAAGTTGTATTTTTAACTTAAACATAATAATCACTCCTTTGTTACATAAAAGTATTTTCAAATAAATTTTTCGACCAACTAAACATATCCTTGTAATGATCTACATGATGTAATTCTGCTTCCCCTAATGATGCAGGAATCGCTTTCATTCTCTGTTCATCCTGATTATAGATAAAACCAGCGGTTAACCAGGTTGCAGTTGTCGAGGTAATCGGGCTATAACAAGCCGAATTAGTCGTAAGGTTAGCTAATCTTTCCTGACTATCTAATGGCCTGTTAGCAATTTTCCTGATAATGGCATCAGCACAAATTTTAGCTTGTGAATTAGCCATATGGCCTGATTTAGGTTGGCTGGTTCCACTAGAGTCACCGATAACAAAAACATCCGCTGTATTGTTCAATTCATAACTAATCGGATTAACATCAGCCCAGCGATCTGCAACTGTGTTAAAACCCAAATCAGTAATGATTTTTCCAGCTCGATGAGTAGGAATAACGTTTAATACATCGGCTTTAAATTCACCATGATTCTTCGTATAAACAATTAAATCGTCTGAATCAACGGCTTTAATTTCTATATTAGGTATGTATTCTACAATCCCTCCATATATCTCAGAAAAAGCATTAGAAAACATATGTTCTTCTACAATTATTTTAGGGTTCAGGTCTAGTACGATAACTTTACCGCCACCTTTTTTCTTCATCATATCTGCGATCACGCAAGCTCGCTCATAAGGACCAGGAGGACAACGATAAGGTGCTTTAGGAATAGTCATCACAAAAGTATCCCCTCCTAATATCGCTTTCATTTTTTCTCGCAACAATTTAGTTTGAGGGCCTGCCACCCATGCATGGGGTACTTTTTGATGATCTAAACCAGGAATATCATCAAAAGAAATGCCTGGAGCTAACACAATATAATCACATAAAAGGGTTTGACCATTTTCTAGAAATACTTGTTTTTCAGCTGCCTCATGATTAATGCTTGAAACTGAACTCTTAATGAAATTAACACCATATTTTTCATTTAATACCGCGTGTTGAAAAGTAATATCAGACATAGCCAACTGCTCGTTTACAACCAAATTACTCATCACACAAGAAACATGGGCAAAATGGGGGTCCACAACCGTGACATCAATAAGATTATTACTCCATAAACGTAAATGTTTGGCAACGGTTGAGCCAGCAAATCCACTCCCAACAACCACAACACGAGCAGACAAGCCGCCATTAGCTGATGCTGTTTTTATTAAAGAGGGAGTTGCTACAGCCGCAGTAGAAATCCCCATAAGTTTGATGAAGTCACGACGATTAAAGTTATTCATAATTTATATCCTAAAAAGTTAAATGTTTTATTCTGAATTAAGCTCTAAAAAACTTACTCATCCTCTTCATCCTCTTCATCCTCTTCATCCTCTTCATCCTCTTCATCCTCTTCGTCCTCTTCATCCTCTTCGTCTTCTTCATCTACCTCATCTTCTTTATCCTCCTCTTTTTCTTCACTCTTATCTTCGTTAGAGTTTTTAGGTAAATTGGCATAATAATCAGCGATATACCAAATTTGTTCTTTACTATAGCCTTTAATTTGTTTGTGCATGATTTCGTTATCATTATCAGCATGCATGTCTAATAATTCATTTAATAACTCATCAAATGTATCACCCGCAATGCTGTCAAAATCACCAAGAGTATTCCCTGTAGTGCCATGACATTGAGCACATTGTGAAGCTAACAATCGCACAGTATCTGGTGAAGGTGTTGTCTCATTGGCCTGCAGATTGTTAAAAACTAAAAGGCTAAAAATCAGACTTATATAACGTATTAATTGGTATTTTTTCATAGGAATCTCGCAAAAAAATTATTTGTTTTTATGATGAGTGGGAAAATTACCCACATAGTATATCCAAAACTCAATATACACCAAAAACCAAATACGTGGTAATATTTACCACAATTATTATTTATTTTTGTGATCCACTTTGCTACAAAAATCACCAAACCCTACAAAATACGTTATTAAGGCGTTAAAAAAGATTTTAAAACCGCTTATAAATTTATTAATTTATAAAGGCATTACCTACCCTGTGTTTAATGAAATCGTAAAAGAATTATTTGTTGAAATTGCCGATACAAAATTTAAATTACAAGACAAACAGCAAACTGACAGCCGAATCAACTTTTTAACGGGTATTCACCGAAAAGATGTTAAACGCCTGAGAAACCAGAAAAATGATGAAGAAGATGTTTCTGCGACCTCACTCAGTGCTTTACTCATTTCCCGATGGTTAGCAGACCCTCTTTATAGTGATAAAAAAGGCAATCCACTTGCTTTGCCTCGCTTAAGTAAACAGGGCGGAGATCAATCTTTTGAAAAGCTAGTTGTTTCTGTTAATAAAGACATTCGCTCCCGAGCCATACTAGATGAGTGGCTTAATATGAAAATTGTATCTTTAGATGAGAATGACTTTGTTTGCTTAAATAAAACAGCTTTTATTCCTCAGCAGGGGTATCAAGAAAAAGCTTGGTTTTTGGGTGAAAATTGTCATGATCACCTTGCAGCTGCCATCAATAACTTAAAAGGCGAGAGTACTCCATTTTTAGAGCGAGCTGTTTATTATGACCAACTCACTATAGAGTCAGTAAAGGAATTAGCAGAACTATCAGAAAAAATGGGCATGGACACGTTACTTAAAATAAACAGTCATGCACTAAATTTACAAAATAAAGACAAACTATCACAATCTGCTAACAATAGAATGAGATTAGGCTTATATTTTTATCATCACGCTGATGAGAAAAACCCTACTGACAAGACCAAGGATTGATAAATGAAGTCACTCTCACTCCCCCTATTTATCTTCTTTAGTTTACTAAGCCTTTTATCAAACCCCGTGAATGCAGGGGTTTGTGATATTTCAGGCAGTGGTATCGGGGGAACGGGAGCACCATCATCAAAAAACAATGGTAGCGGAATCGGTGGGACAGGCTCCCCATTACCTAAGAAAAATGGTAGTGGTATTGGTGGAACAGGAGCAATAGCAAACGAAAGTGGAATTGGCGGTACTGGGCAGAAAACAGACAATCAAGCCTCTATCATTATAGGTACCATTACTGGGTTTGGTAGTATCTGCGTCAATGGAGTGGAAATTCATTATGCAGCCTCAACACCTATACAAATAAATGGAGAAGCCTCTAATACAGATCAACTTGCATTAGGCCAGGTTGTCTCGGTTAATGTTTCAGGTACTGGTCATGAGGTATACGCCAAAGATATTCAGGTGATGAATATTATTTCTGGCCCCGTGACTGAAATCGACTCGCAATTAAACCAAGTCACTGTATTAGGCCAAAAGGTTCATTTATCAGATAAAACCCATTTTTCTGATGTCAAAGTAACCCTTGCAAACATCCAAAAAGGAAGCTTTATTCAAGTAAGTGGACTGAGACAAAATGACGGCGGAATTGTTGCTAGCCGAATAGCTAATAGTTTTTCAGCTAATAGAGCCCAGATAACAGGGATCGCTTCAGATATAACTGAAAATGGTTTTAAAATTCGAGGCGTTAGTATTACTACGCTTAACAAACCATCGGTTAAAGCAGGTCAGCATGTACGCGTTAGCGGCTTGATGGAAGCAGAAAAAATCATGGCTAAGCAAATCATGGTACCTAAACTGCTAGAAGGCCAAAAATTTAAAATAGAAGGTTTAGTTAATATTGATACAAAAGAACAGCTGATTAAAATAGGTCCTGTCACCCTAAAACCAACTGATGAAATAAAAAACATACTAGTATCTTTACCTAAAAATAAAGTAGTCATTATTGATGGATCTGTAAAAGTTGGACATGAATTAAAAGTTGAACATTTATTTATCAAGGATTCTATTAATACTTATCAATCTCCCAGCATTGATCAACACCGTCCTAAAGATAATGTGAATATTAAGCGCCCCCTTAATACAGTTGATTCACATGACAATAATGATCAGAAAAAGGAAATCAATTCAGATCGACATGAAAGTCCATTGGAAATAATTAAAGACATTAAGTTAAAAGAGCCTGATTTCGAGTCGCATGAAATCAAAGAACCTGAGATTGAAATAGCTGAAGAAGAATCGCCAGAGATTGAAACCCCAGAAATTGAGAAGCCTGAAGTGGACGCGCCTGAAATAGAGGTTTCTGAAGTAGAAACACCCGAGATTGAGGTTCCCGAAGTTGAAGTGCCTGAAGTAGAAACACCTGAAATAGAGATTCCCGAAGTTGAAGTGCCTGAAGTGGAAACACCTGAAATAGAGATTCCTGAAGTCGAAACACCTGAAATAGAGATTCCCGAAGTTGAAGTGCCTGAAGTAGAAACACCTGAAATAGAAATTCCCGAAGTGGAAGTACCTGAAGTCGAAACACCTGAAATAGAGATTCCCGAAGTCGAAGTACCTGAAGTGGAAACACCCGAGATTGAGGTGCCCGAAGTTGAAGTGCCTGAAGTGGAAACACCTGAAATAGAGATTCCCGAAGTCGAAGTACCTGAAGTAGAAACACCTGAAATAGAGGTTCCCGAAGTTGAAGTACCTGAGATTGAGGAACCTGAAATAGAAGTCCCCGAAGTTGAAGATTAGGACAAAATATGTCAAAACATCAAATCATCCTGTTTATTGTAATTAACCTGTCTATATCAAATACTATGGCTAAAGATAAGTTATCTTTTTCAACAGGAGCCACTTATATTACAGGAAAATATGGCACCTCTGAATCAACTGACATATATTACGTTCCACTTTCATTAAAATATAAATTTAAAAAATTAACCTTTAAACTCACAGTACCCTACCTTGAAAAAACGGGCTCAAAAAATGTTATTAAAGATTTAGGGAAAGTGGGTCAACAACTTGTCACCAAAAGAACAACAGAAACAGGTTTAGGGGATATCTCCGCTGCCCTTCGCTATAATTTTTACTACAATCAGAATTATAAATTTTTAATTGATGCTGAAGGAAAAGTAAATATTGGAACGGCTAGCGTAAGTAAGGGCTTAGGAACAGGGAAAACAGATTACTCTTTCAGACTAGGTTTATATAAAGTGTTTGATCAACTGACACCGTACAGCAAAATTGGATTTAAAGTATATGCTCATCCACGATTAAACGATGTTTTCTTTGCATCAGCAGGATTAGTTTATAAATTCACCCCCTCTATAGCCGCTGGCATCGATTATTCATGGCGAGAAAAAGTATCAAGAACGAGTGCCGAAAAAAACCAATTAACGGGGTTTAGCAGCCAAAAACTAACAAAAAACTGGACTATCCAAGAATATATTATTAAAGGTTTTAGCCGAAGTACTGCTGATTGGGGTGGAGGTATCTCTATTAATTATGGTTTTGATTTGTAGTTACCATAATAAATTCATTCACTGAAAAACTAATCATTAATAAACCGCTCCAAATGCACCATGATAGGCTCAAATTTATTTGAGTAGTTTTTCCACCGCGCCTTTGAGGTCTGATAAATTGGCTTCGTTACATCCGAAAAACTCGGTGTTGCAATATATTTATGCTTTGTCTGCTGATAAAAATGCTCTACATCGGGATTCCACTCAACATTTATAAAGCTAAACAACTGCTTAAATGTTGTTTCAAAATCAGAAACAGCGTCTTCATAGGGTAATTCAAAATATTCAATTGTTAACTGCTCTTTTATTGTTGACCATAAATCCATGACTTTTGCATAATACAGCGCAGTGTCTTCCCAAGTTAAAAGTGGCGCCGTCTGCTCTGATAATGTAAACGATTGCATATAGCAACTTAAGCACACATCACGCGGGTCTCGTAAACTAAAGATTATTTTTGCCTCAGGAAAGAGTATATTTATAAAACCAACAGAGATACTATTAAGTGCATTTTTTTCGACATAGGTTGCTTTAAGCACTTGCTCGCCATGCTCTTCTTTGACTCGTTGCCAAAAATAACACCTTAACTCATTTATATCCTCTTTACTTGCTCTCTTCAATTTCTCTAATTCTGTTTCGCCTGACTCTACAATTTTTTTAAGCCTATTAATTGTTTCGGCTAATATGTCTGATTCATCGCTAGTATAGATATCAGGATGCGATGCCAGCACTTGTTCTGTTAATGTAGTTCCAGAACGTAAAAAACCCAATAAAAAAATAGGTGCTGGTAACTCATCTTTTTGGAATTTGTTTTTACGCTCAATAAACCAATCCTGATTAAACCCTTGCTTAATCTCATCAATTCGTGAAAAAGCTTTATTCCTATCTATCTGCACTGCTGATTCTGTTTCACATTGTAATAGATGACTCTTTTCAAAAGCATTAAAAGCTTCTTGATAGTTATGCATTTTATCCAGACATACTCCTTTTTCTAGATAAACTCGAGCTATAATTTCAGCTGAGTGTTTCTCAGAGGTTAATTGATTTAACCTGCTTAAAGCTGAATCAAACAGTCCTTTTTTAACTTCAAGTAAAGAAAAAAGAATACGAACATTGGGGTCAGTTTCAGATAACTTTAAAGCTTTTTTCACCGCTTTAAGCGCCTCGTCAATTTTATTTATTCGGCTAAGGTCAAGAGCCAAAGATTGATAAACGCCTAGCGATGGAGCAATAAAAGAAAGTGTTTGTAAATACCGAAGAGAGGATTGAATATCCCCCCAATTAGAAAGCTGATTAGCTAAATTATGTAAATCTTGAATAGGTGCATTTTTCTTGCGAATATTTTTAAATAACTTCTCACCCGCTTTACGCAAATACCCAAGTCCCTCCTGTTTACGTTGCTGATGACATAGACTTTGTCCCAGACCTGCTAAAACTTCAGCACTATTAGGTTTTTTCTTTAAAGCCTGACGAAAAAAATTTTCAGCTACAGAAAATTCAGCATATTTAACTGCCCTGTAGGCCTGAGAAACAAGGGTATTGAAATCTGAAGTATTTGCAGATTGTAATCTAAAACCTTCTGTTTGATTATTTTCTATCGCTATTTGATTCATATTACACAGTCTATGGTCTTATACAAAAAAAGGCTATAGACACATTAGTCTATAGCCTTTTATAAATATCTTATACCTAAAAATAAAGAATAAGATTTTTCAGTTATTGTGCACTTAATTTACGGCGAGAAGAAAAACCTAAGCCAGCAATTGCACTACCAAATAACCAAACAGCTGCTGGTACTGGTACAGCGGATACAGCAGACACAGTAAAAGTAAAATCTGTTGGACTACTGGCAGTTGAACCGGGCATAGCACAAGCAGCACCTAAATTATCAGGACATACGCCGCCAGCTGCAACCAAATAATAGCCAGCTGCTAAATCCAATAGAGTAAGACTGGCACTTATTGAGGCATCTGCCGAATAACCAGATACCACCCCAGAAGTCATATTTGCCGCCCCACCATTTGCAATAAAATCTCCATCGCCATTGGTAAAATCAAACCCATTTTGAGCATAACCTACCCAACCATCATGGCCATCAACAATATTTCCATAACTACCAGACAATGCAAAATTATATGTACTGCCATCATTTGCTCCTCTTACCTGATTAATCGTATGAGCTCCAACGCCTTCACCTAAAGATGTTGTGGTGGGGGCTGCTCCACTGGTCCAAACTGAAAAACCACTTCTATAAGATTCATTGCTAAGATCAAAATTTACATCAAAGGTAGTTTCATTTTCTATGTCCGTATCAGAACCTATTTGAATAACATTCCAACTAACTGTATGTCCCCAAGCAAAATTAGAAGCCGTACCATAATCACTCCAACTCTTATAAGCCGTAGCAGCTGAATAACTAACCGTTGATCCTGTAAAAGTTGGCATACCAGTATATGCGCCAATACCCGCACTTGCTTGAGTTGAAACCCCAATCATTGCTGTAACACCTAAAGCCAAAGCGATTGACTTACGTAGAGACGATTTTTTCATTTTTATTTCCTTTAAATTATGATTCATAATCACTACAGCAATTTTCACACCAAATAATGTTTTGACTCCTATTTAAATCAAAGTACAACTCAAACTCTCTATCACCACAACTTTTTAGTTTCTGAATTAGAAAGCTACTCTCCTATCAAATCTACGAGGTTAAAAGACATACCTTGGTTACGGCATCTAACACACAGAATGTGTCATATCACTCAAACACAATATTTTCTAACAAACAACACTTAACCTAATTTGATAATAAAATACCTGCTTCCATAAAGAACTATTAGATTTTTCTTCTACCCGCACCAATCAAACCAAGCATTGCTGTTGCAAAAAACCAAACAGATGCAGGTACAGGTACAGGTGAAGCTAAATAAACAGCATGATCTCCATGATGAGTTGGAAGATGCAAAGGAGGAGGCTGATCACTCGAAGTTATTGAATATGGAGTCATTCCTGACAACAAACCAGAGCCTAAAATTTGCCCATTATCATTACCTCGTATCGCATCAGCTAAATAACTCCAACCCTCGTCTGCGATTGAACTTTCAATTAGCAATTTAATATCAAAAAAACCTTTTTCGACAGTAAAACCGAATGCTTGATCACCGAGCAAGGTACCATCATTTTCATCAAACAACTCATAAATACCAAGCATCAACCCGTCTTCACCAAGAAAAGCAGCTTCACTAAAGGCATAGCCATCAGAGTTTCTAATAGATAAATCATTAAAATACTTAGTATCAGTAGCACCATCATAAAACCAGGCTGTCTGTCCTAAGGAGCCAGCAGTTCCATCAAATCGAACAGACTCCCCCATAACTTGCCCCATATCATTAAAGCCCGTATTGACACTGTTTTGATACCCGTCATCACGAGTATGCATAACGCCTGTTAACCCTGTATTCACTGTATCAATACCGTTATAAAACCAGGTACTTACACCTGATGACACTGAACCACCATTATATCGATAGGATTTTCCAATCGCCTGACCACTTTCATTTAAGGTTTTTCTAGCACCATAGTAACTTGCATTAGAACTAAATTTATAACCATCATCTCGGGTATGTTCCACACCTGTCAGGCCTGTTTTAATTGTTGTGTTGCCATCATATATCCAAGTACTTTCCCCTAAAGAAGGATCAAACCTACTTCCACCATTATACCGAGAAGAATATCCAGTTACTTTACCGGACTCATTAAGCTGATAAACATTACTGGACTGCCTATTATTCGATGTTGTATGTTCAGTATCATTAAAACCGATACTAATAGTGTTAGAACCATCATAGATCCAAGCAGATGCTCCATCATATGCGCCTCCAGTAAACTGATGAGAATAACCGATTACCTGCCCTGCATTATTAAGATGTTTTCTAGTTTGATTATGAACTTGCACCAAACTATGTCTATAGCCATCTGACCTAGTATGTAATGCATCAGTAAACCCTATATTCACAGTATTTGAACCATTATAAAACCAGGCAGACTGCCCTTTTCCAGTACTAGCCCCATTATAGAGAAATGAAGACCCCGCTACCTGTCCAGCCTCATTTACAGAAGAACCCCCAACCTGTTGATGACCATCACTACGAGTATGCGCGGCATCAAAAAGACCTATCTGTGTAGTTGTAACCCCATCATATATCCACGAGTTAAAGCCTTTGTAGTCACTTGTTCCATTATAACGAGATGAAGCACCTAAAACATAGCCTGATTCTGTAAGACGAGAGCCAGCACTAGATTGATAACCATCATCCCGTGTATATTCAGCCCCGTAAAGGCCAATTTGTGTTTTTAGATTGCCATTATATAACCAGGCAACATTTCCTAACTCAGTGTTACCAGCATACCTCTTTGAACTTCCAGCTACAAAACCAGCTTCATTTAATGAATGAACCTGACTATATTTATAACCATCACTCCTGGTAAAGTTAGCTCCTGTATATCCTATATTTACTGTATTTTCACCATCATAAATCCAAGCCGTTGAACCTAATGACTGACTTCCGTTAAAACGATCGGAATATCCAATAACTTTACCCGACTGACTCAGCTTACTAATCAAACTCTTCTTGTATCCATCATCTCTAGTATAAGCAATATCCGTAAAACCCATTTTAACGCTAGTATTGCCATTATAAAGCCAGCTTGTTAAGCCTAAATCCGTATTGGTTTGATTAAACCTATAAGAGGTACCGGTTACTTGCCCAGCATGATTAAGTACTCTAGCAAAACTTAGCTGCTGCCCATCATCTCGAGTATGCTCACCATCATAAAAACCCAATAATTTAATATCATATGTACCTGCATCATAAGCAGCATATGATGCTTGAGATAAAATCAAACTACTCATACAAGCAGCAATAATTATTTTTTGTTGCATAAAACAATCTCCCTATAGTGATCTTAAATTAAAAAAATATTAATATTTTAGTAATCCATGCATTATTCTTGCCACAAAATAAAGGCTTGTTACATTCCTCAATCATCTAGCAAGAAAAATCACTCCTTTAATTTCCAGGATACTTTCACCCCAACAGCCCTTTCTCCAGAAAAAGTCGCTTTTCGATCAGCTGAATTAACATATTGCTCATTTAACAAATTATTTCCATTAACTGATATTTCTAAATTCTGATTAAATTTATAACTCAGCATAGCTGAAAGTATTTGTGCTGATGATATCTGTTTTTCTCCACTGCCAATATCATCCTTATTTGCACGCATTTCTAGGTTAACCTTACCTTCCCATCTATTAATATTATAATTAACGCCCAACACAAACCTATTACTGGGTATATCTGATAATACTTTTCCTTGATCATCCTCTCCCTTTAAATAGTGGCCACTCCAGGTTAAATTAAGCTCATCCGTTAAATAGTAATCACCTTGTAATTCAATGCCCTTAATTTTTCCATTATTCAAATTAATATAAGTTAGTACATCATCTTCTATCTCTACTCGCTCTATATAATCACTTACGTTAAGATAAAAAATATTGGTAGCTAGCATTAACTGGTCACCCTGCCATTTAGCGCCTATATCTATATTGACCGACTGTTCTTTTTTTAAATTTGCATTAGCAACAACTTTACCTCGTCCTGTTGTACCAGAAAAAAAATGTTCGCTTAAACTAGGAAATCGATAGCCCGTTGCCGCATTAACTGAAATTTCCAGGCCATTATCAAACGGATGAGATAATGCGAGACTTCCAGACCAGGCAAAATCATCTTGTGTTGCTACCTGTGCTGCTGATTGTTCAAAGTAAGCAAATCGTCCAGCTAATTTCCATTCCGTTACCTCCCATACCCCTGACAAATCAGCAACTACTGCTATTTCATATTCTTCGCCATCAACTAAAGTATGAGAAATAGATTGATTCTGAGTTATTAAATCAATCGAAGCCTCTTTACTACTGACAGATTGACGCGAAAAGTAATCTAAACCTAATCGCCCTATATATTCATCAAAGTGTTTTTCTATCTGCCAATTCGCGCCAAAATCTATGGCTTCATTTGATATTGTGCTGAAACTTTTATTTAGTTTCAGCACTTCTGTATCCAAATCATTAGGGTGCAGATAAAAACTAGCTGCTACCCCCGTGGGAGAGCTAACCGCTAATTTAACTAATAAATGTTTTTCTTCGGGGTATGTCGTTATACGTTGTGGAAAATCAATATTTGATTTCCCTATATCTTTGGCAATAGCGGGTAAGGCAAAAAACTCAAAATTTAAACCCTGCCATTCTGTCTCTGCATTTAGGGTTGCTGAATACTGGGTAAAATGAGTATTTAATTCACTACCATCAGCGGCATTAGCATTACTTGCCTGACGCCTTGCCATTGCAAATGACCATTGATCGCCTCCAGATCCTAGCAATTGATAATTTTCATTACCCCTACTTTGGTATCCCGTAGCAAGATTAGCTGTAGCAAACTTTTTTTCCTCAATTTCCACTGCCCCCCCTAAAGCACCTGAACCAAACTGAGTTGATGCTGGATTACGCCAGATTATCACTTGCTCAATTAGCTGTGGATCAATAAATGAAGCAGAAACACCCGCTCGACGATCACTTTCAATCCGCATACCATTAATCAATGTTTTAATTCTATGTTTGGAAACACCCCGAATCGAGTAATTTTGAAAATGACCACCTTGGCCATTTTGAGAGACACTGGGGTTATTTGTGATGAGATTAGTTAAATTACTGGGTGAATGAGTTTGCGTTGCTGAATCAATAATTAATTTATTATCAAGTACACAGCATTTGGGTTTTTCAAGATGAACCACAAAAGGCTGCATAATTTCAATTGAGGGCATTTGTTGATTTATTCCCTCATTATTCATGTCTTCTGTTGCTAATACTATTTCTGTAAAAAATGCATTAAACAATATAACTAAAATAGCCTTCCTTAGCATTTAGTTATCTATTTCTTTTGTCGATATAACAAACCTAAGCCACTTATCATCAACCAAAAAGCAGCGGGTACGGGGACTGTTGATACTGTTCCTGTGTTTAAGGATGCTGATAATAAATTACTTTCAGCATCACCTAAATCATTAACCAAAAAACTTAATTGCGTGTTATCTGATTTAAGAACATTAAATGTCAAAGTTGCTAAAGTAAAACTCTCCTCTTGTAGCTCATTTAAATCAATAGTTTCATCAAATGAAACTTCATATATATTTAAATTACCTGTAGCTCCATCGACATAAGCATCCGTAGGATTTTCACCGAAATTAAATAGATCCAATTGGTTCCCTAATATAGAGTCACCAAATACAGCACCAGAAAATGATAAATGACTACTGTCAAAAATAATCTCTAAATCATATGTAGAAATAGAGGACGCTGTACCAGAGCCTAAACCAGAAATAGTTACATCAACATCAACTGTGCTCCCAGTCTGTATAGATTCACCAAATCCCAAGCTAATACTTGCATTGGCTATATTTGTGACAAGCAGTAAAAAAATAATACTTAATAATTTATAAGGTTGAACTTTTTTCATAATATTCTCTATTTATTCTGTCGCACATCTTGATCGGGTACATAAACCTCTTAACACCCGTGCATCACGCGTAGTAATCATGCCATCATGGTTTAAATCTTTAGGGTCATCAGCACCAGATGCAGGTTGATTTCTTGATGCTAGAATAATACTCATGTCATCCCGATCTATATCACCATCACTATCTAAATCACCCACAACAACCGTTATTTCACATTCATCAGGGATATGATTAGAATCAGCATCTTGACTGCCTTGGGTTAAATCAACCACATCGGAAATAGCATTATTATTACAATCAGGAAATACATTTAAATAGTAGACATCTTGTTCGCCATTAAATGTCGCCGCATAGGCAATATGAGCGCCATTAGCATCAGAAACCAAATGAGTATAGTCGCCAATTTTATCAGCCTGTCTCTGCTGACCATTAACAACGCGATAAGGTAAATGCGTATTAAAAGAGGGAGTTACTGCTTTATTATTACTCCACGTTTGCCCTCCATCCCAAGAATAAGAATAAAAAAGCTGTGACATCCGTGCAGGATTCTCTCCTGTTCCATTTCTGGTATCGTACCAAACCGCATCAATTCGAGAATTCGATGCAACATCCATCATCGGAAACCACTGAAATGATGTTTCACTAGCAGCATCATCATTCAATTGCATAGCTACAGACCAGCTATCACCTCCATCTTCACTTCTTACAAAAAACATATCGAGCGGATCATTCCCTGTTTGCCAACCATGTGGAAGTGAATATGCCATCATATAAATATTTCCGCGCATAGGTCCGGTCGATTTATCCGTTGCTATTTGTACATCGCCATACGAACCTAATGGATTTGGGCCTGTTGGAACAAATAACATAATGACATCTCCGCCCATATCAACCTTTTGGGCTGTAAAGGTCGGAGAAGAAAGGGGATCTTTAGCATTAACAGATTTTGAAAAATAATGACCTTTACGGATAATCCCCAGAGAATTAGATGATGAAATATCTTCACTGATCCCTGAAAGATAAACCTCGCCTTCAGGCCCAATTGTAATTCTGCCAAAGCCATAATTATTTACAGGTAATGCAACATCAGGTTCCTGATAACTTATACCGCCATCAGTAGACCGAATAAAGTATTTAGGCACATAATTGAGATCAGGATTTGTAGTACCTGCTCGACGCCAACTGCTGTATATATTGCCATTACTTTCGCCACTCGTTTTATCAATAGCAATCCAGTTTTTATCCCCGACAAATTGATGCACTGGGTCGGACCACGTTACACCACCATCAACAGATTTAAAAACTGAGCTACTATCTATACTCCCATGCGCCATAGACTGATAATAGATACTACCTTGAGAATCCGTTTCTAAAACAGGATCTGTCCGCTGCTGTGTTTCTAACGCTGGAAGAACCCCATTACCCCAGCTAACACCAGCATCAAAACTATAAGCAAATCCTGCTTGTTTTCTAGTGTTTTCTGTCGCTTCAAACCTACGCCAGCCAATAACAATATTATTATGATTTAAAGGATTAATAGTAATACTAGGTTCATTTCCTTTGTCACCCAGTATATTTTGTCCATTTACATCTACATTAACCTGATGACTAATATAACCACTTTGTGCAATAACTGCTGATGGGGCCGCCTGTACTGCGACTGGAAAAATAACAGGAACACTCCATATTAGATAGCCAAGTGTTATATACAGTTTTGACTTTTTCATACAACAGCCTTCCTATTTGCTCTTCCAGAAAAAAATAACCCAGCCAAACCACTAGCAAATAACCAAACAGCTGCTGGAACTGGAACGACTGTAGTTTGAAAGCTAAAGTCACCAATAATTGAACCAAATTGCCCACCCATGTGATTAAACCCGTCGGCCAATGCCAAATCACCAGACAGTGTTAATGAATCATCAGTTAAGGTCGTACTGATGTTACTCAGGTCAAATATATCTGCTCTAAAACTATGGTGATTAAATATTGCCCAACCAGAGCGCCCCGACTCAGTATCCGCTCTTATAGCATCATATTCCAATGTATAATAGGCTGTGATTGCCCGGTTACCTTGCTCTTCACCAGTAGCAGGATCAATACTAAATGATTTATTTAAACGAAAGCGCATAGCGCCGCCCATACCAATTGCACCTGTAGCAGTCCCAGTTAAGTCATTAGCTGAAAAGTTAAAATCATTTGCTTTATTTAACCCTGCGGTAGATACACTATTGACTGCAAGCTGTCGCCCTATTCCAGAAATTTCACCTGTTCCAGCAACAATATGATCAGTTAATAATTCAGCTGAAGTTCGACTTACTGCCTGAGTTTCATCAAAATATTCTTCAACATAAAAAGAAGGCCGGCTTGGATCCACATCCCAAGTAAATGCTGCCGCAAGTTGTTCACTATCTATATTTAAAGTCATACCACCACCACTAACACTACTAGCTAGTACTGAGGGTGAATTAATGGTCAATAACATTACAGCTATCTGTGAAATTAGTTTTTTTAAATAATTCATTTTTCAAATGGAGTGGAGAAAGGTAAAGGAAAGTCATCCATATTGACTAGGTTTGGAAACCTCATTCGGGGCATGCATTAACAATATACTGAATAATCTTGCTCAACTCCCAAAGCGCCTACCCAGATACTTTGGAAATTGAATCAATTTTTCATCAAGTTAATTATTAAACCGCTTGAATTTTCTTACGTTTACCTGCGCCAATCAAACCAACAAGTCCAGTACCAAACAACCATACAGCTGCAGGAACAGGGACAGCAGAAGGCGCTAAGTTAAATGTACCAACCACAGCCGTTGTATCAGCAGCTAACATATTAGCCCAAAGTCCTGTAAGTTGTATATTTCCTGTTAACGACAACTCACCGTTAACAATTGATTCACTAACACTTGTTAATGTTAGAAAATCGTTATAACCAAAAGCATTATCATAAGTACTGATATTCCATGTTCCATTAGTACTTACCAACCTTAAATCATAAGGAGTAAGTAATCCACCCGGTCCATTAATACGCATTGCACCACTTAAACCAATTTGACCCGTTGAAGTATCACTAACATCCATTGTTGTCGCTTGCTCTGTTCTCCCATAAGCACCTGCCGAATTATAAATGTTAGTCGTTGTATTTGTATTAACAGCAAACTCCATCGCAGTACTTCCAGTTGTTGACAGGGTAGTGCCTCCAGTAGTACTCGCATCAATAGCAAGCTGATTATCACTAGCGCCCCAATGAGTTTCTATGTAATTTCCATAGTCATTTGCCGCTGTAAAAGCTGCATTATCAATAGTAACCGTTGCATTACCAGACACTAGTGAAGCACTAGCTGTTGCAGGTGCCAATAACCCAGTTAGGGCTAAAACCCCAGCTGTTAATACATGTTTGGCTTTGAAACTGTTTTGGAAGTTAAGAGTAATTGCTTTCATTATTGTCCTTATATATTTATATTGTTCTAAAAAATACATTTCCTTATGTCTATTCCCTATCTGAACAAAATATTCTCAGGGTAAGATCTTAGAAATCCGTTCTTAAATATAAAAGCCGTTTAAAACGTGAAATCGATCACAAAAAAATGAAAATATTTTTATATTTTTAAAATAAAAGAATAAAAAATAACTTTATTTATTTAAAATACAATCACTTAAAGACAATTAAATATAAAACAAAAAAAATTACAACAGAAAAAAAATCGGCAACAGCTGCTTTCAAGTGATTTTAGGTTTTAAACAAAGAAATTTTATCTCTTAGGTGAGATTTAATACTGTATGGAGAAGTTAAGGTAGGCAGAAAAAGGCTGAGTGGGTACAAATCGGCCGCCAAAATAATTAAGAGACTGATAGTTTTTTTCATTGGTGATATTTTTAAATGCTGCACTGATTTTAAATCGATCTGCTTCGTAGTTAAGTGCTGCATCAACAGAATATAAACCATCACTTTTATTATAATTAGGGACTTCTAGGTAAACGCCTGACTGCAAATAAATACCCGCACCAAGACTAAACCCTCTTAGCATCGCTTGATCAAAACGATAATTTGCCCAAACCTTTCCAGAATGGTTTGGAATATGAGGTAAAGGTTTACCATTAAATGATTCAGTCTGGTGTTTAATATGACGTGCATCGGTATAAGCATAACTTGTTAACAATTTGATATTCTTTAACTGCCAAGTTAAATCGACTTCCACTCCTTGAGAGCGTTGCTCACCTGTTGTTTCAGATCTACCTTTTATATCAGTATTATCTCTAATAGCTACATGCGAACGATTAATTTGATAGGCAGCGACTTGCCCGTTAAAAATATTTAAATAATCAAATTTAATCCCCGCTTCAATATGCTGAGATAATTCAGGGGCTGGCGTACCAACAAAATTTACAAAAGGTTGACCTCTCATTCCTTCGCTATAACTAATAAAACTTGAGATATTGTTTGTTAAATCGTAACTCGCGCCAATTCTTGGTAAAAACATAGCCTTGCGGGTTTGAGAAACTGCCTCAAACCCAGGGGATTCATTGTTATAAGCTATATCAACCCAGCCCAACCTAACCCCAGACAAAATATGCAGTCGATCATATAAGGTACTTTGTAATTGTACATAAGCGCCATAGGTCTTATTAACGACAAAGATATTGTTTATACCTAAACCTGGTTGGCGATAAGGGGAATTGAACTGAGGGGAGTTTAAATCTACAAAGACTAAAGGCAAGGAATTTGACTCAATAAAACCTTCGTCTTTAAACTCGCTATAATCAGCACCAAGCAAAAGTGTATTTTCAGTTGGACCCACTTTGAAATCAGCTGATACATTAGCGACAAAACTTAATTCTTGCTGCTCTTGATAAAGCTGCGTATTAAATAAAGCCCAAGTTGAAGGTGCTAAATAGGGTTGATCTGCTTTAATACCATCAGCGCCGAACAGAGTCTGAATTTTCTGATCAAACTTAGACTCAGAATATCTGGCTTTCAATGATATATTCCAAGATTCATTAATCTGATGTTCAAGCTCGCCCCAAATACCATAAAACTTTGCCTGACTAGGTTCAATATCACTTGGGCCGATATAATTTTCAGGCTTGATATTAAAATCCCCCGTCACCGAACCATGAGCAGGCAAGCCTTGGTAATCAACTTGCTCCCAACTCGATATTTTCCCTTGAACAGTTAATTGTGTCCCTTTGTTATTAGTGATGGTCAATGCTGGATTGATGTTATATCGTTCAGTTTCAATCACATCTAAATAACTGCCTGCCTGTGTATATTCACCCGTGACACGAAATAAAAGCTGTTCAGTTAGCGGCTGATTAATATCAACATAAGGTTGGTAATATTGATAACTACCATATTTAACCCCTGCCTTTACACTTGCTTCCTGTTCAGGCTTTTTAGAAACAATATTAACCAATCCACCAGGAGGCGCTCCAGACCCTCCGCCATAGAGTAATGCATTTGAGCCTTTTAATACTTCAATTCGTTCTACATTAACCAAGCTTTCTCTGTCACCTGCATTGTAATATTGAGTAAAACCATCAAGTAATTGCTCTGCTCTAAAACCTCTAATCTGAGTAAAATCAAAACTGGGTGTCAATGCTGCCTGACCAACACTCACTCCGCTGATGTTCTTAAGACTCTCACTGACAGTAAGACTTCCCTGATCATCAATTAAAGCACGGGTAATAACCTGAATAGATTGTGGAATCTCTTTTATAGCCGTCGAGGTTCTAGTAGAGCTGTTTGTATGAGATAGTTTATAAGACCTAGGATCATGACGCTTACCTTGATATTTTGAATTTTTCCCCACAACGGTTAAAGGCTGTAAGATTCTAACTGAATCTAACGGATTCCTTTGCTTACCATCACGCTGTTCTATTTGCTCATCAACGATCTCTGTTTGAGGAATTATTGTTACCGTATTGGTTTCAATAAATTGAAAAGTATAACCACTCTCTAACAATAAAGAATCTAGTGCCTGGTTTACTGTCATTTGCCCTTGTAAGGCTCTACTTTTCAATCCACGGATTTTATCTGCAGTATAAATTAACTCTATATTTGAATCTGCAGCGAATTGAATGAGCCCATCATTTAAGGATTGTGCGGGAATATTGTATTGATATTGAGGCTCAGCTAATGCAGGAGTATTAGCGATATAAACAAAAAATAATAGCTTTAAAAAATTCAATATATAGTGTCTAAAATCCATTTTCACTATTGTATTTACATAATAAGAAAAATTCAGTTATACACTATCGATGTAGAATACTCCACCATCCACCCACTTGTGTCTGTTTTAAATCAAGTACTTTACATATTGAGTTTAGGATCGCATCAGGGTTATTCAAGGAAAACACCCCTGTTACACGTAAATGTTTTAATGTCTGATCAGACAGAAAAATACGCCCATTTTTATAGCGTTCTAACTCGGCAATTAAATCACCTAATGGCTGATCATTAATAATCAAACGGTGACTTTGCCATGCTGTTTCTTGAGTAAGTATTATGTCAACTGCTGCTTCTAACTCCTGACCTAAGTCATGCTGTAATTGCTGACCAACTTTCACATTAATACGATAGTCTTCATTCTGTCTTTGATGAACGGCAACGGCATGCTCTTGCACAGTGACTTTAACTGAATTATTTTCATTTTTATGAATTTGAAAAACAGTCCCTAGCGCCCTGACAATTAACCCATCAATATCGACTTCAAATGGACGGTGATTATCTTTAGCTACGGCAAACCGAACTTGCCCATGGTGCAGAATGATTGATCGCTTAGCATTAGTATATTCAACTGAAACAGCACTATTAGTATTTAACAATAACTCACTACCATCAGATAACTGAACTTCGCGTAATTCTCCCGTTAAGGTATAAAAATCGCTACTTAAATTATCCAATAAATGCATTTGTTGAGGTAAAATTAAATTTACCACTATTAGCCATGTGGCAAGCAGTGCAACTGAAGGTACTAACCAGGAAAACAATCTTTCCCTCACATTATAGTGAGTCTTTTTCTGCTCTGGTACGGGGTGGTTTAATTCATTTTCAGCATTAATTCCTTCATTAAGAACAGCTGAATCAGTTTCAGCAACGGCTTGTGCTGCCAAACTCATTTGCTCAAATAAAACTTCTGCTGCAGCAAATGCTTCAGAATGCGCATGATCCTGTGCTAACCAGTCAGCAAAAGCCAATAGTTCATCATCATCCAGATCATCTGAACGCAGCTTAACTAGCCAATCAATCGCTTGCTGTTTCTGCAGAGCTAATGCAGAATCGTTTGATAACTTAGACATCGTCTAATACCATTATTAAATATATTTTCTCATTGTTACTATATATAACGTTTGAGTCATAAAGATAACTACCAAATGGCAATAATAATTTCATCATGAGCCTCTACTTCTCAACACGCTTAGCACAATATTTCATTGCTTGAGATAAAAGCTTATTAACCATTGATTTGGATATACCCATTCGACTAGCTATTTCAGAATATTTAAGCCCTTCAACACTATGCATATAAAAAGCCGTTCGACTATTAACAGGCAATTCATCTAGTGCCTGTTTCATCATCAACATTTGCTGTTGCCCCATTAACGCTTTATCGGGTTCAGTTGATTGATTTGATGAAACCTCAAGCGCATCATCAAAAGCCATGTTGGAAGCATGTTTATTTCGTACAACAGCCTTTCTTTGATAATCAATGGCTAAATTTAAAGCAATTCTAAAAGCCAGGGCTCTTGCATTGTCCGGAGGACTTTCTTTAACCTTTTTATCTAACCGTAGATAAGTTTCATGAGTAAGATCGGCTGCAGCTTCAGCACACTTTAATCGACTGGTCAGAAAGCCTTGCAAATCCTTGGCAAGAACATCACTCCAAAAAAAAGTATCGTCAGGTGTCTCTAATACGCTCATATTCTAATCTATCATTCAGACTGAGAAGAAAAACTTATAAACTGCAATTCCCACAACAACTAGTACTACTACAGCCCAGCCAATAATATCCATATATTGACGTAACTTTGTTTCTAGTTTTTCACCACCAGCAGCAATTAGCATAGCCACTAAAAAAAAACGTGCGCCCCGCCCTACCATTGACGCTAACACAAAGGGTAAAAAAAACATCTGTAAAGCACCCGCAGCAATGGTAAATACTTTATAAGGAATGGGTGAAAAACCAGCTACAAAAATTGCCCAGAATCCCCAGTCTTTAAACCAGTTTTCAGCCAGCAAATACTTTTGCCAATAGTGCGTTTCTTGTAACCAAGGCGAGATAGTATCAAACATAAAAAAGCCGATACCATACCCTAACATACCACCTAAAACAGAAAACAGTGTGGTTAACAAAGCTAACCTAAAGGCTTTACTCGGCTGGGCTAATGCCATCGGTGCCAACATCACATCTGGCGGGATAGGAAAAAAAGAGGATTCAGCAAAACTTAATGCACACAAATACTTTTCAGCATGTTTATGTTTAGCCCATGTTAAGGCCTTATCATATAATTTCTTAAACATTATTCTCTCCCTGATAAAAAAGGCACAAAACTAACAGCCTCTAAAATTTCATTCTCATAACCACTTTCAGATCTAGTTACTTTATACAGTTGCTGTTGATTTTTACCCCCAACAGGAATTAACATCACCCCTCCAACGGCCATTTGATCCAATAAAGTCTGAGGTATTTCCTGAGGCGCAGCCGCAACAATAATACCATCAAACGGTGCCTGCTCTGGCCAGCCCCATCCACCATCACTGTGCTGGTAACTAATATTTTTAAGCTTCAAATCCCAGAGGTTATTTTTTGCTTTTTTAAGCAAAGGAGCAATTCTTTCTACCGTATACACTTTATCAACTAAAGGCGCTAATATGGAGGTTTGATAGCCACACCCCGTCCCTATTTCCAATACTTTAGATAAGGGGCCATTTTCCAACAATATCTCTGTCATCTTAGCCACAATATAAGGCTGAGAGATAGTCTGATTATGCCCAATAGGGAGCGCAACATCATCATAGGAACGACTTTCTAGTGCTTCATCTACAAAAATATGCCTTGCTGTATTCCCCATTACCTCAAGGACTTTTTCATCAGTTATCCCTTGTTTTCTTAGGCGGTCAACCATACGCGCTCTGGTTCGATCCGATGTCATTCCTTTTCCCTGTAATCGACTATTCACCCTTGCTCTCCCTGAGATAACCATTGTGAAATATCATCCACTCTATCGAAACGGGTTAAATCCAATTGTAAGGGGGTAATTGAAACATATCCCGTTTTAATTGCATAAAAATCCGTACCAGGTCCCGCATCCTGTTCTTTTCCTGGAGGACCAACCCAATAGATATCTCTACCTCTTGGGTCTGAAGATTTGATAACCGGTTCAGCTTTATGTCTTTGCCCTAACCGGGTTGACTGGTAACCTTTTAATTCAGATAAAGGCACATCAGGTACATTAACATTGAGTAAAGTATCTTTAGGAAGCGGCGTTTCAATAATCTTTTTAAATAAGGTAGCGGCAACATGCCCCGCTGTCGCTAAATGTTTAGGATCATTAGAGGCAAGTGAAATAGCGATAGCAGGTAAACCTAAAAATCGACCTTCAGTCGCAGCAGCAACTGTCCCAGAATACAACACATCATCACCTAAATTAGCGCCATGATTAATCCCTGCAAACACCATATCAGGTTCTCTATCCAACAAACCAGTAATCGCTAAATGCACACAATCTGTCGGTGTTCCATCGACTCGGATATACCCATTTTCTGACTCAAGTGCTCTTAATGGCATTTCCAGGGTTAATGAATTACTGGCTGCACTACGATTTTTATCTGGAGCAACAACGGAAATATCTGCAAATTCTGCTAAAGAGTCAGCCAGAACAGAAAGTCCTGTTGCTAAATATCCATCGTCATTACTTATTAATATGTGCATATATCTTTAAACCCAAAGCCTTTATTTAATTTGATAACTTAGCAATCTATATCCTACCTTGATAAAAAACCAGCTCAATTGAGATTTTTAAGTTAAAACACTATAAAATCAGACATCTTAGCAAATAAAACACTTAAGATTTCAGTTATCGTGGCAAAAAACACACTTTCTACAGAAGATTCAGATTTATTTAGACAATCTATAGGCAAAGTCAAAGCCGTAGAAACGGATACCTTAATATTAACAACAAGTGAAAAACCTAAACCTTACCCAAAAGAGAAGGCATTAAAAACAATTAGTAGTTTTAATGAATCGCCTGATCTAGAAGTTGAAAGGCTTTATCAAGAAGATAGCCTTAGCTTTATTGCTCCTGGCTTGCAAAAGAACGTATTAAAAAAATTGCGTAAAGGTTATTTTGGCTTTGATGCTTCTATTGATTTACATGGTTTAACTAGCCAGGAAGCAAAGCATCAACTATCCCGTTTTTTACACTTCAGTATTGAAGATGGCTATCGTTGTGTACATATTATTCATGGCAAGGGCTATCGTTCATCTAACGACCAGCCTGTATTAAAAAATGATATTAATGTCTGGTTACGCCAGCACGCAAGTGTACAAGCATTTTGTTCCACCCCGCCAAAAGAGGGCGGAACAGGTGCAGTATTTGTTTTGTTAAAACGGGGCGAGAAATACGGTGAACAGGAAGATTCCGAGTATTAAACGATAAAACACAAATGGCATCATCCCTATTTTATCCAGTAGTTTTAAAAACCAGCCAATTGAAAGATAAGCCATAACGGCCGATAAACCTACTCCAATTGAGATCATGTCCCATTGTACGGGTTCAGCCGTTTTATAAAGCTCCAGGCCTTTAACCATGCCTGCCAAGGCAATTACTGGAATCGATAATAAAAAAGAAAAACGAGCGGCATGCTCACGCCTTAATCCAGTCATTAATCCAGCGGTAATCGTAATACCTGAACGCGAAGTCCCTGGAATTAAAGCAACGGCCTGAAATAAACCAATGATTACAGCATCTAACAGCGTGATTGTAGAGCGTTGTTCTTTTGCCTGTTTTTCTGCAAACCACAGTAAAAAAGCAAAAACAATCGTTGCTCCCGCTATCACCAATGGGGAGCGTAAAACGGTTTCCACCACATCAGGTAAAGTAATTCCAACCAAGCCAACAGGAATAGTGCCCAGCACCACATACCATGCTAATTTTGCATCATCCGTCATGCCTTTTCCAATCACCGACCGACACCATGCCATAATAATAACGGCTAGATCTTTACGATAAAAAGCTACGACGGCAGTTAAAGTCCCCACATGAACCGCCACATCAAAAGCTAATCCCTGGTCTTCCCATCCTACTAATACAGGCAGTAAGATTAAATGGGCAGAACTGGAAACAGGTAAAAACTCAGTGAGACCTTGCAAAATTGCAAGAGCAATTGCTTGAATAATATCCATATTGTATTTTTTATTTAAGAATAAATAATTAAAGAATTTCGTTATTTTACCCTATTAAGGAACCTCTGATTAAGTTGCTTAGAATTTAGCGCAGAAAAAACGGTCGCTATTTTTCATGAAGTGAGGGGTAATAGTCATTCTATTACGCCGATCTTCGTGGAAAATATCGGCCGTTTTAACAAGCTAAAACTAATTGGACTTGATCAGAGGTTCCTTAATGAATAACAATAGATTTACAATGAATGATTCTATGGTATTTTCTTATTTAAACGCCCTTTCGCCATAACACTTTTAAATTAAGGATAATTTTTGATTGCTATTGATCTTATTTCTGTTTCAGTTATTTTAATTGGCTCATTGCTATTATTAGCCAGTAACCGCTTTCCAGCTGATACGATCTTACTCTGTGCCTTATGCATCCTGTTAATTAGCAATATTTTGACACCACAGGAAGCGCTTGCAGGTTTGTCAAACCCCGGCATTGCAACCATCGCCACCTTATATGTTGTTATTTCTGGCCTAAAGGAAACAGGATCAGTTGCCTGGCTTAGTCATTTATTATTAGGTAAACCGAAAAATCAAATAACAGCTCAACTGCGACTACTTTTACCTGCTGCGACTATTAGTATTTTTATCAACAATACCCCTGTTGTTGCCATGTTTACCTCGGCAATACAGGATTGGTGCAAGCGAAGTCAATTCAAACCCTCTCACTTTCTTTTACCTCTGAGCTACGCGTCTATTCTAGGTGGCACCTGCTCCTTAATTGGTACCAGTACTAATCTGGTTGTTGATAGTTTAATGCGCCAATCCGGGCTCCCTGGGTTTAGTTTATTTGAACTAGCGGCTGTTGGTATTCCCATTACGTTGGTGGGTTGTCTTTATCTTATTATTGCTCGACCTTATTTACTGCCTGACCGACAGGGTTCAACTGAAAAATTTAATAACGTGCGTGAATACTTGGTAGAAATGCAAGTAAACCCTAGCTGTGAATTAGTCGGACAATCAATACAAGATGCGGGGTTACGGCATTTACCAGGTCTTTATCTAATTGAAATTGTGCGTCAGGGTGAGCTATTCCCCGTTGTCTCGCCTCACACCATCATTCAGACAAATGATCGACTGGTTTTTGCTGGTGCTGTTGAATCTGTGGTGGAATTAAGACGTATTCGAGGACTCGTTGTCGCTTCTGACCAAATATTTAAACTAGAAGGCCAAGAACATGAGAGGCGCTTATTCGAAGCAGTCATTTCAGCCGAAAGTCCCGTTATCCGGCAAAATATTCGCGAAGCAAGGTTTAGGCATCGCTACAATGCGGTGATCCTGTCCATTGCTAGAAATGGTCAAAGAGTACAAGGAAAAATAGGTGATATCCAGCTTCAGCCAGGTGACACTTTATTATTAGAAGCAGAAAAAGGGTTTTTATTTAAGTTCCGAAATAGCCGTGATTTTTTATTAATCAGTAAACTCCGAAACTCCAACACCATGCGTCATAGTCGTGCACCCTGGGCTTTAAGCATTCTGATTTTGATGATTTTATTAATGCTGACTGGGACTTTAAACATTTTACAAACTGTCGTTCTCGCCGCTATCACCATGCTATTAAGTGGTTGCTTAACTATTGAGAATGCTCGTCGTGGTATTGATTACCAAGTGTTACTAGTGATTGCTTGTGCGTATGGTTTAGGTACTGCGGTTCAAAAGGTAGGGTTAGCGGATTTAATTACTGAATACGCTTTAATGCTTGCAGGAGGAGATGTCTGGTTAATGCTGGTACTGGTTTATATTTCTACGGTTATATTAACTGAGACTATTACTAATAATGCAGCGGCCATTATTATGTTTCCTATTGCCGTCAGTGCAGCTAATACCTTAGGTGTTAATATTACGCCCTTTGCTGTCGCAGTGATGATTGCAGCCTCTGCAAGCTTCGTTACACCCATTGGTTATCAAACTAATCTGATGGTTTTTGGCCCAGGTGGTTATCGTTTTATAGACTATATAAAATTAGGTTTACCACTTAGTATTATTGTAGCGACTATGGCCTTATGGTTAATTCCCATTATCTGGCCATTTTAATCTTTTAATAAATAATCTATTAATAAAAATGACTCATTTAGCATGTTATTATTATGCTTTATTTTTAAGTTACTTATACACTATATTTAATGGATTGGTTTATCAACTTGCTAACCGAAGAATCGGTAGCACATACTTTATTAGTCATCAGCTTGGTCATCTCTGTTGGTCTGGCTCTCGGCGAAATACCTTTTTTTAAAATTAAACTAGGCATTGCCGGGGTTTTATTTTCAGGCCTGGCCTTTGGGCATTTTGGAATGACTATTGACGGTCATATCATGCATTTCTTGCGTGAATTCGGCCTTATTCTGTTTGTTTATGCCATTGGGCTGCAAGTGGGACCAGGCTTTGTCAATTCATTTTTACAAAATGGGATCAGACTCAATATCCTAGCTGCCAGCATTGTGATACTTGGTGCAGTGATTACGGTACTGATTAGCTATTTTGGTGGCATTGAAATTCCTGTTGCAGTGGGCTTATTTTCTGGCGCAACCACCAATACGCCCTCATTAGCTGCAGCACAAGAAATATTGGGCAGTATGGCATCAATGGATGATGAAACACTGAAACACCCAGGGCTTGGCTACGCGGTCGCCTACCCTTTTGGCATTATCGGTATTATTTTAACCATGTTGTTAACGAAATACTTTTTTAAGGTCAATGTTGAATCTGCTAGCGAATCATTTACACAATCCCAAAAAGAAAGTGCTCATCATCCTATTTGGGTCGATTTAAAAATTGAAAATACTAACCTGGATGGCTTAACCATTGATGAAATACATTTCTTTGAATCAATGGATGTGGTTGTCACCCGTATTTTGCATGATGGCCAAGTTCAGATTGTTAATAATCTAACCCAATTAAAAATGGGAGATAGCATTCGCTTAGTGGGTGAAAAAAACAAACTTGATGAGTTAAAAATACTGATTGGTCATGAATCTGAATTTAATTTAAAAGACATATCATCAAACCTTTTATTTAGTAAACGCTTTGTGGTTACCAATAAAGAAGCTATTGGAAAAACAGTAGGTGAACTTCGTACTTTTTATGGGGTGACAATCCCTAGAATTAAACGACCAGAAGTTGAATTAACGCCCAATGGTTCTGTGCATATTCAGTTTGGTGATGAGTTACATGTTGTAGGCACTGAAGAGTCGCTTATAAAGATTGAACAGATTCTTGGTAATTCATTAGAAACAATGAATCACCCTCAAATTGTACCTATCTTTATAGGGATCACCTTAGGTGTTATTTTAGGTAGCTGGCCTTTCTTTATCCCTGGTATTCCTTCTGCCATTAAACTCGGTCTTGCTGGCGGCCCCTTGATTGTAGCCATCCTGCTAAGTCGAGTCGGTAACTGGGGCACCATGACCTGGCACCTACCTAAAAGTTCTAATATCATTTTAAAAGATATCGGTATCGTGTTATTTTTAGCCTGTGTAGGCCTACACTCTGGCGATCAATTTGTTAATACTTTGATTAATGGCGATGGTTTTTACTGGATGGCTTGCTCTATCTTAATCACTCTTTTACCCCTGTTAATCGTGGCATTTGTTGCCAAAGGGTTATACAAGCTTAATTATCTTTCTGTTTGTGGGCTATTAGCTGGCAGCATGACTGATCCCCCAGCCCTTGCATTCGCCAATAGTTTGAGCAGTTCATCCGCGGTATCCATCGCTTATGCAACGGTTTACCCCCTGGTGATGATTCTTAGAATTATATCTGCACAGCTGATTATTTTGCTTTTTATCTAGGGTTATATTCAGCACTATCTTTGCAGGGCGAACGAACGGTCGTTCGCTCTACATACTACGATCTATTTCAATAGCACAGCAAGCCCTTTAAAGAGTCTATATCTACACTGTATAGATACATCTTAAATTCATGTAGAATGTTTATTTATTGTTCAATATAGCCCCAGCATTCATTAGCATGAGAAATTTATTGCTAGCACAACGCCTTAGCCTGCTCATCTGTGTATTGTTTATGCATAACACATTTGCATCCTCCCTTGAGTTAACTGACCAAGAAAAAAACTGGATTAAGCAAAACCCTGTTATCAATTTCACTGGAGATCCCAACTGGCTTCCCTATGAGGCTTTTGATGCGTCTGGAAAACATTATGGAATTGTCGCTGATCACCTTCAAGAAATTAAACAAAAAAGCCAATTAGCATTTAATGCAATTCCTGTAAAAAGCTGGAGTGAATCTCTAAAAGTTGCGATGACAGGAAAAGTAGATGTTATTTCAGGTGATGTTGCTGATGTGGTTTTAAACCAAAATTTTATTCCCATTGATACTTATAGTGTTAACCCCATAGTTATAATAATGGGTATTAAGCAAAATTATGTTGAAACCCTAGATCAGATAAAAGATAAGCGAATTGCCATTATTAAAGGCTATGGTTATACCGCCGATGTCTTTACTACCTACCCTGACATCGCCTTTATTGAAGTCCAAAATATACAAGAAGGCTTGAATGCAGTGGCCACTGGAAAAATAGATGCCATGCTGTCAACTATGGCTCTTGCAAGTTATCATATTGCTGAGATGGGACTTCATAATATAAAAATTGTAGGCAAAACCCCTATAGAGATGAAACTAACACTTTTTGTATCAAAAGAAAGTCCCGTTTTATATTCAATATTGAACAAAAGCATGTTATCAATTTCTGATGAAAGTAAGCATAAAATTGTTCAAAAATGGATCAAACAAAAGTACATAGAAAAAGTTGATTACCAACGACCTATTCAACTTGCTCTAATCGCTTTTATTATCATTGCTTTAATCATTCTACGATTTTTTCGCTTACAAAAAATAAACTCTAGATTACTTGCAGAGAAAACGGCTCAACTAGCTTTTCAACACAGCGCTCTTAACCAACATGCCATTGTTAGTATTACCGATGCCAAAGGTAATATTACTTATGCTAATGATAAATTTGAACAGATTAGTCAATATTCTCTTGATGAATTAATAGGAAGAAATCATCGGATTTTGAAATCAGACTTTCACCCGGAGTCCTTTTTTTTAGATATGTGGAAAACCATTTCTAGTGGAAAAACCTGGCATGGCGAAATACAAAATAAGGCAAAGGATGGTTCACTCTACTGGGTTTCATCCACCATTGTTCCTTACTTGAATAAACAGGGCAAACCTGAACAATATGTCGCTATCCGTACAGAGATTACAGATGTCAAATATAGTCATGATCGTCTAAACATTACGCTTAGCGCAACAGGTGATGCAGTATGGGACTGGAATATCATAACGGGAGAATTTATTGTAACCCCCGTATATGAAACAATGCTGGGGTATAAAGCAAACGAGTTACCCCCCCATATTGATACCTGGTTAAATAGTGTACATCCTGATGATATGCCTCGAGTTCAGGACACCTTGAAGGATTATTTTGATGGGAATGCCGATATATATCAGGTAGAACTACGCCTTCGTTGCAAAGACAATAGTTGGAAATGGGTGTTATGCCGTGGCAAAGTTATCAATAAAGATAGCACAGGAAACCCCATTAAAATGATGGGACTTCATACAGATATAGGTAATAGAAAGGCGCTAGAACTAGAGATACGTCAAGAAAAAGAACATGCCAATAAAGCCAATAAAGCAAAATCAGAATTTCTATCGTCAATGAGTCATGAACTGAGAACTCCGCTTAATGCTATTTTAGGCTTTAGTCAACTGATGGCTGATGACCCATCAGAACCCCTAACTGAAAACCAGGCGGATAGTGTTCACTATATTTTAAAATCAGGAAAGCACTTACTCACTTTAATTAACGATATTCTTGACTTAAGCAAAATCGAATCGGGAAATGTTGATCTATCAATTGAACCCCTCTCAATTAATGACATTCTGGATGAATGCATATCTCTTATTAGACCCTTTGCTGAGATGCATGATATAACTATTAACCTACAAAACAGAGAAAATAATTTATTTCAGGTATTAGCTGATTACACCCGTATCAAACAAGTTATTTTAAACTTACTGTCAAATGCGATTAAATACAATAGTAAAAATGGGGGGGTCACTCTGAATTATGAGGTTATTGAAAATAACAAGTTACGCATTATCATTAAGGATACGGGGTCTGGCATCGCAAAAGATCAACAAAGTAAATTGTTTTCTCCTTTTGAACGCCTTGGAGCCGAAAACTCGGATATAGAGGGAACAGGAATAGGTTTAGTTGTTTGTAAAGAGCTGATGGAAAAAATGCAGGGATTGATCGGGTTTAAAAGTGAAATGGGGGTAGGCTCTTCATTTTGGGTTGAAATCCCCCTATCAACCCAAAAAAAATCCAATCAGACTGACTCTCTTTCAGATGAAACAAAAAGTAATAACGACAATGTATCTGGCACCATTCTATACATTGAAGATAACCCCGCAAATGTGCGTTTAGTTGAAAAAATTGTGTCTCGTTTTACTGGACTTAAGCTGATTTCAACACATACTGCTGAGTTAGGTATTAGCATTGCTTACAGCAAAGATATATCACTCATTCTGATGGATATAAACTTACCAGGTATTAATGGAATAGAAGCGCTACATGAATTAAGAGCGAACCCAAAAACTCAATCTATTCCCATTGTTGCGGTCAGTGCTGAAGCAACTACAAAAAGCATCAATCGTGGTATTGATGCTGGGTTTAATCAGTATTTGAGTAAACCTTTTCATCTACCAGATATGCAAGAAATCATTGAACTATACTGTCATTAAACAATAAAAAATCAGCATTAAGACTGAATAAAAAACGGGGACCTATAATGGATATGAACAGCACAGTTCTTGAAGCTAATATTTTAATTATTGATGATGAGCTAGCCAATGTAAAATTATTAGAACGCATTTTACAGATAAAAGGCTATTTAAATATCCAATCCACAACCGATCCCTGTAAAGTCGAAAGTTTGTGCGATAGCACCGAGTTTGATGTCTTTCTACTTGATATTAGAATGCCTAAAATTGATGGTTTTGAAGTGATGGCAAGATTAAAAAAGCGCTTCAAAGATGATTATATTCCTGTTTTGGTGCTAACGGCTCAAACTGATCAGGAAACACATTTAAAAGCATTAGAATCAGGTGCTAAAGATTTTATAACCAAGCCTTTTGACAGGCTTGAAGTATTAAATAGAATCAATAACTTATTAGAAGTTCGCTTATTACATAAACAAGCAAAACAGCAAAACCAGATCTTAGAAGAAAAAGTAAAACAAAGAACAAAAGAACTTTATCACACCCGTCAACAAGTGATTCAAAAGCTGGGGTTAGCGGCAGAGTACCGTGACAATGAGACAGGCAATCACATTATAAGAATGAGTAAATACGCCTATTTACTCGCTTTAGCGCATGGGCTTTCAGAGGCACAAGCTGAGTTAATCTTAAATGCAGCGCCTATGCATGATATTGGAAAAATTGGTATTCCAGATAATATATTATTAAAGCCTGGAAAACTGGATGCCAATGAGTGGAAAATCATGCAAAGCCACGTCACTATCGGAGGAACAATACTCTCTGATAAGGATTCAGAATTAATGACGACGGCTCAACAAATTGCCTTACACCATCATGAAAAATGGGATGGCAGTGGCTACCCAAAAGGTTTAGAGGGAGAAGCTATATCAATTGCAGGTAGAATATGTGCGGTTGCTGATGTTTTTGATGCGTTACTGTCTCGGCGACCTTATAAAGAACCCTGGCCTATTGAAAAAGCCATTGAGTTAATTGAAACAGAAGCTGGAAAGCATTTTGATCCTAAAATAGCCCCACTTATGAGACAAATATTGCCCGAGATTCAGACTATTATGCTTGAATACTCTGATGAGAACTGATCGTTCATAATAAAAATTAATATGGCCCAGCAAAAGATTTTAGTTGTCGATGATATCATTGATAACCAGCAACTTATAAAAAAAACATTTCGTAGAATTGAGGTAGAGGTCATTTTAGCCTCATCTGGAAAGGAAGCTCTTGATCTAGTAAAAAAACATTCATTTGCAGTTATTTTACTCGATATCCATATGCCCGTTTTAAATGGTTTTGAGGTTGCAGAAATTCTCCAAAATGATCATTCAACCGTTAATATCCCCATTATTTTTATTACTGCCATGGAGCGTAATGAACAAAACATTTACCTTGGGTATCAATCAGGGGCCGTCGATTATATTTTCAAACCAATTAATGCCCACGTTCTCATCTCTAAAGTTAATGTATTTCTTAAATTGGAAAAAGTCACAGCGGAATTACATCAACATCAACATTTACTGGAACAAAAAGTTGCTGATAGAACATTTGAACTAGAAAAGGCATTAAAACAGGCAGAACAAGCAAATAAAGCAAAAAGCTATTTTTTAGCCAATATGTCCCATGAACTCAGAACGCCTATGCATGCCATTATGAATTTTAGTCAGCTAGGGTTAAAAAGAGCGGATCACCTAGATACTGAAAAATTAAAAAAATACTTTACTCATATCAAACAAAGTAGTTCTCGCCTTTATAGCTTACTAGAAAACCTTCTTGATTTAAGTCAATACGAATCAGGTAATATGCCCATGACTTATATCAAGCAAGATTTAATCACTGTACTAAAAGACTGTATTGAAGAGCTTACTCCAGTCATCAAGGGGAAAAAAATACAACTCGAGTTAAATCTTTCTGCCGAACAATTTGTTGTATTCGATAAAAAAAGTATTCACCAGGTTATTATCAATTTATTATCCAATGCAATTAAATTTACCGAAACTAATGGCATAATTAAAATGACTGCCACCCCGTCAAGCCATAATAATCAGGAAGTGATCAACCTGGTTTTTGAAGATAGCGGTATAGGCATTCCTGAAAAAGAACTTACAAGTATTTTTAGCTCATTTATTCAGAGTAGCAAGACAGACACAAAAGCGGGTGGGACGGGGCTTGGTTTAGCTATTAGTAAAGAAATAGTTAAAGCACACAAAGGCCAAATATGGGCAAAGAACAGTAGGGAAAAAGGAGCCACATTTATTGTTCAATTACCCATCAATAATCCACAATAAAACCAACCCTCAACTAAAAAGCGAAAATTCAATAATACTCGCTCTTTAGCACTTATAAAGTCAGATTTGAATCAGTACCGATTATGAGTTACTAGAAAATTCCTTAAGGAGCCTCTGATTAAGTTGGTTAGAATTGAGCGCAGAAAAAACTGTCACTATTTTTCACGAAGTGAAGGGTAATAGTCATTCTATTGCGCCGATCTTCGTGGAAAATGTCGGCTGTTTTAGCAAGCTAAAAAGAATTGGTCTTGATCAGAGCTTCCTTAATTACTATGAAAATTAATTTCAGCTAAAGGGGCTGGCACACTGTAATAATACCCTTGAGCATAATCCACACCAATATCATGTAAAGCATCAACAACAGCTTGGTTTTCAACAAACTCGGCAATGGTTTCTTTACCCATAATATGACCAATTTCATTAATCGATTTGATCATTGCTTTATCAAGTGAGTCATTGACAATATCTTTAACAAATACGCCATCTATTTTAAGAAACTCAACCGGCAGGTTTTTTAAATAAGCAAATGAAGATAAGCCACTGCCAAAATCATCCAGTGCAAATCTAACACCTACCTTTTGTAATCTCGCTATTAATGATTGTGCATGAACCAAGTTATTAATAGCCGCCGTCTCGGTAATTTCAAAAATCAATTTTTGGGCAGGAAAATTCAATTGATCAATCAATTGAATAATAAATAATTGTATTTTGTCATCCGCCAAACTTTGTCCAGAAAGGTTAACACTAAAGCTATCTAGTGCATTTAATTTTTGTGGATGCTCTGTAAACCAAATCAATGATTGTTCAATAACCCAGCAATCAATTTTTGTCGCTAGATTAAAACGTTCAGCTGCTGGGAAGAAAGCACCAGGCGGTATAACTACCCCTTCTTCATCAATTAATCTTAATAGAATTTCACATTTTTCTTGATGCTTGTTTTTTGTTAAAGGTGTTATTTTCTGAGCATAAAGACAAAACTGATTATTCTCTAAAGCTCTCTCTATTTTGGGTACCCATTGAATTTCACCCGATTTTTGATTTAGGTATTTATCATCTTCACTAAAAACATACACTTTATTACGGCCTGTATTTTTAGCTGCATAGCAGGCTGTATCTGCATATTTCAATACCTCAGAAGCATCATCCCCTTTTCTAACATTGACTAATCCTATACTGACACCAACCTTAAAGCTGTGATTATCCCAAACAAGCTGGTAATCATTAATAATTTTTTGAAGTTTATCCGCAATTTTAATGGCCTGCTTCTGTTCACAATGTGACAGTATCAATGCAAATTCATCGCCACCTAGTCTAGCTAAAACATCCTGTTTACGTGCGCCCCGTTTCATTTCTTGGCCCAATTGACGCAGCAACTCATCACCCGCTAAATGTCCAGCTGTGTCATTTACAATCTTAAAGCGATCCAAATCTATAAAACAAAGTGCATGCACATCTTGATTATCCGACTCTCTTAATAATAACTCTAAATGTACTTCAAACTCATGCCGATTAATTAACCCCGTTAATGAATCATGACTGGCTCTGTAAGCAATTTTTTCTGCCAAAGCTTTAGATTCAGTCACATCCTCTTGAATGGCAATAAAATGGGAGATTAAACCTGCCTCAGAAAAAATAGGGGAAATTGATTCTTTTGCCCAATATAACTCACCATTTTTCTTTCTATTATGTAAGGTTCCAGTCCATGTATGCCCCACTTTTATCATTTTCCATAGTTTTTTATATACTAAGGGGGCTGTCACTCCAGAGCGTAGAATATTAATATTTTTCCCTACAATATCGTCAGAGTCATAACCCGTAATTTTTTTTATTTGTGGATTAACATAATCAATTATCCCAAGAAGATCCGTCATAATCACTAGGTTAGGGCTTTGTTTGACGGCAGTTGATAATTTATTTAACTCTTCTTGCTTAGTTAATCGCTCAGTGATATCCCTTAAAATACAAGAATAATAACGCTGATCATTTAATATCCATGCGGACAGGGTAAGTTCTAAAGGAAAGATAGAACCATCTTTCTTTAGTCCTTTTAATTGGTGAGTCGCTTTACTCATTGCATTGATATCAGACTTATTAACCAGATCAAATCCTTTATTATATTTTGCTAAACTCTCTTCAGGAATTAATATTTTTATGGGTTTATTGATCATTTCAAGCCCCAAATAACCAAAAACACGACTGGCTGCCTTGTTCCAAAAGGTGACATTGCCTAGGGAATTAATTGAAATAATAGCATCATTAGCCGAATCTGCAATTGCATGAAAACGTTCTTCACTTTCTCGTAAAGTTTTCTCAGCTTGATTTTTTGCAATTAAAATATCTAGACGGTGTTCAAGGATATGCCAATTAACAGGTTTAGGAATATAATCTTCAGCCCCCACTTCAAACGCTTTATCAATCGCCTCATCGTCTTCTAAAGCTGTCACCATCATAATAGGGATATTACGGATACACTTTTCTTCGGACTGCTTAATTTGTTTACAGGCATCAAACCCATCAACTTCTGGCATTACACCATCCATCAAAATAATCTGGGGTAATTGCTGATAACACACATCAATCGCTTGTTGCCCATTAATAGCCGTAAGCACCCGATAACCAATATTCTCTAATGTCTTAACCATTATAATACGCGTTATTTCATCATCTTCCGCAACAAGAATAAGTGGTCTTTTTAGCTTTTCTGTCATATATAATTTATTCTGTTATAAGCACGTAGATGCCTATACTTCCCGCTGTCGTGACCGCGCGAAGTATAACTCAAGTTTTCACATCATAAATGATGGGAGTCTCTAAGCTATTTAGGGCTGAAAATTTAATCACTTCCAGATTTTAATTTGCTTTATGATTCCACAGAAATGCCAATTAATCGTCAGCTAATTTATTAATCGTCAGCTTAACTACATGATCTAAATTTTCCATCACCTTGGAGTCAATAAACTTCTCAGTCTTAGCTTGCTTTTCTATACGCCCCAACACCTCAAATAAAGCATCGGCTCCTATAGAGCCTGATGCTCCCTTTATTCTATGAGCAACTTCACTCACCTTTGATAAATCATCATTGTTCAATGCTTGTTTAATCTCAATAATGGCCGCTGAAAGTGATTTAATATAGGCTTTAATAATTTCAGAAAACACCTCTCCAACTGCCTGCTGTTGGTCTGAGAAATACTTTTGATTAATAATAATTAATTGTTCATCTTTATTGTTCTCAGTCTGGGAATTAAGCCAGGGTAAAATCGCTCGAGTTAAATCTTCACTTTTAAATGGCTTGGCAATATAACCGTTCATCCCAATAGCTAAACATTTTTCCTGATCCTCTTTCATGGCATCCGCGGTCACTGCAATGATCGGTATTTTAGAATCACTGGATGAACGAGACCTCACGGCTGTTGTTGCTGCAAAACCATCCATTTCTGGCATATGACAATCCATTAAAATAATGTCATAACTTTGTTTATCCAAAGCCTCTAAAACTAAAACCCCATTTTCGACACAATTAACCGTAGCACCTAGCTTTTCTAGCATAGAAATAATGACTGCCTGATTGATATCAAAATCCTCAGCAACCAGTACTTTGACGCCTAATAAACATAAATTTTCAGCTATTTTTATTACCGGTTTAATGATTTGTTTTAAATGTAAAGTCTGAGAAAATATACGCTGACACAAACCAAATAACACAGACTGTTTAACGGGTTTAGATAACACCTGCACAATATTAGGCAGATTTGCTTGCTGAACCTCGGTACTGTCATACCAGGAGGAAAGAATAATAATGGGAATATCTTTTAATACCTTATTGTTATTCATTGCTTTAGCAACATCCAGTCCATCCATTTCTGGCATCATATAATCAAGTATCACTAACTCAATGGGTGACTCTGAATGTTGAGCTTTTTCTAATACCGCTAAACCTTCTTTCCCACTACTGACAGCAGAAGCAATCACCTGTTTTTTTTCTAATTGAGACACCACAATCTGGCGATTAATTTCATTATCATCAATCACTAAAATATGCCGACCCAAAATAAACTCAGGCTCCCCACTATCAAAAAGACATTCGCCCTGATCAGCTTGCTTCCCTAAGGTTAATTCAATCCAAAAAGATGATCCTTTCCCAAACTCACTGTCAATACCTATTTTCCCATTCATTAAGTCAACCAAACGCTGCACAATAGATAAACCTAGGCCACTCCCTCCATATTTTCTAGTGGTTGTGCCATCTGCTTGTACAAAAGGTTGAAATAAATCATTAATCGCCTCTTGCTTAACCCCAATTCCCGTATCATTAACTTCTATACGCATATCAACATGATCTGTATTTTCATGCTGACAAATAATTTTAACCTCAATATGCCCCTGTTCAGTAAATTTAACTGCATTTCCAATTAGATTAACTAACATTTGTCTAAGTCTTACTGGGTCTCCAATAAGACATAAAGGCTGAGTTGGAGGAACAAAATGTGCCAGCATCTCCAAGCCTTTTTGATGAGCTAAAGGGGCAAAGGCTTCAATGGTTTCAAATAAAATCTCTTCGATATTTAAATCAATGGCTTCCAGTGTAACCTTACCTGCTTCAATTTTAGATAAATCAAGAATATCATTTAATATTTTTAACAATGATTCACCAGAACGATAAATGGTGTTAGCGTAATTTTGTTGTTGATCATTAAGATGAGTTTGCAAAAGCAACTCTGTCATCCCCAGAACACCATTCATTGGAGTACGAATTTCATGACTCATAGTGGCTAAAAATTCAGATTTATACCGACTAGCTTGCTCCAGTTCTTTTGCTTTATCTTCAATCTTCTTTTGCGTTTCTTGCAAAGAAATATTTTTATCTTCTATTTCTTGTTTTTGTGTTTCCATATCCAGTGCTCGACTGGCAATTTCATCATTCCTACTCTGTAATTCTTTTTGTTGTTTTTCCAGCTCATTCGCTTGTTGTTGCGTTTGCTGCAACAAAGCTTGAGTATGTGTTCGGTTTTCAGCCGTGAGTAAACTAATAGCAATTGTTGAGGAAATAGCCTGTAAATAACTCAGCTGGATTTCTGTAAAGTTAGAAAAAGAGCCGATCTCAATCACTGCAACGACTTTATCAATATTTATTAACGGCAGCACCACGATAGTTTTAGGTGATTGCTCGCCCAACCCAGAACTTATTTGGATATAATTATCAGGCACTTGAGTAAAAACAATCATTTTCTTTTCTAAAGCGACTTGCCCAACAATACCCTCACCCACTTTAAAAGTATTGGCTATTCGTTTACGACTTTCAAATGCATAACTGGCATTTAAATGTAGAGTAGCCTTTTGATCTAAAACATATACCGCACCAATCTGTGCTGATAGATATTCACAGATAAATCGAATCGATTTTTCTGCAATACTTTCTACAGTTAAATCGCCTTGTAAACAATCACTCAGTTCTGCCTGCCCTTTTTGAAACCAGTTTTGTGTCGTTGCATCTTCAGTAGCAAGTCGTAATGATGAAGTCATTTTTGCCATGGCCTCACCTAAGCCTGTTCTTTTAAGTGCAGCGGGTAATGAGCCTTCAGAAAAATCTCCATCAGCAATTTTAAAAGCTCTATCAATCACTAATTGTGTGGTACTTTCTGAGGTGCGCAATGCATCAGTCATTTCATTGATAGCGAAGCCAAGTTGGTCATCAATGGAATGCACAGCAATATCCTGAGAATAATCACCTTGTGCAATTAATTCGGCATGTTCAATGGTCAGCTGCATATTACTTTGCAACCCTCTGGCAGATTCAACAATATCTGCAACTTCATCATTACTCCTATATTCAATTTGGCCATCAGGTGTTATCCCTAATGCCAGCTGTTTAAGACGCGTTGAAACATCAGATAAAGTTAAAGTAATGGTATTAATAAATTTTCTAGCAATAAGCCAAACAATTAATAGAGCAACAAAAACAGAAATGGCAAAAATAGTGGTGAATCTTGACAAGGGGGCCAGCGTTGCTTCTTTATCACTAAAAATAAACAACTTCCATGCACGTTGTTTGTTTCCAGGCAAAATAGTTATTTCTCTAAAAGTAACAATATTATGACTACTTTTATAAACACCTCTGAATTGATTTTTAGTTCGCTTAAATAAATTATTATTATCTATTGCCAATGAAAAATTATTATTTAACAACCAGCCAAAGGTTTTTTCATTATTTGGTTGAAATAAATATTGTCCTTGCTCATTGGCTAGAATAATTTTATTCAGCGAACTTTCAGACTCTGAAGAACGTAAAATATCCAGTAAGGTATCACCAAACATATTTAAAATTAAAATACCTCGCTTAACACCATCTTGATCAATCACGGGGGTTGCAACCCGAATGACGGGTGTTAATGGTTTAATCACCCGCCCTCTTTCCTGGTTTAAATCCATCACCGAAAAGTAAACCTGGCCTTTTTTAAGCAACATGGCCTGCTTAAAATATTCATTAGCCGATTTATCTTGTAATTGTGCAATAGGTTTTATCGTCGTTAGTCCCGTCCCATTATCATAATCAACCCGAATTTCCTCTAGGCCATTAGGACTGATTAATCGTAATTGTAAATAGCTTTGCTTAGATTCTAAAAATGAAACGAAGGCATCTGACACTCGCCCTCGCCATAGTGCAATTTTTTTAGATTCATTTAATTTACTCCACTGTAAATAGCGTTCCATAATATAAAACTCAGATAAAAACTGAAGATCTTTAGGAACCTCTTGCAGTTTAAACAAAATATTTTCTGACAAACTATCCAGTTCATCATTTTGTTTTTGCAAAGCGTTGTCATACAAACTTTGTGCAGCCGTCGTATAACCAAAATACCCAACCACAATTAAGGGGGTAGCAATCGAAAAAAGTAAAATAAGACTAAATTTTAACTTTAAGGTATTTTTTTTCTTGTTTAATGGTTTTATCATTTTTGAGTCGCTTGCCTTCCTTTTACAAAAAGGAACGTTAAGGAGGATTATGATATAAAGCACTCTCTAAATTATTCACAAATAAAGTGAATACTAAAGACACTTTTTAATAATCCAGACTTCTAATTTGTTTGATTTTTCGTAAAGCCCAGCCTAGTGTTTGCAATCCATCCGCAGGTTGCTTGGCTTTATATATCGTTGCAGGCGGAGTGACTACTTGGTTTAACTTTAAATAAGCTTTAATAGGTTGCAAGCCAGAAATAATAACCCCAGTCATAGTAAACACCTCACCCGGTGTAATATGTTTCTTTTTAAATGCTAAATAATCAATCGATTCAATCCCAGCCATCGCTTGTAAACGCTGAATTTCCACCATCACTTCCAAAGCCAGGTTAAAAACATCTTCAGGTGTCGCATTATCAATACGATTAGGAGGGCCTGTTCGATCATGAATATTTAATTTTGCAATAATGCTGTTTAAATCTTCCAAAATACGCATATTTTGTGCAAATACAAAAGATGGGGTAAAGCTTTTACCATTAATACTATCTAATTGTGCTGAGATACTATCAAGCAAGTGATAAACATCACTCGGGGTTTTTCCCTGTTGCTGAATAGCCGCTTTTGCTTGTTTGCTAATGCCTACTCGTGTTTTAAAAATATTCAACTCAGTCACAATTCGTCTAACCTGCTCTTCTACCAAGCCTGGGTCTAAATCTTTAACAGGCTCTAAACCTGTTTCTTCAATTCGAGGCAATTGATTTTTCTCTCGCAAAACATTAATTTTTACAAAAATCTCATAGGTTTTCTGCCAAGCATTGCGAGGTTTTAACTGAATATAAAACGGTTCAGTAGGGGGGATTTTGGGGGCTTTAAAGTACTTCCTGATAATTTCTATTTCCCGTTCAACTTTTAAAGCTTCGGTATAAACATCAGAAGGTGTGTATTGGTATAAAGCATAAGACGTAGAACTAAAGCAAAACAATGAAAAGGTAATAAAAATATAAGTGATTTTTTTTATCTGAAACATAAGCTTGTAAGGATAAAAGTACAATACTTTCTAAGTATAACTTAATTACCTTAAAATTTTAACTGTATTATGATTTATTAATGACCTACTCTAACTAGTCAATTAATTAACCTTTGAATTATGCGACATAACACCATCCGTTAGAAAAAAACTACCTGAGCCATATTTAGACTTAATTTCTAGCTCCTGCTCCAAAATTTTTATATGCACGCCTGGATAAGCTTCTTTTTGTGCAGTAACCTTCCCTATTTCAACGGTTCTCATCTGTACTTCTAAATCAGATTTTTGTTTGATTAAATTATTAATCCTACTTTTCATTAATTCCGATTCAATTTTAAGCTCATGGAGCTGTTGCGTTGCTTCATCGGTATGTTTTTTAGATAAGCCAACCATAACTCCCAGTTGTTTTATCAGTAACTCATCATTCTTTTTAATGGTTTGGGGGATTGTTTCAAATTGTGTCAAAATCTCAGCACTACAAACAATTGCAACATGCGTTAAAGCACAGCCAGAAGAACCCAGTACTTCTGCTCTTATAAGGGTTCCAGCATTGACATACCCCCCCACAATACCACTTTTCTGTTGCCGACTATTTCCTACAATGACTTGATAGGCAGCATTAATTTCACAATTAGACACTCTGGATTTTATTAATATATCGCCTTGGCAATTAACATGTGCATTTTCTAAATAGGCCGCCGTTAAATTGCCCATACACTTAATATGCATGGTATTTTCTGCATTAGAACGCTCTAAATGCCCTATTGCACCTAATTTAATATCGACATTGCCTTCCGCTTCGATTAAAGCATTTTCAACCATACCAAAAATTTGTACATCGCCTGTGACTTTGACCTTCATTCCCGAAGCAACATCACCTTTAACAATAACTGAGCCATCATATTCAATATGCCCAGTATGTAAATCAACATTTTTTACCGTTAAAATATTTTCAACATTAATACTTTTGTCTGCAATAATAGGCTGTCCTTTTATTTCTGCAATCAATAAATCTTGATCACCAGAACTCACTTTTGCACCTTTACACTTTGAAAAATTGAGTTTTTTCCCTGTCCTGGCAGGAATTTCTTTACCCGTCACTGTTTGACCTAATTTGGCCACTTTAGGGGGATATTTTCTCATCAATTCAGAGCCTTCATCTATACAGAGGATTTCACCTAAATCATAATAATCCAGCGTACCATCATCTCGTTCATGGGGTTTTCTATCGGTCACCCCATCAACCAAACATCTAAACTGAGTGTCCAACCCATGTTCTGGCGCTTTTCCTTTTGCAAAAATGACCTCAACCACACTGCCTGACTCAATAATTCTAGACTTTCTTACTAAACCTACAATTCTTTTTTTATTAATCAGCCGATGATCAACCTCCTGTTCATCAATTGCTGCGACAACCTGCTCAACCCCCACCCGCTTTCCGCCACTTGCCGCAGTAATTCTTAAATTTGCGGTTAACATATCTTTTGATACAATCACTTCAACCCTTGCATCACGTTTTATCCCAACTTTTACTTTACCTGAGTGATTATCATTAAATAGCGCTGCAATTTCGCTATGCGTATTTTCTAAAAGTGTTAACCCTGATAAATCCTGCTTAGCTAACTGTTGCTCCAGACATTGCTCTGAATATTCAATTGTTTCAGCACCTGCCAAAATAACAGCGAAAACAGTTAGGCCATCTTCATCTATTTCTATAGCTACCCTTTCCAACACCTGTTCATCATTCATAATTAAATACTCTTAATCTAATCTCTATAAATATAGCGGTTATTAGTGTTTTTTCTATAGAGCTGAATAGAAATAGGCGCGCCGCCACGCGGCGAATCAACAAATCCGTCAGAGTCTTCTGGAGACTATATGTCCGTCAGGGGACTGACAGCGAATGTAAACGGTAGAAGTAAGCATTTACTTCAAATCCATAAAGAAGAATACATGCTAGTAGGTCAAATCTGTTGATAAAGCTATTTTAAAATTTATCACTTATTGGGAGCGCAGGCTTTAGTCCGCTCTTACTCTAAAGAATGCATCTTAAAACCTGCGCCCCAAAAGATGGTTACTAATGAGTCATCTATTTGTTAAAGCAACAGGTTTAATCCTCCAACAAATTTTTCTCGATAAAAGTGGGAGATGCCTATTGGCCGCGACTGACCTTGATCTGATCGCGGCCAATAAGCTCCTCCTACCGATAACAATAATCCTGTAAAATTTATTTTTTGACAGCTGCAACAACTGAAATTTCAACTAATAACTCAGGGCGAGCCATACTAGCGGCAACACATGCGCGAGCAGGAGAATAACCTTCAACAACCCAAGCATCCCAGACTTCATTCATTTGGGCAAAGTAACTCATATCTTTAACATAAATCGTGGCAGATAAAATATGTTCACGATCACTTCCTGCTTGTTTCAATAAATCATCAACCTTATCAAGCATGCTGCTAGTTTGCTCTTTAATATCAGCATCAGAATCTTTAGCAACCTGTCCACACAAGTAAATGGTGTCATTATGTATGACTATTTTACTCATCCGTCGACGTTCAGTTCCTATTCTAGTAATACTCATTGTGAGTTCCTTAAGTGGGTTAAATTAATTAAAACGACTAATATGAAATGGCTCAATCGGGAGTTCTGAACGGCCATCAAGTATCAGCTGAGACATAACTCTCCCTATCACGGGGGATAACTGAAAGCCATGTGCAGAAAACCCAAAAGCGTGATAAGCATTGCTGTAGGTTTGAGATTGACTGAGTACAGGAATATTATCGGGCATATAAGCTTCTATCCCTGCCCATGCCCGTACAATCCGCACATCCTTTAATTGGGGAAAAAAACTAACAACTGTCTCGGCACTTTTCGCTAATTGAGCCCAATCTATTTCTGTCTTTTCTTTTTTAAAATCCAGCTTAGCCACTAATGCACCACCAATAATCAAACTACCATTTTGCATTTGTTTAAATGATAATTTACGACTAGCCGCACCCATCACTGGATCTACAAAATGTGGCAAACGTTCTGTGACCATCAGCATTAATGCTTTGGCTGTTAAAGGTACCGCTTCATCCAGCATGGTGGATAAATTATTCGCCCATGCCCCCGCGCAATTCACCAAAATATCACTATTAAAAGTCCCTTGCGAAGTACGAACACGCCACCCTTCCCCCTCTTTAGCTACAGCATACACTTCCGTTGAAGAACAATATTTAACCCCCAAAGATTCAGCTTTGCGACGAAAAGCGGTTAAAGCATGATAAGGTCGAGCATAGCCATCTGTACGGTTAATTAATGCGCCCACACAATGAGGTGCAAGTGCAGGGACTAATTGATACAGCTCTTTCTTGCCAATTATTTCTTCATGTTGATAGCCTAATGAACGCACCAGTGCCGCACGTTGCTCAAGCTTATCCATATCCGCTTTATTTTCTGCGACTCTAATCTGACCAGGGAAACGCGCATCACAATCAGAATCAAGCAAGGATTCTATGTCTCGCCACATTTTGGAAGCTTCTACTGAAAGAGGAATTTCAGCAGGATCCCTATTTAACAATCTCAAACCACCAGCACTAACGCCCGAAGAGTGTCGACCAGGACTGTCTTTTTCAACAACAGTACAACGACACCCTCGCTTGGCTAATTGCAAAGCAATAGATGAGCCCATTAAGCCACCACCAACAATCAATACATCCGAGTTCATTTAACTCCCTCCTTTTTTAAAGAAGCCAATTGCTCTAATGTTAAAGGAGCAACAGGTGGGCGGCCTCGAAAATGTCCCATTTGCTCTACTGGCTTTAATGTTTCATCTGCCACAATATGAGCAACCGCATTACTGCATTGCCGTCCTTGACAAGGGCCCATTCCACATCGAGTAAAAAACTTGACCTGATTTGTATTATCATGCCCATCCCTAACAGCCTGCCTGATCTCTCCTGCTGTGATTTCTTCACACCGACAAACAATGGTTTTATCTTCAGCCGTCGCCAATAAGCTTTTAGGAATTTGATAATATTTTTCCAGAAAGGGACGAATATGGCGCTCATCTCTCATCCATTTACGGTCTTTAACTGCCAGCCTATCTCGCTCATCTCGACTGATCATTTTAAGTGCTTGCAGCGCTTCAAGCCCTGCTAATCGTCCAGCATGTTCAGCAGATCGCGCACCATTAATACCTGCGCCATCCCCTGCAACCAAAATACCATCAATCGTGGTATTCCCCCATTCATCATGCTCAGGACGCCAGCATTGCTGACTATTATCCCACTGATGTTTACAATCAGCCGCCTGAGTTAACCAGGTATGAGGAATAACCCCAAAATGGGTCAGTAATAATTCTGATTCAATGGTTTTTTGTTTACCAGAATGTTTAAAACAAACACGCTGACATTGACCTTCACCTTCCGCACGGAGATCACTCACAGCAAACAGCATGGGTATTCCTGCACGCTTTAACTCTATTTGATAGCCTATGCCTTTGGTCAAATAGTGATGTGCAAGTAATGCTCTAGGAAATTTAGGCATTGCAGTTATATGATTGCCCAGCGGTGTAACATCTAACAGCGCTTTAACCTCAACACCCGCATGTAAATATTGCCAGGCAAGTAATAATAACAAAGGACCTGAGCCAGCCAGAACCACACCATTATCAGGTACAACACCCGCCGATTTAAATAGAATTTGGCCAGCACCCGCCTGCATGACCCCCGGTAACGTCCAGCCAGGAAACGGAACAGGTCGCTCCATCGCTCCACTAGCAACGATAATTTGATCAGCACTGATAATTCGCGTTTTATCTTGACGCAAAATACCCACTTCACGATCCTTATTAAGTGACCATACCTTAGTTTCAGGATAATATTCTGCATCACTTTTTCTAAAGGCTGCCGCAATAGCTTTGCCTCGTTGATATTCAGAGCCTAATTGTTTTGCGCGTTGATCTGGGATTGATTCTATTGCCCGATAAATTTGCCCACCAGGCGTCGCCTGTTCATCTAATACCGCGCAAGAAATACCGTGCTCACTTGCTGTGGTTGCCGCTGCAAGTCCAGCAGGGCCTCCACCGATAATAAGTAATTGATAATGCTTATTCACTAACTGGATTCTCCATCGCTGGGCCAACACCTTGTTGACTGTCTATACACATGCCATTTTCAACAATAGTCGCACAAGCTCTCTGATTGGCTTTTCCATCAATCACCATTAAACAATCATAACAAACCCCCATCATGCAAAAGGGTGCACGCTGACTACCAGAAACAGGCGTTGTGCGAGTTGAACGTTGATTATTACTTAAGACGGCAGCAGCTACACTAATCCCTTGAGTAACCAGAAAAGACTGTCCATTTAAAAGAATTTCAACATTGCTTAGCTTATCGCCTGGGAGCTGTTTAAACATGTTTATAACCTAATTTTACTAATAATATTATGATGCTCAAACACCATGGTTTCCTGCAAAGTTAGTGGCTCACCAATATGAGCTTCTTTTGACCTTTCAAACATCGCTTGAGCCAATGCAACATCAACATAAGATAAGCCCACTGCATTAAAGTAAATACGTTCATCTTCTGTCTCTCGCCCAGGTTTATGGCCTGAGACTAACTCATGTAAATCAGCATGTAAATCACTATGAGACAACAGCCCTTCTTTATACATGCGACTTAAGGTCTGAGTACGATGGGTCACTGTTTCCCAATCATCACAAACAATTTTTTCACATTGCAAAGCCACATTATATTCATCTTCCCAGCCACCAATATGACTATAAAAAGCACCTGGTTTCATCCACTCTGCTTTGAGTAATGGCCCCTGAGCACTGGTCGCCGTCACTAAAATATCAGCCCCCTCCATTGCATCGCGCGCCACTGTATTAGCCGCAATAAAAGTCATATCAGGAAAAATGGGAGATAATTCTTCAATAAACTGCTCTTCTTCTACCGCAGATTTGGCAGCCACTCGACATTCTTTCAGACCAGGTCGCACTACTTTCATCGCTAACAAATGCATTTTTGCTTGCTCTCCAGCACCAATAAACCCAATAGTTTCACTATTTTTTCGTGCTAAATGTTTTGCAGCAATCCCCCCCATGGCTGCCACCCGCATATTGGACGCTAAAGTACCATCCATCACCGCAACAGGAAAACCTTTTTCTATTTCAGATAAAATAAAAATAGCCGATAAATTTTGTACATCATATTTTTTGGGGTTACGAGGGAACACAGAAACCCATTTGGCTCCACAAATTTTTTCATCTAATAAAGTTGCAGGTAAACAGTTAATACGGTCTTGAGCTACTTGATCAAAAATTTGTACTATTTTTTCAGGAAACATTATACGGTGATCTTCAAATGCTAGCATGGCTTTCTCAGACACTTCTATTGCCATCCGCAAATCAAAACAGCCTGCATCTAATAAATCTTCCTGAGATAAGTAAGTAAAACCGAGACGATGAGAAGCCATATTGTTTCCTGTAATTTAGTCAAGTTTATAGTGAGGTAAATACCTCAAATGTTTTAAAGATACATTGATTTATTACGCCTTCACGGCAATAAAATCATCTATGCTCCTTAAATTTATTATGCCATGAATCGATTACCGGGTGTTGCATGAGACAGTCCGTAAATATTTTAGAAACAATGAGTCATCAAAGAAATATCATCTCTAAATAAAACAGAGCAAGAACGGGCATCGTAAAGGCAAGAGGGAGAGGATAATTGAATTTTTAAATATTGGGAATGATCTATATCAGTCCATCTATGACTGACAACAATTAATGCTCCCCCCCCCCAATTTTAGCCGATAGCCAAGCCCTCCTGATAATTTTAACCGATAAAGAAAGTTGAGTTAATATGGCATGCTTTAGCATCTTTCTTTATAATGGACTTATTTACTCCCTTCTCTTGCTCTGGTTAAAGTCTGCTAGTCAAGATTATCTATAAAACCATTACAATCAATAACTAATGAAAATTGTTAAAGGTGAACTTGCCATCGGGCGATTCCTTGTTCCTTACCGCATCTACGGTGAAGCAAAAACGCATATCATCTGCATTAGCGGTGCAAAACAAACAATGGCAGCCTGGCGTTCATTCGTAAGTCACTTTATTGCTGATTATTCAATTGTGGTATTTGATTTGCCTGGACAAGGTCGAGCGACTATTTTGTCAGGTGAGCCTGGGATTACATTTGACGAGCAAATTGAGGTTTTACATAAAGTTCTTGAAGAAACAACACCCAATGATGGCTCAACTATATTAGCTGCCGCATCATGGGGAACCATTATTGCTGCCGCATTAGCTGCACGATACCCAGAACTTGTCGATAAGATGATTTTAGGTAGTTTTGGTGCAAAACCGAGTAAAGCTGTTATTGCCGTTATCAGGGAAGGCCAAGGCTTATTTGATGGCGATAAAACGGACGAAATTGCCCCGCTAATGATTGAAAAATTTGGACAACAAATCCCTGATTCCCACAAACAACAGATGATTTTGCAGTTTAAAGGTATGAGCCGAGAAGATTTTCTTAGCTTTTATGAACATTGCAAATTTGTAGAACAAGCGACTGATATTGAAGATTTTGTTAAATTAAGTAATATTACAGCCTCTACTCTGATCGTAAGTGGTGAATTAGATGCCATTATTGATGTCAGTGATATTGAAGATGCTTCAACCCGAATTCCTGATTGTGAATTTAGAATGGTACCAGGTGCAGGACACTTTCTGCATTGGGAGCAACCAGAAATTCTCAATTTTTACAGTGATTTTTTGGCTAAATAAAAATAATGACTGATTCAGAACAAATGCCACTTACTTTAAAACTTGCGACGGTTGACAAAGTTTCGACTATCAGCAAAAAAGATTTTTCTGAGTCCTATTTCACCCCTTTACGGCCCTTAGTTATTCAAGATCTTGCAAGTTCATGGCCTGCTTTGAAAAAATGGACACCCGACTTTTTTAAAGCTAATCATGGCAGCCAACAAGTCAAAGTCTATGACGAAGGCTTTGTAATAGCGGGAGCCAGCTACATGTCTAAAGCCAAAAGCATGTCTTTAGCTGATTTTATACATGCAGTCATAACAACCTCTCAAGATCTACGCATGTTCTTATACAATATCAGCTCTGAAATACCTGAGTTAGTTAATGATATTGTTTTCCCTGACTTAGTTGATGGGCTATCAAAAAAGTTTATTTTTATGTTTTTTGGTTGTAAAGACTCCGTAACCCAAATGCACTTTGACATTGATATGTCTCATGTTTTTCACACCTCTATCTTTGGCAAAAAAACAATTACCTTATTTCCCTTTGAACAAGGAAAACAACTCCATCGCTATCCTTTTACTTGCAGAAGCTATGTTGATGTCCACCAACCTGATTTTGAGCAATACCCAGGCTTAAAAGACGCTCAAGGCTACCAGGTTGTACTTGAGCCAGGGGAGACGCTGTATATCCCAAGTGGATATTGGCATCATCTTGTTTATGATGAAGCAACTTGCGCCATTTCACTGCGCTGCCCCAGCCAGACATGGCAAGGAAAATTTCAAGGTTTTTATAATTTAATTATCATGTCGTCTATCGATCGCCTGATGAATAAACTGTCGCCACAAAGCTGGTTTAACTGGAAGAAAAAACAAGCGCTGACAAAATAACGCTTAATCGCTCCAAAAGCACTTTCATTTACCTCTCCTGCTGCATGGGTGCCTACACCCTGTTTACCTATCACTTTCCCCCACTGTGTTGTTAGCATTTCTATCTTAAGCTCGTCACTCCCCTTCCATCAAAATATACTTTTCGCTGTTACGGTTACCAAATTTATAGCAAGTTAATATCAAAGAACTTCTCCTAGCTAAAATAGCTATTATTTAACAGTCATGTACATCCCCCTTAAATCCATCACATTTTCAGCTTAAACACACCTACTTGTTAATTGCCCACAATATCTGTGGATAACTCTGTGTAACACCTCTTAAAAGTCTTTCTTAGTCTTTGTATTTACAATACTTATCTTAAATTGTATACATTTTAGACAGCCTTGATAAATAAAACAAATATCAATAACTTAAAGGCAATTAGCCGTTGCAATGAGTGGATTTAACTGGGAAATTATTGGGGCTAAGCTCTTGATAAGCTGTGATGTGGATAAATGGATTGGATAAGGAATCTTTTATCACTAAAATTAATAATAACGGACGATCAATGGAAGGCATTTATCTCTCTATCAATAGATAAAAGGCGCACTTTCTGGTATCAACAGTTGCTCACAGATTCTGTGGATAACTCTGTGAGCAGCTTCTTTAAACAAGTGCTTAGTTATTGTTTTTACAATACTTATCTTAAATTGTATAAATTTTAGGCAGACACGATAAATAAAATAAATATCAATGACTTAAAGGCAATTAGCCGTTGCAATGAGTGGATTTAACTGGGAAATTATTGGGGCTAAGCTCTTGATAAGCTGTGATGTGGATAAATGGATTGGATAAGGAATCTTTTATCACTAAAATTAATAATAACGGACGATCAATGGAAGGCATTTATCTCTCTATCAATAGATAAAAGGCGCACTTTCTGGTATCAACAGTTGCTCACAGATTCTGTGGATAACTCTGTGAGCAGCTTCTTTAAACAATTGCTTAGTTATTGTTTTTACAATACTTATCTTAAATTGTATAAATTTTAGGCAGACACGATAAATAAAATAAATATCAATGACTTAAAGGGAATTAGCCGTTGCAATGAGTGGATTTAACTGGGAAATTATTGGGGCTAAGTTCTTAATAAGCTGTGATGTGGATAAATGGATTTGATAAGGAATCTTTATGGCTAAAATTATTAATAGCTATGAGCCAAACTCAGATTGATTAGCTTGATGAGAATATAGAATGCTGTAGAGCGGACTTCAGTCCGCTTCATTTATCAAAAATAGTCTTTATGGCGGACTGAAGTCCGTTCTACAATACGTAATCCCAATAAATAATCATGCTACTAATCGGGAATCCATACACGCACATAGATTCCTGCTAAGAACCTGCAGGAATGACGATTTCTCAGTTCAGGTGTAAATATATTAGGATTGGTATAAGTTGTGAGCCATAATAATAATTGACTATATCAGCCCATACATGACTGCGCTGGAATATGGAAAAAATGGCCTTGCAGCGTTTTGCGGGGCTCTTAATTGCGTCAAAACCCACTCCCACCGACTTTCTCAGGACTGATTTGGTATAAGGACAGGGAATTGACATCTTTCTTTGTGATACGCTTCCTAGCGTCAGCGCATCCCATAATATTGACTTAAGGAGCCTCTGATTAAGTTGGTTAGAATTTAGCGGCAGTTTTAGCAAGCTAAAAATAATTGGACTTGATCAGAGCGTCCTTAACTTAGCCCTCTTTAAAAAAGAGGGCCGATTACTGTCATATTTCTTTAGCCTGATTTTCTAATTCAATAGCAGGCTCTCGTTACCCAATAAACCAGAGACTCAACCATGGCACATAAGTAATAATCAATACTGCAAACATCAAAATAAGCATAAAGGGAATAGTGGCATGATACAGCTCTGTTATCGATTTATTAAAGCGGTAACTGGCAATAAATAAATTCATGCCCACAGGCGGTGTGAAATACCCTATTTGCATATTTGCAAGAAAAATCACCCCTAAATGAATCGGGTGAATACCATAGTTTATAGCGATCGGTACTATTAACGGCACAATAATAACCAGTGCTGAAAATATATCCAGAATGGCTCCCAAGATTAGCAGAAAGATATTGAGTAGTATTAAAAAGGTTAATTTACTATCCACATTTCCTTTAATCCATTCAAATAAATGCATGGGGATTTCTGCATCAACCAAATAGTTGGTAAAGGCTAATGAAACACCGAGTATCAATAAAATACCCCCCACCATTTTCATGGAATCATTGACAACTTTAAGCAAACCTTGAAAATTGATTTCTTTATATACAAAGACCTCAACAAACATTATATAAAGAGCGGTTACCGCGGCAACTTCAGAAATTGCTAAAACCCCGCCAAAAATACCAACACCAATAAATAGAGGTAAAGGCAGTTCCCACGCGGCTTCTTTAACGGCTGAAACAGCTTCTGCCAATGAAAAAGGTGTTTTTTCTAGTTTTATATGTCGAGTACTCCAGGCAGCCCATAGTGCAAGCAAGGTAATCATTAAGATCGCCGGAAGTAAACCAGCCATAAACAATTCAGGCAAAGTAAATTTCTGCCCTAAATTCATTTGCTGAACAATAATGCCATAAAGTATTAGTGGGATAGAAGGTGGTAATAACAGGCCTAAGCTACCACTGGTTGTTACCAGCCCTAAACTAAATTTTTCCTCATAGCCATCTTTAATGAGTGCCGGAAGTAACAAGGCACCTAATGCCACAATGGTAATTCCCGAAGCGCCTGTAAAGGCGGTAAAAACAGCACAAATAACCAGTGAAACAATAGCCAACCCTGTGGGCATCCAGCCAAAAAATACCCGCGTCAGTCGTAACAAGCGCTCTGAGGTATTGCTTTCCGATAAAATATAACCAACAAAGGCAAACAAAGGCAACGCAAGCAACATGGGCGTTTGTGCGAGCCGATAAAGTTCTGCGGCAATAATGATAAAATCAACTTCAGCCGTATAAAAACCAAGCATGGTTGCAGCCAAAATCATTGCAAATAAAGGCACGCCCATAAGCCCCATGAGTATAATCAGTATTACTAAAAATATTATCACTGTTGAATCTCAGGCTTATGGTTGATCAATAGAGCGGATACTAAATAACGTATAGCGATGATAAATAAGGAAAATGGAATAACCGCCTCGCAAAGCCAGTGCGGCACAAAACCGAAAGCAATCCCACCATATTGATATTCATCAATTACAAATTTCAGGCTATACCAAGCAACGGTAAAACAAATCATTGCTGTTGCAATACGGCTTAAACGCATCACAATCCGTCTGATTTTTTCAGGTAATTTATCAACCAGCACATCAATTGCAATATGCTCATCATGACGACTAGCCACCATGGCACCCACCATCGCTAACCATAAGACAGCGATACGCAATAAGGATTCCGCCCAAATCAAACCAGCGCCCATAAAGTTACGCATCACGATTTGAGTGACTGCAATAACCAGCATGAGTAACAGCAAACTGATTAAAATCCCTGACTCTGTTTTTAGCAGCAATTGATGAATTTTCTTCAACTGACTGCAATTCATGGGTTTAATTTTCTAAAATCAGCTAAAAGTTTATTCATTTTGCCTACTTTCTCAGCCGACAAATGACCATCACTCTCAAGTTGCTTATTGGCAATAACAATAGTTTTTCTAAGCTCTTCCGCTGCGGCTTCTGTTGGTTTTAAAAACTGAATGCCCTGCTTGATCATAGCCTCTTTCGCCAATAGATTATCCTCGCGATTTTTCTGATCAATCTGTTTAATAATGACGCCCATAACCTGTTTGACTATAGCCTGATCTTCTGTGGAAATTTTATTAAAGGCTTTCTGATCTATCGCTAGAATCCCAAAAATATAAGAAAGAGGAATATCTGAGACATACTTTACTTTAGTGTGCCATTGCAGAGCCAAAGCAGCTACAGGTGAACCCGCAACAATATCAATCATATTAGTTTGCAATCCCATCAATACATCACGTAATGGCAATGGAATGGGCGAGATGGAAAATGCTTTTAAAGCCACCAGTGCCAATTCGTTATTTTCTGGCACCCAAGCCTTGCGTGATCGCATTTGCTCAAGATCCTGAACAGGCTCTACTGACATAATATAAGCCATGCCAATTTCAGCAAAGCCCAATGAAACTAACCCATTTTGCTCTAGCCCAAGCATCAGCTCATCATCCATTTGCTGTCTAATATAATCCACTTCATTTAGACCTCTGAATTTCAGAATTAGATTATAAATCTGAATATCTGGATAAATATGATTCAATGCATTACCTGTGACTGCCGCGCCATGTAACTGACGTAAGCGTATTTTTCGTAAAACATCCCTATCCTTTCCCATTACCCCACCAGGATAGAACTTAAATTTCACCCGTCCTTCAGTCTTTTTGGCAATGTCATCACTTCCTTCCCTTAATTTCTGCATCCAGAAAGAACCATCAGGCGATAATGTAGCAATTTTGAAAGTAAATGCTTGAGCATTATTGGTATAAACAAGGAGTAACAATGGAACAAGCAATGCCCACTTTAAAAAATTTAATTTCATGATATATATAAAGTATATTGGTATAAATATTTGTTAAAAAGATAGGTACAAACCTAAAAATGTAACGGCTTAGCTAAAAATAATCATCTGCACTTTGCAATAAACGTACTGCCAATTGCTGAGCCAATGTATTACTTAAAGTTAAGCCTTCTTGTTTTGTCTGAGTATTAATCACTGTCTTTAATAAAGTATCATGTAACTCTCGCTCAAACATCATCCGAGCATAGTGCTTGGCATACAAAACATGAACCATCAGGTTTTTATTATTAGATAGCTGCAAGGCTTTTTCAAAGTGATACTTAGCCACGTCAGGTTTGCCCCCTAAGGCAGGAGGTATCAAGCTTTCCATTACCCCTGAATATAAAAAAGCTTCTCCCTTTTTATAGTCTTCTTTGACTGTAATAACATGCTTCATGATGTATTTGACTTGAGCCAATTGAGCAATGGCATTCCAGTCCGTTCTATTTGCTTGTATCCAATTGATCCATCTAGCCCCCAAACCATATAAACTATCTAAATCATCCAAAGTAGACTGCTGAATAATGTCAGTAAACTCATCAAAGCTCCTTTCATTTAAGCGACAAAAATCTTGTTTATGCAAACAGGCGGCATGCAATGAAAAATCAAATGCCTTTTGGCTTAAACGCTTTTTCCTTATAGGGTCTAATTTTTCAACCAACGTATTATAAGATGAATATAGATTTGCCGTACTCATCAGTAATGCTTCATTATCTGGATCGTTAACCAATAAAGCTTCTTGCAATAATAGATAGGCGGGAATGGCTTCGACTACAGTTTGAGGGTCATTATGATTTAAAATTGCTTGTTTTAAATTTTTACCGAAATCCTCGGTCGCAGAGGATATTAGAAAGCTACAACTATTTAGCAAGAGAAAAAATAAGATTAAAATGCTTTTTCTGATTTGCTTTATAAGATCAATCATTATATTTTTTAATTATTAAAACCTGAGTGGCTGAGTGGGCATCACCCACTCAATCTCTAAGCTATTGACGAGGTGATTTAAGTGGGTCTGCACCAATCATACCAACCATTTTCTCCAAATAATCAGAGTTTTCCACTCTTTCCAGCTCAGCTTTAGCGTTAACCAGTCTTTGCGCAATATTCAAGCGTTCAATTTCATCAGCATAATTAGCTAACTCTGTAAAAGACTGTAAACTCTCTACATGCCTACGCCACAAATCGATATCCCGTGTTTGCTTCACCTGCAAGCGTTCAAGATACCAGTCCGAAGCCAATAAGTTTTCTTTAGTAAATAACGCTCTGATTTCATTATCATGTAAATCTTTACCCTGATAACTTCCTGTTGCCATAATATGTAACAGTGCCTGTAATGGCGGACATGCATCATTCACACTGCCATCATCAATATATTGTTGCGCCACCTTTTGCTGTGTCTCTACAATATTTTGAATACCATCAACATAATCATCTAAATTTTGTGTTTCTGGTTTTAAAATATCAGAGGTTAATACGGCACTCGGGTTATCAAATATTTTACCCATAAATTCATGCACAAACTGCTCGGTAATTCTATACCCCAATCGACTGGCTAACACTGGCTGTCCATTGTGCTCAAAATCTTCAAGCGCTTCCATATAACCTTGCTCGATTAAATAATCAGGGTCTCTTTCTTTAGTTTTTAAGCGAGTCCAAATTTCTGGGACTAACAAACTAATATCATGGTCAACCCGTATATGTGAGCCTATATGTCCTGCTGAACTAGAAAACCCAGGATATCCAGTCACAATATATGAAACTAATGCATTATTTAAATCGGCTGTCGCTCTTAATGCATTGAATGGCCCTTTAGTTAACGCGCCTTCACTTCCTGCCCCAGTTGTTGAAGGAGACTTACCTGTTAATGAACTAATAAAATCCATAAACAATTCAGGTAATTGCTGATAGTGAATCGGATTATAAACAGCTAAAGCTCGAATACCTGGCTCAGGTGGGTTATTTCGTCGTCCCACTAAAACAGCCGTGACTGGGTGAACTATTTTATCCTGCAAAGGTATTTTACGATGTAAACGTACCCCTAAATCGGCCAAGTACTTACGTATTGGGGAGATCACATCAGCACGTCTTTCTAAATACCGAGGATTCTTTGTCGGTTTACCATCAACAATTCGAGGGTGTGCTGAGGATACAACAACCCCTTCCCCTCGCTGATAAACCCCATCCAACAAATCGTGCATTGGCTGAGTAAATTTAGACATAGTGAAAACATCTTCAACTACTTCGGCTAATTTATCTCCTGCTAAGGGTTCATAGTTAGCAATAAAGTTATCTGCTCCTGCCATATTCAGTTCAGTCTGCTTATCATAACCAGGAATAACAGCATCATCAGGACGTTGAAATAAGCGATACTCACAATTAGTCGTTAATTTGACACTTTCAAAAGGCTCTCGACTGGCATCATATCCCGTCAATGTTTGGGCTGGAACGACCACAGAGACGGTGATATCATCTTCCATTTGAATTTTTTCAGCGGGATAAAAATCTTGCCTTACTTTAAAGGTACGCCAACCCCCTTCATCATTAAAACCAACCCGTAAAAAGCTGGCAATAACCTGTCTACCTTCAAACTTTAGATCATGCCCTGGAGATCCATCAACAATATCTGCTGAAAAGTAAGTGCGCCAGTTTTCGCCCCACTCGATCTGATAAAAACGTTTAATTAATAAAACTAATGCTCTAATATAAGGAGGGATCGCTTTTAACCAATCATTAAACTCGTCGGTATAACCCGTTGATGGTGTCAATAACTTGATGACTGATCCCAGACTTCTATTAACACTTAAGATAGGACGACTGGCTGGTTTATCCTTTTCGTCAATTTTATTCTTAAACCTGTCACTATAGTTTTTATCAAAAATTGCCTGGACTCTATCTAAATCCTTATTTAAGTTACTGACAAATAGGGCATTATAAATAACTGCATCACTGATAGATTTAGATATTTCTGACTTACCACCACCCGACACTGTACTGGGTTTATGGCAAAAAGCACCCTCAGCCGCTGTCCCTACAATACGCCATGAAGGAGCCGCTGGATGTTTAACCAGTTCTAATTTATAACCATTAGGTTTTACATAAATTTTTCCTGGCTGAAGTCTCAAGGCGGTGGTTTTTTTTGCTGTTTTCCAAGTTAACTTATCATTTTCCCAAAAAACACTTTGCGTTGCCGCATCCATTTTGACATTTTGAGGCACATAAATAATCTCAGGGTATTGCTTATCAATCGCATACCCTTCTGGCATCACCTGCATTAAGTCGCCATAGTTTTTCACCACATCTTTAAAGTGAAAGCCCGCTTCTTTACCTCGGCCACCTGCCCCGTATTCATTACCATGATTTTCACAATGAAAAGCCAAGGCTCCCCCTGAATGCTCTTCTTCGGCTGCTCCATAAAGATTAGCAGCATAGCCAATTTGGGTTTTGACTTCTTTCTTGCAATAACCAAAATAATTGTCAGCTAAGATAGTAACAATCACTCCCGCTTCATCTCGGGTTGTTATTTTAAAAGCTTGACCATCATTATACAGTTCATCCGCCTGTTTCCAGCACATGCCGTCTTTACGTTGACGTTCCGTTGCATCATCCCAATGCGGTAAATTAAGTTCTTTTTTAGTTAACTTAACCAAATGGGGTGCCAAAATCACACACCCCGTTTGTCCAGTCCAATGCTCTACATCTAATGCAGCATCAAACTCGGGTAAAGCAGGGTTCCCCCCATTACCAAAAATACTTTCTACAAAATCAAGGTTACTGACCAAAGTTCCTGGTGCAAAAAACCTGATTTCCATACTTTTTTCCTCTGCTACCCCAGGAATTGCAGGACAGACTGCGGGTCTTAGCAATAAAGAGGTAAACATGTAAGCAGGCGTTTCTTCATTAGCGGTATAAGGCAACAAATTCATTTCTTTTGGTGGAGTCAATGCATGAGCCAACATTGCCGCCATCGTCTGCTTGGGTACTTCTTTTTTATCACCTGGTACAGGTAAACCACCCGCTGTAATATGAAATGAACCTTTTGTCGTTCTACGGTCATTTGCAGGATTATGCAATACCCCTTGCTTAACTCGATAGCTAGAGACGCATTCAGATTTGAAAGTATCTTTTCCGACTGGCAATGAGAGCTCTCTCGCTATACCATGCCTGTCTAATTCAAAGGTTAATGTCGGTAAAGTAGGGATACTTGCAAGATTAAGATCTGCTAAATAACGATTTAAAAAACTTTGAATTCTCCAATCAGCCGGATAATGATATGAATCTAATTGTCGACTTTTTTCAACAAAACTACGTAACATATCATCTGCTGTCGCCATAAAGTCAACAGAATCATTCTGTAAACATGTAGGTTGACCACAAGAGGCTAATTTAAGATTAATATATAAATGTAGCTTCTGGTGTTCTAAATCTGAATCTTGTTCAGAATCATTAAAACCCAGCGCTTGTGTTAAATCCATTACCTTTCTCCAAGCAAACCGTTAAGTATGCATCATTTATTATTATAGAATTAAGAAAACAATATACTTTATATTAATCATCATGGCTATTAACAAACCACTGGTAAACAATTGAGCACTCAGATTTTGCCGCCCTCTTTAGCTAAGAGGGCTTAGGGGAGGTTTGAATTTTAAAATAAGCATTTTAATTCAAGGGATTGTTATTTTTATAAAATATCCCTCAATTCCCCTTTTCCAAAGGGGGGATGATAAATATAAATTGCCTCATAAATTCAAACTCAAGCGGTGCTTAGTTTATAGTCATGTTAATCATTCCAGTAGTGATTAGAGTCAGTACGCATGGTCTTGATAGTGAATTCATTTTGTTTTAACTCTACTGTTATTGCACCTTCATCCGCAACATTCATCCATCTCATCTTTAATTTTTTATAACGATTTAAAACTTCGGTATGAGGAAAAGAAAAGCGATTTTTATACCCCGCAGGAATGAGTACAACATCTGGATTAACCTTTTTCATAAATGATAAAGTTGATGATGTTTTACTGCCGTGATGAGGGGCTATCAAAACATCGCTTTTTAAGCTATCTGCATTATGTTTTGCCAACCAGTACTCAGCCTGTTTTTCAATATCACCTGTCAATAAAAGGCTTGAGTTCCCTGCAATGACCTTAAGCACACATGAATTATTATTTTCACCCTTTAATACAGCCAGAGGTGGTGAAATAATCTCAAACCTTACCTGATCCCAATACCATTTTTGCCCTGACTCACAGGCTATTGGCTGATATTGTTTTAATAATTCAGGCACACTGGTTAAAACCTTATTTACCTTTCTTTGTTCAATAATCGACTGGGCACCACCAATATGATCATTATCACCATGACTAATTAATAAAGTATCCACCTTCTTGATTCCTTTGTTTTGAAGAAATGGAATAACCACTGAACGTCCCATATCAAAATGCTCAGAATATTTAGCACCTGTATCAAATATCAGTGTATGAGTTGTTGTTTCAACAACTGCCGACAATCCCTGACCAACATCTAACAGTGTCATCACCACCTGACCTGGCTCAGGCTTATCCTGCTTTACAAAAAACAAGGGCAACAATAAAACACCGCCTAGCCATCGCTTAGGTATTCCTCGTGGTGCTAATAGAATAAAAACGCCTAATAAAGCAAAGGGCAATACATAGTATGGAGGGGTTGTCAGCGTAATAGCGGCATAAGGCAGTTCTGCTAAAGTGGATAATACCAGCCATAAACCTTGTAACAATCCATCGATTAACAACAGGATTTGCTGGGCAATATCAACTGAAAAAACCAAAGCTAATACCGCCATAAAACATAAAGGAACAATCAATAAAGTAACGGCAGGAACCGCTATAAAATTTGCAATGGGTGCAATTATTGAAATTTGCTGAAAATAGAAAAGTAATATGGGGGATAAACCAATAGCGGTAACACAATGAATTTTAGTGACCCCAAGCCAATAGTTTGTTTTCCCAAGTCGACCAGACAAACTGTAAACAATCACCATCACGGCTAAAAAAGACAACCAAAAACCCGCCGATAAAACCGCTAATGGGTCGAACATAACAACGCCCAATATGGCAAGTGCCAAAATATTTTTAGCGGAGGTATTTCGTTGTAATGTTAAAGCAAGCATCGCCACAGTCAACATGATAAGCGATCGCTGTGTCGGCAATGAAAATCCGGCAAGTGCTGAATAAAAAATGGCTATAAGCACAGAACTGATCGCTGCCGTTTTTTGTGGTGAAATAATCGATAATTTAATAGCTATTTTAAAAACCAGAAAATACATCAAACCCGAAATCAGTCCAATATGTAATCCAGAAATTGCAACTAAATGTATAGTCCCTGTTTTCCTAAACACGTCCCATTGTTTTTCATTAATATCATGCCGATCACCAATCGTTAATGCTTTTATTAAACCAATATTTTCACTGCGAGCAAGTAAGCCCTCTAATTGATCAGCAATGGCCTGACGTATAGTGCTAAAGCTTTGCCAGACGGGAGCCGTTGTAAGCAAGATAGGTTTAGGTTTATTTCTAACATATCCAGTGGCTGCAATATTTCCCATAAATAACCAGCGTTCATAATCAAAGCCGCCAGGATTTAAGCGTCCATGTGGCTTTTTCAATTTGACTGTCATTTGCCAAGTCTGACCTGCTTTAATTTGTTGCTTAGGAAAATACCAGCTTAACCTGATTGTTTTTGGTAATTGCGGAGAAGACTTGAGGACGATAAAATCAAACCTTACCCGTCTATCGTCGTGTTGAGGTAAGCCAACAATCTGTCCTTCAATATGAAGATGTTGGCCTTCTAAAGAGTCTGGCAATTTATCTGCCAGTCGTATGCTAGCAAAACTAATGGCCCACAATATGCCAATAGTGAAAAACATCAGCCGCCACAAGCGAAAGAAAGCCAGAAAAAAAGCACTCATCAGTAAAATCACAACCCAGTAACTCTCGGGTAAACTGGGAAATTGCTGAACAAGTACAATACCTGCCAATAACGACAGGACAGAAAAGATCATCTAGCGCACGAGTTAATCACTTTCAGCTTCAACACTTACATAATTATCTACAAAAGCCTTTAAACCGTCTTGAACAAGATCGTATGTCATATCAATATTACTAGCAATATCACCTTCCAATACATTAAGCCCCGTCAGTATTTCTCTGGCTTCTGAAAAACCCTGGTCTATGCCGCCTGAAATAATTTCCGAAAATGACTTGGCTGCATCTTCATTACTCAATTCTGGATTTTGCTTCTGATACTGCGAAAAAAAAGCAGTACTCATTGAGACAATTCGATCCGCTGTTGCCTCAGGGCTTACATCAAGCTCTGAATCGTATGCTGCCTGAATCGCATTATCACCAAAATCCGCCTTTAAAACATCATTAATACCTTCAATAGCCGTCTTATAAAGTAAGGCTAATGGTTCATTTCCAGCACTAACACTGGCTTCGGCATTTGTTTTCAGAATCGCACTATTTAATTGTTGTTTGATAGCGCTGGGGGTTAAGTCAGTTTTTTTTAACGCATTCTTTTTATGAGCCTCTTCTGATATGGCCTGCCCTAAAGGGGCTCCAGAGTCTTTACTATAGTTTGCTTTTAATTGTTTAACATTTTGAGAAAATGTTGATGTATTGGTAATAGTTTTCATAACAACCTCTTTTAAACAATCTATACAGAGTATAGCGGCCAATTGTATTAATTCTATAGAAAATATCATATTTTAGTGAATAAAAACTATTCAGTATTTTAATTAGAACAGGCTTTCAACGGCTATATCCATTATTTTATCGTGATATTTTTTCTATGCAAAAACCTATTGATATACTATTATTTTGTCTGATTGCATGTCTTTTTTCAAAAAACATCCTCCACCAAAAACTGGCATTAACCATATACCTAAAAATTCATCTGGAACACAAGACAAATAAATGAAAATTAGCGCTATTATTCCTGCTTATAACAGCCAGGACTTTATCTTAGATGCCATTAAAAGCATCCAGAATCAGACGCACCCTATTGATGAAATCATAGTGATTGATGATGGTTCAGTAGACAATACTCAACAGTTAATTCAATCCCAAACGAAAAACATAATCTATTTAAAACAAGATAATCAAGGTCCTTCAGCGGCTAGAAATGCGGGAATAAAACGGGCAAAAGGAGACTGGATTGCCTTTTTAGATGCTGATGACCAATGGATTGAAAATAAAATAGAAAAACAGCTGGATGCCTTATCTCTCTCACCAGAACTACATCTTTTGGCAGGCGATATGCAAGAAATAGGTATGAATAATGAAGTCATGACTCAATCTGTTCTGGCTAAACACAATTTACTGCAACCCTTTCAGCTAAATCAATCACGCGCTATTCATCATGCCTTAGCTCAATTAGTCAGCAAAAATTTTATTCCAACGGGCACTGTCTTAGTTAAACGATCAACAGTGCTAGAAGCAGGATTATTCAATAAAGATATTCGTTTTGGTGAAGACCTTGAATTATGGGCAAAAATCGCAGCTAAACACCCTATTACCTGCCTGCCAGAAATTTTGATGTTACGTCGACTTCACCAGCAAAATGCCACAAATGCTACGGCCGCCATGCTTGCAGATTTAGTCAATGTTATGCAATCAATTAGCTTTTACGCAAAAGATACACTGAGTAAACAAAATATTAATAGCAATCAATTAATGGCTGATAGCTGGAACAACTTAGCTTACTGGCACTTTGTTAATCACGATTACCCACAGGCAAAACTAGCCTTCTGGAATGCTTTAAATAATAAAATAAACAAACGATCTATTATCTACCTGATAGCCTGTTTTTTACCCAGAACACTAATTAACAGTATTCGCAGCTTAAAAGGCGTGTAATATCAAAGGGTAAAGCCTCAATGCTAGTAGATAAAAGGCTACAGACATATCCCTATTTATTTTTGTGTACGAATCAAATGAGCCTTCCATCTTAAACTTTCCCAGTCTCTAATCAGAAACTCCAGCCTGTGTTTAAATTTAGCATCACCAATCGCTTCTTCATAAGCCATCCATAATTTCAATTCACTAAAAAACACTTGTTCAGTACGAAAATCAAACAGAGTCCTTTCCCCACCATTTTTCACATGAGCAATTAATACCGGTTTATTTAAACTCCCAACCAACTGAAAAACCACTTTATCGCTATCAGTCCAATTATTTTTTAAACCTAAGGCAGACCTTATCAACATCTCAGCAACATCAACCTGCCCTATTGCTTCAGTTACCTCTAAATCACGGTCATTTATAATTAAAGGAATTCTGGTTTGGATATCATTAATGGCATAGCCATGTCCCAAAAAACCATTGTCAAATAAAGATTCCCCATGATCACCAAGAATAACGACAGTAGAATTATCTAAAATTTTATATTGTTCAAGGGTTTTGAAAGTTTCACCAACAGCCCAGTCTGCATTAGCTATTGCATTCCAGTAAGCGTCTTCCACCCTTGCCTTATTAGCAATATTTATTTCCGAACGTGGTATTAAGTGTTGAGTAACACGCTTCACCATTTTAGGATGAGAATACGGAAAATGAGCTGCCTGAAAATTCAAGTAAAGAAATTGAGGTTCATTAAAGTCCAATTCAGCCGCCCTTAATTTAAATTGCTTAACGACACGCTCCTCACTAAGCCTTAGACTACCAGACTCTTTACTCACATAAACACGATCATCAATCGCTGTTCTTGCATCAAAATAACTAACCCCCTCTTCCTTCATGCCTGTTGAAGTTGCAACACCTCCAAATGACTCATCCTGACCTGAAATAATAGATATCTGATACTTTGCTTTTCGTAAGAATGTTAATAGATTATTATCATTACTCCCGATTAGACTCCTATTAAAAATTGCATTTAATGAGGTCACCGTATACCCCGTATGACTATAAGCACTTTTTATTAAAGTTCCTTTCTGAGCAATGCGTCTTAAAACAGGGGCAACAAACTGACCATTAACTTTTTTCTTTAACAAATCCGCACGGGCACTTTCCAAAACAATAAGAATAATATGCTTGCCTTTTTCTGGATGAATCGCCTTTAATCTATCAACACTGGACTCAGGACTTAAAGCATCGCCTAAAAACCCATCTTCATCTATACCATTGCCAGGAATATCCAATGCACCAGGATACAGAGATGAATTAAAATTATCCTTATCCCTAGGGTTAGAAAAAACACCAAATCCGTCCGAATCAAAATCTGAAATATGGTCTAATGCATGATTAACTAATTGATAAGAAGTTTTTTTCTGCATACCATATCTTAAGAATGCACTCTCAGAAATAACAAAAGTAATGATAGGCGTTAACAATAAAGCAATAAAAAAAATTGGATAAAGTCGAGCAGGTTTTATTGTCTCAATATCAACCGTATGGGCATATTGAAACCGTGTAATCACCCTGGCACCAATAAACACCATAAAAGAAACGGTCAAAATAGCACTACCAACTAAAGTAATTTCATTACTGACATAAAGTAAGGCACTTCTTAAACTCCCCCCCCCTATATTCTTGATAATCTGAAAATTAATAGTGTCATTAAAATAAGACAGGACTTCAAACTTTAACCCTAACCAACACCCCATAAATAACAAATTGATAACAATATAGTTGTAATAACTTGCTAACCCATTTTTATTCAGTTTATCTGAAAAATGAAACCAGATTAAGGCAATTAAACCAAATAGAATCGCGTCAAACCAAAACGATAGCAAAATAAAAATGATACGATCGTAGCCTGCCTGATATGAAAACGGCTGTAAGAATCCGCCAGTAAAAATAGTGTATTTAAAATGTAACAGAATTAATTCAAAAATTTGAACGACAAAAATAATGATAAGCAATGACAATAACCGACGATATCGCCAAAGAAGCGCTTCTAATGCAATAAAACTCACTGTAATTCCTTATATATTTTTATCATTTTTTATACAATTCACTTTCTGGAATAATCAACACATTGACAGCCTTCTACCAAGCATCTAACATTAAACACCAGTACAATAAACACTAAGCCTTCACATAGGTAATAAGACTAGTGAAAAATTTGATACCCAAACTCAAAAATATATTTGAGGAAATACACAGCCTATAAGGCTATTAATAAAAGTGGGAGGAGCCTATTGACCGCGATTGCTATTGATCTGGTCGCGGCCAACAGCCCCCTCCTACCGATAACAATAGCTCAGGAATTTACTAATTTTTTATAAACCTGTGGTTTGTATAGAGCCAGCTTAAATAGTAGCAGACATGTGCCATTTAATAATTAACTTTTCACAACACCTTATAACAATTTAGATTCATGGACAACACCATTAATAATGACATCTTGGAGCCTGTTAATCAAAAACTTATTTGGCTAATAGGCATATTATTAGCCCTACTATTTTTTCCAACAATCATTTGGCTTTTAGACCGCTGGACCATGGGTGTTTGGCAGAATGGTCACAGTATTCTCATTACCGCTGCCGTCATTTACCTTATTTGGAAAGAACTAAAAAAAATTGAGTCTTTCCCCGTAAGGTCATCTGCTTGGGGATTCTTTCTACTGGTTCCCGCCTTATTTCTACACATGTTAGATACGGGTATTCATACTCAATTACTTTCTGCTATCGCCCTCTTTTTATCTCTGCCAGGCCTTTCCTTTATATTTTTAGGGGGCAATCGTACTAAAGTTATTTTATTTCCGCTCAGCATACTAATTTTTACCCTGCCAATCCCCCTCACTTTTACCGAATCTCTACATTTGGCCCTTCGTCACATAGCAACAGACAGTACTGGCTGGTTACTAAATAAAGCAGGAATTCCCAGCTTTACATCAGGTACATTAATTGAAATACCAAATGGTTCACTTCAAGTTGCAGATGCATGCAGTGGTTTTTCAACGCTCTACGCTACCGTTACTATTGCAATACTTACCGCTTATTTATGCCCAAACATATTACGTAGAACAATAGTTTTATGTATTGCAATACCTCTCGCAATAGCAGTAAACATCGCTAGAGTATTTATTTTAACCCTTTTAGTTCACTGGATGGGGCTTGATGTCCTTGCAACAGCTGCCCATGAAATTTCTGGTTTAGTAACCTATGTAATTGCGTTACCAGTAATATTCTGGCTGGGCCAATCCCCTATTGAAAAATAAACACATGATATCAACTCGTTATTCAACTGCTGTTGCCATTTTATTATTGTTGGCATTAATCCCAACAATAATACATACATATATTAATAACGCTGATAATGATGGGAAATCAGTTAATAAAATCCCAACAACACTGGGTCATTTTGTCTCAACCCCATCAAAAAGAAACGCTCAATGGGGTAAAAGTGTATTTAATTCTGAAGACTGGTTTGAGCGCATATACCAAAATAAAGAAAACGAAAAGGTTCGACTATTTATTGCACGCTCATTCGACTTAAAAGCACTCTATCATCATCCAGAACTTGCTTTATCCTATGCCCAAAGCCTTAATAATAAAACCATTTCAACATTATCAAAAACACCTAAAATTCCAGTACACATTCTAGAAAATGATGACAGTTCAATTATTGTTGCTTATGTGTTGATGCATAATGATACTTTTATTCAAGACCCAATCAAGTATCAACTAAGTGAATCATTTAGACTGCTAGTATCACAAAAAAAACCAATGACATTATTTTATACCTCCCAGACAGCACTACCAAACTATTCGAAATTGAATCTAAAAACATCAACTACACTATTATCATTAGCTATCCAGGCGTTCCGTTCACAACCTTAAATATTTAAAGTTTCTATTATTTTTCTTAAATTGAAATAGAGGATTAATAAATAACACCAACATAGCGCGCTCAAAAAGAAAAGCGTACAATTTAATTCACTTTCTATTCCCCAGCACCTTACCCCTTATAAATAAAAAATCATGACTTCAAAGCCCATTAAGAAAAATATTCTCTATGTTGAAAATGGTATTGGCTATGGTGGTGCAATCATATGTCTTCGTCATTTAGTAAGAAATTTAGATAGAACACATTTTACACCGATGGTCATTACAGGACGAACATCACCTCAATATCAAGAAATTGCAAATGAAGCACTCTGGAAACATATCCCCGACCGACATATAGACATTGTTGGTGCACACAGAAAAATAGACCCATTAAGCTGGCCTGATAAAATCCTTGGAGGACGCTTTATTATCAACCAACTGCTTGCCAGAGCCGATGACCTATTCAATTTCCTGCCATTTTTTATAAGCTTACTGTGGACTGCAAAACGTTTTAAAGCAGACCTAATCCATGCAAACAATGAACCTCTCTGTAATCGAGCTGCATTAATGGTAGGAAAAACACTAAAAATACCGACTGTTTGTCATGTTCGTGGTGACCAAAATGGCTCACAAGCAATGGCATGGTCATACAGTTTAGTTGATCAGTTTATTCCTGTTTCACATTGGGTCTCAAAAAATATTCAGGAAAAACTCCATATTGCTGAGGAAAAAATAAGTGTTATTTATGATGGTTTAGAACTAGATAAACTTGATCTAAATGCTGACGGGGCTCATTTTAGAAAACAGCATAATTTAACTGAAGATAGCTTTACTGTGGGCCTAGTAGGACTTCTTATCCCCTGGAAGGGACAAGAGATTTTTCTTGATGCCGCCACAAAATTAAAAGATAAAATTCCTAATTTAAAAATGCTCGTGGTTGGAGGCACACCTGATGACTGCCAAGCTTTTGAAGCAATGCTTAGGGATCGGGTAAAGAATGAAGGTTTAAATGACATCATCTGCTTTACAGGACATTCAACCAGTATGTCAGAAGTTTATAATGGCTTGGATATAGTTGTTTCCGCATCTACCAGCCCAGAACCCCTTGGCACAGTCGTTATTGAATCAATGGCATTGGCAAGACCCTTAATTGGACCTAATCATGGGGGTGCAGCAGAAATGATGGTACATAATGAAACAGGTCTTTTATTTACTCATGGTGAGGCTAACTCATTAGCTTCAGCAATTACACAATTCCATTCTAATTCATCATTAAGACAAACTCTTGGTAATAATGCTCGCAACCACGCCTTAAAAACATTTGCCGTTGCAGAACATGTTAGACAAGTACAACATGTTTATACAAATATAATTCACTGACCAGTACAACTTCATACAAACCAATCCAAATGGTAAAATAATGAGTAACTCTGAAAAAAAAGTTAAAAGTACCCACAAACTCTTTCAACTTCTAACCTCAATCTGGAAAACTGTATTTATTGAAAAAAAAATGCCATGGAAACTACAACGTATAATTACCTTATTAAAAATAAATAGTTTACGGAGTATCACTACTACTATTCGGTTTCTCATCAAGAAACCTAAATATCGAATTGTAGTTTCCTCAATTTATTTTGGAGGTGTCGGTGGATCTGAAAAGGATCTTCTGTCCTTAGTAGAGTCAATGCATGATAGTATTTTTTATATCTACTCTGAAAATATCAACAGTGAAGGTTTTGTCCCCAAAACCAATAACTTTTACCTCAACATACCATCTTTCTTTAATACCAAATTTGACCTCTACTATTACTTTGCAGGCGGTGGATATGCACCGTACTTAGGTAATAAATACTTATGTAAGGTTAAAATAATCAACACTAATGCTCGAAATATAAATGGCGAAGAAAAAAACTTTGATCACATTATTCACCAATGCGATGACTTTTCAAGGTTTTTTAAACAACACCACAAACATATACATGCATTTCCAGACGTAAAGGCAACCTTCCCTAAAAAACGTATTAAAGTAAACTTACCAAAGCGGTGCTACTTTACCGTTTTCAATCCATTTTCTGGTAAACAAAAGGGCTATGAACTCTTTTTAAACGCAGCAGACCACTCCAAATTTCCTATTGTATGGTGCTTTAATAATAAGACCAAAGTCCAACAAGATACACTCCCAGACCATCCGAATATTATTAAAATGCCCAATTTATCTCAAGAAGAACTCTTTTACATCTATGAACACGCCAATGCCTTTATCTCATTTTCTTCTTATGAAAGTTTTGGTTGGGCTCTTGCCGAAGCATTTTTTTGTAATATCCCCATTGTCTCAAAAAAAACAGGGTTTATGGAATATGTGAAAGAACAACCTGGTATACACCTCTACACAAACAATGAGAGTCTATTTGAAATTTTAGAAAATAAGGAATTAACTAGGCCAAAATATAACCCTGCTCTTTTTTATGAAAACAGTTATAGAAAAGTAATCGAACAACTTATTGATGTAACACACAAATATGAATAATAAGCCTTTAGTATCCGTTATTGTTCCCGTCTATAATAACCAAGAATTTATCCATGATTGCCTCGATAGTATACTCTCTCAAACATATAAAAATATTGAAATAATAGCAATTGATGATGGCTCTTCTGATTCAAGCTTAGACATTTTAAAGTCATATGAAAATAAAATAAAGATCCTAAGCCAATCGAATAGTGGTGCCAGTTCCGCACGAAATACGGGTATTTCTGTAAGTTCAGGAGAAATTCTTGCTTTTTTAGATAGTGATGATATTTGGGACAAAAATAAACTAGACCGCTCTGTTACAACCTTACAAAACCATCCCAATGCAGTTGGCGTCTATCATGATGTGAGGTACATAGATGCATCAGGCACAATCATTAAACCAACCGATGCTTATCGAATGGCATGGTGTTCTGGACAAATACTCGCCCCCCTTATAACTGGAAAGGGTGTTTTTGGTTTTTCACCATCCTCAACAATTATCCGTAAAAAATATTGCACACTAGTTAATGGTTTTAATGAACAAATCAAACAATGTGAAGATTACGCACTATGGCTCAATCTATCTTTACACGGACCTTTCTTATACTTAGTCGATACATTGAGTAGCTATCGCAGACACCCTGGAAGCTTAACCGTATCAAAAGACGTACACTATGAACAGCTACACGGACAATATTTAGCACTCCTTTCAATCAAAGGTGCGTTAAAAACCTATGACCCATCTATTCTGGCTATATACAAAAAAGAATTCTATGAATGTTCGCGTACCCTTGGTTATTGGGCACGGATAAAAAACAACTCTCACCTTTCACTAGAAGCCTACCGACTAGCACTTACCCTAAAACCATTAAACCTACATGTTTTATCAAGAACAATACTTTGCTTTGTAAAAGTATTATTTATCAAATTTCAAAAGTAAACAACAACCTCTTACTAAGGAAAGCTAATGCTAATAAAAAGACTCATAGAACGCATTTTTAATCAGCTGGGTCTAGAAATAATTCCCTCATGGAGAATCAACTCTTTTCTTTTAACTAAACGCATACAAAAAATAATAAAAGAATATCAGATTAATTGTGTTATTGATGTTGGTGCCAATATAGGACAGTATGGTGAATTCCTTCGTAAGGAAGTAGGTTTCAAAGGATTAATAGTTTCTTTTGAACCAGATCCTAGTAATTTCAATCATCTCAAAGAAGTCAGTAAGCTAGATAAGCAATGGATTATTAAGAATTACGCATTAGGTAAAGAAAACAGTACACTAAACTTAAATATCATGGCTTCTAGTACATTTAATTCATTTCTTAGTCCAACCAATATAGAGACAAATCAATTTAAAGATCAGAATTCAGTTAAGGAAACAATAGATGTTCTGGTTAGAAAACTTGACGAGGTACTTCCTGAACTTAAACAAAATCACATATTTGATCGTACTTTCCTTAAACTAGATACTCAGGGCTTTGATCTGGAAGTTTTTACTGGTTCCTTAGGTTCTCTCGATAGTATTTATGGGGTTCAAACTGAAGTTTCTGTTTTACCAATATATGAAAACATGCCCAACCTTGAAGATTCACTTAAATTATTCAGGTCTAATGGGTTCGAAGTGAGTGGCTTTTACCCAGTAGATGAAACTAGGTTTCCTTATGCTCTCGAATATGACTGTATTTTATTATCTGAGAAATAAGTGACGAATAAAAAAACACTCTTTATAGTCGCAACAATCCTTACAAAAAATATTAAACCCCATGACAATATCCCCAATAATTTCAATCATCCTCCCCACCCACAACCGACCTAAATTATTAGAAGAAGCTATAGAAAGCATCATTTCACAAAACATAACAGACTGGGAATTAATCATTATTGACGACAACTCAACCCCAGCAGTCAACAATCAATATATTCAGGAAAAATTTGGAGAAAAAATTCAAGTACTTAACCACGTAACATCCAAAGGGGGCGCTGAAGCAAAAAACACAGGAATAAAGGCTGCAAGAGGGAAATATATAGCATTCCTAGATGACGATGACCTCTACGCCCCTAACTACCTAAAGAATGCCATAGAAACTCTTGAAAATAACCCTCAAATTAACACCTTATTTATGGGGGTCAGCTGGTTTGGCCCTAAATCAGAATGGGCACAAGACGACTATGATAAAGCAATGAACAAAATTCTGGATGATGCCAAAGGAATAGAAATTTCAAAAGAATTATTACAATTCGACACTTCCCTTTTTACTGCACTATTAAAACGAGTTCCAATGGCATTTCAACGCCCTGTTACTCAGAACCTGAATTTACAACAAATAGGGTTTTATCAAGACACTCTACTCTGGGACTGTGATTGGGCATTAAGAGCCTCTTTAAATGGGTCTTGCGGTTTACTAAATGAAGACCTGTACCGACAACGAACAGCTGGTCAAGGATATTCATCCAAACCTAGCCGCCGATTAGATCATATGTTATCCAACTTACAAATAAAAAAAGATCTTCTCACACATCTGCAAATTTCACCTTATAAAAAATCACTTTTTCAAGCTATAATAAAGGCTGGACAAGACCTTGCATGGGAATACATTACCCAAAAGAAGGGGGGCGAAGCAGTTAAAACGACACTCAGTACTTTTTATTACGGTTTTAGCTTTTTACAAATAAAGTTTTTATTGCATTCATTATATACTTGTATGGTCAATATATTCAGCCATAATAAAAACATCTCAGACTGACCTGTCTGTTTTTTATTTAATTACAATAGCTGACTATTTATAAAAAATTAAAAAACCTTGTGTAACTTATCTATTATATAAACATGCTATCATTTGCAAAAAACCTATATACATACAGAGAACTTATTGCTGCACTCGCTTGGAAAAATATCGTAGTCCGATACAAACAAGCCTACCTTGGTATCCTTTGGGCTGTTTTAAAACCAGTCATGCTAATGCTTATTTTTACTTTAGTGCGTAGTTTTGTAGGCATCGAAACAGGGGAAGTACCCTACCCCATCCTGACATTTGCAGCGCTTTTACCTTGGATTTTTTTTCAAGAATCTGCGTCAGAAGGCATTAATAGCGTCACATCAAACTCATCATTAATAAAAAAAATTTACTTTCCTAGAGAAGTTTTTCCTCTAACGGCTATGGTCACCAAATTAGTAGAGTTAGCCATTAGCTTTTTAATATTAGCTGGTTTAATGGTTTATTATAAAATGATGCCTACTGTATTTTCCTTATGGGTACCTGCCATTATTTTATACACCATGATAGTCGCACTCACCATTAGCTTTTTTGGAGCAGCCCTTAATGTCTATTATAGGGATGTTGCACAGGCTCTACCAGTTGCCTTATCTTTATTAATGTATGGCTCCCCTGTAATCTATCCTCTCAGCCTAGTTCATCAAAAACTGATCATAGAACAAGCTGCGGGCATATGGTCACATGATTTATATACTCTATACACTTTAAATCCAATGACAGGTATTATTGATAGTTTTCAAAATGTATTACTCAAAGGTATTCCACCTGATTTTGATACACTCTACCCAGGTGCAATATTAACTTTAGCAATACTTCCTTTTAGCTATCTTTTTTTTAAACGGGCAGAAAACTGGTTTGCCGATGTTATTTAACAAAGTCATGATCAACCCACTAAAAGCAATCACGTTCAATTTATAAAGATTACCAAGTCCATAAATAATATGCCTATTATAGAAGTTAACCACTTAACCAAAGAATACCAACTAGGTCACATAAGCAGTATAAAAGACACTGCACTAAATACACTACGTCGTCTTACATTCCGACCTACTCAGCAGCGTGAAGCTTTTAAAGCACTAGACGATATAAATTTTCATATTGAAGAAGGAGAAGTCGTTGGTATTATTGGTCATAATGGTGCAGGAAAAAGTACTCTTCTAAAACATTTAGCTCACATCACTAAACCCACAAAAGGAAAAGTGATAGTCAGAGGTAGCGTTGCCCCTCTAATTGAAGTTGGAGCTGGTGTTAATCCCGAATTAACAGGGAGAGAAAATATCTTTTTAAATGGCGCTATTTTAGGTATTCCTAAAAAAATCATTAAAAGCAAACTAGATGAAATTATTGAGTTCTCAGAGCTAGAAAAATTTATTGACACCCCAGTTAAGCGATACAGCTCTGGTATGGCTGTAAAACTTGGGTTTTCAATTGCTACTAGTGTAGATGCCGATATATTAATTGTTGATGAAGTATTAGCCGTTGGTGACTTAGCCTTTCAACGAAAATGTTTTGACCGAATGGAAGACCTGATTAAACGACAAGGAAAAACCGTATTATTAGTCAGCCATAATATCCGTCAAGTAGAGAGAATGTGCAATAGAGTTATGCTACTTAATAAAGGAGAAATAATCCAAGATGGAGATTCTCACGCTACTTGTGATCAATTTTATCAACTTAGTAATAAAACGATTAGCGACCAAAAGAAAAACAGTTCCGCACGTGTAATATCCTCTGGAGAAGTTCAAAATATCAAAGTTGATATACTTGATGATAACGATCAACCAACAGACTCTATTACCGAAGGGGGTACTTTAAAAATTCGAGTCCAGTTTGGCTTAAATAAAGCATTAATAAACCCAGAATTTCATATTGGCACACATACGACAGATTTTATATACCTTACAGGCGAATCAACTGCTGTGCTAGGCCAATCCCAAAACTACCCTTCAGGCTCTCACGAAATACAACATCATATTCCTACTTACCCCTTAGTTCCAGGCACTTATGGTATAAGAGTTGCTGTCATTGATCAAAGTGGGCGAGTTTTGTATCATGGCGAAAGCCTTCTGTTTTTTAATGTACTTGCAAAATCAAAAGATACGCCTTTACAGGATGAACTCCGTCTAATAGCAGTGCCTGTAGAATGGAAATTAAAAGATAATAATCAAAAGAAGAATCATATTTGATAGTGCTTAAAAATAACAAAGACAAAAGTGAATACAGGAGGGGTTCCTGACCAAACTGGTTTTTATTTCAGAACAATCGAAAATTAATATATTATTTAATAAATGTCAAAACCTTTAGTAAGCATAATTACCCCCGTCTACAACGGTGAAAAATACTTAGCTCAAACGATAGAAAGTGCATTAACGCAATCATACTCTAACTTTGAACTCATAATTGTTAATGATGGCTCTTTCGATCAGAGCGACTTAATAATTGAAAAATATTTAGTCGCTGACCCTCGAATATATTATATACAACAAACTAATGCTGGAGTGGCATCTGCTCGCAATACTGCGATTAAAAGGGCTAAAGGAAAATATATTAGTTTTCTTGACCAGGATGATTTATGGCATAAAAATAAACTTGATATTCAAGTCGCCGCCCTTGAACAAGACAATAACTTTGCCTTTGTTTATTCGAGACAAAAGATTATAGATGGTAGCGGTATGCCAGTTAACTTAGATTGGTCTACCGGTGCAACCAGCTATTGTTTCAAAGAACTATTTTTACGCAATAAAATTACTATTTTAACTGTGTTGCTGCGTAAATCAATTATCGACGAAGTAGGGTTATTTAATGAAAAGCTAGCTGGTACAGATGACTATGAAATGTGGTTACGTATAACTTTAAAATATCCTATCCATTTTCTTGATCAAATTTTGGGTAGTTACAGGGTCCATGAAACAAATGTGAGTCACGATGCCTTCAAAATGACCATCCGTGATTTAGAAACCATCAACATTATTCTTAGTGAACACGTAGAAGCCTACAAACTTGTTAGCAAAGAAATAATCAAATCACGGCTTTATGAACTAAATAACCAATTAGGCGGTTGGTACGCTTGGAAGGCTAGGGATTTCAACAAAGCACGGAGTCATTATTATAATGCAATAATAAATAAACCACTCATGTTTCGTCCTTACTATCGTTGGCTTTATTGTTCTTTAACAGACAACCAGAGAAAATCAATCAACTGGTACACTAAAAAAATTAAAACCTATTTTCATGAATAAATCAAAAAAAATTTTATATATTTCTAGCCGTGGTGATAAAGGAGCAGGTGGGGAAAATTACCTGCTAACTCTTTTCAATAATATTGATCGAAATCGATTCACTCCTATTGTAGTATTACCTAAAGATGGTTCTCTTCGTAAACCATTAGAAGAGCAGAACATTGAAGTTATTGTTGTTGAAGCGAACTATGACTGGTTAAAACCAGATATTGCATGGTACAAGGTCGTTGAAGGAATTCAAGATCGAGTAAAAATACTAACTACAATTATCCATGAAAAAAAAATAGCTATTGTACATACCAATTCTAATTTACGCTTTGAAGGTGCATTAGCAGCCCGTTTAACAGGAATTCCTCACCTCTACTTAGCGCATATTGCATATCAATCTGATATGCCAATTTTTCAAAGACTACCTTTTTCTCAACCTAGTTTTTCCCAATTAATGGGAGAGTTATCGGATCAAACTATTGCCGTTTCTCAATCCGTTGCTAATACACTCACGTCTCATATACCACTTAATAAACTAGGTGTCATTCACAATGGTTTAGAACTAGATATATTTAATAGAGCTTTAAAAAACAAATCAAGCCGTCTTAAACAAGAATTAGGATTATCTAATGACACTCTTTTAATTACGTCTGTAGGCCGAATTTCTCCTGATAAAGGTTTTGATTTCTTTTTAGAAGCCGCTAATTTAGTTTTACAAAATCATCAAGGTAAGGTTCACTTTATAATAGCGGGTGATGAAGAAAATACTGATTTTTCAGCTTCTCTAAAACAAAAAACAATTGATTATTCCATTACCAACTATTTTCATTTTTTAGGGTTTAGAAATGATATCCCTGATATTCTTGCAGAATCTGATATTTTTGTTCTTTCATCCAGAAAGGAAGGACATCCTTATGTAATGCTTGAAGCAATGGCATCAGAATGTGCAGTGATAGCCTCTAACTGTGCCGGTGTTGAAGAAACAATAGAAGAAGGAATATCTGGTTTTATAGTCCCTATTGGTGATGTAATTTCTATTACAGATCGTTTAATTTCTATTATAAACTCAACTGATTTACAGAATGATTTAGCAAAATCTGGCAGAAAAAGAATTGAAGGCTTCTTCACTGCCGATAAAACGGCTTATAATCTAATGGATATTTATAATAACCTTCTATCTCAACCACAAAAAGCACCAGGTTCTTTTGGCATTGAGCTATTCTTGCAAAACTGCAAAGAAATTGCTTATCTTGGAAAAAAGAATATTGAATTAAACGAGCGACTTCAACGTATTGAACATTTTATAGACTACTTCCAATACAACCCTATTACAAACACCCTTCGCTATATTAAAAAACTCTTTACTTGAACAGTTGAAAAATCATGCTTACTTATACTCTCTCTGAGCTTTTCAACCTAACAGATTCAGACTCTTCAGCCAACCTTGTAATTAACAATGCTATACGATCAATACAACATACAAACTCCTATGAGCTATTAATCGACCAATTTCATCAAATAAAAACTGCTTTTTTCAGACTATATGGTAATAACGAATTTACTTTTATTTGCGACAAACCATACAAATTTGAACATATTATTTCAGGCGGTTATATTGGCAAACCACAGAATAAATCGGACCCTTATTTATGGTTACCCATAATGCCAAGAGTAAGAAAACTAAATAAACACCACCAAATATTGCATGAAGATACTGTAGTACTTCAGGACTTAAGCTGGAATAACCAGAGAATGTCATTTTCATTACAGACTACTGATAATTCAATAATTGACCTCATTATATGGGTTTTTCCTAACAACTTCACAATTGAAGAACTTACATCATTATTGCCCATTGAATCACAAGGTTATTTTCTTTGGGGCTCTCATGGCTGTCTCAATAATCCATCGAACTTATATCACCATCTTATTCAAGGATCAGTCTACGATTTACGTTATTCCTGGCCAGACAATAAAAAATGTTTCTCAGAAAATGAAGCACATGCACTCTATACCGTTTTTTCAGGACTAGAAAAAGCCACTGAAAAGTCAATTTATCGTTTTTTCCAGTTACAAATTGTCTTATCTGTTATTCAACGCCAGACTGAAGATGGTGGCTGGTATCATGGCATGTGGACCGATAACACTGAGTGTCATTATCGCTTGCACACCAGTGCACTTCATTTATTAATGGATGAATATCAGCGTGATGCCTGCTCAAAAGTCAAAAATGCACTTGCAAAAGGTATTGAATTTTCATCTAAAACAACTGATACTCTGAATTGTGGCACTTGGTTTTTGCATGATTCACTTGAATTAAGTAAAGAGTCAATGAATAAAGGCCCTTTTAATTGGATTGAAAATAAAGCATTGGGGAAAAATATTTCCAATATGTTGGTTTTAAATACTCATTTAGACACTAGCATTGCCATTAACCGTTATCAAAAAATAACGGGGGACACTCAATATGCTAGTTTAATCGAGTCCGCATTACAATCCACACGTACAGTCTTGTCTCTTAAACCTGCTGAATGGCTATATAAGCCACTATTCTGGGCTATTGGTCTAACCATGCTACCAACTGAAACAGCCAGCAAATTACCAGTTCACATCCGAGCTATAAAGCGTATCGCCTGGCAGTACCTAATTAAAAAATTGCCAGATATTAAAACCAGACTCCCACGCCTTGTGATGCCTAATGGGTATGTAGACAGAGAACTTTCTTTACGTACCTGGGCAATTGATTACCAAACCATTAATTTAATGGATTTGGCTCGACATGCTTATTCATTTCCTAATGCTTTTGATGAAAAATTTCTCGATGAAGCATTTCAATTTACTCATACCAGTGGACTAACCAGGCGATACCGCGAACTAACACCCGGCAAACGTTATTCAGTAGGTTTCTGGGCCGAGGCTTTGTATTATCGCTGCCTGACTAAGCCAGACATAAAATACCGCTCTTGGTTAGCTGAAGCTATGCAAGAATGCCATGATTTGAACTTTGGAATCCCTCCCTCATTGCTAGGCACAAATGGTGAGGCTATTCATTATACAAAGACTGTTGCTAACCTTATAACCAACAATCCTGAAATTTTAATTGCCAATTTATCTTATAATCAATATATTGAGTTTTTAATATTAAATACTTCAGAATCAAATATCATAATTGATTGGCAACAACAACCCTCAACAAATATTCATTGGTCTCATTTAGGAGTCCAGCTTTTTCAAGAAAAAAAACTTACAATTCCAGCCAAATCATGGATAATTGGTAAAACCGTTAGAGATTAATCATTTTTTATATACTATATTATAATTATGCATATAGGTATTGTTACATCTGAATTTCCACCCGATATTGGGGGCGTTGAAACATACGCTTTTGAGTTTGCTACAGCATTAGTTACTCTTGGTCATAAAGTGAGTGTTTTTGTTCATAAAGACCTTCCTATTGCTCCATCCAATAAGAGTTTTAATATTCACCCCATTTTAGAGTTTTCCCGCCAAATAGATCGTAAGCATTTAATTAACATTGATGTTGATGCATGGCATGTAATGAATGCAGTACATAGCTGGTTGACATTGGAAACTAATAAACCAGTTGTAGTCTCTATTCATGGCAATGACTTCCTTAACCCCTACCCATTAACTGAAAAACCAATCATATCAAATCATCAAGCATTATGGCGTATTGCTAAATACCTCGTTCCTTTTGAAAAATGGCTCGGTCGAAGACGTACAAAATCCATGCTGCATAAAGCACTTCCTAAAGCACGAATAATTTTATCAAACAGTGTATATACTGAGACTGTTTTTTTACAAAACTTTCCTGAATGTACAGGTAAAACGTTAGTTGCTCAAGTTGGTGTAGGTAAGGCTTTCTTATCTAGCTCCTTTGCAACACAAAGCAATAATGTCACTCAATTATTAACAGTTTCACGTCTATCTGAACCGCGAAAAAATGTTGACCGTGTACTTCATGCCTTAGAACCATTAGCCAAGCGATTTAACCTTCAATATACAATTATTGGTGACGGTTTATACAAGACCGAACTTGAAGCTACAGCTAAAAATTTAGGTCTATCTGATAAAGTTATATTTTTGGGTCGCCAACCTATTGAGCAAGTTATTAGCAAAATGGCAAAGGCAGATTTATTTATTTTACCATCCTCTACTTTGCCAGATAGCCACGAAGGTTTCGGCATTGTCTACCTAGAAGCTGCTGCTTGTGGAACCCCCTCTTTAGCTACACATCAAGCAGGTGCAATTGAAGCAGTGGCTGATCAGGAAAGTGGGTTCTTTGTAGATGAGCCAACTATAGATAACATACAAAAAGCATTAGAAAGCTTTTTATTACATGAAATAAATTTTGACCCACATTCCTGTAGAAATTTTGCCTCCAACTTTACATGGCAGAAAGTCGTTGAACATGCGTTACCTTTTTATTCATAAACTCAATGAACAATAAACCATTAATTTCTATCATTATGCCCTGCTACAATGCAGAGGCCTATTTAGCTGATACAATTAAAAATGTATTTGAACAAAGTTATCCTAATATTGAACTTATCATCGTAGATGATGGGTCTACTGACAAAAGCCCAGAAATTTTAGCCCAATTAGGGCATCAATATTCTTGCTTATCAATTTTTTATCAAAAAAACCAAGGCCCCTACCCTGCCCGTAACTTTGCATTAAACCATATAAAAGGTGATCTTATTGCTTTTCTAGATGCTGATGATTACTGGTCTTTAGACTGTCTTGATAAACTTTATAATGGCTTAATTAAAAACAATGCTGATTTAAGTTATTGCGGCTGGCAAAACATTGTGGAAAACGGAATAAATAGCTCACCTTATATTCCACCAGCCTATGAAAATAACAACTTATTTTTTCATTTCTTGAAGGGGTGCCCTTGGCCCATTCATGCAGCATTGACACGTAAATCAGTTATTAATCAAATCAATGGTTTTTCTACACATTGTTTCAGTTCAATGGATTATGATTTTTGGTTACGAATATCAGCAGTTACCCAAAATATCACCTTAGTACCGGAGGTTTTAGCTTTTTACCGCTGGCATAGTCATGGACAGATTTCATCTGTAAAATGGAAGCAAATACTTAATGCCCGAGTGGTTAAAAAAGATTTCATATCAAAAAACCCAGCTCTTGTTGCTCATATTTCTAAAAAAGAACTCCTTTTTTTAGTCAATAATCAAATTTCAGTCCAAGCTTACATTGCCTTCTGGAATCGTGATTTAGACTCATCCCTTCATTTGTTTAGAGCAATGATTCGATTTAATTACTGGGAAATGAAAGACCTAAAATATCTTTTATTAAGCCTCTTCCCTGCTAATCTTTTTAAAAAGATTGTTCTTATATTAGGTAAATAATTTTTGCTCTATGAATAAATTCCTCATTTTGATGTACCACATAATTAACAAGCCCGAGTCTGTCGCAGAGGTAAAGTATGCTTGCCCTCCAGAAATTTTTGACAACCATATGCAACAATTAAAGCTCAATGGCTTTAACCCTGTTTCTTTAGAGCAAATAGAACAGCACCTTTTATTTAATAAAGCTCTTCCAGAAAAAGCTGTTGCCATTACCTTAGATGATGGTTTTGAAGATAATTATATCCATGCTTTTCCTATTTTGGCTAAACACAATATTCCTGCTACTATTTTTTTAGCAAGTGGTTTCTTGGAGTCAACCAATCAATGGATGACTCAATCTCAAGGGTTCACAATAAGGAAAATGTTAAATTGGGATCAAATACGGGAAATGGATAAACATAATATTTCGTTTGGTGCTCATACTATTTCGCACCCCAAACTACCAGAACTTAATATTGATTCATCAACCTATGAAATTTCAGCTTCAAAAAATACTATTGAAGAAAATTTAGGAAAAGTATGTAAACATTTTGCTTATCCTTATGGTCTATTCAATTCTGAGAACCGAAATAGTGTTAAAACTACTGGGTATACACTAGCCTGTTCAACACGCTCTGGTTTTAATAACAAAGAACGTGACCCTTTTGTTTTACATCGTATTGAAGTCTATGGTGATGACACTTGGTGGAAGTTAAAACAAAAGATGACCTTTGGTATGAATGATGCCAGTATATTTTTTCCAATTAAGTACTATACTAATCGTTTATTAACACGTTTAAAAGTAAGATTCAGACTATAAATTTACTTTTTTTAAGTGGGGCTTATTTAAACAGCGTATAAAATTAAAAAGAGAGTTATTTAACTTCTCCCCATCCATGACTCTCCTGAAGGAAAAAGGGGTAGAGCATGTACTCATTACAAGTTTAATGTCTCGCATACTTATGATATTTCAGCTTCAATAGACTATCTACAATTTTATATTCTTTTTCTTAAACCATAACTAAAATTCTCATTATGAATATTAGTATTATTATTTGCACCTATAACCGCAGTCAGAATTTATCTGACTGTTTCTCTTGTCTAGAAAAACAATTAATAGAATCACCTATTCAATGGGAAGTTATTTTAGTTGATAACAACTCTTCTGATGCGACTAAACCCGTAACCGAAAACTTAAATAGTCATTCCTCATTAGATATTCGTTATATTTTTGAACCTAAACAAGGTTTGTCAGCGGCAAGAAATAGAGGTATCAATGAAGCAAAAGGAACTTATCTTATTTTTATTGACGACGACATTCGAGTAACAGAAAAATGGTTGCAATCTATTTTTTCAACATTTTCAAAGTATGATTGTGATGCTGTCGGTGGTCGAATACATGTTGAGAGTCCTGCCAGCCTTCCAAAATGGATTACCCCTGATATGTATGGTTTTCTTGGGCATCAAGATTTTGGTGCAACACCTCACAAAATGGACGGTATTGACGAGTCCCCTTTTGGTGGAAATATGGCTATTCATAAACGTGTTATAGACTTGATAGGAGACTTTGATACTAACATGGGACGCAAAGGCGAAGGTTTTAAAAAAGAGGAAATATTTAAAGGTGAAGAAACAGATTTTTTCTTTCGTTTAGCAAATTCTGGTGGTTCATTTTATTATCATCCAGATGCTTTAGTCTTCCATAAAATACTCCCACACCAACTAACAAAATATTTCTTTATAAGTCTGCATAATAACTCAGGAATATCATTCGCAAAGCTTGATAAAAATAGTTATAAAAGACAATTTCTAGATATACCTCTTTTTCTTTTCCCTCAATTATTTCGTGCAATTTTTAGATTTTTTAAAATATTTTTTACTCAAGGCCCTAATCAGTCAATAAGACAACTGATGAATATATCTTATGTTTGGGGCATGATGAGTTCTTATAGAGAAAAAAACAAGGTTCATTAAATCCCTTAATAAACTTTACATATTGATTTTATTACACTAAACATTTATAAAAAACCTTACTTAAATCTACGTTATGTCTATTTCTTCATCCCCTATATTTATCGTTGGCGCACCAAGATCTGGAACTACTTTATTACAATATATGTTAAGGTCTCACCCTAACATTTCCCTACCAACGGGCGAATCTCACTTTTTTATTCCTTTGATTCGAAATGCTGAGTCATTTAACGATTTAAACGAACCAGAAAATATACGAAATGTATTATTAGCAATGTATCAACAAAGTGCCGACTTTTTAAATACAGATCTACATGGTATAAAATTTGATATAGATAAATTAACAAGTGAATTTAAACAAGAAGGACGTAATACAATATCCAGTATAATTTCTGGCCTTTTTGAAAAAAATGCATTAGGTGAAGGAAAACAACGCTGGGGGGATAAAACCCCTTATTATGTTCTACACATGAAAACAATTTTAAAAATGTTCCCTAATGCTCAATTTATCCACTTAATTCGTGATGGAAGAGATTGCGCTCTATCTATGTTTGAAAGAAAACATGATTTTTTTGTTTACAATACTTTTTTTGCAGCAAAATACTGGGAAATATATGTTGAAATTGGGCAGCAAACAGGCAAAGAGTTAGGTAACAAAACCTATCATGAAATCCGCTATGAAGACTTACTTGAAACACCTGAAAAAACTATTCGAGGTATATGCGAGTTTTTGAATGAACCCTTTTACGATTCTCTAATAGCATATAAAAAATCAGGTGAAGCAGGTAAAACGCCCTTATTACAAAAACCCTTACAAAAAACAAATAAAGAAAAATGGCGTACTAAAATGACAGATAAACAAATTGCATTATTTGAAGGCACTGTTAGCAATACACTTCAACAGTGTGGTTATCCCCTTATTACTGCTGCTAAACCGATCCCACTACCAATAAAAGCATGGTGGAGATTCCATAATTATATTTTATCTAAATTAAATTTTAAATGAATATCAATCTACTAAAAGAGAACATTATGTATAAACTTATTTTTTTTCTCAGCATTCTTTTTATCAATCAGCCCGCTTTTTCGGAATATGCAATATCTGCATCAGAAATAATGCAAATGCCTCCTTTTTGTAGAGGCCTATCAGCAGCGAATTTCCAATCAAATGCTATACAGTTTAAAAAAGAAATGAAAGTACCTGGTCAGCATACTCAACATTTTTGCCATGGAATGAAGGCATTGATTAGAAAAAATTACTCTACCGCTATTACTGAATTTGACTATGTACAATCACATTCAACAAAACAACATGCATTAATACCAGCAACGAGTTTATATAAAGCAGAGGCTTTTGGAAAACTAGGAAAAGTAGATGAAGCATTAGCAGAATATAATAAAGCAATTCATTTAAAAAAGAAATATACTCAAGCCTACACCAAACTTTCTTATTATTACCTCACATTAAAGAAAAAAAACCGCGCACTTGAAACTATAAAATTAGGGATAAAATATTCACCTAATTCTAAATCACTTAAAAGACGCTTAAAGAAACTTCAAGAATGAATACCATACAAAAACTAACGATTGTAATCTGCACTCATAATCGTGCTAATTTATTGATAAAAACAATTAAATCAATAAATGAAGCTTTAATACCAAATAATTGTACAATAAAAATACTAGTAATTGCCAATGCCTGCACTGATAACACAATAATTCAGTTAAATAGTTATCAATCTAAGCAGAATAAAATTCTTTTACCCTTGACCGTTATAGAAGAGCCTAGACCAGGGAAATCATTCGCATTAAATCATGCTATTGATATTATAGATATAGGTTTCATTGGTTTCATAGATGATGATCAACGCGTTGATATAAATTATTTAGTTGCTACCCTTGAAGCAATTAATCAATCCCCCGAAATCTCATTTTTTTGCGGGCCTATTTATCCAGACTGGACAGGGAAAGAACCTGAATGGGTGCATACCCAAGGAAAGTACAAAATTTACCCTGAGCCCATACCTTCCTTTAACCTTGGTTCCAAGGTTATTAAGCTGACTAAAGACATGATGTTACCGGGTGGTGGCACTCTAATTATTAAGCGGGAGGTATTTACAAAGATCAGTTCATTTTCTACTAAGCTTGGTCCTAAAGGACACAATTTAGTCGGCGGGGAAGATAGTGATTTTGTATTACGAGCCCTGGCATCTGGTGAAACTATTCAATATATCCCCAGTATCATTCAGTATCATTATGTAGCTCCTTCACGTTTAAAGTTATCTAATTTACTTTTAACCAGTTTTCAACGCACTCGCTCATTTACTTTAGTGACCCATCCACTTAGCTTGTTTCCTCCGTTGTATATGTGGCGTAAACTATTTACTTATATATTTTTTCTGCTTATAACATTTAAAATGACTAAGAAACGTTTTTATTTAATGCGTGTTGCTTCTACCGCAGGTGAAATGTTTGGCTTTTTAGAAAAAAAAACTCTTTAACTACTCAAAAGTAATTCCTATCCATTTAAATTTATGCGTGATTTTGTTATTTTTTGTTTTCTTACTGTTTGTATCATAGCTGCGCTACGAAAACCTTGGCATGGTGTTTTATCACTTGCCATTTTTAGCTATCTAAATCCTCATGCATTTGCTTGGGGGTTTGTTCGTAGCCTCCCAGCTTTTCAAGTTTTATTTTTGGTTGTCGCTTTTTCAACACTATTTACTAAAGATAAACAACCTATTCCTAAAGACTGGCGGATTCCAGTTTTTCTGTTGCTCTGGTTTTATTTTTTAGTTACCAGTACACAAGCTTATTTCCCAGATGTGGCATGGGAAAGGTTCATATTTATTTCTAAAATATTTATTCCTTTCATCTTCACTTTAATTCTTATCAATACGCGAGAAAAACTTTATTATCTTATAATTACTATTGGATTATCAATTGGTATTCTAGGCGTAAAAGGTGGCATTTTTGCAGTTTTACATGGCTTTTCGTATCGTATTTATGGCCCGCCAGCTACCCAATTCTATGAAAATAACGCTTTTGCTGTGGCGGTCCTCATTTCAATCCCTTTACTTCTTATATTTCGGCAACAAAGCACTAGTCAATTACTTAAAAAAGCAATTACATTTTCTATCCCCCTTCTGTATTCCTGCTCATTAGCATCGTGGTCTCGTGGTGCATTAATAACAATGGGAGTACTTACTCTCATTTTAATCAGGCATAGTAAACATAAATTTCTTGCTATTCCTCTTGTTCTTGCAGGAATAATCCTTGGTCTTCCTTATCTTCCCGAGGAATGGACTGGACGCATGCATACGTTAGAGACGTATGAACAAGATTCTTCTGCCATGAGTCGCATTAAAATATGGGGAGATGGCTGGAACCATACACTTGAACACCCATTTTTAGGTGCAGGTTTTGAAGGTTGGCGTTATGTTGGTGACCGTGACTGGCATAGTTCATATGTCGAAATGTTTTCTGAACATGGGTTTTTAGCTTTTGGACTATGGATTTCACTCATTCTAGGGTCCCTTTTAAGTTTATCAAGGCTTCCTAAAGTAGTAGGAGATACCTCTGGTATGGAGTGGGTAAAAAACTATTGTTTTATGGTCCGTACATCCATAGTTTGTTATATGGTGGGTACCATATTTCTCGGGCTATCTTATTGGGATTTAATTTACCATTTAATCTTCATTTCTGTATTAATTAAGAAATTTGCACTAGAAGAATTGGCTGAAAAAACTAAGGAGTCTAAAGTTAAAAAACAAAAACTTACCTTCTAAGAAGTCAGTCCTGAAAAAGTTGCTGAGATTAGTTTTTAGAAACGACTATATCCCCTACTTTAAGGAGCATCTAGTTTTTTATATTTCATTCATGAGCGTTCTAATATAGGGTACTTTGACAGGAATAAGGCAATAAAAACACTTGAATTCCGAGACATTTCAAACAATGCACTTGCTTTCTAAATATGAATATCTTTTCCTTGAAACCACAATTCCAACATCATTAGCACCCAAATCAATTCCCCATAATATCCTGCATGAATACTTTGATGCATTTTAATCGTATGATCTAAAAATTCAGGTTTAAAATAAGGCCGCTTTTTTAAGCTATTGATACTGTCATAAGCTAGGTCTTTTAATGGTTGATAATCTTTAAGCCATACTCCAAAAGGTAAGCCAAATCCGTGTTTAGATTTATATAGAATCTGTTCAGGCAGGAAACCTACCATCGCTTGCTTATAAAATTTACGCAATTCTTTAGCTTGTAATTTATTGGCTGAGGGAATTTGACATGATAACTCGACAATCTGCTGCGTTAGTAATGGATACCTTACAGTTACCCCCGCCATTTCACACATTTTATTGACTTTAACTAAATCATTATCATGTAAAGTGGTTTTCCAATCCATATATAACATACGATTTAAAGTACTTGCTTGCTGAGGTCTATGGTAACTTTCTCTCAATAAATCCAATGGCTTTTCTGAATTGATTTGCTGTAGAAATCCAGGTTGGAATATTTCAGCCCCTACATGCCTGTGCAAAAAGTTATAATCCTGTAAGCGATCAGGTAGAGGTGTTTTTGCTTGTTCTATATACCGTTTTGCTTTAAAGAATAATTTTTGCTTGGCAATTGAACTAGGCAGGTGATTCAAAATACCTTCCATACTATGACTCACAAAGCCTGGCACCTTTTTATAATAATCAAAAACTAGTTGCTGCGCATATCGCTCATTACCTGCGAACAATTCATCACCACCATCTCCACCCAAGATAACTGATACCCCATTATCCTTGGCGACTTTGGCACAATAATAAGCGGCTAATGCTGATGAATTACCAAAGGGTTCATCATAATATGCAGCTATATCTGGAATTGCTTTAACCGTATCTTCCGGAGTTAGGTAATATTCATGCTGTCTTGTGTTAAAGCGTTTGACGGCAATATTAGCATATTCAATTTCATCATAACCTTCTACAGGAAACCCCATAGAAAATGTTTTAGCTTTATCTGGATAGACTTGAGCTAATGCTCCTGCAACACTTGAACTATCTAAACCACCACTTAAAAAAGCACCCGTGCTATCTTCACCTTCAGACAACTGCGCCACAGAATCTACCAGCTTTTGTTTTAACTCTTCTCCCATTTCTTTTGCAGAGCGCGGCATGGTTTTTTTAAACTCTGGTACCCAATAATATTTTAGGTTTATTTTTCCATCCTGATAGACAAGAACCTGCCCACCCTCCAGTTTTTTGACTTGCTGATAAATGGTATTAGGACTGGGACAATGATGAAAGTAGACATAATCATAAACTGACTGCGCTGAAATATCGGCTTTAACTTCGGGATGAGCAATAACACTATCAGCGCTTGTTCCAAATACCAGACCGTTATTCGTCAATGCATAATATAGGTTGGTTAACCCAATAGGATCGGTTGCTAAAAGTAGTTTCTTTTGATCAGGATCTATAATAACTATTGCTTGCTCTACTGGACTTTTTTCTAAAAAAACATCTCCATTTTTCTGGTAATTTTCAATAATATTAGCTGAATCAGTTAGTGATGTGTTCCCCGCATTAACCAATATAACCTGCTGCTCACTCTTGATTTTTTTAGGATTAATCGCTAATACATAAAATGTGCTACTTTCAACCCTAACATCATTTTTTGTGTAATTAAGCGATTGATCAATGTGCTTCTGTAAAACCAGTTCAGCATCTTTACCTGTTATTGTTGTTTCTACCCAACCTGCTAATAATGTCATTTTTACCCTGTTTATTATTTTTTATTCTTAAGGTCACTGTACTAAATAGCATCGCTCTATATAAACTGCAGGTTTATAAAAAATCAGTGAATTCCTGAGTTATTCTTATCCGCAGGAGAAAGCCTATTGACCTCGACCAAAACAAAGGTCAAGAGCCGTCGCGGCCAATAGCTCTCTCCTACCCATAAAAACAACAGCTTACTCCCAACCCTACAATTTGATAAAAGTCATATCAATTAATCGGGTTTTACATGGCTTACTACATATCTGAACTTCCCTGATTTTTCTTTAGCAATTGACTCTATGTATTCAACATTAATATCAACAGTCTTTCCTAATCGCTGTTGAAATTCTTGCTGAATTTTTGATTCATTTTGTTGCTTATAGTGTTGGTTTTTTACTATCTGGACAGTCGTTTCGTTCAGACTATATTGAGTGATTTTAAAAGATTCGATCCCTTCAATATCTCTTAAAATATAAATTAATGCCAAACCATGTAAGACTGTGCCATCCTGGGCAATAATAAAGTCTGTCGTCCGGCCCTGAATTTCTTTTAATATTGGCAAGCCTCTTCCACAAGAGCAACGTTGATCACTTAATATTCCAATATCACCTGTACGGTATCGAATAAAAGGGAAGTCTCTCGTTGCTAAATGAGTAACAACAATCTCCCCTGCCTCGCCTATTGGTAACACTTGATCTTGATTACCAATAATTTCAACAATAATATCTTCTGCAGTAATATGCATATTACCTGATGGACACTGATGAGCAATAAACCCGGCGTCGCGACCACCATAGCCATTTGCAACAGGGCATGCAAAAACCTGTTCTATTTTTTCTCTTTGATAATCATACAGTCTCTCAGAGGTTACAAAAGCAACTTTAATACCTAAATCATTAAGTACTTGGCCTGTTTTTTCTGCATGTGTCGCTATATGAGCCAGAGCCGAGGGATAGCCAAATAACATTTTAGGCTTTAATGTTCTTATTTCCTGAATAAACCCATCAATTTTAACGGGAGACATTTCAAAAGCAGGTATCAAATGGGTTCTTAAAAACTTGTCTCTAATTAGTTTTATTTTATCCTGTCCACCAAGTTCAATAGGTGACCCCCAGATTACAGCTTCAGTATCGCCAATATCGACTCCCCACCAACGTGTTGCCCGCCATTTGGCTGCAACATCATGACTGACCCGTTTATTACCAATATAAAAGATAAGAGGCTCACCACTTGACCCTCCCGTATTAAACTTTGCCAACCCTTTAGTATTATCGGCTTTTAATTGCTCAGTCTGTTCACGAATCAAACTTTTTCCCGTTAAGGGGAGTTTTTTTAAATCATCTAAAGACTTGATATTTTCAGGGTTAAATTGTAACTTCTTAAACAGCGTCTGGTAATAAGGAACGTGTTCACCAACATCTATTAAAAATTTTTTAAGCCTTTCTAATTGTAATAAATTTAATTCCTCAACGGATAGCCATTGTGTTTTTTCCATATCCTTGCGGATGCGCACAGTATCATGTTTTTTTAATTTTTCATGTAATGGAAAAATTAATTCTGAAACTAATTTTGTGTATAAATTCATTTATTTACAAGTTGCTTAAAATTATTGACTAATACCGCGACCCTCTTATCCCATGTATTATCTTTTGCATAATTCAGTATAGCTTCATTATCCCATTCTGTTTCAAATGCCTTTACTAATCCTGCTCCTAATGCTTCAGAACGCCCAAAAGGTACAATAATCCCTAGTTTGTCACTATTAACAACCTCTTGGTTTCCACCCACATCAGTTGTTATCACGGGTAAACCGCAAGCCATGGCCTCAAGAAATACATTTGCCCAACCTTCATTTTCAGTAGCTAAAACAAATACATCAGCAGCAGATAAAGGTTTTTTTAATTCTTCAGTTGGTAGTGCACCTAAAAATCGGACATGTTTTTTCAGGTTTAATTGCTGAACTTGTTGTTCTAATTTATTTCGAATTCCACCTTCAGGACTATCTCCACCAACAATCAAAAAAATAAGGTCAGGAAACTTAATAACTAGCTTAGGTATTACATCTATCACTCGATGAAAACCCTTTCTATCAACTAGACCCCCAACAGAAACCATCACTTTAGCAGATTGAGGAATATCTAAAGCTTTTCTAACAACATTTTTATCCATGGGATAAAATTTATCGATATCAATCCCATTGCCAACAACCTCAATTTTTTCCTTATTTGCACCTAACCCAATGACCAGATCTTTTAATGAATTAGAAACTGAAAATACTTTCGTTGCATTTTCTAACGCTTTCATCATGTAATGTCGTCTAGCAGGGAGCTTAGATAATGGAACCTCCGTTCCTCTCAAAGTAACAGTAACGGGAACTTTAAACCATTTTCCCAATAAGGTGGCGGCATATCCATCAGGATAGGCAAAGTGAGCATCAATTAAATTAAATTGCTGTTGTTTTTTTAACTTTCTTAGCAAAAACCAAGAGCCTAAAGCCATTAAAAAACCATCATAATTCTTAAATAACCCAGGAACTGATAAAAAACGCGGATAATAGACTCTAACCCCAGCTTGATCTTCATAATTTTCTGGCTGAGGTCTAAAATAAGGTTTCCAATACCGAATAATACCTTGGAAAGGAAACCAAGGGACAGGTGAGATAACAATAATAGGTAACTGTTTTCCAACTCGAAACATTCTCTCCCTAATAAACAGTCCAGCATTAGGACGTTTATTACTAGGAAATAAAGATGAAAAAACAATAATTTTTGGCTGATTCATGTTTACACTATCCATCGAATAAGTAGGTTATGCCATCGTTAAGTGTGGATTTGCTGGCTCTTAAGCTCTCGCCTGCTGGATGCTTACACGGATATAGGTAAGTAGAGCAATTTAGGAGTAATTGCCAAGAGGGTTTGGGTGAGGAAAAAATGGATAGCATGTAATCCGAAATTTATTTTTCATCTCTTGATTTATAAGAGAATATCAAATAAGAAGGGAGTATTTTATTTCTCCTCTCCCCTCTCCAGCAGGAGAGGGCTTTTAAGAGCAACTTCAACCTTTCAACACTTAACGATGCCATAGCCAAAAGGTAAGATTGTCTTTTTAGCCTTAGCTATTTTCTTCGGTCTCGGCTAGAAAGCCCCCTACCTATAAAATACATCTATTTCAATCTAGACGCTGAGTTACTTTAACTACGCCCACGCCCTATAGCATAGTACTGAATTCCCATTTTTTCCATAAATGCAGGTTGATATAAGTTCCGACCATCAAAAACAACCTGATCTTTCAAACTGTTTTTCATCAATTCAAAATCAGGGCTCCAGAAATTTTTCCATTCTGTCACAATCACTAGAGCATCAGATCCTAATAATGCATCTTCAGCACTTTTCACCAGTGTTAATCCCTTTTTATCCCCATAGATTCGTTGAGTTTCTTCCATCGCTTCTGGATCAAAAGCTTTTATCGAAGCGCCAGCATCAATCAAAGCTTCTAAAATAACTCGACTGGGGGCTTCACGCATATCATCTGTTTTTGGTTTAAATGCTAATCCCCATAGCGCAAACGTTTTTCCATTTAAACGTTCACCATAATGTTTTTTAATTTTATTAACCAACACCTGTTTTTGCCTGGCATTGACATTTTCAACGGCAGTAAGTAATTCAGCTTGATAACCAACCTGTTGAGCCGTTCTTTCTAAAGCTTTTACATCTTTAGGAAAACAAGAGCCACCATAACCACAGCCAGGGTAAATAAACGAATAACCTATCCTTGAATCTGACCCAATGCCATTTCTAACTTGCTCTATATCAGCACCTAGTCGTTCAGCTAAATTTGATAATTCATTCATAAAACTAATTTTAGTCGCTAACATGGCATTAGCAGCATATTTAGTCAGCTCGGCCGAGCGCACATCCATTATGATTACACGTTCATGGCTACGGTTAAATGGGGCATATAATGCTTTAAGTAATTCCCCTGTTCTTGGGTTATCAGTCCCCACTACAATACGGTCGGGCTTCATAAAATCATCTAAAGCCGCACCTTCTTTAAGAAACTCGGGATTTGAGACCACATCAAAATCGACATCAAGTCCTTGTTCTTTTTGAACCTGAGCAATAACATCTTTTACTTTATCAGCCGTTCCTACTGGCACAGTTGATTTATTAATTACAACGCGGTATTCATCCATATTCTCTGCAATAGATTTAGCCACGGCAAGAACATATTTCAAATCAGCAGAGCCATCTTCATCAGGTGGTGTACCGACTGCAATAAACTGAAAGGTACCATGCTTTACAGCTTCTTTAATATCTGTTGTAAACTTAATCCTGCCTGCCGCCACATTTTCTTTAACCATGCTATCTAAGCCTGGTTCATAAATGGGAATAATACCTTTATTTAAGTTATCTATTTTAGCTTGATCAATATCTATACAAACTACATCATTGCCAACCTCGGCTAAACAAGCACCTGTGACTAAGCCAACATAACCTGAGCCAAAAACTGTTACTTTCATTTTTCTTCCTAAAAATGGTTTTATATTTAAAGAGTAATTACTATTATTTACCTGATTACCCATGCGTTTCAGCTAAATTGAAGAGTACACTGTTTTGCTCTTAAGCCCTCATCCAAAATGGGGTTGAGATAAGGGGGGGATAAAACAATGCTCTTCTGCATCATTTCTTTTCTCTATATTAAAAAAAGAGAAAAGAATAAGGAGAAAAGAGTTTTTATCTTCCCTTCGCCCAACCCTCTCCCCGCGTTGGGGAGAGGACTTAAAGCAACCTTATGATACGTTTTAGTATTGGCTAAAGCTTATACGTAATCAGAATTATTTATTGAAATTATAAACAAGTTTATAATTTTCGACACTTTTTGCCCAATTTCTTTCTTTTTCAACATAATTTCTGCCTTTTTTACGCAGTTTATCCTGTAACGCTGAATGATCTAATAAACCTAAAACACATTGAGCTAAAGAATTTTTATCACCCGCTTTAAACAATAGACCATTTTCATTATGGCTAATCAATTCTTTATGTCCACCAACATCTGAAGCAATGACTAATCTACCTTGTGCCATTGCTTCCAAAGGCTTTAGTGGTGTCACTAATTCCGTTAATCGCATAGCTAAGCGAGGGTAAACAAAAATATCAACCTGATTATAATAATCCTGAACTTGGTCATGGGGGATTCGTCCCGTGAATATGACATAAGATTCAAGCTGTAGTTGCTTAACCTTATCTTTAATTGTTTGTTCCTGAGGACCACCACCTACTAATAGCAGCCTTACTTCTGACTGTTTTTTAATAATTCCAGGTAGCGCATCTAAAATTAGAGGAATTCCTTCATAAGCATAAAAAGAGCCAATAAAACCAAGTACGACTTTATCTTTTAACCCTAATTGTTGCTTAAGGTTTTCATCAGCCTTTTGTCCAAAAGTAAATTTTTCAATATTAACCGCATTAGGAATAACCGTAATTTTATTTTCTGCTATCCCTCGTTTAATAATATCTTGTCTCAAGCCTTCACAAATACAGGTAACTGCTTGTGCTTTTTTAAAGACATAACTTTCTAAAGCTTTGGTAATTCGATAACGTAAACTGCCCTCTCGCGTTGTTCCGTGATCAACCGCAGCATCTTCCCAAAAAGCCCGACATTCATAAACGACGGGAATATTATATTTTTTACCTGCTTTAATAGCAGCTAAGCCATTTAAAGCAGGGGAATGCGCATGTAAAACATCTGGTTTTATTTCAGGAATAATTTCGTCTAGTCGAACGGCCAAACTTTTTACAATGCCCCATTGATTAAGAATAGGTAATTTAGATAAAATCCCTTGAGCTTTCTTAGAACGATAAAACTGAAAACCATCAATAGTTTCAATCGATTGCTCAGCCCCAAGATGCTTGGCAGAAGTTACATGGAACGTTTGCCAGTCTAGTGCACGCTGTTGCTCCAATATAGCACGAGTACGGAAAGTATAGCCACTATGAAGTGGAATAGAGTGATCTAGAATATGTAATATTTTCAATGCTTTATTTTTTATTTTAACGTTAATTTCAGAATAATATTCGTTGCTAATTCTATAAAATATCACTTATAGAATCTATATTCAGTCTATTGATAATTATTTGAGAAAATATATATCGCATTAATCCTTAGCTGTACCTCCTACGAACCCCATCCAACTTTTACGCAGTAGATGCGGTACTAATAAATACATGGGCATACGAAGCCAATGCGAACGGATATACAATAACCAACGAGCCAAGCCTGTCCAGCGGACGTCACAACTCGGGTGATCAGGCATTAAGGCTCTTAAAAAAACAAAATCCATCACTCTAAGCATTAAGGCATTTGGTGCAAACCTATTTACACTACATATTACCGAATCAGGAATTGATGTTTTTAAAAAAAATGAGCTATACCGCAAACCATAATATAAAGGTCTCCCTAAGTTTAGCTCAGTAACCCGCTCAGTTAACTTCGTCCAAAAGGTTTTTTGTACAGAAAACTCTTTAAGTAATAAGTCTAAATCTGATATATCTCGCAAACCATGCACAAAGTCACCTTCGTGAAATAAATGCGTAACACTATGTAATACTAAATCTTCAGGGGATAAGCAAAATATATTTTCTCCATTTACTTCAATAATATTTTCTAATAGTTTCTCGGCATTAACTTTAATTTTAGCCGTAGGTGGTAAAATATTATGATGAACATCTAGAACACTCTGTCTCTGAACATGTCTTAATGGTGGGATTTCATGCATCCATTGTCGATAGTAATTTCGATCATATTCATTATGATGCGTCCCCATCCAACCAGCATTCATGAGTGCTGATTCAGCCAAATCTATAGAATCGTGAGGAAATAACAAATCAATATCTGAAAATATTCGGCCTTTAGATGCTTCAAGCTCTAAAGCAACGTATGCAGTTCCTTTCATTAACAGGACAGGCAAACCCTTTTTCTCTAACGCAACTTTTAACTCTGATAACTCCCACCCAACAGACTGATATAACTTGGTGAAATACATCCATTCAGAAATAAAGTGCTTAAGAACTATTGCTGGTATAAACTCGACTAATTCATTCTTTTTAATAAAATAATACAGTCTTGCTGTAAGTCCCGTACTTCTTGCTTGCCTGATTAATAAATCCCACTCGTTTAAACTCAGGCGTTTAACTAAAGTAATATCCCTTAATAAAGAAATTAATAGACAGTTTTTCAATTCTTTTTTTCTGCAGCTAATTCATCAAAAGTTTTTATAGCCTCATCTAAATCGCTATAACAAAAATCGTAACACTCACAAACATCAATTACATCACCTAATGCATTAAACCCCGCTTCTGCCAACACATTGTAATTGAATGAATTTTCTGCGGCTCTAAGAAAAGCTTGGGCTTTAGATGTCTCTTTTAACGATGTCTTGGCATTTTTTTTATATTTAGGGAAAACCATCCAAGCTGGGTTAGCCGATTTATTCATGTCCTTTTGTGCAGAAGGAACTTTTACATGGCTTACAGTACCTTTATTCGTATCATGAACGATAGAACCAAAGTAAAAGTTAGGTGCAAATTTTTTAATCACATCAATTGACTCATTTTTTAAACTAATAGGCCTAACAATAGCTGTTAACGCTTGACTTTTTAAGTCAATCATTGCCATTTCATCAGATAATAAACGCCACCCTCTAGCAACCAACCCCGCACATAATGTGCTTTTTCCTGAGCCAGGCGCTGCTGGAAAAATAATAGCACAATTATTTTTTTCTACGACAGCTGCATGAAGAATTAAATGGGAATTAGAGTTAGTTGCAATACACCAATTTAATCCCCATTCAAAAAAAGGATAAACCTGTGCTGCTGGTAGAGGTTTAAAAGGAGAAAATCCATCAAATTTAAACAAAATTTGCGGCCGAAAATAATGTCGTAATATACCAGGGTATTCTATAGAGACATGAAAATCCACAAACTCTTCTTTCAAAGAGATTTGTGATTCATGGTAAAGTGATAATAAAGATTCCGCCAAACTAGTTATTGGTGATTTTAAGCAAGAGACATAAGGGCCTGTTTTTATATAAACACCCTCCTTTAATAATGCCTGTTCAAAGGCTAGACTTCCATTCATTCTATCTAAGGCTTCCTAATAAGCTTCAATTTCAAAAGAACTTGTAATTGAAAATGAGATTGATGCTGCTTATTTAGTCTATCCATATCCAATATTTCAGTTCTTTCTTCGCTTGTTTTTGAAAGATAATAAATAAGAAAATCAGCTGTATCAATATCCAACAAATGCGTATCTCCACTGGAGCGGTTATACACTACTGCCTCATTTTCCCAGTGTCGTATTAATATATCTTTTTTACTCACTTTTATAAAGGACAACTCCTTTCATTAAGTGATGCATATCTATTTTTTAAATCTTCATCACTGATAGTTGTATCTTTCCACCAGTTAAGAATATCTTGTGTAGTATTTCCATAATTAATACCAGCAACCGTATTGAGTAGTGCTGCAATAGCATGAGCATGCAGAGTCCAATTGCTTGAAACATCTTCTATCAAAATAATCATAGAGGTATTATCTTGCGTACTTGTTCCTCTAAAACCAGCAGCAAAGCCAATATTTAAATCAGCAAATTTTGTTCCTGTATCTGGGTCATATTCACCATCATTAGTAGATACTTTCTTACAGTTTCCACTATTACCAGCTGTTCCAGCATTACAATCAGCAGCAGCATAAGGAGATGGCCATTTTGAAGCATGATTTTTCCAATACCCAGGAGTACAGCCTTCACACACCCCTTCATCAGGATGAGATGCGTTACCAGACATATTCCCCGATATACTACAGCGCCCACCATCCCAGCCGACACCTAAAGCAGACTTACTTGCCAACGTCAAAACTACTGGTGCAACAATTCCAGCTTTTGTTACAGAACGGCGTTTCTTATCCACCATTATTTCTGACGAATTTAATTCTTCGTTTTTATCTTTGTTTTCAGCCATGACCATCCCCTACAATACTTAACATATAAATCACATGAATAAAATGTGCGCCCCAAAACCCAAATCCTTTACCAGATTAACATATATTCTCATGCCTTTATAGTGCTTTACTTAAAAACCGTTCAAACATTAATAATGACCAAATGGGAGAGCTATAATCACGCAACCCACTTTGATGCTGACTAAGCATTTTTTGTATGAAGGATTGATCAAAATAGCCACATTGTTGTATTGTTTCACCCAATAATGCGTCATTTACTTTATCTTTTAAAGGTCCTTTAAACCAACTAGATAAAGGCACTGAAAAACCCATTTTTGGACGGTATAAAATATCATTGGGCAAATAACTTTCTAATGATTTCTTAAAAATGTACTTTCCTTCTTTATTTTTTAGTTTCATATCAGGGCTTAAACCAGCCATCCACTCAACTAATTGATGATCTAACAAGGGGACTCGTACTTCTAAAGCATGCGCCATACTTGCCCTATCAACTTTAGTAAGAATATCGCCAGGTAAATAGGTTTTAAGATCTAAATATTGCACCATTGACATGGCATCATCCGTCGGTGCATTTTTTAAATGTCGCCTAAACACTTCTACAGCCTGATAATCTTGTAAATCATTTTTTAATTGCGTTGAAAACAATTGCTTCCTCAGCTCATTTGATTGCACAGAAACACTATGAAAATATCCTTCTACAGAACTTCGCCCAATAGACTCAAGGGTTGATTTTGCTCTAAAAATCTTTGGAGCCCAATCAGCTTTAGGATATATTTGTCCTGCCAAACCAAATAATGGGACACGAAGGCTATCTGGCAGCAAAGAGCGCATACGATCTTCATAGGTATGCCAACGATAACGCCTATAGCCTGCCAGGTTTTCATCACCACCATCACCTGACAATACAACGGTTGCCTGCTGTTTTGCCAATTCACAAACTCTATACGTTGGTAGGGCTGAACTATCAGCATAAGGCTCATCATAGATACCTGCCAGCCGATCGATTAAACTAAAATCTTCAGGGTCAACTTGCTCAACTCGATGCTGGGTTTGATATCTTTCAGCTACTTTTGCAGCAAACTGAGATTCATTAAACTTGGGATCACCAAAGGAAATAGAACAGGTATTGACTGGATTACCCGACAATTCCGCCATCATCGCAACAATAGCACTGGAGTCAACCCCACCTGATAAAAAGGCCCCTAAAGGTACATCGGCAACAGTGCGAATATCAACAGCTTCACGCAATTTTGAAATAAGTTCTTCACCTAACTCTTGCTCTGTCCCTTTATGTTTTTCTTCAAGCTTTACATCCCAATATTGACGCGGTTGATACCGTTTAACGCCTCGTTTTAAAGTTAAGCAAAAACCAGGTTCCAGTTTATAAACATCTTTATAAATTGTTTTGGGGTCAGGAATATAACCAAAACCAAAATAGTCTTCAATGGCTGTAGGGTCTATTTCTCTGGAGAGTTCAGGGTGTTCTTTTAAGGCTTTTAATTCGGATGAAAAAATAAACTGTCCATTTCTTAGCTCTGAGTAAAATAGCGGTTTAATACCCAGCCTATCTCTCGCTAAAAACAATGTTTGCTTATCTCTATCCCAAATAGCAAAAGCAAACATACCCCGTAGCCGTAAGACACAGTCTTCTCCCCAGGCTTGCCAAGCATAAACTATTACTTCTGTATCGCAGTGAGTTTTAAAAATATAACCTAAGGCTTCTAATTCTTTACGCAATTCAGGGAAGTTATAAACCTCTCCGTTATAGGTCAAAACAACATTGCCATCAGCACTATGCATAGGTTGTTGACCACTAGACAAATCAATAATTGATAAGCGTCTATGACCTAATCCTAATCCAGCTTCTATATGTAAGCCCCCCTCATCAGGGCCTCGATGGAATTGACTTTCATTCATTACATGCAATAAATCACGGTTTATTTCACGCTTTTCCTTTAGATCAAAGATACCAACAATCCCACACATATTATTGCTCCCTATTATTAATTAAACAGTCATATACCCTTGTATATTTATTGACCATTGCTTCTATTGAAAAGTTATCTTGCACCCGTTTATACCCATTTTCAGCAAACTTTAGCCTTTTTTCTTTATCTGAAATTAATTGAGCGATGGCCTTTTTCATTGCCTCTGCATTTGAATGAGGCACTAAGAAACCTGTTTTATCATCACTAACTAATTCAGGCGTACCGCCAACCTTTGTAGCAATAACGGGCAAACTAGTAGCCATTGCCTCTAAAATGGTATTAGAAATTCCTTCTGCCTGTGAAGGTAAGACAAAAATATCAAGTGACCTTAAGATTTCGGCAATATCCGTTCGCTCCCCAGGTAACCAGACATACTGTTGTAAATGATGCTTTTCTAACAATTCAATGGCTTCTTGTCTAAGAGGCCCATCACCAATTAACAACAAATAAACTTTACCACGCAATAAGTTATTTGATTCAATTAAAGAGATAAAAGCTGTTACTAATGTTATCTGATCTTTTACGCCATGCATTCTTCCCACTGTTCCAAGATACACAGACTCTTTATCAAAGGGTAATGGACAATCCTTAACCAACTGTTTGATTTTATCTGGGTAGAACTTGTTAGTGTCAACACCATTACAAATTCTATGTATTTTATGTGCAGGGATTTTTACTTTTTCTACAAGATAACTTTGTAAATGCAAGGATAATGGAATAAATACCTTAATCAAATAACCAAGTAACCGCCTTAGCGTCTGATATTTTTTATTATTACCTTCGGGGTCAAAAGTATCCCAGCCATGTTCACCTTGTACTCTGTATTTAACGCCTGCCAATAAAGCAGGTACCTGGTATTCAATAGTACCTAGGTTTCTTGTATGAACAATATCAACTTTATATTGTTTTAAAATGTGATAAAACCGAATAAAAGAACGCCAGTCTTGCCCATCCTTTTTCTCTAAATCAATGATTGCCACCTCTTTACGCCTTAAACGCTGCCTAAATTCTGTACTTCCTTTAAGGCAAATAATGATATGACTATATTTATCCACAGGCATATGATTAATTAAATTAATCAACCCATTTTCCAGACCACCAACCCCTAATTTATAAATCACATGTGCAATAACTGGCCGCTGCTTTGTTTTTGTAGTCATCTTTTTATTTTTGTTTTCAGCTTATATGTATAAGGGGGCTTTTAACTTTACCTGTTTGGGTCGCAGCCAAAAACGCTGCCTTAAGCCTTGAGTGCACACATAGATTGGCTCAGCCCCGTACCTTGGAGTATCTAAGGCCTATAAGCAATGCTTCTGAGCCTAAATTCAAAAGAATGGTAAATGAAACAAGTCAGAGTTGAGAGACCAAGTGTCATCATAACAAAAGCAATACAGGAAATGGAAAATGAATTATACCTAGGCCATAAAGAACTAGTTGTCGTAGTCAGTGTCAAGGACAATATTGCAAAGCTAAGGCTTTTAAGAATACGTTAACATGAGCAGAATTTGGCTTGTACTTTAAAAGGATCTCTACTTTTATCGACTAAATTCAAAATACTGCCAATAAGTTGATGATATATACCTATTCAACCTGTAGTTTATTTATAGCCATGTATAATATGCTGGCAGGTCAAGCCTACTGCTTTAACATAAAATATAACTCATTAATAAGCATATTTTGGGGCGCAGATTTTAGCAGCATTCTTTAAGGAGCCTCTGATTAAGTTGGTTAGAATTTAGCGCAGAAAAAACGGTCGCTATTTTTCACGAAGTGAGGCGTAATAGTCGTTCTATTGCGCCGATCTTCGTGGAAAATATCGGCCGTTTTAGCAAGCTAAAGCTAATTGGACTTGATCAGAGGCTCCTTAAGGAACCTCTGATTAAGTTGGTTAGAATTTAGCGACCGTTTTAGCAAGCTAAAGCCTGCGCGCCAATAATGGATAAGTTTTTAAAATAGCTTTATCTACAGATTCACCCCACTACCTATAATATAATGTGAAGATGCTAAAAAACATTTTACTTATCACTCTTGTTAGCTTTTTTTCTCCGCTCCATGCAGAAGAATACCAAAGTACAGAGGACTTTCTGCTTCAGGTCTTTTCTGGCCCCCCCCCAAAACCTAAAGTGTTATGGTTGAAAAAAGATCTTCGTGAAAAAGTTGCCAAAATTCTTCAACATAAACCAGGTTTTCTTCGTACTCGCTATTGGCAAACAGCTGAGCAGTCTGTGTGGATTATCAATGAAATTGGAAAAACCAAACCCATTACTGTTGCTGTTGTGATTAAAGATAATAAAATCGAGTTACTTAAAGTGCTCGCTTTTAGAGAAAGTCGTGGCTGGGAAGTTAAACATGATTTTTTTACGGATCAATTCAAACACAACTCACTGACTGATGAATTACGTTTAGCTCAAGCTATTGATGGTATTTCTGGTGCAACTTTATCAGTAAGAGCTTTAACCAAAACAGCTCAACTGGCTTTGCTTTTTAACAGAAAAATTAAATAATGAAAAAAAACAATCAGGTCTGGCGGTTTTTATATAAGTTACATCGTTATACAGGTCTATTTTCAGCTGTTATCTTATTAATGCTTGCTATTACAGGTATTGCATTAAATCATACAGATGATTTGAGCCTGGATAGTCAAATGGTTCAGTCCCCTCGCCTTCTTGACTGGTATGGCATTAGCATGCCTGATCAACTTAAATCGTTTGCCACTGAACATCACTGGTTAACATTAGTTAATCAACAGCTTTATTTTGATCAATCTTTGCTGTTAAAAAACCAGAATGACCTTTTGGGTGCGATTGAAACTGAAGATTTTATTGTTGCCGCTTTAAAAGACTCTTTATTATTACTCTCATTACAAGGTGAGTTAATTGAACAAATGCCTTTTAATGCAATTGACTCCATTGGTTTAGATGATCAACTACGTGTTGTTATTAAATCTAGCGAAACCCTAAACAGTAGTGCCGATGGTTTACTTTCCTGGCAAGCTCATCATAATGAACAAGTTATTTGGTCAAAGCCCTCTCAATTACCTAGTCAGCAAAAACAAACGATTAAAAATAGTTTCCGCTCATCAGTCTTGCCAATAGAACGCGTTTTACTTGATATTCATAGTGGTCGTTTTTTTGGCTTTATCGGTGTCATCTTAGTTGACCTTAGCGGTATTCTTTTAATTATTCTTGCGCTAAGTGGCTGTGCCATCTGGTTAAAACATAAACTCAGGGTTTTGAAGCGTCGATAATCGTCTCTGCCTGTTCTGGCAAAGACTCGTCAATTTCAGCAAAACTCTGAATACTCGCGCCACATTCTGGACAACACCAATCCTCAGCCAAGTCTGAAAAAGGGGGTTCATTCTGCTCATAAATATATCCACAAGGCATGCAGATCATCATCTGTTTTCTCCATTTATGCTATTCTAAGCATATTTGTAACTACTCAGCGTGATTTTAAAAAGAAAACCTTAGCTCTTAAGCCCTCGCCCCAGGCAGGGATAGGGCTTAAGAGCAAGATCTATTACAATCTATACACTGAGTAGTTACGCATATTTTATAATACGTTAGCTGGCTCTATTGCTAATCTACGATACTCTTTTTTAGTCAATACATCATTAATTCATGAGCAAAGATCGCCCTGTTATTTTATCCTTTTCTGGTCATGACCCTAGTGGTGGTGCGGGTATTCAAGCTGATATAGAAACTTTTATCAGCCATCAATGCCATTCCTGTAGTGTCATAACCGCATTAACTGAACAAGACAGTAGCAATGTTAAAAAATTAATTCCGCAACAACCACAAGATATTATTGATCAGGCACAGACTGTTTTAAATGATTTTCAGGTTAAAGCGATTAAAATAGGTTTAATTGGCCATCATGAATCCGCTTCAGCTATTCAATCCATTCTATTACAACACCCCCATATCCCCGTTATTTTAGACCCTGTGTTAGCGGCAGGCGGAGGTTCCTCATTATCTAATGAGCCATTAATTAATAATATTATTGAGCTTTTGCTACCCTGCACGAGTATATTAACGCCAAATAGTGAGGAAGCTCGTATCCTGGCCCAACAAGATAATTTAGCTGACTGTGGACAAACATTACTCAACAAAGGTTGTGAATATGTTTTAATCACAGGCACTCATGAACAATCAAGCTCGGTTAATAATCAACTCTTCCAAGAAAATGCTAAAACTGAAACCTTTAGCTGGGATAGGTTAAGCGAGAGTTATCATGGTTCTGGCTGTACCTTAGCTAGTGCCATTGCCGCATTAATGGCTCATGGGCTTGATCCATTTACCGCCGTTTCAGAAGCTCAGGATTACACGTGGAATGCTTTAGCTAACGCCTACCACCCAGGCAAAGGCCAACTTAACCCAAATCGATTGTTTTGGATGGAGGAAGATCAATGAATTTCCCCACAAGCGGACTCTATGCTATTACTCAGACCGATGGAAAAACAGCTGATCAGATTATCCAAGACGTAGCCGCCGCACTCAAAGGCGGCGCTTGCGTCATTCAATATCGAGATAAAAATCCTATTGATAGCGTTTATTTAGCTAAACAATTATTACGCCACTGCAAACAATATAATGTACCGTTACTCATTAACGATGATGCTGAATTAGCTTATCAAGTAGGAGCTGATGGTGTCCATATTGGTAGAGATGACGGCGGTATTGCGTCTGCAAGAAAAATTTTAGGTGCTAAGGCCATTGTTGGTCTATCTTGTTATGATGATATTAACCTTGCATTGCAAGCTGAAAAAAATGGTGCTGATTATGTTGCCTTTGGGCGTTTTTTTCCATCAAACTCTAAACCATTAGCATTACCTGCCCATACCAAAACACTGCAACTTGCCAAATCACAAATTAAGTTGCCTATCGTTGCTATTGGGGGGATTCTGCCAGAAAATGGTCATCAGTTATTAACAGCAGGCGCAGACTTATTAGCCGTGATTGGCGGTATTTTTGACCGTCACCCCGAACAATCCGCACAAGCTTATAACAAGCTTTTTAAGGAAAAATAACGAGTTAATAAATGCTTAAAAGTCGTCGAAAATTTATAACCCACCTACTTTCTCTAGGAGGCTATAGCTTAACTTTTGCCAGTGGCATTCTACATTCCTCCCTGGCTAATGCTCAATGGTTGCAACAAAGGTTTAGTTTAAGCAATTATGATGAAACTATTCTGCATTTATTTAATGGTGCCGAACTCATCAACAACCATAATAAGATAAAATTTCACCGCTTACCTTATATTGCAGAAAATGGGGCTTCTGTCCCCATTAAAATCACCAGCACACTTAAAAATGTGACCAAAATTTATATTCTGGTAGAAAAAAACCCACATCCGTTAAGTGCTGAGTTTTTTTTATCTCCAGCAATGGAACCTCAAGTATCTGCTAGACTCAAAATGGCTCAAACCAGTAAAGTCGTTACCATAATAGAAGCGGATGGCAAATTTTACCGTAAGGTTAAAAAAGTCAAAGTCGCAATCGGCGGGTGTGGAGGATAAGATGTCCAGTATCAAAATAAGAACCAAACGACTTGATGGCAATACTCAGATTAGGACGTTAATTACTCACCCAATGGAAAATGGTCGAAATAAAGATGAGCAGGGAAATTTTATCCCCGCTCATCATATTCAAGAACTTTGGATTGAGCATAATAAAATCAAAGTCATCCGCTGTAATATTGCTGGCAGTATTTCAAAAAATCCTTATTTTGATTTTCTACTAAAAGGAGGGGAAGTGGGAGATATAGTCACTGTTTCCTGGATAGATAACCTTGGCAAGTCAGACTCTAAAAAATATATAATAAAAAAATGATTTCAACTCAAGCAAATTGTACTGATATTTTTGAACCGGGTTTACTTCCCGTCGAACAAGCCCTTACTCATATACTGTCTGCCCTACCTCATATTGAAGATGATGAAAGCATCAATATCGAAAAAGCCAAAGCACGTACATTATCTGAACCTATTATTGCGAGCTTTAATGTTCCTCAACATGATAATTCAGCTGTTGATGGATATGCGATTAAAGCGGAAGACTTACCCTCAGAAGGTATTGCAAATCTAGACATTGTTGCTGTTGCATTTGCAGGAAAACCTTATCTAAAGAGTTTATCCAAAGGACAATGTATTCGCATTATGACAGGGGCGATTATTCCAGATGGCGTTGATACGGTCATTATGCAAGAACATGTTGAACTAAAAGACAACACCATTAGTATTGATAACCGGCACGAACTCGGCCAAAATATTCGTTTAGCAGGTGAAGATCTACAACAAGGCGACACTATTTTAAAGCCAGGAAAATTTATTACCCCAGCCGATGTTGGGGTGATGGCCTCCTTAGGTATCACGACAGTCAAAGTTAGACGAAAACTCAAGATTGCGATTGCATCGACAGGTAATGAACTGATTAACATTGGTGATAAACCTGACAATACAAGCCTCTACGATAGTAATCGTTATAGTTTAAATGCGGCACTGGACCGCCCTGATATAGAAATCATCAACATGGGGATTTTAGAGGATACGCCCGAAGCCTTGTTAAACAGTTTTAACCAGGCCAGCTTAACAGCAGATATCATTATTTCGACTGGTGGAGTTTCTGTCGGGGATGCAGATCATACGAAAACAGCACTTAAACAATCGGGACAAGTTGATTTCTGGAAAATTGCCATTAAGCCAGGTCGTCCACTTGCTTTTGGGCATATTGGTCCAAGTGTCTTCTTTGGTCTGCCTGGTAACCCCGTTGCAGTGATGGTGACATTTTATCAATTTGTACTGCCTGCTTTAGAAGCCATGTTAGGGGTTAAAGACAAAGCCATCGCACCAACCTTACAAGTTAAAGCAACTGAGAACATCCGAAAACTGGCAGGCCGAACTGAAGTAATCCGTGGAATTTTGCAGCAAACCGATGGTATCTGGTCAGTTAAAACAACAGGAAAACAAGGCTCAGGGATATTGAGGTCAATGAGTTTAGCAAATGCCTTTATTATCTTAGAGCATGAGCGTAGTACTGTTAAAATAGGTGATCTAGTCACCGTTCAACCTTTTTCGGGTTTATTTTAATGTTAATGAAATCTAGTCATGTCACTTGCAACAACTGTAGTCTAGACAATATATGCTTCCCAAGAGGTCTCTCTACAGAGGAAGTCAATCATATTAGCAAAATTATTAAACCTAAAAAAACAATTCAACGAGGTGAATTTATCTTTCGTGAAGGGGGCGACTTTAGGGGCGTTCTTGCAATAAAGTCTGGAACAGCAAAAATGGTGTCTGATGATCATCATGGTAATGAGCATATTCTCAATGTCTTATTACCTGGAGAACTACTTGGCTTCGATGGTCTTCATAATGATAAATACCGCTGCTCTGCCATTGCCTTAGAAACACTTAGTTTTTGCGAATTACCCGCTCAGAGCATGGATAGTCTTTTTAAGAATGTGCCCACCTTAACAAAAGAACTTTTCCGTCATAGCAGTGAAAAAATGAATGAGAGTAAAGACTTTATTATTCTTAATAAAAGGCCAGCCGAAGAAAGATTAGCTTTTTTCTTAATGGGCCTTTCAGATCGTTTAAAAAAACGGGGGTTTTCAGCCTCTGAATTCACCCTGTCATTAACGCGGCAAGAAATAGGTAATCATCTAGGTTTAGCTTTAGAAACCGTTAGCCGTTTATTTAAGAAGTTTCATCAAGATGGTCTTATTAACGTCAAATCCAAACAAATTAAAATCAATGATATTCCTAGATTGCGCGCCATTTTTACTTATGTAGATTAAGCCTCTTTTAGCCCCTAAAATATAGCTTCGGATTGGCCGTGACTGCTCTTAATCTTGATCTGGTCGCGGCCAATAGCCCCCTCCTTGTATATTAAACATATCTCTTAAACACAGGATTATTTAACATAAAGCGATTATAGTCAGAACTGATTTTCTGGGGAAGCCGGCCCCTCCTTAAGCTTTGAGCTTGTACGTAGATTGGCTCCCCACCCTCGTCATCCATGCCGTGGAGTATCTGAGACCTGTAAGCGATGCTTCTGAGTCTGCATTCACAAGGACGGTAGGTGAAGTGTCAGGGCTGGGAAACCAGTGATCATTATAATACTTAAATATGAGATAAAAAAATGAATACTATTGGAATTGATGTTGGTTGTAAGGAATTAGTGGTTGTCGTCATGGTTAATGGCAAGGCACGTAAGGCTAAATCCTTTGATAATACCCCTTTAGGCCATCAATCAATTATTCAATCTTTAACAAAACTTAAAGGAGAAGCAAGGGTTTGCATCGAGGCAACAGGTGTCTATCATTTTGATTTAGCTGTCGCTCTTAGTCGAGCTAATGCTATTGAGGTGATGGTTATTAATCCTAAAGCGGCACACAACTTTGCTAAAGTATTAATGACACGTAGCAAAACCGATGCAATTGATGCAGAGAACTTAGCAATTTATGCTGAAAGAATGCCTTTTGAAGCATGGGATCGTCCAGCCGATGAATGCATTATCTTAAGAGCGACTGCGCGCCGTATTGCCGCCTTAAGTAAGCAAAAGACGCAAACTAAAAACCAGCTTCATGCTTTAAAATCAACGATGGAAACACCCGCATTGGTGATTGAACAGACGGAGCAGTTAATTGATATTTTAGATGTACAGATTAAAACCCTACGTGACAGTGCCATTAACATCATTCATCAAAATAAAGGTTTGGAGCAGGCTTATACATTAATCACTGGGATCAAAGGGATTGCCCAAGCTTCAGCTATACAAATACTGAGTGAACTCATGATCTTGCCTGAAGATATCACGGCACGGCAGTGGGTGGCTCATGCGGGACTGGACCCAAGGACCTTTGATTCAGGTAGTAGTGTGTCTAAAAAGCCACGTATCAGTAAGGTAGGGAATAAATATATTCGCCAGGCATTATATATGCCAGCACTGGTTGCGAGTCGCTTCGAACCAAACATTAAAGGCTATTACCATCACTTGATTGATGATAACGGCTTAAAAAAAGTACAAGCGGTCTGTGCTGTGATGCGTAAATTATTACACGCCATCCATGGCATGTTACGGACTAATAAAGAATTTGATGGGACCCGTTTTTATACGTTACCTATTATTACTAATTCATGAAAATATGAATATTTACGCTTGCGTTTTAATAGAGTATCTACCTTCCCTTGCAGCTATCCAAATAATGCTTAGTTTTTAATCCCAACGCCTTTATTCAACAACAACAGGCTTAATAGGGTTAAAAAAACAATAAACCCACTGGTTATTAAAAAAGCAATCTGCACATCCACGTCACTGATACCAATCAGCCCATATCTAAAGGCATTGACCATGTATAAAATAGGGTTGGCTACTGCGATGGTCTGCCATATATCTGGCAACATGGATACCGAATAAAAAACACCGCCTAAATAACTCAATGGGGTTAATACAAAATTAGGAATAATGGAGATAGCATCAAAACTATCCGCAAAGACCGCATTAATAAATCCAGCTAAGGCAAATAATGTCGAGGTTAATAGATACACCGCAATAGTTACCCCTAAATTATTTACCTTTATTTCTGCAAATAACAAAGAAATCCCCGTCACCACAATGCCTACTAATACCCCTCTAGCAACCCCTCCCCCCACATAACCCAATAAAATAACCCAGTTAGGCACAGGAGCAACCAATAGCTCTTCTATATTGCGCTGAAATTTAGTTGAATAAAAAGAAGAAACCACATTAGCATAGGAATGACTAATCACAGACATCAAAATAATCCCAGGCACAATATAATCCATATAACTGACACCTTGAATTTCGCCAACCCTATCACCTATCAATTTCCCAAAAATCAGAAAATATAGTGCTGTGGTAATAGCAGGTGGAATAAGTGTTTGCGGCCATATTCTAATAAAACGATGAATTTCTTTGTTTATAATGGTGCGAAATGCAATTAAATTATTCATTAACCAAATCCATAAATAATTGTTCAAGACGATTTGTCTTATTTTTAAGACTTAATACATCAATATTTTTTTCTGTTAACTGCTGAAACAGCACATTAAGGTTTTTCCCTTTAGGTACCGTAACCTGTAACACCTTATTACTTTCAAGCTCACACTCATACCCTTCAATTTTAGGTACCTGACTGATTGGATTAGCCAGATCCAGTACAAAATGATCTTTATTAACCCGCGCAAGTAATTCACTCATCCCTGATTTTTCAACAATAACACCATCATTAATAATCGCTATATTTCGACACAGACTTTCCGCCTCTTCTAAATAATGTGTGGTTAAAATAATAGTGGTGCCCTGCTTATTGACTTGCTGCATCATTTCCCACATAGAACGGCGTATTTCAATATCTACACCCGCTGTTGGCTCATCTAAAATCAATAATTTTGGCTGATGAACCAATGCACGAGCAATCATTACTCGCCGCTTCATACCGCCCGATAATCGCCGAGAAACCGTATCTCGCTTATCCCAAAGAGATAATTGTTTTAAACAGCTCTCAGTACTTTTCAGAGCCTGTTTTCTAGGCATTCCATAATAACCCGCTTGGTTAAGTACAATGTTTTTAACTGTTTCAAACTGATTAAAATTAATTTCTTGCGGGACAAGTCCAATACAAGCTTTGGCTTTAGCATTATCTTTTTTTAAATCATAGCCAAAAACACTCACACGACCACTGGATTTATTGACTAATGAACTAATGATCCCTATTGCGGTAGATTTACCTGCCCCATTAGGACCTAATAATGCAAAAAAATCACCACTTTCTACTTCAAGGTTAATCCCTTTTAAAGCAGTAAAACCATTACTGTAAGTTTTTTTTAAATTTTTGATCGACAGAGCATTCATAGCAACTAATACTTAACGAAAAGGAAAAAATGAGTTAAATTACATGTTTTAAGAGTTTTACCCCCTTAAAGACAAAATAAATTCTGATAAACTCAGTAATTTTATCAGAATTTACAACCCTGACTCAAAAAACAGGATATAAGTGTGACAAACGAATTACCATCCAGCGTGGCTGCAATAGACCTAGGATCAAATAGTTTTCATATGATTGTATGTAAACTAGAAAATGGCAAGCTCCGAACCATAGACCGCCTTAAAGAAATGGTTCGCCTTGCCTCAGGTATTGATGAAGAAAAAAATCTTAATGCTGAAACTCAGCAAAAAGCATTAGACTGCCTCAACCGTTTTGGACAACGTATAGAAAACTTCCCATCAGGTAGTGTACGCATTGTTGGAACTAATACCTTACGCACAGCAAAAAATGCTCAAGAATTCATCTCCAAAGCTGAAAAAGCATTAGGTCACCCTATTGATATTATTGCTGGCATTGAAGAAGCGCGTCTTATATACCAAGGGGTAGCCAATAGTCTGGGCAGTCATGCAGATTCTCGTTTTGTCATGGATATTGGAGGGGGTAGTACAGAATATATCATCGGTATCAATGATATCGCCCATACCAAAGAAAGTTTACATATGGGCTGTGTAACCGTCAGTAATAAATTCTTTCCTGAGGGGATGATTAGTAAAAAATCATTTAAAAAAGCCATCCTTTTTTGCCAGCAAAAGCTAGATCCTTTTCACAGAGTCTTTAATAGCCAACGCTGGGATGAAGCCATTGGAGCATCAGGCAGTATTCGTTGTATACATAAAGTACTTATTGCAGCCAAATGGAGTAATAATGGCATTACCCTGGAAGGCCTAGATAAATTAGTAGAACACATCACCCAATGTAAACATATCGACCAATTAAACCTAGCTGAATTAAGCCATGAACGCTTACCTGTTTTTCTGGGCGGGGTCGCTGTTTTATATGCTACTTTCCAAAAACTTAATATTACTCAGATGACCGTGTCTGATGGCGCATTAAGGGAAGGCTTGGTTCATGATTTATTAGGACGGATTTATGACCATGATATCCGCTCGCAAACAGTTAAAACCTTAACTGAACATTATCATACCGATAGAGAGCATTCAGACCGAATTCGGCAAACCGTGCATATTATTCTGAATCAACTAGATAATAGCTGCCGTACTGAAAACGAGAAAAAGAATATCACTCAACTACTGGACTGGGCAGTAAGTTTACATGGTATTGGCCGAAATATAGCGCACAGTCAATATCATAAACACAGTGCCTATATCATTGAAAATGGCGATTTAGCTGGGTTTTCACGACAAGACCAGCATTTATTGGCTACCCTGGTACAAACACACCGTAAAAAGTTTTCACGCTCTCGTTTCAAAAAACTACCTGAACCATGGAATCAGGAGGCCCCTATGTTAACCATTATTCTTCGACTTGCTATTCTAATTCACCGTAATCGTCATACACAAAAAACGCCTGAATTTACAATATCTATTCACTCTACATCAATTGAGCTTATTTTTTCTAATGACTGGCTAAACAGCGCACCTCTGACTCATGCAGACCTGGAAATAGAAGCAAAGTATTTGCAAGCAGCAAACTATACTCTTACCTACTCATAAGGTTAAAAGGGGATGAAACCATTTATAGAACTTATTTTTTCCCCTTTATTACCCCCATTCCGCCTATTTTTCTTTTTTTTAGCAGCGCCAGCATTATTAATTGCAATTACTCTATTTTATGCTATTGAAAATACAGCAATAACAACAAGTAACTGGTCTCTTAACCAAAACGATCTTATCAGAGCTAAAAGCATTGTCGATAATACTTCATCAGCTGCTCAAAAATCATTATTGCTGAGTGAAAATGACCTTAATATTGCACTCAGTTTTTTATTAAATCATTACATTCATAGCACGTCAAAAATCGCAATAAAAAAACAACAGTTACAATTTAAAATTTCACTATTATTAACAAAAAACCCCTTTGGAAAATATTTTAACTTTAGTTTTAATCTAACCAAACATGCAGGTTACCCCATCATCAATACACTACAAATTGGTCAGATAAAAATTGCTGATGAATTTGCTGGATTAATTGTTGAAAACATTATTGAACATACCCCACTAAAAGAATTTTATATCCTCGCCGCTCAACATATCAGAGCATTAGACATACATGCTAACGGTCTATCTATTAGCTATATCACCTCCGCTGATATCAACTTAAAAAGCGCTCTGAGCTTAAATAATACCAACTACCAGTCTGTTATTTTTTATCAACAAACAATTTCTAGTATTATTGCTCAACATGATCCTAAATGGCGGCTTTCCTTAGCTGAATTGCTACAACCTCTATTCAAACAAGCCTATCAGCGCTCAACAGCTATTACCGCCCCCTCCGAAAATAGAGCCGTCCTTATTGCAATTAGTACCTATGTTAATAAACGTGAAATTCAGGCATTTCTGCCATTTGATATAAGCCCTGTAACCGAGCGTCAATATTCAGCGTCTTTATACAGAAGAACCGATATGGCTAAACACTTTATGGCATCTGCTGTACTAGCAGCGACAGGGGTAAGTACTCTAGCCAGTTTTCTAGGTCAGGAAAAAGAACTAGCCGACTCAAAACAGGGCAGTGGTTTTAGTTTTATTGATTTAGCAGGAGATAGAGCGGGACTACGTTTTGGAACAACAGCCGTCTCTGCTAGTGAAGCCAGAGTCTTTCAAAAAAGAATGACGAACATCAAAGACTACACGGCCTTTATGCCTGAAGTAAGAGACTTACCCGAAAATATGAGTCATGGTGTTTTTAAGCAACGATTTGAATCTGTTTATAGTGCTAAGTATCAAGCCATGCTGAAAAGAATTGATAGTAGAATTGCTAAATTAGCTATTTATAAATAACAGAAATACCATACATATAAGACAACAAGTAATTTCTGGGACAAGATATCCCAGAAATTAACAAGATAAGATCAAATTAGGCTTACCAACAATCAGCAACCGTTGAACTAGAAACACCTTTTGCTCCCGTGTGTTGTAATGTTAATGTTCCACAACTATCCGCTGACTGTGCCGTTGTTGGAGCTGCCGAAAGCGTGAACGTAGTTGCAGTTGCAACACTAATCGTCAGGTTGTAAAAAGCTGTGCCGCCATCAACAGGACTAGTCGTTGAATAAATAGTAGGCAAGCCTAATGCATCTTCACAGTCACCACTGGCATCATCTGTACCCGCACCACAATATGTATTTGTTTCTGTATAAAACCTTTCCATGGCGTTAGCAAAACCTAACAATGCACCTTTAGCATCAGCTCGCCGTGACTTTCTAATTGAATCCTGATACGAAGGATAAGCAATACTTGCAAGTATGCCAATAATTGCAACAACAATCATTAATTCTATTAAGGTAAAACCATGTAACCGTTTCATCTATTTCCTGCCTTTTTAAATAGGTCTGCATAAAATTAATTTTATGCAGACTCAATATTTTAATTTTTATTATCTAATTTGTCGCCAAGATTGTCTTCCTGTTGGATCATCAGAGGATTCTTTTATTAATACCTTTTCACCACTGGATCCACTAGTATATTTACATTCGGTACCATCTTCACAAACAATGACACCCGCGCCTTTTATAATACCTTGGCTTTCATCCATAATGCCACTAGCTGCTATAGTGCCCCCATTAGGAGCACCATCAGCATTAATAATTTGTATTAAGTCTTCACCATTAAAATCGCCATCCCCATTAAGATCAAAAGGGGTGGTATCAAGGCGGTCACCTGTCACTGCATCTAACTCCATTAACCAGCTTGAGCCACCAGCTGAACACGGGTCACTAGAAGGAATGACAGTGGTAAATATAATCCGTCCAGATCGTAACAAGGCACCGACAATAACACGCTCACCCTGCGCACCTTCAACTGGAGAAACAAGATCCATATACCACCCTTCTTTTGAGGGGTCACTGTCTGCAGCTGGTACTTTTGAGGTTACTCTAATTTTCTTCCCTAATGAAGCAAAAGAATCACTACTACCTCCAGCAACCAGAATATCAACCTCAGCTTTAGTTAATAAACCACCTGTACTGGTATTAATATAAAGGGAAATTTCATAATCAATCGTTTGTGCTTGTAAAGCATTTCTTCCTGACACTATTGCGCCATTATCCCTTATCCCATAAAAAGTTTGATTTTGTGGTGAATCCACATTCTGATCGCCAACCTCAAAATACTTTCCAGTTCCAAAATAAACCATTATGCCTCCATCGGGATGATTACCAACCTGAGGCTTAGCTGTGATAGGTTGCGGTGTCACACAAGGGTCTTCATTACAAGCCACAAAAAATGGGGCAGAAACCGCTGGACTACCACTACTATAAGCAATATCCCAAGAGTTAGTATTTGATGCACTCACGTCAAATTTCCACATATTGCCTAATAAATCACCCGCATAAATTGAATCAACAATACGGTCACCATCTTCATCTACAGTAATAGGCGTTGACAACCCATTTGGAGTAGTTGAATCGCCGACACCTGTATCTATGGTTTTAATAATTTCCCCAGTTTCAATATCAATAATAAATAAAACTGCTTTATGATCAGTACTTTGATAACCATTACCAACTATTGCCGCCCATGATCCATCATGCATTCTCACAATGGATGCTTGAGGAAGCGTAAACCCTAAGTTTGCTTGTAAATTTGTTAAATCACCCGCATCATAAGCTTGTGTTGTTGATATTTCCCAAAGAATATCTGATGTTGAAAAAGGGCTTTGAGGTGAAGTTGCATCGGGGTCGGCATTAGTAAGATCTAGTGCAAACAAAGCTTTTCCACCTGCCCCTAATGAACCCACAACAACAGAGTGCCAAGCTGAACTAAAATAAGCATCCCCACCTTTAACTGATCCATCTACAATATATTGGTGCTGACATGCAACTGATGATGTACACCCATAGTCAGGATGAGTTAAAGCTGATAAATGACTGATAGCCACATCAGGAATATATGCCAATAACTCCTTGCCACCCGCAATATTCACATCATTAGTTGAATCTCCATCACTATCACTATCAACCGTATTATCTTTATCAAAATCATCAGCCGCCAAGACATGTAACATTCCATCATTAGCCCCAAATATTAATAATGATGGCTTATTTGCTTTATTAACTTTAAATGCATTATATTCACTCCCTTCGTCGCCAGGTAAAATACTATAACCAAAGTCATCAAACCCTCCCATAAACCAAGGGTCAGAATTTACAACATCACCTAACAAATTAACACTACCATCACTTTCTACCGTTCTATTTCTAAAACCACCACTTGCATTTATCTGTTGTTCATTAACTCTAGATCCTCGAATATAATCTAAGCGATTAGACCCTAAAGCATCAGAATTCCCATAGACATCAACATTTAAAAAGGCTTGCTGAGTACCCACATTAAGATTTGCCCATTCAAATTCGATACCTTTACTGCCTGAGACAATATCTGGGTCATAAGAATACACGTTTCTAAGGTTTTCAGAAGGAATCCCATCCGATGCAGCCCAAGCAGCTATTTCGTTAATACTGCCGTCCGAATTGATTGGAAAAGCAAACACTTCCCCAGTCCAGTTAGATGAATTAAACCTCGCTTGATAAAGCTTAGTATTGGTATCCAATCGAGTAGAGTTTGTTGCTACCGCTGAAAATGAGCCAATTCGTTTTATTACATCACTAAATGCCGCATCCAAAGCCGCTTCTAAATTAGCAGGGTTAGTTGCTTTAAAAAAACGATCTGGAATTTCATCACTATCAGCATCCCATTGCTGTACATTTGGGTTAGTTAAAGAGGCATCTTCATCAATAATATTAAAACCACCGTATTTAGCCATATACCATAATGGATTTTCTAATAACTTGGCAGTCGTAGCCCCCTGATTTAACTTGTCAACGACTGGATTTGTAGTTCCATCTCCAGGAAGTTGTTGGCCAAGAGAAAAATAATTACCTCCAGGCTTTAAAGTATTAAACTGTATACCATCAAAATTAGTACTGCCTGAAGCAATATAACCAAAACGCATAGCATGCCCCGCAGCTGTTGATAAAACACAACTAGCAACGGCCACTTGATTTGTACCTACAGTCCCCCAGTCTATATCTACAGAGTCTGAACTGATTGTTGGGCATGTTGCAGTAAAGGCATCACAGTTTATTTGCCCAGAACAAAATGCTATACGAGAGGCGCCATCCAAATCATAATCATTACCCCAAGTAGAGTCTTCCCATTGTATTTGCACGCTACCAGCAACTAACTTGCCATCAACATAGACAAAGTCTTCAATGGTCACCCCAGTTAAACTACATTCACGCCAACCAGAACTAGTTATAGCTGCGCCACCACTTGAATTAGCACCACAAGCTGGCAGTATAGTGATTATTTCTGAGCCTACAGAAATATCAAATTTAGGCAAACTTTCAGCTAAAGCAACACTGTAGTTAGTCACCGTTTGCTCTTCTCTTCTATCACTTCTTAAATCAGTTGTTCTTGAGTAATGAGCCAAACCAGCTAGGTGATACCCCCCTTCAAGACTTGGAACTTCTGGACAAATACCTTTTGCATCAGCAAAATTGCTAATATTTTTTGCCGTACAGCTTTTATCATTAGCTGTACCGTTGCTGCCAATTAAATAGCTTCCAGAAATACCTTCCAAAGTACCTACGGTATTAGTCAGTGTATCTGCATTTATCCCTAAATCATTTGTCAATTGATCCGTATCAAATGAATTTAATCCAGTTGATAAGGTAATAATACTGGTATCTGCACAAAACTCACCTTCAGGCATGGGATCAATCCAGTTACTGACGGGATTTAATGACATAAAGCCTGAATCATTTGCATTAAAAGCGGCTGTAGGCGTACTCTTACCCGCTAAATAACGTAACGTTTCCAGATAAATCTCACTTAATGGGTTCCCCCAGTCTACACAGTTACCATCAGGAAATGTAAGTATGCCAGGACTACCACAACCATCCTGATAATAGCCTGAATATTTATACCCGCTAATCCTAATTCTATTTAAGGTATTAATTATCCCTTCATTAGATGAGCCTTGGTTAATAAAAATTCCCGTTGAAGTATCAATTTCATTTTTTGTGGTTGTACTGTGTCCTGTGATACGTTCAAGGTTTCTTCTTAACACGCCACCGGATTTGTTTTTTTGATAACTACCAGTCATTAATCCAAAACGAATCGGCCGAGCTAAAGTATGTTCACCATATTTCTGCAATAACCCCGTTGGTTTAGAGTTACTACCATAAGTTTTACAATTTCCTTCTTCTTTCCCTGTTTCACAGACGCTTACTCTGACTGTTATATTATCTTCTAATTTTTCTTCTATATAGGGTTTAGATGCTTGCTTAGCATCAGCATTAGGGCGCCATTGACATTGAGGGAACTCAGTATCGGCCCATTGAGGGTAAGTACCTTCTACAATTTTAAAAACGGGGGGATTATTATCTCTATCTAAATCTCGAGTCAATGTAGTGGATGATGGGCCGGGAGTATAATTACACAGTGTAATTTCTGTTTCCTCATAGGGTGTTAGCTTTTCCATATTGTCTGTAGTCGAAGTAACATAGACTTTAGCAAAGGCATGTACATCATCAGGAATTAATGATCGTTGCAAAATAGTTGCTGAATTGGTATCCGTATAACGATACCCCCCATACAAAACCTTTCTTAATACATCCATTCGTGACATGGTTGCCCAGTTTAAGAAATTTCCACTCCAACGGTCTGCTGTAGCACAATAATGATCAAATACCGTATCAGTCTCATCGACCTTAGGATCATCTACAGACTCTTCAGGACTAAATAAACCAGAAGCGTATGAATAACAGCGATTACTATTAAAATAGCCGTAATAATCTATTGCATCCGTATAGGTTGTATCTAAAGTCCCATCGCCATTTAAATCTGAATAATCAGTATAAGCTTTACTATGTAACTGATGATCATTTGACATGGTTAACATCACTCTTGGGTCAACCGATTCAGTTAGAAACAAGGGCGTATTTGCAATTTCTGCAGCTGTACTGTAACTGCTATAAAACAAGCTGTTAAAACAAATTAAACCAACAACTGCTATATATAATTTTGGAGTTTTCATAAGATACCTTCTTACTTTTAAGCGCTTAGCGTTTATAAACAGATTGCAAAAGAACCACTGCTGTATCAGTCCCACCTGTTGCACGACTGGTCACTCTATAAAACCGTGATGTTAACGTCACCCCACCTTCTAAACTACTGTCTGGATCTGGCACGGGGGGTAATTCTTCAATAATATATTTTGGTTGGGTGCTGACATGACTGAGAGTTGAACTATATTGTACAAAAGCCGAGCTATCAGTCCAGTCAATGACTGAATCAAGCCACACATCCACCCCACTAGCACCTGGTTGATAGAGCCCATTACTGCCATTGAAAGCAGGTATAATCGAAGTACTCCGCAGATATTGTTCCGCATCCCTTAATCCAGCTTCAGAAGATTGAAAGGCCAAATTCCTATCTTTGAAATTCCCCGTCATTTTTTCCTGCAAGGTGGCCGTTTGCATCCCTGTAACCCCAATAAGGGTCATTAACAACAGCATAATAAGTCCAATAACTAAAACAACGCCCTGCTGTTTTTTAGGCGTACAGGAAATAGCTTTTATTTTAAAAGTCATAACATACGATTCCTAATAGTAATGGTGGTAGAAAATACCCGTCTAATTCTGCCGTCCGAGCTAGTTACTGTTGCTCCGTTATAAGTAAACACCTGATTCCCTATGGTCAAATTATTATCTATCGTTTCAAATAATAACTCTATTCTGGCACTAATCACATCCCCCCAACTATTCGGAGTTGCTCCGCCTGCTGCTGTAGGTGCTGTAGGCGGCGTAGGAAAGGTTGTATCCTCAGCATAGGTAGTTGCAACCCCCCCAACACCTACTCCATAAGTAACCTGCATATTTTCCACCCCTTCAACCAGTTCATATGGATTGGAAGCTGACACTGCTGAGGAGTTGTCAAGCCGCCATAAAGAAGGCAAGCCATTTGTTCCTGGTTTTATAAAATAAGTATAAGAGCTGAATTTTAAAAGCTGAGCTGGCGGACTAGTATAAATTTTAGCGGAACCTGTTGCACAGTTTCCAGAATTTGTGGCTGGATATGCATTAGCATAACTGGTGCACAAAAAATTGGCCGTATTGGCTGAGCTAGCATGTGCAATAGTTTCTGTCCCAGTCCCCGATGAAACGTTAGTTGCTCGTAATATATGCGCGGTAGAGCAGTCAGTAACCATTGTGGCATCACCCGCAGTCAACCCACAATCGTTAGGAGCAGCAACTTGTACATTAGCGTTTGAAGCCGTTGTATTTCCAGTTAGTGTTGCACCACAAGATTCCCCTTTTTGAATAGTAATCACATCCGTCCCTGCACTGACATTCGTAATTGCAACTGGAACAGTAGCACTCCATGTGCTACTACTTTGATCCCACCATCTGCCAATAACAGCTGAATTAATATCAAATGAAGGTAAAGGCGGATTTCCAACTCTAAAGGTTGAAATTTTATTCAGCCCTCTACAGCCTGTATAACCAGCTTCTCGAATATCCCTACCTAATAATTCCAAAACATAACGGGCATTCTCCTGAACTCTGGACTGCCCTTCCTGTAGGCGATAACTTTGCTTATTACTGCTAAAAATTTGTAGCATCCCTGCTATTATAAATGCCCCTAAGGCCATTGCGATCATTAGCTCTACTAGGGTATAACCTAAGTGCTTAAATGCTTTATTGTTTTTCATAGCTCTGTACTCATCACAAAACTCTGGTTTGAGCTCCCAGAGGTTCCTCTTGAATCATCCCATTGAATGGTAATCGCCAGTACCTGCTTACTCCCCACAGTCGTCAAGCCAATTGCACCATCCCCTACTGGCAACATGGTTGCAATATTTCCCAACCAGGCTATTCGGTCTCTATCTACCAATGTTGTTCCGGTTGGTACAGTATCGGTGAGGGCTATGTTATAGCCCCCCGCCTCTGCAACAGACCTATTTAATCTCATACGATCGGCCATATCATAAGCCAGTACCGTTGCTGAAGTACGAAAATAGGCACTTTGATTATTCTTAAGACCCGTAAGTTGTATTGCAGCTAATCCTAACAATCCCATACTTAACACAACGAGTGCCACTAAAACCTCAATAAGGCTAAACCCAGTATTTTTCATATTCCTCTCCCTTATTAAGCATTAGGCGTACATGTTGACATATTTGAACCTGAAGAGTCATTTGGGATGCCATCGCCCTCTGTATCTTTACCCACTCTCACTCGTCCAACGGGGTTGATTATAATTAACCTAGAAGTATTAGGTGCTGGCGTGGCATTCCCCCCTCTATCACAAAGAAAAAAAGTACCATTTTGATTACTTTGTCCTCTGGATGTAAATCTAATGAAATTGGTAAAATTGTTATTACCTCTTAGGGTATATCCTGTTTGTAGAGCCTCATAAGTTCTAAGTAATGTCTCTCCAGCATCAAAAACATTATCACCATCAGCATCTATAAATACATTCCAACCATTTTCCCAATTGGCACCTGCTTTCCGCACCCACACTGATTCACCTCTTTTCACCGCCTCACTTCTGGCAAAGTTTAATGTGGTAACAAAATCGTTATTAATAGTTGTTAATCTATTTTGAGTTATAATTGATGTAAATGATGGAATCCCAATAGACATTAGGATTGCAGCAATGCCAATAGTGACCATCAATTCAATTAAGGTAAATCCTTTACTACTTCTTTTTTTGTATATTTTCATAAAAAACAATGATTTTTAAATCAATCTTGGCTTAAGCATAGTCGAAAAATAACCCGCTGTCTGTGAAATATAACTCATAAATATACAGTTTTTTTATGAGAAACTATTGAACAACTACTTCATCTGTTGAAGATATTCTAGACAAGCGCTCCATTAAAACACTCCAATCCACTTGAGTGTTATACCCCATAATATCTATTCTTGGTATTCCACTGCCTTTGACTAAATAATAACCTTGCTCAGCGGCTTCTACCCCCATTAATTGACAAACCCCTTGATGTAAATAACAACCAAAACCCAAGCGATCATAATTAAAGCTATCAAAAAAACCTAAGAATCCTTTTGATATGATGTCTGCAGCTCCCCCTCCCCCTATACTGGCAATATTTTCTACTGCTTTTTGGCTGATACGGTGTGTTGTCCGATCATTTTCTGGGGTGCCTACCCAGGCATAAAAAGTTACAGGTTGCCAATTTTCTAAATACAAATCACTAATAAATCCTGAAACACGCCCCTCCATGCCACCCATCTTAAATTTTTGGGTTATCTGTTGTAAATCCAGGTTATTTATTTCCATATCCATTGAGAATTTGGAAAAATCAGTCAACATGCCTGATGAAGATAATTTGTTGATTTTAATCATTCCATCAAATAATTTAACTTGTAACTCACCCTCTATTGTTAAGGTTTTATCTTGAAAAGTGACTCCAGGTATATAGCCACTAATATTCCCTGACAGTGGTGTCCAGTCTAGGGCATAAGATAACTTTTCTAGAGATAACTGTTTAATATTGCCTTCAAAATAGACTTTAGATTCATTCTCTACTAGGCTCTGCCAGTTAAACTGTTTAATATCTAAAGCCCCACCTAACAATGGAATTGTACTGCGTTCTAACAAGGTGAAATTTTTCTGTTTAAATAAAAATATTAACTGGCTGGCATCAATAGGAATGGCTTTTACAGTAAGCTGATCCCAATAAATCTCAGAAGCTTTATGATAATCAGAGTCATTTGACCAGTTGATAGTGCCTTTTAAATCTTTACTTGAAAACCGTTTTTTATTATCTAATATCGAAAGGGATTTAATATCGACAGAAACTTGTGTCACTGTTGATTGAAGAATATCAATTTCAGTGTTTAAATGCCCTTTTAATTTAACCCCTTCAAATGCTGTTTGTTCGATAAAAGGTAAAATATATTGTTCTGAGAAAGACTCCATATTTTGAATTTCAGCAAAAATATGGGATTTTTTCACACTAAGATGAGGCTTATATTTTATCTGCCCTTGTGTTTGTACCGTTATCACATCAGGGTGATAAAATTCTGCTCTATCAAAAACAAGGTTGCCTTGCTCAGTCCAAACACCCTTAGCTGTTAAAGTCGGCATTTTTTGTTTAATTTCCAAATAAACAGGGTCGATATAAATCTCACCTTGCTTAAGTTTATTACTAGTCAGCCAATGCCATTCAGAATTTTTGAGTTTTGCTTGCAGATTCCATTCTAAATCAACAGTTTCAGTTATTATTTTACCTTGGTTTGCTTGTAAAGATAATTGATTAAGTACTGCATTAATCAAAAATGCATTAAGCCCATGACTATTGCCACTCACATTAATTTTTGCAGTTAGCTTACCCTGAGTTATCTGTTCAATTATTTTTTTTTCTTTAGCAAAATAAGCATACATCTCTTTAATACTTAAATTTTTGCTACTGATTGCTACAGACCAATTTTCCCCTTGCTCTTTAGCGGTTAAAGAAACCCTTCCCTTTGCTAGTTTAATACCTTTGATACTAAAACTACTTTTTTGTTCCGATAAAATAAAGGAGAAACCAAAAACACTAGAATAAGAGGTCTTTGCTTTAAGTTTTGCAGTTCCTTTTTCACAATCAATTTTTTTATCGTGCCAAGTAAATTTATCACATTGAATATCTGCAAAATTAATATCTGAAAAAGGTGCGGGTAATGCTATTTTCTTAATTAACAGGGTAAGTTGTTGAGAGTTATTGTGTAAGCCTGATAAGGCAAGACTAAGGTTGTGTAACTGCCAGTTTTTTGTTTCAATTTTCTCAACTTTAAAGCTGATGTTTTCTAGTGCATTAACCGGGTTAATGCAAAGCAAAACGTGTATTAACACTAAAAACCTAAAATTAAACATGAGTATGAACAAACCACAAGTTAGGTTGAAAATAGGTAACTACTCAGCGTGATTTTAAAAAGAAAATATTAGCTCTTAAGCCCTCTCCCCAAGCGGGGAGAGGGTTTGGATGAGGGGAATAAAACAATGTTCTTTTGCATCATTTCTTTTCTCTATAATTTAAAGAGAGAAAAGAATAGTGAGAAAAGAGTTTTTATCTTCCCCTCACCCAACCCTCTCCCCGCTTGGGGAGAGGGCTTAAGAGCAAGATCTATTACAATCTATACACTGAGTAATTACGAAAATAGCTGCTTAATGAGTAAAACAATTTCAACATGGAAGTGAGGCTTTAGAGACTGTGAAAGTATTCTAATTTTCACCTTCCCTCTTTGGCCTAGGTATCTACACAAGTATTTTCTTTTTTGCTATGCAGATTAGAGAAAAAAGATAATCCTCTTAAACAGAGTCGTTTTTAGTTACAATGCTCGCTCTTTAAGCCCTCTCCCCGTTTGGGGAGAGGGCTTAAGAGCTAAAATTTACGATTTAAATTACGCTGTGTAGCTAATGACTAAATTGTTAGATTATTTATAATTACCTACTTATTGGCCGCGACCGAGACAAGATCAAGAGCTGTCGCGGCCAATAGGCCCCTCCTACTTTTATCGACAAAATTTAAAATACTGTTAACTAGGAAATACACCAGTTGAAAGGTAACGATCCCCTCTGTCACAAATAATAGCTACGATCACTGCATTTTCTACTGTTTTAGATAATTGCAAAGCAGCTGAAACAGCACCACCAGAAGAAATACCTGAAAAGATGCCTTCTTTAGCAGCAAGCTCTCTGGTTGTTTGTTCTGCTGATAATTGATCGACATCCATAATCTGATCAATATTTTCAGGATTATATATTTTAGGTAAATATTCTTCTGGCCAACGCCTAATCCCTGGTATTTTTGATTGACCTTCGGGTTGTACACCAACAATTTGAATAGCAGGGTTTTGCTCCTTTAAATACCGAGACGTCCCCATAATTGTGCCTGTGGTTCCCATTGCACTGACAAAATGAGTGATCGTTCCTTCCGTATCGCGCCAGATTTCTGGCCCAGTTCCTTCATAATGTGCACGCGGATTATCTGGATTGGAAAACTGATCTAATATACGTCCCTTGCCTTCATCCTGCATTTTTCTAGCTAAATCAATCGCACCTTCCATACTTCCAGCAGCAGGAGTCAAAATAATGTCTGCACCATAAGCTTTCATAGAGGCAATACGCTCTGCACTCATATTATCTGGCATAATTAAAGTCATTTTATAGCCTTTAATTGCTGATGCCATGGCCAATGCAATCCCTGTATTACCGCTGGTTGCTTCTATTAAACTATCACCTGGTTTAATCTCACCCCTTGCCTCTGCATGTTTAATCATACTTAAAGCGGGACGGTCTTTTACTGAGCCTGCGGGGTTGTTACCTTCTAATTTGACTAAAATAGTATTGCTAGTGACGCCTACTAATCTTTGTAATCGGACTAATGGCGTATTGCCTACAAAGGATTCTATTGTTTTGTAATTCATATTTAATTTATTTTTGCATACAATGTCTCAGGTGCTATATCTGCGCCATTTGACCACGATATAGTTCCTCCTTCAATAAAGGCCTGTTTAAAAAATATTTTATTTTTTAAAGGTGTAAAAATCGGACCTTTATCCAGATATCCAGAGAAATCAATATCACCCTCTACACCATCTTCAAACTTAATATGAAAGATATACCCTTTCTGATAGTTAATATCGACTACCTCATTCATATCCCACATCTATACGCCTTTTATAATAAAGGTTGAATTTTATTGATGACTTTACTTTCTATTGCTAATTTCCAGTCTTCTTCCAATTCAACCACATGCAAATCGACCCATTCTCGAACAAGCTTTGTTGCTGTTCTTGATGCTAAATCACCTTTAATTACATTACCTTTAAAATCAAAAACAGCTTTTTTACCTGAATATTCAGCATGAAAATGAGGTGGATTATGGTCATCGTAAAACATTCTAATGATTATTCCAAAGAACCTTGATATCTCAGGCATACAATTTACCCAACCCAAACTCTCGCATTTCTAAACATTCTCATCCATGCGCCCTCTTCATTCCATTCACTTGGATACCAAGAGTTCTGAATAGTTCTAAAACAACGTTCTGGATGCGGCATCATAATAGTAAATCTGCCATCTGTCGTGGTTAGACCTGTAATGCCTTCTGGTGATCCATTTGGATTAGCTGGGAAATCTGTGGTTGTTTCTCCATAATTATCTACATAGTTTAATGCAACTAAAGCATCAGCAGCCGATGTATTATTAAATTCTACTCGGCCTTCACCATGTGCAATAACGACAGGTAAAGTTGAACCTTCCATACCTGCCATTAAAATAGAGGGGGATGGCTGTACTTTAACCATTGAAACCCTGGCTTCAAACTGCTCTGAGTCATTACGTTTAAATTCAGGCCAATGTTCTGCGCCTGGAATAATTTCTTTTAATCCAGACATCATTTGACAACCATTACAGACCCCTAGGCCAAAAGTATCTTCGCGCTTAAAGAAAGCCGTAAATTCTTCTCTGGCTTGCGCATTAAATAAAATTGATTTAGCCCAGCCACCGCCAGCTCCCAGTACATCTCCGTATGAAAAGCCACCACAAGCTACCAAACCAACAAAATCTTTTAATGTCACTCTTGAGTGAATAATATCACTCATATGTACATCAATTGCAGTAAAGCCTGCACGATCAAATGCAGCGGCCATTTCTACATGCCCATTTACACCTTGTTCTCTTAGAATGGCGACTTTAGGCCTTTCAGCTGTGGCAAAATTAGCGATAATATTTTCATCAACATCAAAACTTAATGTTGCAGACAATCCGGGGTCAGTATCATCTGAAATACGCTCAAATTGCTGTTTTGCACAATCTGGGTCATCCCGTAAGGCTTGCATTCTATAACTAACTTCAGACCAGGTTTGCTGTAGATTAGCTCTACTTTCAGTATAAACCTCTTCACCTTGATAGGTAATATTTAACTGTTGATCTTTATCTAACACCCAACCAATTAAGTGAGTACATTGCTCTAATCCAGCATCACTTAATAAATCCATCACCTCATCCACTTCAGTTTGCTTAACCTGAATCACTGCCCCTAATTCTTCATTAAATAAAGCAGCAAGTAGATCTTCATTTTCTGCAACTAAACTATCTAATTCAATTTCAGCCCCTTTACGGCCTGCAAAAATCATTTCAGTTATCGTCGCTAATAAGCCACCATCAGAACGGTCATGGTATGCCAGTAGCTTATCTTGACTGTTTAAGGTTTGAATAGAATCAAAGAAACATTTAAATAAAGCGGTATCATCTAAATCGGGTGTTTCGTTACCTATTTGGCTGTAAGTTTGAGCTAAAACCGATCCACCTAATCTGTTTTTACCAGCGCCTAAGTCAATTAAAATTAGAACACTATCCTCATCTTTTAATTGCGGTGTTAAGGTTTTACTCACATCTAAAACCGGAGCAAAAGCTGTGATAATCAACGACAACGGTGAGGTCATAGTTTTATCTGTACCATTTTCATTCCACACTGTTTTCATTGATAAAGAATCTTTACCGACAGGAATGGCAATACCTAAATCAGGACAAACCTCCATTCCAACAGTTTTAACGGTATCAAATAAAGCAACATCTTCACCTTCACTGCCACAGGCAGCCATCCAGTTTGCTGAGATTTTAACTTTGTTTAATGATTCAATTCGAGCAGCCGCAAGATTGGTTAATGATTCAGCAATCGCCATACGGCCTGAAGCGGGTGCATCAATCACAGCTAACGGAGTTCTTTCGCCCATTGTCATAGCTTCACCTGTTAAGGCATGGAAACCTGAGGCAGTCACAGCAACATCAGCAACCGGTATTTGCCAAGGACCTACCATTTGATCTCGTGCTACTAAACCAGTGACAGATCGGTCGCCAATATGAATAAGGAAACTTTTATCAGCTACCGCTGGAAACGATAAAACTCGATTCACTGCTTCTGATAATTCAATCTCATCCGTTTTTAAGGCGTTTAATGTACGCGTAGTCTTTTCAACTTTTTTATGAATTTTAGGTGATTTTCCAAATAATACTGACATGGGAATATCAACAGGTGTTCCGTCTAATAATTCATCCGTTAAACTTAGGTGTTCTTCATCCGTGGCTTCACCAATCACTGCAAATAAACAGTGTTCACGCTCACAAAATGAAGTAAATAATTCTAAAGATTCAGGCGCAATCGCGACTACATAGCGTTCTTGTGCTTCATTGCACCAGATTTGCATCGGTGACATGCCTTTATCGGCATTATTAACATCACGTAATTCAAATTTACCGCCTTTATCACAATCATGAATAATTTCGGGAACAGCATTTGATAAGCCACCCGCGCCAATATCATGAATAGATATAACCGGTGTATCATGCCCCATGGCATTACAGTGATTAATCACCTCCTGGCAACGACGCTCCATTTCTGGATTTTCACGTTGTACTGAAGCAAAATCTAATTCTGCTGCACTTTCACCAGAGGTTTGAGATGAGGCTGCACTACCGCCCAAACCAATTAACATGGCGGGGCCACCCAATATAATAATTAAAGAGCCCGCTGGAATTTTATGCTTATCAACTAGCATAGGGCGAATATTACCCATCCCACCCGCAATCATAATCGGCTTGTGATACCCTCGGTATTGATTTTCTTTTCCTGTTTCTTCCGCTTGTTCATAACTGCGAAAATATCCAGCAATATTGGGACGACCAAATTCATTATTAAATGCCGCGCCACCAATCGGGCCTTCTAACATAATATCTAAAGCAGAAGAAATACGTTCCGGTTTACCATTATCAGTTTCCCAAGGTTGTTCAAAGCCTGGGATTTTTAAGTGTGATACCGTAAAACCCGTCAAACCCGCTTTAGTAGCAGAGCCTCGCCCTGTTGCTCCTTCATCGCGAATTTCACCACCCGATCCAGTTGCAGCACCTGGATGTGGAGAAATTGCTGTGGGATGATTGTGTGTTTCCACTTTCATCAACAAGTGAGCATCTTCTTCTACATAGGCATATTCGCCTGTTTGCGGATTGCGAATAAATACATCTGCTTTTGAACCTTCAGCAACCGAAGCATTATCACTGTATGCTGATAAAATCCCTTCTGGGTTTTTATCAGCAGTATTTCTAATCATGCCAAATAATGATTTAGCCTGTTCTTCACCATCAATGGTCCAGCTGGCATTAAAAATCTTATGTCGACAATGTTCTGAGTTTGCTTGTGCAAACATCATGAGTTCAACATCAGTCGGGTTTCGACCTAACTCTGTAAAACTAGTCGTCAGATAATCAATCTCATCGGCTGATAGCGCTAAGCCCAATTCTGTATTGGCAACAACTAAAGCCTCTCGACCTTGCTCAATAATAGAGACTGACAATAAGGGTTTAGGCTCATGATGAACAAATAAATCCAGTCCGTCTTCATTTTCAAAGATTGTTTGTGTCATTCTGTCATGAATCAAATGCCCTATGCTTTGTTTAGCATCAGCACTTAGCTCACCAGCAACGATGTATTCAATCGCTCTTTCTATGCGTAAAACTGAAGTTAATCCACAGCGCTCAGCAATTTCAGTTGCTTTACTGGACCAGGGTGAAATAGTGCCAGGTCTTGGAACAACTAAAAAGTGCTGGCCTTGTATCTCAATTGAAGGGGTAGCATAGCCATAAGACAACAGACGTTCGAGCATTGCCGTTTCTTCTGCTTTTAACGCTTTCTCAATTTCAACAAAATGAACAAACCTGGCAGAAACAGCAGTAATGCTAGCGTCTGTCTGTTTAAGTTGGTTTAACAGCTGATTTAAACGATGCTCTGAAAGAGCTGAAGTTCCAAGGATTTTTAACATTTGGTCTTTAGATAAATATGGATTTATGATTTTTTTGATAAGCAAGCTTCAGTTTCATAAAAATTAAACGGAAGTCACTCAAATAAAACTGCATGACGATAAACTAACCACAGCTTATTGCTTGGACGTGAAGCTTTAGCGATTGTGAAAATATTAAGCTCTATCCCCCTCTACCCCCCTTTTCCAAAGGGAGAGGTCAAAAACAGAATACTTTCACAGCCTCTTTAGCCTCACTTTATAGATAAATTAGTCCTCTTAATAATATCGAAGATTAATTAGTATTACTTAAATCATCTTTTATGGTTTTGTATAACAAGTTTAACAGTTTTAAACCAGGGCCTTTCGATAAAGGGCTGTCATTACGATCAAGTACGATAATCTCTGTTAAACTGCCATTTTCAGCCAGTCTGATTTTAAACTCTTTTTCATTTGCAGGATCAGAGCCAAATATAAACATGGCTTCATCCCATAACGAGCCATCTTTAAATTCTTTAAAATCAGCATCATACTGAACATAATAGATACTTTCCGACTCACTTCTATTAGTAATCTCAATAGAATTTCGACTTAAGGCTTTGCCCACAGTTCGCCAAGTTCGTTCCAGCGTATCTTCAATCCGTATTCGTGTTGCACCACCAGAATACTCAACTAAATCAACATAAATAACTGGTTTTTTAGTGGCCTTGGTTGGCTTGCTTTGTTTAGTTTTCTGCTGATTAAAGCTTGGGCTATTAATTTCAACATTTTGTTTATGTTGGATAGCATTGTCACTCAGATCTTCAGGTACCTGTAACTCAGGGATCTCTGAAGTTAACTGATAGTCTTTCTCTTTATCAGGAAAATAACCCTTAATGCGACTACATGCAGATAAACTCATAACGAGAAGTACGCTGATGATTAAATTTAACTTTATCACTTAACTAACTTCAGCCTGGTTCATGGCATTACGCACGGTTTCATAACAATCTTCAGTCAACCAGGTCAGCGGTAGACGAATACCTTGCTGCATTAAACCCATTTCGGCAACCGCCCATTTAACAGGAATAGGGTTTGACTGGATAAATAAATGTTGGTGAAGACCAGTTAACTTTGCATCAATTGATTCAGCAAGCGATCTCTCGCCTTGCATAGCCGCTGTAATCATGTCATGTACTAATTTAGGTGCAATATTTCCAGAAACAGTGATAGTCCCATTTCCACCAAGTAAACAAAACTCACAGCTACTGGCATCATCCCCGGTGTAAATGGCAAAGTCATCACCGCATAATTCACGAATGTCTTTAACTCGATCCAATTCACCTGTTGCTTCTTTAACACCCACAATATTATCTATTTTTGATAGTCGGCCAATGGTTTCTGGCAACATATCGCAGGCTGTGCGCCCAGGTACATTGTATAAAATCTGAGGGATATCAACAGCTTCAGCAATCGCTTGATAATGTAAATAAAGCCCTTCTTGTGTTGGTTTATTGTAATAGGGTGTTACCAACAAACAGGCATCAGCACCTACTTCTTTTGCTGCCTGAGTCAAAGAAATAGCTTCTGTCGTGGAGTTTGCTCCAGTGCCTGCAATAACAGGAATTCTACCAGCAACATACTCAACAACACATTTCACCACATCACAATGTTCAGTCTCATCAAGTGTTGCTGACTCACCTGTAGTACCCATTGCAACAATAGAATCAGTCCCCTGTTCAATATGGAATTCCACCAATTTTTTCAGACTGACCTTATCTACCACGCCATTGCTGTCCATTGGTGTTACTAAAGCAACGATACTACCTTGAATCATGCAAATCTCTCGTCCAGAATTAATAAAAAATATTTTTAGTATTATAGCAAGTAAATTGAATGAGGAAACGAAGATTGACTAGATGCTTTAACCTTATCCTAAAACAACTTTATTCCGTCCATTTTCTTTGGCCTGATACAACGCCTTATCTGCACAATCGATTAAAACCTGTGTTTGTCGATCATCTGTCGCGGGGAAAAAAGCCGTTACCCCACTACTTATCGTGACATTTATTGAGTTGTTTTCATAATCAAAAGGCGAATTGGCAATCGCTAGACGAACCCTTTCAAGTAAAGCGTAGGCATCTTCTTTAGAGGCATTAAAAACCAGTAAAAACTCCTCTCCACCATATCGACCCGCCAAGTCATAAGGCCTAAGTATTGATGTTATCCGTTGACTCACTTCACGTATTACCTGATCTCCCATCAGATGCCCGTAGCCATCATTAATTTTCTTAAAAAAATCAATATCACACATAGCAATACAGAGCGTTTGTTTCTGCCTGGAAGCACGAGAAATTTCATTGCCCAACCCTTCCATGATCGCTCTACGGTTAAGTAATCCTGTCATCACATCATGACTTGCCTGAAAAGCCAGTTTTTCTTTTGCTTCATTTAATTCATGCTGTAAATTTAACATGCGCCTACCCACTTGAACACGCGCTTGTAATTCAACGTTATTAAAGGGTTTGGTGACATAATCATTTGCCCCCACCCCCAAACCAGTCACTACATCAATCGTTTCTGTTCGCGAGGTTAATAAAATAATATAAGCGGGGTTAGAATCGACTTCCCTGCGTATTCGTTGACAAAGCCCCAACCCGGTCAACCTAGGCATTTCCCAGTCAATCAATAATAAACGAGGAGCATTTTCTTTTTGTAGCTCACCCCACGCGGCTTCACCATCCTCAACCGTAATAGGGTCGAAGCCCCATTTTCGACTTAAATTTTCCAGCAAAATACGTGAAGTCAAATCATCATCGGCTATTAACAACTTCATGAGCTCTCTCTCAATCTGATCAGTTTGAAATCTAACAAGTTAATTCTAATAAGGTAATATCATCAAACTGTTTTTCTATCCCTCGAAATTGATCAACAGTATCACTCAAAAATTCAATATCAGCATGATTTGATAGCATTTCTTCAATTAATGCTTCGAACCTTTCCTGCCCATACTCTTCTTCATCAGAATTAATGACTTCAGTAATGCCATCAGAATATGCATAAATTCGATCCCCAGTCTCTACTTTTAAACACACTGGGGTTGCAAAGTCTTGCTTGATAATCCCCAAAGCCAGTAAACTGGATGAAATTTTTTGCCACAACACAGAATTACGGTAGATAAGGATATCCGACATGCCACAATTTAATAAAGATAAGAACCGACCATCCGCACTTAACTCAATAAAAATAGCGCCCAGAAACAATCCTGTCGGCATTTTATCTAATAGTTGTCGATTAATTTCAACGGCAATATCTTTTATTGCCATCCCTTTCGCAGTCATTGTATAAAACACATCATAGACTATCGGACCTCCGACTGCTGCCATCAACCCATGCCCTGTAAAGTCCCCCATCAAAATATGCCGAGTATTATCTGGCTTGGAAGCAGCGAGCATAATATCACCAGATACCTTCTCAACGGGACGGTCTAATATTCTGAGCTGACGAGCATCAAATGGCTTTGATGCTCGCATTTTTAAAATAATATTTTCTATCACCTGTTTTTCATAGGTTAATTGATCTTGAGTCTTTTTTAGCTTTTTTTGCAACTCTAGCATTCTTTGCCCCGCTTGCAATCTAGCTTGTAATTCCTCATTTTTAAATGGTTTTACAATATAATCATTAGCGCCAGAATCTAATGCAGCAACCACATCTTTTGTCTCTGTCCTTCCCGTTAAAAGAACAATAAAGGGGGGGTTATCTGTTTCTTTCTGCCTAATCCGTTTACATAGATCGACGCCATCCAATCGGGGCATTTCCCAATCTAATAACAATAAATTTACATCAGATTCTTGAAATAATTGCCACGCTTCCTCCCCATCCTCAGCCATGATAGGCTCATACCCCCATTTCCTAGAGATATGTTCCAATACTGTTCGAGAAGTCAAACTATCATCTGCAATTAGTATTTTCATTTAATAGTACCCCTCATCGCCAATGTAATTTGTATAAAACTTTGCTCAAGTTGCTGCATATCCTGATCAACATCACCTATTTCCCCCTTTTTCCCAGCCTGCTCCATTTTTAAAGCTAATTCAGCCAACACCATTGCTCCAACATTTGCCGCTGCACCTTTAATTTTATGTGCCTGACTGGCTATCTGCGAAACATCTTTGTCTTCAATATAAGCTTTAAGTTGCTCAATTTGCACAGGCATATCTTTTAAAAATGTATCAGCAATTATTGCGATTAACTCGTCATCATTCATTAATCGTTCACTCATTGCAACATAATCAAAAATGAGGGGTTCATCCTCCATACCATCTACTTTCTCACTCTTTACCTTATCAACCCGCGCCTCAATAGCAACACCTTCAATCAACCATTTTTTTAATATTTTAGCTAATTTTGTAGAGTCTACCGGTTTTGCAATAAAGTCATCCATACCTGATTTAAGACACTTTTCTCTATCACCTTCCATGGCATTTGCTGTCATAGCAATCACGGTAATCGCATGATTTTTTACTGCAGATTGAGGGCTTCTGATAGTTTGAGTGGCTAGGTAGCCATCCATCACAGGCATCTGACAATCCATAAATACCAGATCATAATCTGACTGCTCCAGAAAATCCACTGCTTCTCGGCCATCACATGCTAACTCAACCGTAATCCCCATTTTTTCCAACATCCCTTTTGCTACCAATTGGTTAATATTATTATCATCAACAACTAATGCTTTCGCATGAAATTGAGGGCTCTGTTCAGCAATAGAATATCGTGTAATCAAAGTGTCAGGAATCACATCTACTTGCAAGCCTGCTAACTGCAATAAAGCATTATGTAATTCAGCCTGTCGAATAGGTTTACACAAATACGCAGAAAACCCTTGGTCATGTAACTTTTGCATATCGCCTCGTTGCCCTTGCGAGGTCAACAGCGCGAGGTGTGTTTTAAAAAACTGTTTTTCACTACGAATCATTTCTCCCAATTTAGCACCATCCATCCCTGGCATTTGCATATCAATCAAAGCAATCGTAAAAGGTTCTTTAATAGCTACCGCATCATACATTGCTTGCAATGCCACCGAACCACTTTCAACTAATTTATGGGGCACCTTCCAAGCACTAAGAAATTGACCAAAGACTTGTCTATTTGTTGCATTATCATCGACCAATAAGATTTTTTCTCGGCTTAAGTCCTGTGTTTTAGGCGGTAATACTTTAACTTCTGCTAACTGCAAATCAAGAGTAAACCAAAAAACAGAACCTTTTCCAGATTCACTTTCAACACCTATCTCCCCCCCCATCATCTCAACCAGCTGCTTTGAAATTGCCAAACCTAATCCTGTACCACCAAATTCACGGGTAGTTGAACTATCTGCCTGAGTAAATTTTTGAAATAGTTTGGACTGTTGCAACGGACTAAGGCCAATGCCTGTATCTTTCACTGCAAAATATAAAAGCTGCCCACCCTCTTTAGGTTTTATTATTTTGTAACTTATCGCGACTTCACCTTTCAAGGTAAATTTAATGGCATTGCCTATCAAATTAGTCAAAACTTGCTTTATTCTTCCTGGATCACCTTTATAGTACTGTGGCAATGCTGGATTAACCGAACAGATAAACTCCAACTCCTTTTCTATTGCTTTCATGGCTAGAGCTTCAGCAATATCTTCCAACAACATACCTAAATCAAAATCTACTATTTCTAAGTCCAGCTTCCCAGCTTCAATTTTAGAAAAATCCAGAATATCATTGATAATAACCAGTAACGATTCCGCACTACGCTTAATGGTTAAAGCTCTATCTTCTTGTTCAAGGCTTAGCTCATTATCTAGTAATAGCTCAGTCATCCCTATCACGCCATTCATAGGTGTACGAATTTCATGACTCATATTTGCTAGAAATTCACCCTTGGTTTGATTCGCGGTCTCCGCTATCACTTTTGCCCTTTCTGCCATGGTTATCGCTCGTTCCTGCATAATACTGGTTGCCAGCATCGTCCCAAGATCTTTTAATAACTGTAACCTTTCCTCACTATCATCTGGATTCACCTCAGTATATAGAAAAAGAACGCCTACAATATTTTTCTGTTCAAGCCCTGGAACCACTAAAGGAATGATGTAATGCCCATGTGCTGTCATTGTTTCCCAGCTATGTTCATGTCTGTGATCAGTAAAGCAATTATCACTGACAATAACTTCACCTGAAACGGCCGCTCGTCCACATAAGCAACATCCTAAGCCAACAACGGCTTCATCCTGCAAAAATTGTTCTGAAAATTCACCTTGATGAGAACACATTGTCAATTCAGATGCGCCTTCTTCAAGGATAAATACACCACCTTTTTTTTGCATCCTCATCCCTGAAATATTAATTATTTTATCAACAGCACCATCAAGGCGTTCTTTCAGTCCTAGGGCTTGTGCCAAAGCATGAGCAACAGCGACTTTAAGCTCTGTCGCTTCCAGTCGTTGCTGTTGTTTAAATTGATCTAACTTGCGTTGAGTAATATCTAATAGCGTACCAATCATCCTTTTTGGCCCGCCCTTTTCATCTCGCTCAACTAAGCGCCCTGAATCTAAAACCCAGACCCAGTGCCCAGCCTTATGCTTTAAACGAAATTCACATTCATATTGCTCCGTCTCACCTGAAAAATGCTTCTTCAATGCTTGAGTAGAATTAGCCAAATCCTCACTATGGACCATGTCAGACCAAACCTCCATGGTAAGTGGTCTCAACTCTTCTTCAGTATGCCCTGTAATTTCTGCCCATCGCCGATTAAAGTGAAATTGCCCCGTCAATAAAAGCCAATCCCAAATACCCACCCCGGTACTTGAAATAATTAATTCGAGACGCTCTTTATTTTCCTTAATTGCCAATTCTGTTTTTTTACGTTCGCTCGTATCGGTACGAAGGGCAATATAACTAATAGGCTTACCCTGTTCATTTGTAAACGGCACGATGGTGCTTTCTACCCAATATAAATGCCCGTCTTTTGCTTTATTACAAATTTCTCCATGCCATACCTTACCCCGAGCAATTGTTCGATACATCTCAATAAAAAAAGAAACGGGGTGATAAGGTGATTTAAGTAATCGGTGATTTTGCCCTATTAGCTCGTCCTGACTGTAACCACTAATTTCACAAAACCTTTCATTGATTAAAGTAATGGTGCCTTTAACATCGGTAATGCTAACAATGGCATGCTGATCTAATGCAAACTTCTGTTTAGTTAAATCGGTTAATGCCTGTTGCGTTCTTTGATTACTCTCCTCTAACCTTAACCATTGTTTCTGTCGAGTCTCTAACATCTGATTGAAAGAAGCGGCCAACTCCCCTATTTCATTAGTCTCCCTAATTTCAACACCTTGACTCAAATCACCCTTTTCAACAGCCCGTGTCATCTTGACCAGCTCTTTAATTGGCTTACTCATTCGCCTAGCCTGTAGAAAGGCAAGGCCAGCTGCAAGAAAGCCAGTCAATACAACCAGTAATATCATCACTTGTTGCAACCAAATACTTCCTAGCAATACTTCATCTCGGTCAATTTCACTAATAAGCACCCAATTGACACCCGGTATGTGTACCGTATTATGTATTCCTATGACAGCTTTCCCTTCCGGACCTATATACTCAAAAGCATCTTCCTGCATGTCTAAGCTTCTCGCCCCTAAAATCCCATGCTCATCTTTCCATAACTCAAATTGTTCCGTCTCTATTTTTTTAGATAAAATGCCTATAGTATTTTGCTTTAATGAAGTTCTCAGGAAACCATCATCCCCCACAATATAATTAATCAAACTACCTTTATCTGTTACAACTTTAACCTCATCAGGGTTATGGTCTAGTATCGTCCATAACTCACCCGCCTGATCAATAACATACCTAATCATTGATTGTTGTCGTATCTGCTCATCATTCCTAATGACAGCATAGACTTTATCCATTTTTAATTGAATGGCTAAAATACCCACCTTTTCACCCAATTCATTTTTTATTGGCGAAACAATAAAGCCAGCAATTGTATTATTGCTGGGTGAGTAATATTCCAGATCACTAAAGAGTGTGACCCCTTTTTTTAAACAAGCCTTCACTACTTTTGCAAATCGGGTATTCTTTAATTCACCAGAAAATAAGTTTTCACCTAAATCTGATTCTTTTTCCACTGTATAAAGAACATTACCTTGATGATCAATCAAAAAAAGATCATAGATATAATCATAATGCCTCATCATTGACACTAGCTCTTCTTGCCCACTCGCAGTAATTCCCCCCCAACTTTCACTTTTCACATAGTCTGGCAATGACTGTTTACTTTGTTTCCACTCTTGTTTCAGTTGCTGCAATAATTGATATGAATGAGGGGCATCCGCTTGTTGAGCTGCATCAATAAAACGATAATCAAACCAATTATGAACAAACAGGCTATCCGAAATGGCGTTTTGCTTTAATTGATTAACAGCCGCTTTATACAAGCTCTCAGATGCCTGTTGATAACTAATTAATGCTACCAGGCTCATTGGAACCATTGCTAAAAGTAAAAACCAAGTCAACAATGTACGACTAATTGAAGATTTTAAAATAATTCTCTGACGATCTTTTTGAGTTGCTGCTATTTTATTCATTACTGATAATTTTAAATTTATAGCGAGTTCATTTTTAGGTGGTGGGGGCAAACCTGAGGCTTTAAGGAACCTCTTATCAAGTTCAATTATTTTTAGCTTGCTAAAACCTACATCCCAATAATAATGGATAAGTTTTAAAACTTATTTTATTTAGGTCTCTGGAAAATAGAATATTTATTCAAATATGATTAACAAAAGATACCTTACATATAACGGATTTTAAATAGATTAAACTTGAGTATAGGCGTTTAAATAAGTTTATGCTTTTTTTGAGAGCAATAAACTACAAATTATTAGGCTACGTCACCGTTAATTGTTGAATCCTTATCTTATTATGACCCGTTTAATTCACACTTAACGGTGACATAGCCAATTATTATAAAATAATACTTAGAAATGAGAATTCAACTCTCTATCTCCTGTTTTCTGTTTTCTGTTTTCTGTTTTCTGTTTTCTGGAGTATTGGTGGCAGAGTTACATTAAATGCTGTCGTTGAAAGTACTTTTCTGATTGCATTTCAATCAACCTCGATTGAGTACGTTTAAAATCAAAATCTCTGTCTTTAAAATCATACTGCTCAATTGGTTTTTCTAATGAACAAATCAATTTCACATTTTTTTCATATAGTGTATCAATCAAAGTAACAAACCGCCTGACCTGATCTCTCATCTCATTCGTTAGCTCAGGGATATTTGAAATTAATATTGTACTAAATTCATCCGCTACGACTAGATAATCTGCTGGACCCAGCGCTCTACCGCAAAGCTCTTCAAATGAAGAGAATAAAATATCGCCATGCACTTGATAAAATGCTATTGACCTTGACTTTACATGCAAGGTTCTCGCTTCAACACAACCATTATTGGTTAATTCGTTAAACCGTTGCTGTAAAAAATCCAGACCTGCTTGATTATTTCCTACATAAAAGATCGTTTCCATCGACTTAAAATATAATAGTCGATAATCTTCTTTTGCCACTAGCTCTAAAACCTCGGACGATTGTTTTAGTAACGCAATAAAGGGTAAAAAAAGATCTCTCTGCAAGCCATTTTTATATAAATCGTCAGGGTGCTGATTAGAGGTTGCAACAAAAACAACCCCTTGCTTAATTAGGCGGGTAAATAAACGAGCTAATAACATAGCATCAGCAATATCAGTCACTTGAAATTCATCAAAACAAAGTAATAATGCAGATTGTCTTATTTTTACAGCTAAAGAGGGTAAGGGATCGCCTTTATGATGTTTTCGCCATTGATACATATATTCATGCACTTCCTGCATAAAAGCATGAAAATGTACTCGTCGTTTGGATTTTATTGGACACGCTTCAAAAAAAACATCCATCAACATGGTTTTACCTCGCCCGACATCCCCAAAAATATAAAGACTTTTTGTCATATTTTGAGGTGAAGCAAGCAGGGGGTTCGAAAATAACTGTTTTTTCTGACCTACCTGTTCAGAAATAGTATCTAAAAGATGCTGTAGATGCCCTAAAACCTGGATTTGTGCAGCATCGCTGTGAATATGATGCCTAACAATAAGCTCTTGATACCGTTTTTCCAATAAATCATTGAATAACAGAGAGTGTTGAATTTTTTGCGTTGGGGGTTTTAATATAAAATCAAACATATTTATTTTTTTGTTCATGACAGCGTTTACATTGGTAAACTGTCATTAACTTTCCTTGTTTCACATCAAACTGTTTTTCCTTTACAATTTCCCATTTATGAAAGCCACTCCGACACAGCGTATTTCCCTTGTGTTTTTCTGATAGCTTTTTCTTTTTAAACTGAATGACTTCGCCCATCACTCTCAATTATGTCTAGATTAGAAGTAGGCCAAAAAGCCCCTGATTTTTCCTTATTGGACAATAACAACACTCGCCACCATTTATCCGATTATCGAGATCAATGGCTGGTATTATTTTTTTACCCAAAAGATAACACACCCGGATGCACTGTTGAAGCGTGTCAATTTAGAGATAATTATGCTGATATCTCTACTATTAACTGCAAAATATTAGGTATCAGTACGGATAGTATTGAAAGCCATCGCCACTATATAAACAAGCAACAACTCCCCTTTCCATTACTCTCCGATTCCAAGGGAGCCATGGCTAAGCTTTATCAGTCTTTATTTAAACTAGGCCCCATAAAATTCTGTAAAAGACATAGTTTTATCATCAATCCACAAGGGAATATTGCTAAAATCTATTGGAAGATAACGCCTTCACAGCATAGCCAGCAAATTATAGCTGATTTAAAAACCTTACAATTAAACTAAGACTTACCTATTGATTGAGTAGCAAGTATCATTTTCTCTCACTTGCTACTCCCATTATCTTTAAGCGATGAACCAAACACAGATTGTCTACTGTAGAGCGGGCTTTAGCATCGCCTGAATCTACGAGGCTAAAGAGACTGTGAAAGTATTCATTTTATTTGCAAATAATAATGTTTTTGTAGGCTGGGTTGAGGTTACGAAACCCAGAATCAACCACTGACATCATATTATTGCTGGGTTTCGTACCTCAACCCAGCCTACACTAAATACTTTCACAGTCTCTAAAGCCTCACTTCCAAAAGACAACTTGTGGTTTATTCATAGCCATTTTATCTTTTGGCAATACTACTCCAGGCGGCTAACCATGCCTGAGATTGATAGTTATCCGCATCTTTCGGTAAATCACCAGAAAGCACTAAACTTAAAGTATGTTTAATAATGCCAAAGAAATAACTATAAGCAATTAATGGGTCCATTGCTCGTATATCTCCCTCTTTAATCCCGTTTTGTATGACCCGTCTCATTTTATTAAAAGGCGCCGTATCAATCACCGTTTTTTGCTCAGGTAAGATTTCTTTAATATTGACTACCAGTAGAAACTGAATAACTTCAGGCGCGTCATCTGCTAATTTAAATAACAAATCAACAATTTCTCTTAACTGGTCGGGTACTTTTCTGTTTCTACGTCGAATATCATCAATAGAAATACTTAAGCTATCTAATATATTGCCATATAAAGTATCTGCAATGGCCTGCTTATTCTTAAAGTGTTGATAAATTCCGCTCGTAGTTTTTATACCTACTGCATCTTTAATGTCTGTTAACGAGGTATTAAAATATCCTTTTTCTGAAAATAGTTTTAATGATGCTAATAAAACCTCATCCTGAGTAACAGGTTTTTTTTCTGTTGTACTTTTTTCCTTATCCATTGCTTATTTTTTATGCTTTTTGTTATTCTTTTAGAGCAGTATAAGCAGCTGATAGATATTGCATCATTGACCATAATGTCAAAAATGAAGCGATATACAGCAACCAATATCCGATTAAATTAATGGGCATTCCCAGCAGGTCTTCACGGTAAAGTAAAAAACCAATCGAGAGCATTTGAGCAGTTGTTTTCCACTTCCCTAATGATGATACTTTTACAGTAGCAGTAAGCCCTATTTCTGCCATCCATTCTCTTAACGAGGCAATGGTTATTTCTCTGCCAATAATAATAGCAGAAGCAATCGCTAAAGTAGCATCAGCTTGCTGCTGTACAATGAGTACCAAAACGAAGGCAACCATGATTTTATCTGCTACAGGGTCTAAAAATGCACCAAATGCAGTTTCCAAGCCCATTTTTCTAGCTAGATAACCATCCAGCCAGTCAGTAAAGCCTGCAATAAAAAAAATAACGGTACATGCAATATTGGAATATTCCCAGGGCAAATAAAAAACGACTGCCAGCAAAGGGATCAATGCAATACGCAATAATGTCAGGTTTATAGGTAAATTAAATTCAATGGCCATCTTGATGATGAAAGTTATCGTAAATTCGTTGTGCTAATTGTTTACTTATTCCGTCAATCCCTGAAAGTGCTTCAACACCTGCACTTGATATGCCTTGCAAACCGCCAAACTGCTTTAATAAAAGCTGTCTCCTCTTCGGCCCTAACCCAGGAATAGTTTCTAATATAGATTCTCTTTTTGCTTTCCCTCTACGTTGCCGATGCCCCGTGATAGCAAATCTATGCGCTTCATCCCGTATATGCTGAATTAATAATAAAGCACTTGCGCCAGGTGTAACATCTAAAGGTTGTTGTTGATCAACTAAAATTAATTTCTCCATTCCTGCTTTTCGGTCAGGACCTTTAGAAACGCCGACTATCATAACATTATTTACGTTACATTCCTCTAAAGCCTTTTGCGCTTGACTCACTTGTCCCTTCCCACCATCAATTAATAAAATATCTGGCGCTTGGTGCTCTCCTTTTTTTAATCGTTTAAATCGTCGAGTAACCGCCTGGTACATTGCAGCATAATCATCACCTGGCGTAATTCCTTCAATGTTAAATCGACGATAAGCTGATTTAACAGGGCCTTCACGGTCAAATACCACACAAGAAGCAACAGTTTGATCACCTTGTGTATGACTAATATCAAAACATTCTAGTCGCTTAGGGGCTTCTATACAGCCCAACTCTTCTTGCAAACTTAAATATCGCGCATACATCCCTTGCTTGTCAGATAATTTACTTAACAAAGAATTTTCTGCATTCATTGCCGCCATTTGCAGCCATTTCAAACGACTTCCTCTTACATTAAAGACTATATTCACGGAATGCTTTGCTTGCGTTGAAAGTACTTCAGTCAACAATTCAGTTTCTTCAATATCATGACTCACGATTAACTCATAAGGCGATTGTCTTTCTAAATAATACTGGGCAATAAATGCCTGAAGAATCTGCTGCGGTGAAGCATCATCAACAATCTTCGGAAAAAAAACTTTATTCCCAAGGCTTTGTCCATTGCGAATAAAAAACACTTGCACACAGGCCATGCCCGCCTTAGTTTCACAAGCAATAATATCAACATCACCTTTTTCACCATGTATAAAGTGTTTTTCTAATACTGTACGTAAACGTGAAATTTGATCTCTATAGATAACCGCTTGTTCAAATTCTAAAGCGTTTGACGCCTCTTCCATTTTTTCTATTAATTGATCAATCAATAGATTTCCTTTGCCGTCTAAAAACAAAACGGTATTATTTACATCCTCCGCGTAATTTTCTTTACTAACCAACCCCACACAAGGAGCCGTGCAGCGTTCAATTTGATACTGTAAACACGCACGGGTTCGATTACTGTAATAGGAATCATCACATTGCCTTACAGGAAAAATCTTTTGCAATAATTTTAATGTTTCTTTAACCGCCCCAGCACTCGGATAAGGACCAAAATATTTTCCTTTCTTCTTCTTTGCCCCCCGATGTAAACTTATTTGCGGATAATCATGTTCACTAGAAAGGAACAAATAAGGATACGATTTATCATCCCTAAGACAAATATTGTACCGAGGTTTATACCGTTTTATTTGCTGACTTTCCAGCAGTAGAGCCTCTCCTTCTGTATTCGTGACAGTTACTTCAATGGAAGTGATTTTGACAACCATTGCTTGCTGTTTTATCGAAGCGGTCTTGGCTCTAAAATAACTAGAAACACGGTTTTTTAAATTCTTAGCCTTACCAATATAAATGATCTGCCCTTTATCATTGAGCATTTTATAAACACCTGGACGCTTGGTCAGGTTTTTTAAAAATTCTTTTATATCAAAGGTAGGTTCGGGCATGACTGGATATTATTTTTCTAGGCTTTATGCTTATCTGTTGGAAGTGAAGCTTTTAGCCACGCCTTAATCATGCGAGGCTAAAAGCCTCACTTCCACACTACAAATTATATTTTTTATGCTATCAAAAACATCCGCAAACATTTTCCTGGTTAATCTTTTTGTTTGAAGATTGTAGCGACTACAATGATATGAGCTTAGTAATATTTTTCCATCAGGAAGTTGATAGCTTTTATTATGCCCAAACTTAGCAGCACTTAATTTTAAACCATAGGCTTTTAATACGGCCTGATGAGCAATACTCCCTAGCACCATAATAACTGCATTATCAGCTAACACTTTAATTTCTTCCGCTAAAAAATGATTACATTGATTGATTTCAGCAGCCGTTGGTTTATTCTGTGGCGGTAAACATTTCACTGCATTGCTAATACGACAGTTGATTAACTCCAACCCATCATTGAGTGATTCTGAATTTGCTTGATTACTAAAACCAAAATCAAATAAGGTTTGATACAGTAACAAACCTGAAGTATCTCCTGTAAAAGGCCGACCTGTCTTATTTGCTCCATGCATACCGGGAGCTAATCCAACAATTAACAACTGTGCATTTTCATCACCAAAAGAAGCAACGGGAGCAGCATGATAAGAGGGGTATTTATTTTTTATATCGCATAAAAATGCATCCAGCCGTTGACACGCAATACAATCTGGATCGAATACTTTTATTGGCAACTTTTTTAACCCCCCATAAAAAAAGGGCCTTTCGGCCCTTTCTATTGAAATAAATAAAAAGACTTAGTCTTCTTTAGTTACTTCTTTCATGCTTAATCTAACGCGACCTTGACGATCAATTTCAAGCACTTTGACTTTAACTACATCACCCTCTGATAACTTGTCGCTAACTTTCTCAACACGTTCATCAGAAATTTGTGAAATATGAACCAAGCCATCTTTTCCTGGAAGGATCGTTACAAATGCACCGAAGTCCATTAAGCGAGCCACTTTACCTTCGTAGATTTTACCAACTTCAACTTCAGCCGTAATTTCTTCGATAATACGCTTGGCTTCTTCGCCAGCCGCCTTATCAACAGAAGCAACTTTAACAATACCTTCGTCTGTTAAATCAACAGATGCACCTGTTTTTTCGGTTATGCCACGAATCGTTGCACCGCCTTTACCAATGACTTCACGAATTTTGCTAGGATCAATTTTAAAAGTAATGATTCTTGGTGCAAAATCAGACATTTCTTCACGCGTTGAAGCTAATGCTTTATTCATTTCACCTAAAATAAATAAACGACCTGCTTTCGCTTGCTCTAGCGCAGCTTCCATGATTTCAGCGGTGATACCATCAATTTTGATATCCATTTGCAGCGCTGTAATGCCGTCTTCAGACCCAGCCACTTTAAAATCCATATCACCTAGATGATCTTCATCACCTAAGATATCAGATAAAACTGCAAAGTTATCGCCTTCTTTAATTAAGCCCATTGCAATACCTGCAACAGGAGCTTTAGTAGGCACACCCGCATCCATTAACGCCAAACTACTACCACAAACAGAAGCCATTGAGCTTGAGCCATTTGATTCTGTAATTTCAGAAACGATACGAATAGTGTATGGAAATTCTTCCATATTAGGTAATACCGCAGCAACACCACGCTTAGCCAAACGACCATGACCGATTTCACGACGCTTTGGAGAACCAACAAAACCCGTTTCACCTACACAGTATGGAGGGAAGTTGTAATGCAACATAAACGGTTCTTTATATTCACCCGCCAAACTATCAATGATTTGTGCATCACGTTCTGTACCCAAAGTAGCAACAACTAAAGCTTGGGTTTCACCGCGTGTAAATAATGCAGAACCATGCGTTCTTTCTAATAAGCCCGTTTTAACAGAAATCGCTCTTACGGTAGAAAGGTCACGTCCATCAATACGAACTCTTTCTTCTAAAATAGAACTACGCACAATTGTTTTTTCAATATGTTCGATAATATCTCTGATATCACGTTCGCCATATTGTTCGTCAGCTGTTAGCTTCTCAATACATGCTTTTCTAATACCAGACAATTCATCTTGTCTCTCTAGTTTTTCAGCAATTTTATAAGCGGCAGCAATACCTACTTCAACTTCAGCTTTAACTAATGTTGTTAATGCTTCATCAGCTTCAGGAGCCGTCCATTCATAAGCAGGCGTTGCAACCTCTGCAGCAAATTCTTTAATTGCTGTAATCGCACCCTGCATTTGCTCGTGGCCAAATAATACCGCACCAAGCATCACTTCTTCTGATAATAATTGAGCTTCAGACTCAACCATTAATACAGCATGCTCTGTTCCTGCAACCACTAATTCTAATTGAGATTCTTCAAGCTCAGTTTTAGTTGGGTTTAATAAGTAAGCGCCATCGTTATAACCGACAACTGCTGCAGCAATAGGTCCGTTAAAAGGTAATCCTGAAACAGCTAAGGCAGCAGAAGCACCTAATAAAGCAGCAACTTCCGTATCAACTTCTGGGTTTAATGAAACAACTGTCGCAACAATTTGTACTTCATTAGTATAACCTTCAGGGAATAAAGGACGAATAGGTCTGTCAATTAGACGAGAAGTTAATGTTTCTTTCTCAGTCGGTCGTCCTTCTCGCTTAAAAAAACCACCAGGTATTTTACCTGCAGCATAAGCTTTTTCTTGGTAATTTACTGTTAAAGGAAAAAAGTCGCCGCCTTGAGCTTCTTTTTTACCAACAACGGCAACCAATACTGAAGTACCTTCAATATCAATCAATACTGTTCCACTAGCTTGACGAGCGATTTCACCCGTTTCTATAGTTACAAGATGATCGCCGTATTTAAATTCTTTCCTGATAGGAGTCAAAATTAAGATCCTTAATTAAGGTTATTAATATGAAGAGCTTTTGTAGTCTTCACTTTCAAAAATATTCTTTTAAACAAAAACGGCGAACAATATTAGATTGTTCGCCGTTTTTATTGTTTCTTACTTACGTAAACCTAAACGCTCAATTAATGAACGGTAACGAGTTACGTCTTTCTTTTTCAAGTAATCCAGCAACTTACGACGCTGGTTTACCATACGCAACAATCCACGACGAGAGTGGTTGTCTTTTTTATGCGCTGCAAAGTGAGGTGTTAAATGTCCGATATGTGCGGTCAACAAGGCAACCTGAACTTCAGGTGAACCTGTATCAGTATCAGATAAACGGTACTCTTCAACAACTGCTTTCTTTTGTTCTGCTGTAAATGGCATTTTAATCCCTATAGATTAATTATATTAAAAAAATAAAACCATCATAAAGATGGTTTACTTACGACATTGCCTCCACAATAGGGCGTAGGGGCAAATGTTTTTTTGAAATGGACAATATCCATCTCTCTTAAGCAGTTTCACCACCTAAGTTAAAAATTTTCTTGGGTACAAGTTTACCATTCAATAGCAATTCACCCAAGCCTAAAAATAATTGTTCGCTATACATTCGAACTGAACCTTGAACCGATTCACATTGAAAATCTATTTGCTGACCATGATTAATCAAAGTAGTTTGTCGACTTGAGAGCTGAATTTTCGGTATTTCTTGTAGCGGCTCATCAACGGCAAGCATGCTAGCAGTCAACTCATCCAAAGACATGGACTGACATTGTTCGATCGTCAAGGCATCTTCAATTTTAAATAGACCTGATTGAGTACGCCTTAAACCCGTAATCGTGCCACCACACCCCAATTTATGACCAATATCTTCTGCTAAAGAACGAATATAAGTGCCTTTAGAACAAAAAACATCAAGTGTTAAACTATCTTTAGTAAAATCAAGCAGTTTCAATTCAAAAATAGTAATTTTACGTGCTTTACGCTCAATAATCTTGCCTTCTCGAGCCAGCTCATACAACTTTTTACCATTATGTTTTAATGCTGAATACATGGGAGGCACTTGGTCTATCTCACCCATGAAATTATTTAAACACGCTTCAATAATTTCTACCGATAACTCAGGCACAGGCTTTTCTTCAATCACTTGACCTTCGGCATCCCCTGTATCTGTCATCACCCCTAATTTCACCACAGCCTGATAACGTTTATTATCATCAAGCATCATGGCAGAAACTTTAGTGGCCTCACCAAAACATAAAGGAAGCAAACCAGTCGCAAGAGGGTCCAAACTTCCTGTATGCCCGCCTTTATTAGCATTAAATAAGCGTCTAACTTCTTGCAAGGCTTTGTTAGATGAGACACCCAGTCGCTTATCTAACAAAATAATGCCATGCACATTACGTCCAGACTTTCGCTTACTCAAGCATTACTCCTGATTATTATTCTCATCTTCAGAAAGCAATTCAGCAACACGCATTCCTGTATCAAAGGAATTATCATAATAAAACCTAAAGTCTGAGATATGCCTTAATCGCATTCTTTTTGCTACTTGATGACGAATAACAGGTGCCAGTTCATTTAGCACCTTTACATTATCAGCTTTTGCCTGATCATCACCGTTTAAAACGGTGATGTATATCTTTGCAACAGCAAGATCTTTAGAGACAACCACTTCGTTCACGGTAATAAAACCTAAACGGGAATCATCGATATCTCGCTGTAGAACATAAGCAAGCTCCTTCTGCATTTGCGAAGAAACCCGCTCACTACGACCATATTCTTTAGCCATAGATTATAGCTCCCGTCTCACTTCAATACGTTCAAAGACTTCGATCTGGTCACCATTTTTCACATCATTGTAGTTTTTCACGCCGATACCACATTCCATGCCCATCTTAACTTCATTAGCATCATCTTTAAATCGACGTAAAGACTCAAGCTGACCTTCGTAAATAACGATATTGTCACGTAAGACCCTGATAGGTAAGCTACGTTTAACATAACCATCAACAACCATACAACCCGCAATAGCACCAAGTTTTGGTGACTTAAATACATCACGCACTTCAGCAAGACCTACAATTTTCTCTTGTATCTCTGGTGCCAACATACCACTAATAGCACGCTTAACTTCATCTATTGCTTCATAAATAATGCTGTAATAATGTAAATCAATTTCTTTTTCTTGAATCAATTTACGTGCGGCTGCATCGGCACGAACATTAAAGCCGATTAAAATAGCACCCGAAGCTAAAGCAAGATTCGCATCACCTTCGTTAATACCACCAACGCCACCGTATACACACTTAACAGACACTTCATCATTCGACAAACTAACCAATGATTCTCTAAGTGCTTCCAAACTACCTTGAACATCTGTTTTAATCACAACATTCAATGTAGAAGTATCGCCTGCCTCCATCTTAGAAAAGACTTCATCAAGTTTTGAAGCTTGTTGCGCCGCATGTTTAGTTGATTTTTTCCTGTCATGCCTATGACTCGCCAGCTCTTTAGCTGCCTTTTCATTTTGAGCAAAAGTAAATTCATCACCCGCCTCTGGCGTACCCGACAAACCTAGAATCTCTACAGGTGCTGAAGGCCCAACCTCTTCTGTTGACCTACCATTTTCATCAAACATAGCTCTAACACGGCCATATTCATGCCCACAGATCACTATTTGACCTTTCTTCAACGTCCCTTTTTGCACCAGGATTGTTGCTACTGCACCTCGTCCTCTATCAAGCCTTGACTCAATAACAAAACCAGAAGCAGCGCCTTCAGTGGGTGCTTTTAATTCTAAAATTTCAGTTTGCAGGATTAAAGACTCAATTAACGCATCAACTCCCAGACCTGTTTTAGCTGATACTTTAATAAATTGCGTATCACCACCCCATTCTTCTGGGACAATGTTAAGTGTTGCCATTTCTTGCATCACTTTATCTGGATTTGCATCTTGCTTATCCATTTTATTGATTGCAACAATTAAAGGAACACCCGCTGCTTTCGCATGCTCTACAGCCTCTTTAGTTTGAGGCATTACGCCATCATCGGCAGCAACTACCACGATAACAACATCAGTTACTTCAGCACCACGTGCACGCATCGCGGTAAACGCAGCATGCCCAGGAGTATCAAGAAAAGTAACATTACCATGATCTGTTTTTACCTGATAAGCACCAATATGTTGAGTAATTCCACCCGCTTCACCTGATGCAACACGCGTTTCACGAATATAATCAAGTAACGATGTTTTACCGTGATCAACATGACCCATAATGGTTACGATAGGCGCTCTTGGCAACATCTCACGATTATCAGCTTCTTCCTGATTAACCACATCAGCCATCATTTCTTTTTCAAGATCATCATCACTTTGTAAAACAGGTTTATGCCCCATCTCTTCAACTAGAATAACCGCGGTATCTTGATCAATCGTTTGATTAATCGTTGCCATAATACCTAGCTTCATTAAGTATTTGATCACTTCGCCAACTTTAATACTCATTTTTTGAGCTAAATCAGAAACCATTACCATTTCAGGTATTGTTACATCTCTAATAATCGCTTCAACTGGCTTTTCAAACTGATGCTTAGCATCCAAATCTGCCGCTAACTGAATTCTTTTTTGCTTACCTTTCTTGCCTCGGTGTTTTCTACCTGCCCCTGATGGCATCGCTTGGCCACGCCCAGGTGCTAAACCTCTTTTTGGTGCAGGTCCAGCCGGTTTAGCGGCTACAGTTCTTGCTCTATTTGCGCCACCAGCAGCTTGTTTCTTCTTATGCAGTGTTTGCTGTTTTTTTGCTTCAGCCTGCTTCCTTACTTTTGCAGCATTTCTTTCTATCGAAGCTTCCAGCCTAGCTTTTTTCTCTGCTTCTAAGCGTTTTGCAGTAATTTCTTCTTCTGAAAGTACTGGCTCTGCAGGTTTTTCTGGTTCATCAGCTGTTTTTTGCTCAGCTTCAGCAGAAACTTTTACTTCTTCAGTATCTTTTTCTACTTTTTCTACTTTTTCTACTTTTTCTACTTTTTCTGACTTATCTTTCTTCTGTTCGTCCGAAGCCTCTACTTTAGTATCCGCTTCATCTACCACCGCTTTCTTTTCAGCTATTTCCACGGCGTCTTTACGCTTCTTCTCTTCTTGAGCTGCCTGAATACTTGCTTCATGCTTTTTACGATCTTTCTCTTCAGCCGCAATTTGCTGCTTCTGATCTTCCAGCGCTTTTTTAGCGATCTCGATTTCTTTTTGCTCTTCTGTTATCGCAGGTTCTTCACGTTTAATATAAGTTTTCTTTTTTCTCACTTCAACATTAACCGTCTTCTTGGCCACACCTGGCCCAGTCGATTGAGTCAACTCAGAAACCTTTCTTCGCTTCAAGGTGATTTTTTTAGGTGTCGCATCACTTACTAAATCATCATCTTTCCCATGCCTTTTTCGAAGGTGAGCTAATAATTTAATGCGTTCATCTTCACTGATCAAGTCATCTGGTTCAGAAGCTGAAACACCCGCTTCTGTTAATTGTTCCAGAAAGCGATCTAGAGGTATCTTTACCATCTCGGCCAATTCTTTTACTGTTTTATCACTCATATTTTCCCCCTACCCTTCGCCTTGATCACTTGCAAACCATGGTTCGCGCGCTTTCATAATCAGTTTGCCTGCCCGTTCTTCATCTACCCCTGAAAACCCCAGAAGATCATCAACCGCCTGATCCGCCAAATCTTCCATAGTTAGAATGCCTTTTGCAGCCATTTCATGTGCCAATTCATCATCCATCCCTTCCATTTCAACAAGGTCTAGAGCTGGTTTCGATGTTTCAATCGCTTCTTCCGTTGCAATTGCATTAATTAGTACAGCATCCTTTGCACGACTTCTTAATGCGTCAACCAGTTCCTCGTCAAAACCTTCAATTTCCAGCATTTCTTCAACTGGAATGTAAGCAATCTCTTCTACATTAGTTAAACCAACTTCAATCAAAATATCAGCAATTTCTTCATCTACATCCAACTGATCAATAAAAGCCTGCTTAATCGCAACCATTTCATTAGTGCCATCAGTACTTTCTGTACTGGCATCACGAACATTGAGTTCCCAACCTGTTAATTGAGTTGCCAGTCGAACATTTTGTCCGCCTCGTCCAATGGCCTGTGACAAGTTATCACTAGCCACCGCCAGATCCATGCTGTGTTTATCTTCATCAACAACAATTGAATCTATTTCAGCAGGCGACATGGCATTAATAACAAACTGAGCTTCATTATCATTCCATAAGATAATATCAACTCTTTCACCCGCTAATTCATTAGATACCGCCTGAACCCTTGATCCTCTCATCCCCACACAAGCACCAACAGGATCAAGCCTTGGGTCATTACTTCTTACGGCAATCTTTGCACGTGAACCTGGGTCTCTGGCAGCAGCTAAAACATCAATCATGCCTTCACCTACTTCTGGCACTTCAAGCCTAAATAAAGCAATTAATAATTCAGGTGCCGATCGACTGACAAATAATTGTGGCCCCCTAACTTCTGAGCGAACCTCCTTTAAATAACCTCGAACTCTATCGCCAATACGAATCGATTCTCTTGGAATCATTTCATCTCTTGCAATATAAGCCTCAACGTTACCACCTAAATCCAAATAGATGCTCCCTTTTTCTAGGCGTTTAACCACCCCTGTAACCAGCTCACCCACTCGGTCTTTATAGGCTTCAACTATCTTCTTACGCTCAGCTTCTCTTATCTTCTGAATAATAACCTGCTTAGCCGTTTGTGCCGCAATACGACAAAAGGAAACAGATTCAATGACATCTTCAATAAAATCCCCTACTTCTATATCAGGGTCATCAAACTGTGCAACTTCCAATAAAGCTTGGGAATCAGGAAACTCAAGATCTCCATCAATTTCATCATTTTCCGCAACTACTTCCCAGCGACGATAGGTTGTATATTCCCCAGTTTCTCTGTCAATGACTACTCGAGTGAGAATTTGATTCTCATGGCGCTTTGCAGCAGCAGCAGCTAGCGCGGACTCCAGCGCGTCAAACACAACGCTTTTATCAATGTCTTTTTCATTCGAAAAAACATCTGCTACTAACAAAATTTCTTTATTTTCCATTACGCCCTCCTTTTTTAATTAAGTAATCAGGCACCAGTCGTGCTTTACTCATGCTCTGAAACGGGATTTCTATACTTTGTTCATTTAATAATAGTGTGACGACATCCTCTTCAACCTGCTCAATGATACCCACAAGCTTTCGTCTATTATCAATAGGTCTAAACACGTTAATAGTGACCGTACTACCAATGAACTGCTCAAATTGGCTCACTTTAAATAAAGGTCTTTCTGTACCAGGCGATGAAACTTCTAACTGATAATTATCAATAATTGGATCTTCGACATCTAGCATCCCACTTAACTGATGACTCACTTTAGTGCAGTCTTCAAGTAGAACACCATTTTTAGTGTCAATATAAACCCTTAACAGGCCATTCTTTGGATGAGGATTGTATTCAATACCCACACACTCATACCCAAGACCTTCTACAATTGGTTCGATCAAATTCACCAAGTGCTCCGGAGCCTGCTTCATATTGCCTCACTTTCTTACGAACAAAAAAAAAGAGCCAACGGCTCTTCCCTAAATAAACACATATACCCTAGACATTTACTTTAGCCTAGAAAACAAAAAACCCCATAAAGGGGTTTTTCAATATCTGGTAGCGGGGGCAGGATTTGAACCTACGACCTTCGGGTTATGAGCCCGACGAGCTACCAAGCTGCTCCACCCCGCGATTGATTTGTACTATTATAAGCATTTTCCTCTACTTTGCAAGTTTTATTTTCACTTTCTTTAAAAACCTTACTTGCTCCCTTTTCAGCGCTTATCAACTGATCCAGAACTGCACTATACAACGATACCTAAAAATAAAATAACTCTACCTTTACTTTAGCCTAGAAAAAAACCATAAAGGTTTTTTCAATGACTGGTAGCGGGGGCAGGATTTGAACCTACGACCTTCGGGTTATGAGCCCGACGAGCTACCAAACTGCTCCACCCCGCGATTGTGCACTATATTTTTCACTTCCTTTCCAGCTACTCTTGCCCACTGATCAGGACTGCATAATATAACATAAAATGATGGCTGAAAACAACCCTGCTAACAAATCATCGAGCATTATACCAAAACCACCTTCAACCTTTTGATCTATCCACTTTATTGGCCAAGGTTTAACAATATCAAAAAACCTAAATAAGATAAAACCAATTAAAGCTGCATTCCATGAAAAAGGCACAAACCACATAGTGACCAAATAGCCAGCCACCTCATCCCAGACTATCCCGCCAAAATCATGCTCACCTAATTGCCTCGCTGCCTCATCACAAATTCGAATACCAACAACGCAAACTAAAACAGTTAAAACACTATAGATCCAGAAATCTGCTTGCACAAAAGCCAGATAAACAGGAACCGCTGCAACCGTCCCCATCGTGCCTGGCATTTTTTTTGCCAAACCCGAACCAAACCCAAAAGCCAAAAACAATACAGGATCAGTCAATATTTTCTTAACCGATAATTTATTCCGACCATATTCAGAATTAAGAAAAATGCTCAAACCCTTTTACTCCAACTTCTTCCAAAACACCCAAACGGCGAACTCTTAATCCTGCGGACCTTTCAATCTCACCCACTTGCGTACACTCTATATTAATAAAAGAAACATTATCTGGCGCAACAGTAAAACACAACTCATAATCTTCACCTGCTGATATTGGCAAGTTCCAATCACCTGTTTCTTCAATATATGCTTTTACTGCTTTCGACATGGGCATCTTATCCCAGTCTAAAGTAGCGCCTACCGAACTTTTATCTAAAACATGCTTTAAATCAGAGGCGATTCCATCTGACAGGTCAATACAGGAAGTCGCATACCCCCTAATCTTTAAACCTTCCCTGACTCTTGGCTCAGGCTGATGAAACTTTCGCAACACATAATCATCAACTTCGGCAGCGTAAGATCCCTGCTCTACTTTCAAGCCAAGACCTGCATCCCCCAAACCTCGGCCCGTTACATAAATTAAATCACCCACTTTTGCAGTTGAGCGCTTCAAAGCGCGGCCTTTTGGCACAACCCCCATTGCTTGAACAGAAAGGGTTAAAGGCCCCTTTGTGGTGTCACCACCAATCAAATCAACAGAAAATTTATTTGCCAAACCCAATAGACCCTCTGAAAACGAGCTCAACCACTGTTCATTTATCTCAGGCAGCGTCAAAGCAAGAGTAACTGAAACGGGCTCCGCGCCCATCGCCGCTAAATCACTTAAATTAACAGCCAACAACTTTTCACCTAGCTGTTTCGGATCTGCTTCTGCAAAAAAATGCACACCCTCAACCATGGTATCAACGGTTAATGCCAACTCATACCCTTCTGGAACAGACATAAGCGCACAATCATCACCTACACCTAGTTGGTTCAGTGGGTTTAACATTTTATTGGAAGTAAAATAACGCCGAATCAGCTCAAACTCAGAAACAGCCACTACGTTTTTTTAGCGCCTAATTTAGCTTTAATCTCAACTGCACGTATTTTTTTACTTACCTTATCCAATACGCCGTTAATATATTTATGACTTCCATCTGCACCGAAGCATTTTGCTAAGTTAACCCCTTCATTAATAATGACCTTATAAGGGGTTTCTAGTCGATTAATCAGCTCATATACACCAATTCTTAATACAGCTCTTTCTACAGGATCAATATTATTCACAGGTCTATCAACAAATTCAGCCAAGGCTTCATCTATTGCGTTTAACTGCTTAGGAACACCATGAAAAATTTCTGTAAAATAATTTTTCTGCGCACCTTTTAATAACTCTTCTTCCAAAAAGTTCATCTCAATCCGAGTTAAACTTTCTCCAGTCATTTGCCACTGATAAAGCGCCTGTACCGCGCACTTTCTAGCATTTGTTTTTGCAGAGCTCATTATTTTTCCAGGTTATTAAACAAACTAACCATCTCAACCGCTGACATAGCAGCCTCTGCACCTTTATTTCCTGCTTTTGTACCCGCACGCTCAATGGCTTGTTCAATACTATCAACCGTTAAAACACCAAAGCTAACAGGCACATCATATTGCAATGAAACGGATGCAATACCCTTTACACATTCACCTGCCACATATTCAAAATGAGGCGTACCACCACGAATAACAGCGCCTAATGCAATGATTGCATCATATTTTTTTGTGGCTGCAACACGCTGAACCACCATAGGCAATTCAAATGCGCCTGGTGCTTTGACTAAACAGATATCATCTTTATTTGCACCATGTCGAACCAACGCATCAATTGCACCACCTTCCAATTGCTCAACGATAAAGCTGTTAAAACGTGAAGCTACAATACAAAACTTACCACCTGTGACTGATAAATTTCCTTCTAATACTTTTATTGTCGACATTTTTCTCTACTCTGTGTTAATTTTACAATTCTATACAAGTGCCCTGCTATCCACCTTATATTAAAGTGAAAACAAGTAACACCTTTTTTATTCTGTATGCTCTACTACTTCCAAGTCATACCCTGAAAGCCCAAAATATTTCTTTTCCGCCCCCATGACCTTTAATTTTCGCACACCTAGGTCAGATAAAACCCGCGCCCCAGTGCCCGTTGTTCGCCAGTCCATTTTTTTCTCTTCTGTTTCGACTACCAGCACACCATTATCTTGTAATTGATATTGATGAATATGCTCAACCAGCGATTTATTATCTTCACTTTGCCTGATAACAACCAATATCCCTCGCCCTGCTTCCGCAATTTTCTTTAATGCTTCACTAATAGCAATAGAGCTTCCAGATCGTTTTGAAGAAAACAAATCATCCATTAGGTTTCGCGCATGAACCCTGACTAGAACAGGCTCTTCAGTTGCCACATCCCCCATCACCAAGGCTAAATGCACATTTTTATCATTTATATCTTGATAAGCATACATTCTGAAATCACCAAACTCGGTTGGGTAATTACATTCGCTAATACGATCCAATGTATTTTCATTTTGAATTCTATATTGAATAAGATCTGCAATTGTCCCTATTTTTAGACCATGCTGCTTTGCAAAAACTTCAAGATCAGCACGCCTTGCCATCGTACCATCTTCATTAAGAATCTCTACAATAACTGCTGCCGGTTCCACTCCTGCCAGCTTAGCCAAATCACAGCCTGCTTCGGTATGACCCGCTCGATTGAGCACACCACCCGCTTGCGCCATTAATGGGAATATATGCCCTGGCTGAACCAAATTATCAGGCGTTGCCCCTTTAGCGACGGCTGCTTGTACAGTTAAAGCCCTATCAGCCGCAGAAATACCTGTCGTCACACCTTCTGCCGCTTCAATTGAAACAGTAAAATTAGTTGAATGTGCCGTCTTATTATCATTAACCATTAAAGGCAGTCTGAGTTGCTGGCAACGCTCACCCGTTAGGGTTAGACAAATCAGCCCACGCCCATACTTTGCCATAAAATTAATATCAGCTGCTTGCGTAAAAGACGCAGCCATCACTAAGTCGCCTTCATTTTCACGATCCTCATCATCCATAATGACGACCATCTTACCTTGGCGAAAATCTTCTATGATTTCTTCTGTTGTATTCATTCAGCTCTATATTATTTGGTTAAAAAACCGCTATTTTGTAATAATTCTTCTGTGACTACTGAACACGATGGTTTTGCAGCAGCCTCCCCTTTCATTAACCTTTCCATGTATCTGGCAAGTAAATCCACCTCCAGATTAACTTCTTTACCCGCAACCAACTCACCTAAAGTTGTTTCTTGTAGTGTATGCGGCACAATATTGACAGTAAATGAAGCACCTTCCACATTATTAACCGTTAAACTCACACCATTAATACAAATGGAACCCTTTTCTGCAATATATTTAGCTATATTATCAGGTGCTTTAAACTGATAGCGAAAAGAACGACCATCTTGCTGTTTTGAAATCACCACACCCAAACCATCTACATGCCCACTAACAATATGCCCTCCCAGGCGAGTTGTCGGTGTTAATGCCAATTCCAAATTAACCGCAGTACCCACTTGTGCAACTTTTAAACTGGTTCTTGCAATCGTCTCGTTAGACACATCTGCACAAAAATAATTTGCACCCAGCTCAACAGCCGTTAAACACACGCCGTTCACGGCAATACTATCACCCAATCCTGCATCATCAATAGCCAGTTTTCCCGTTTCTATCTTTAAACGGTAATCACCACCTTTAGGCTGAACCGATGCTATTTTTCCAACTGCTAAAATAATTCCTGTAAACATTTCTCTCTACCGCATGGTAAAAGTCAGCTTTAAATCAGGGCCGACTTGCCTGACTGCCTGCATATTTAACTGCTTTTTATCTGCCATTTTTTGCAATGCAGGTAAATTAAATAAGCCTCGCCCTTGATCCCCTAAAAGACAAGGTGCCATATAAATCAACCATTCATCAATCACATTAGCATCTAACAAAGCACCATTAAGTATAGCCCCCGCTTCAACCAAGACATTATTGATTTGTTGTCGCCCCAAAAAAACCATCACTGCCTTTAAATCCATTCGCCCGTGCTGACTTTCTATCTGGAAAACCTTTGCTCCGGCATTTTCCAACGCTCTCACCTTATGCTTTTCAGAGCAACAACATAAAACCCAGGTTTCCCCAGTCAGAGCTAGCATTTTACTATTCAAAGGCATGTTTAATTCAGAATCAAGCACCACTCTAATAGGCTGATGGACAGTTTCACCATCCAACCTGACATTAAGTGAAGGATCATCAGCTAAAACGGTATTAATCCCTGTTAAAACAGCCGAACTTTCTGCCCTTAATTTCTGTACATCATTCCTGGCTTCTGGAGAGGTAATCCATTTACTTTCTCCTGACGCCATTGCCGTACGCCCATCCAGGCTCATTGCCATTTTACTGCGTACAAATGGCAACCCTGTGCTCATTCGTTTAATAAACCCTTTATTTAAATCTTCTGCATCTTGCTGTAAAAGTCCATAAACAACCTCTATTCCAGCCACCTGCATTTTCTTTATCCCCTGCCCTGCCACTAAAGGGTTTGGATCTTGCATAGCCACAACCACTCGGCTAATTCCAGCGGCTATTAACGCTTCACAACAAGGCCCCGTTTTACCCGTATGACTGCATGGCTCCAACGTCACATAAGCCGTTGCGCCTTCGGCCTGACCCGTTTGACTCAGCGCATTAACTTCTGCATGAGCTAAACCGGCTTTTACATGCCAGCCTTCCGCTATCACTTGCTTATTTTTAACCAAAACACAACCCACTCTTGGGTTTGGGTCAGTTGTATAACACCCTCTTTCGGCAAGTTTTAAAGCCCTTGCCATATAAATAGCATCGTGATCTAGCATCATTATTGTTGCATTGATTCAATTATTTCGGTAAATTCATTTACATCTTGAAAACTACGATAAACGGATGCAAACCGCACAAAAGCGACATGATCCAAACCTCTTAACTCCTTCATCACCAATTCACCCAACTCATCAGCAAAAATCTCTCTTTCACCCATGGCTGTCATGGTTTTCTTTATCCGACTAATGGCAGCTTCTATCGCATCACTATTTACAGGACGCTTTTCTAATGCACGTTGCATTCCCAATCTAAGCTTTTCCTCATTAAAGGCTTCACGAGCACCATCGCGCTTAATTATTTTTGGTATTGTTAATTCAGCCACTTCATAAGTGGTAAAACGCTCTTTACAAGACGCACACTCTCGCCGCCTTCTAACTTGGTCCCCTTCACTCGCTAACCGTGAATCAACAACACGTGTATCTTGGGCAGCACAAAAAGGGCAACGCATGTTTTTACCTCATATTTTCTGAAAAAAGCCATCAGAATAACAAAAGTCTTTTATTTTATATCAAAAAACAATATTTTAATATCCATGACTCAATTTGTTCTCTGTATTCTGTTATCTTACTGTTTACATTTTAAAAATATGACAAACCAGCATGACTGAAACCGAAGGTGTTATCAAATACAAACTGAATCATATTAATGCAGCACTTAAATGCAATTTTTCCATCTCAGACATAAATAAATGGCGAACATTGTTATTTAAAAAACAATTAATTGGGCAAATTAATAGCCGATATGAAGGTTATGGTTTTGGTAACATTAGCCAACGAGTCGGCCCCGCCAATTCAAAGTCGATACAATTTATAATAAGCGGCACCCAAACAGGGGTAACAGAGGTTTTATCCAGAGATCATTACTGCCATGTTATCCATGCTGATCCTATTAAAAACTGCATCCGTTCCATTGGAAATACAAAACCCTCTTCTGAAGCTCTAACGCATGCCTGCGTTTACCAACAAGATAAAAACATACAAGCCGTGATACACGTCCATAGCCCTGAGATATGGAATAACACCCTGCGACTCAAACTACCTTATACTGCTGCTGATATTGCTTACGGAACACCAGAAATGGCAACTGAAGTCGAACGACTCATGCAAACAGAGCAACTACAAAATGAAAAAATATTTAGCATGCTTGGACACACAGATGGTGTAATTGCTTTTGCTGAGAATATGGAAGATGCGGTACTTTTATTGCTAAAATACCATTCAAAAGCTATTTTAGTTGAACAAAACAAGCAATATAGCTAAAATACGCCATTATATTAGAATTGACTAATAACCATGCCAAAAATACTTATATACACCGCAAACCTTTGCCCTTATTGCACCATGGCAAAAAGGCTCCTAGACAAAAAAGGGGCTAACTATTCAGAAGTAAATATTGACTCCAAACCCGGCCTACGTGAAAAAATGATGCAAGATACCCGCCGTAGAACCGTCCCTCAAATATTTATTGGAGACTTCCATGTGGGGGGGTTTGATGACTTACATGCTTTAGACAGGAAAAATGAGTTAGATGGCTTACTAGCCACATAAAATACTAATTCCCGTAAGCGGATGGACGACTGACTGTCCGCGCTATAGGCCAGGCAAAAGATCTGCTTTTATATCTTCCACATTTTCCAAGCCAACAGAAATCCTGACTAAACTATCTGTAATACCTACTTCAGCCCTGACTTCTGGGGTCAAGCGTCCATGGGTTGTTGTTGCAGGGTGAGTAATCGTAGTTTTCACATCACCTAAATTCGCCGTAATAGATAACATTTTTGTCGCATCGATCAATCGCCACGCATGCTCTTTACCACCCGTCAGTTCAAAGCTTACGACCCCACCAAATCCCGTTTGCTGCTGTTTTGCCAGTTCATGCTGAGCATGAGACTTTAGCCCTGGATAATGCACTTTAGCAACAGAGTCTTGCTGCTCCAACCACTTAGCCAACTCAAAAGCATTATCGCAATGAGCCTTCATCCGCACAGCCAAAGTCTCTAGACCTGATAGAAATACCCAAGCATTAAAAGCACTCATGGTTGCCCCCCCTGTCCGCAAATAGGGATAGATATGCTTGTCTATAATTTCATCGCTGGCAATTACCGCGCCCCCGACACACCGACCTTGACCATCAATATATTTAGTGGCTGAATGCACAATAATATCAGCACCTAATTCCAATGGTTTTTGTAATACTGGCGTACAAAAAACATTATCGACAACTAACAAACAGCCCTGTTTATGAGCGATCTCGGCTAGTGCTTTAATATCAGCAATTTCAATCAATGGATTTGAGGGTGTTTCTAAAAAAAGAAAGCGTGTATTTGGTTTTATTGCAGCTTCCCAGGCGGCAAGATCTGTTAATTTAACAAAATCAGTTTCAACACCAAATTTACCAAAATAATTCTGAAACATTAAGATAGTGTTACCAAAAACACTGCGCGACGAAACAACATGATCGCCTGCCTTTAACAAGCCCATACCAACAGCCATAATTGCCGCCATACCCGAAGCAAACGCGAGGCAGCGCTCACCTTTTTCCATTAAAGCCAAGCGCTTTTGAAAAGTATCTACCGTGGGATTGGTAAAACGGGAATAAATATTACCAGGAACTTGTCCAGTAAACTTTAAAGAAGCCTCTTCAGCACTTGCAAACACATAACTGGAAGTCGCAAAAATTGGCATGCTATGCTCACCTTCATGAGTTCTATCATGCCCTGCTCTAATAGCCTGTGTTTCTAATGAATAGTCGTTCCAGTCAAATTCTGTCATTTTTTAATAATTACAACGTTCTTTATAGCTTCCCATGCAGAACATAGGAACCATTTAATATATCGAGTAGCTCTGTATTTTTTTAAGGAGTCTTTGATTAAGTTATACCAATCCCAATAAATAATCACGCTAATAACCGTCATTCCCGAAATCTTTAATCGGGAATCCATGCACGCACATAGATTCCTGCTAAGAACCTGAAGGAATGACGATTTCTCAGTTCAGGTGTAA